>FWPV01009620.1_pt1 | contig 16271 bp, 15 predicted proteins | sample 2228371 | NCBI WGS metagenome assembly FWPV01 (sample SAMEA103939776, study PRJEB20133) | metagenome | reverse complement strand
GGCGGTCCCGCGGTGTATGGCGCCGACGCCGCAGCCGGTTCGGCGGGTGGGGCAGGGGAGGGAGCCGGAGCGTCTGCGCGCTCGGATGTCGCGACCGCCGCCGCCGCGGTCGCCGGTGGAACCTCCGGCTCATCGGCCGGCACCTCCTCGCCCGGCTCGCCGATCCAGGCGCAGATCGCGTTCACGGGGACGGTTGCCCCCTCGTCGACGACCCGGCGGAGGAGCGTGCCGGCGTCGAACGCCTCGACCTCCATCGTGGACTTGTCGGTCTCGATCTCGAAGAGGACGTCGCCCCGGCGGACGAGATCGCCCTCGGCCTTGTGCCAGGCGACGACGGTGCACTCCTCCGTCATCTGCCCGGGCTTCGGCATGCGGATGGCGTGGGCCATGGTCGCGACCCCCTACACGAGCGCCAGGACGGCGCGGACGACGTCGTCGGCGTTGGGCAGGAACGCCCGCTCCAGCCCCTCGGCCTGCGGGCTGATGCCGTTCGCGGCGCCGATCCGGCCGACCGGCGCGTCGAGGTCGTCGAACGCCTCGAGCTGGATCCGGGCCACGATCTCGTTGACGTAGCTGCCGATGAGGACCGCCTGGGCAGCGACGACGCAGCGGCCGGTCTTGCGGACCGACGCGAGGACCGTCGCCATGTCGAGCGGGACGAGGCTGCGGAGGTCGATCACCTCGGCGCTCAGGTCGTGCTCGGCCGTCAGCTTGTCGGCCGCCGCGAGGAGGTCGGGCACGGCCGGTCCCCAGCCGACGAGCGTGACGTCGGTCCCCTCGCGCGCGAGGCGACGACGTGCTCGCCCTCGGGGACGACACCCTTGGTCGGGTAGAGCCCCTGGCTCTCGACGAAGAGCACCGGGTTGTTCGTCCGGATCGCCGCCGCGAGGAGGCCCTTGGCGTCGGCCGGCGTGGCCGGGTAGACGACCCACATGCCCGGGATGTGGGTGAAGACGCTCTCGAGCGACTGGCTGTGCTGGCCGCCGTAGCCCTTCCCGGCCCCGACCGAGGCCCGGATCACGAGCGGCACCTCCACCTGGGCGCCGCTCATGTAGTGCCACTTGCCGGCCTGGTTCGCGATCTGGTCGCTGGCCATGAGGGCGAAGTCCATGTACATGAGCTCGACGACCGGGCGGAGGCCGGCCATCGCCGCCCCGACGGCGGTCCCGCAGATGCAGGCCTCGCTGATCGGCGTGTTGAAGACGCGCTCGCGGCCGAATGCCTCGAGGAGGCCCTTCGTGAGCTTGAAGGCGCCACCGTAGTCGGCCACGTCCTCGCCGTAGAGGATCACCCGGTTGTCGCGGAGCATCTCGCCGACGAGCGCCTCGCGGAGGGCGTCGCGGTAGCTGATGGCGCCGTCGGCGTCGCGCTTCGCGACGGGTGGATCCGCGTACCTGATGACTGCGCGGGCCGGCTCCGGGACGACGTCCGCCACGGTGTCCGTGTACAGGTAGCGCAGGACGTCGGCCGGGTCGGGATCGGTGGCCGCCGCCGCTCGGACGGCCGCGCGCGCGTTGCGCTCGCGAGCCGCGGTCTCGAGCGCCGCCACCGTCGTCTCGTCGGCCGCGCCCACCTCGACGATCTGCCGCTTGAGCCGTTCGATCGGGTCGACCTCGCGCCAGGCGGCCTCCTCGTCGCGAGTCCGGTACTCGTTTCGCGGGTCCGAGAGGGAGTGGCCATAGTAGCGATAGGTGCTGACGTCGAGGAGGACCGGCCCGTCGCCCGCCCGGCACAGAGCGGCGGCGCGGCGGACGGCGTCGCGAACGGCGAGGACGTCCATGCCGTTGACGACCTCGGCGTGCATGTTGTCCTCGGCGAACCCGGCGCCGCGCCGGGCGAGGTGGCGGACGCCCATGACCTCCTCGTCGGTCCGGTGCGTCATCCCGTAGTGGTTGTTCTGGATGAGGTAGATCACCGGCAGGCCGTGGGCCCGGTCGCCGGCGAGATGGTTCGTCCACTGGTGCTGGGCCGCCCAGTTCAGCGACTCGAGGACGACGCCGTTCGCGTACGCTCCGTCACCGGCCATGCAGAGGACGACCCCGTCGGCCCGCTCGTAGCGGATCGCCATCGCCGCGCCGGTCGCGATCGGCACGCTCCCGCCGACGATCGCGTTCGCCCCGAGGTGGCCGGTCGAGAAGTCGCCGATGTGCATGCCGCCGCCCCGGCCGCGGCAGTAGCCTTCCTCCTTGCCGAACAGCTCGGCGATCGTCCGGAAGACGTGCTCCTCGAGCGCGGCGGCCAGGAGCTCCTCGCGGTTCGCGGCGCTGACGCCGGGCACCCGGGCGCGGAGCTGCTCGACGCTCATGCGACGGATCGCCGCGAACCCCTTGGCGATCGCGTCGCCGTGGCCCCGGTGAGAGCTCGTGATCCGGTCGCCGGGGCGCAGCGCGGCCGCGCCGCCGACGGCCGTCGCCTCCTGGCCGATCGAGACGTGCGTCGGGCCGCGGTACTCGTAGCCGGGCAGGGGGTCGTAGCCGCCCGACCGGAGTCGCACGATCATCTCCTCGAGCTCGCGGATCGCCAGCATGTCGTCGAGAAGCTCGAGCGCCTCGGCGGCCTCGATCGTCCCCGCTGCCAGCTCGCTCGCCAGGTCGCCGGCATAGGCGAACCCGGTGAGGGAGCCGAGCGGCTCCTCGAACGGCGCGAAGTCGGGTCGGGTGTCGGAGCGGTAGGTCGGCTCGGCAGCCATGCGGGTCCTCCCGGTCGTTGGCGTCGCCGTCGCGGCGTCGCTGGGTGTCATGCGGTGATCACACGGAGGCCGCGCCGCGCGAGCGCCCGGGCGGTCCGTCGGTCGAGGCCCGTGTCGGTCACGAGCACGTCGACCTGCTCGAGGCGCCCGGCCTGGACGAAGGAGCGCGTGCCGGCCTTCGAGCTGTGAGCGAGGAGGATCACCTCGCCGGCCCTGCCCATGACGAGCTCCTTCGTGTAGGCCTCGGCCGGGTCGGTGGTGGAGAGGCCGTCATCGAGCGAGAACGCGTAGGTGCCCATGAGGGCCCGATCGACGCGGAGGGACTCGAGCAACAGGCGCGTGAGCGGGCCGACGATGGCCCGGCTCGTCGCCCGCACCTCGCCGCCGACGACGATGAGCCGTGGTCCGCGCCCGACGAGCTCGGCCGCGACCGGCAGGCTGTTCGTCACGACCGTGAGGCGGGACCAGCCGTGGAGGAGGCGGGCCGCCGCGAGGACCGTGCTGCCGCTGTCGAGGTAGACGGTGTCGGTCGGGGCCAGGAGCTCGACGGCGCGCGTCGCGATCCGCGCCTTCTCCTCGGCCGCGGCCGCGGCCTTCACGTCGAAGTGGGGCTCGTCGAGGCGCTGGTCAGCGGCGACGGCGCCGCCGTGGACGCGTCGGAGGCGCCCGGCGGCGGCGAGGGCGTTGAGGTCGCGGCGGACGGTGGCCGTGGACACGCCGAGGACGGCGCTCAGCTCCTCGAGGCGGGCGGCCCGGCGGGTGGCCACGAGGTCGGCCAGCCGCTCGCGGCGCATCGCCGCGAGGTCGGTCGTCGGCCCGGCCGCGTCAGGCTCGATCATAATCCGTCATCTCCGGGCGTATTCTTGCATGAGCGAGCACTACCTTGCAACAGGACCATCCGGTCGGCAACGGCAGGACGCGAGGCCCGGCGGGTCCGAGGCGATCAGGACGGTCGGGCATGGTGCTAGGCTGAGTTCGAGACACCGTCCCGAGCGGCGTTTGCCTGCGGGTGCCGCGGGGCGTTCCCGGAAGGGGAGGCGATGCACGACGCGGTGGACCTGGCCCGGCGCTACTACCTCGACGAGGGTCACCAGTTCGGGTGCGCCGAGACCGCGCTCATCGTCCTCAAGGGCGCCTACGGGCTCGAGGACCCGATGGACTCGTCGCCGGCCGTCGCCCTCAATGGCGGCGTCGCCTACGGCGGGGGGGTGTGCGGAGCGCTCACGGGGGCGGCAATAGCCGTGGGGCTCCTCGCCGAGCGGCGGATCGACGACCACGCCCGGGCGAAGCGGGTCGCCCGTGAGATCGTTGCGGAGGTGATGGACGGCTTCCGCGAGGCGCACGGGGCGGTGGACTGCCGATCCCTGATCGGCTACGACCTTCGCGCCCCGGGCGGCCACGACGCGTTCCTGGCCAGCGGGACGTGGCGCGAGACCTGCATGCGCCAGATCGAGTTCGTCGTCGCGCGGCTGGCGCCGCTTGCCGACGAGGCCGCCTGGACGGCGGCCGTCCGGAGGGTCGAGGCCGGCTGACCTCGCGGGGACAAGGAAAGGCCCTCCCGCCGGGGGGAGCGGGAGGGCCCGGGCGGTGGCGGACCTGGGGGTCAGCCCGTCACCAGCTGCAGACGTTCGGCGGAGTCGCGGGATCGCACTCGGCGTCGGTCTCGACGGCCTTGAGGATCTCGAGGCCCTTGTCGGCGTCCAGGAGCACCGGCTCGCCGGGCGTCCCGTCGGGCAGGAACGGGATGTACGCGGGGGTGACCGCGTTCACGCCACCATCGGTGTACGTGCCGGGGCCGGTCACGCCCTCGTAGTCGATGTCCTTGCCCTCGCGAATGAGCTTGAGGCAGTCGGCGTAGGTGTAGCAGACCTCGCCGCCGTCACCGACCTCGAACATCGCCGGGGCCCAGGCGCTGGCCTTGTAGGAGCCGGCGGCCTCGACCGCGAGGGCGGTCTGGATCATGAGGTCGTAGGTCGAGAACGCATACTGGTTGCCCGCGTCGTAGGGCGGGCAGGAAGCCACGCCCGACGTGCAGTTCGTCTGCCCGTCCCACAGCGGCTGGAAGAAGTCCCAGGCCGGCGTGGACTTGTTCGGGGCGAACGAGGGGAAGCCGATCGACTTCTGCGAGGCGATCGGGTCGGTGCCGAGGGTGCCGATGAACTCGGCCTCGCTCCAGCCCGTCTCGCCGATCCAGGTGAGCGACAGGCCCGCCTCGGCGGCTCCCTTGATGAGGGCCGCGGACTCGGTCGAGCCGGCCTGGACGATGACGGCGTCCGGCTGGAGGTCGGCGATCTTCTGGGCCTCGGCCCGGTAGGAGGGCTGCGTCGGCTGGACGTTGAGGCGGGCGAGCACCTCGAGGCCGAGGATGCCGGCCGCCTCCTCGGCGGCGTTGGCCGCCAGCTGGAAGCCCTCCACCTGGGTGGCGAAGATCACGATCTTCTTGAGGCCGGCCTGCTCGGCGTAGAGGGCGCCGTAGGTTCCGAGCGCCTCGTCGAGGCCCTGCGCCCGGAAGATGGGCTCGGCCGGCTTGCCGCCGAGGTTGCCGGGAATCGCTCCGCCGTGGACCGACGGTCCGAGCGGGGAGTCGTTCTCCTGCCAGTACTCGATCATGTAGTCGCGGTAGGTCCGGTACTGGTGGGCGATGCTCACCAGGATCTCGGCCTTGTGCTGCTCGAGGCAGATCTTGGCGGCCTGGCCCTCGCGGTCGTCGCCGATGTCCTCGGAGACGAGCTCCCAGGTCCGGCCGAGCGGCGGGTCGAGGTTGATGACCTCCTCGATCGGGAAGCGGACGTCGTTCGTGAGCGACGGACCGTAGGCCGCGAACGCGCCGGTGTAGTAGGCGAGCTCGCAGACCACGACCTTCTCGCCCGTCGGCGGGGTCGTCTCGGCGGGCGGCGGGGTGGCGCCGCCGGGCTCGGTGGGCGCCGTCGTGGCGGCCCCGCCACAGGCGGCGACGAGAATGGCGAGCGCCGCGGTCAGGGCCGCCGCGCGGTGCCACGGGTTGCGACCGATCCTCATTGAGCTGCTCCTCCTCTGGTGTCCTGGCCGATACGTCCTCGTCAGATCCGGTAACCCTCCTTGAGCTGCTGGGTCGTGAGCTCCGCCGCGGGGACCACGGCATGGGCTTCGCCGAGGCTGAGGACCATGACCCGGTCGGCCACCTGGAGCGCCTTCGTCGCGTTCTGCTCGGCGAGCACGATGGCGACGCCGCGCGCCTGGTGGATCTCGCGGACCTTGTCGAAGAAGAGGTCGACGTAGAGCGGGGAGAGCCCCGCGGTCGGCTCGTCGAGGAGCAGGATCCGCGGGTCCTGCATGAGCGCCCGCCCGCAGGCGACCATCCGCGACTCGCCGCCGCTGAGCGTCCCTGCCTTCTGGCCCTGGAGCTTCCGCAGGTCGGGGAAGAGGTCGAAGACCTCGGCGAGTCGCTCCTCTCGCCGCCGCCGGCCGATCATCCCCCCGATCTGGAGGTTCTCGAGGACCGTGAGGTTCGCGAAGGTGCCGCTCTCCTGGGTCACGTAGCCGATCCCGCGGGCGGCCGTCTCGTAGGGAGGCAGCGCCGACACGTCCTGGCCCAGGAACGTGATCGACCCGGCCGTGAGCGGAAGCAGCCGGGCGAGCGTCGCCAGCAGGGTCGTCTTGCCCGCGCCGTTGGCGCCGAGCACGACGAAGATCTCGTCGCCGACGGCGAAGTCGAGCCCCTTGAGGACCGGGATCCCGTGGTAGCCGCTGCGAAGGCCCTCGACGCGGAGGATCTCGGGGCGAGCCGTGTCAGACATGGCCTTCCCCGAGGTACTTCTCGACGACGGTGGCGTGCTCGCGGATCCACTGCGGGTCGCCGCGGAGCACGACCTTGCCCTCGGCCATGAACAGGACCTCGGTGCAGAGGCCCCAGATGACGTGGAGGTCGTGCTCCACGATCACCACCGAGGTGCCCGCGGCGGCGAGGTCCCTGACCACGACCATGACCTTCTGGGTCAGCTCCTCGGGCAGTCCGGCGGTCGGCTCGTCGAGGAGCAGGAAGCGCGGCCGCAGGAGCAGGCAGCGGACGATGTCGAGCAGCTTCTTGTCGCCCGCGGAGAGGGCGAACGCCGCCGGGTCGTCGAAGCCGAAGTAGTCCAGGTAGTGCCGGATCTCGTCGCGATGGCGGCGGGCCACGGTCCCCTCGCTCAGGACGCGGAACGGCTGCTCGTAGCGGGCCTCCGCGACCGCCAGCAGGAGCGAGTCCCAGATCGTGAGCTTCGGGAAGTCCATGATCACCTGGTTGGACTTCACGACGCCGTGCCCCGCCATCCGGTTGGCCGGGAGGCGCGACAGGACGACCTCGCCGCCGTCGGGCGGCAGCAGGGTGATCGTGCCGCGGTCGAGCGGGGTGGAGTGCATGATCATCCGCATCAGGGTCGTCTTGCCGGCGCCGTTGGGGCCGATGAGGCCCTGGATCGGCTGCTCGCCGAGCGTCACGTCGTCGATGTCCACGACGACGCGGCCGGCGAAGCTCTTCGCGGCCCCCTGGACGCGGATCCTGGGACGCGGCGGGGCGACGGCGGGCTGGGCGGCGGCGACGGCGTCAGCGACCATGGAGCCGCCTCATGAGGTTGTCGCGCCGCATGTCGCCGAGCACGCCGTTCGGCCGGAAGAGCAGCACGAGGATGAGCGCCAGGCCGAACAGGGCCTCGCGCAGCACGGGGATGGCCTGCGTGTACCACTCCTTCGGGAGCGGCAGGTAGGACCGCACCACGATGTCGAACACGCCGACGGTGAGGATGGTCCCCACGACCGCGCCCCACGCCCGGGCCGAGCCGCCGAGGACGAGCCCGACCATGGCCGCCAGCGTCACGCCGACCCCGAGGCTGCCGACGTCGAGATAGCGCTGCATGACGCCGTACATCGCGCCGAGCAGACCCATGACCCCGGACGTGACCGCGAACAGGAGGATCTTCGTCCTGAATGTCGACTTGCCCAGGCTGCGGGCGAGCGGCTCGTTGCCGCCGGTGGCGATGAGCAGGCGCCCGTACGGCGACCGGTGCACCTGCCAGACGTAGGCGAGGATGGCCAGCACGACGGCCGCGGTGATCAGGAGCCAGAGGAACTCGTTCTCCTTGACCTTGCCGATGTTGAACGGGAAACGGAGGCCGCCGAGGCCGCGGGCGCCGCCGGTCAGGTCGTCCTCCGTGATGGCCAGGATCTGCACCGCCGTCGCGAAGCCGAGGGTCACGACGAGGACGCCGTCGGTGTCCATCCCGGCGAGGAGCCAGCCGACGAACAGGCCGGCGACACCGGCCACGAGGACGGCGGCCGCGGCGCACACGAGGAACTGCCAGGGGTCGCCGAAGGGCCACTCGACCTGTACGTAGAGGACGCCGAAGGTGTAGAGGCCCAGGCCCCAGAACCCGACGACGCCGAAGTTGGCGATCCGCGTGAGGCCGAGCTGGAGGTGCAGGAGCAGGCCGAGCCCCATCACCATGACGACCTGGTAGAGCCCCGTGATCAGGAAGGCGTCGAGCCAGTCGAGCATGGCGCTACACCTTCGCCGTCTCGGCGAGCCGCGTCCCGCGCACCTTCAGCACAGCGACGAAGCCGATGATCAGCAGGAGCTGGGCGTAGAGGACCTGGTCGAGCTGGAGGGCCATCCCGGCGAGCGCCACGCAGGCGAGGACGCCGACGGTGATGACCCCGCCGAGGCCCCATGTCCCGCCGACGAGGGCGACCATGAGGATGAACAGGAACTGGCGCCAGCCGAGGAGCGGCGAGACGGAGCTGCCGACGCCGAGGAAGGCCCCGGCCAGGCCGCCGGCGACGCCGGCGACGAACCAGATCAGCACCGTCACCGCGAGCGGCCGAATGCCGCTGACCTGGGCCAGGGCCTCGTCGCTTGCGAGCGCGCGGATCTGGAGGCCGAGCCGCGTCCGCTGGATGAACAGGTAGAGCAGGATGGCCAGCGTCGCGACCGTGATGAAGGCGACGAGCCGGAACGAGGTGACCCCCACGCCGAGCACGAAGATCGTCTCGGGCGAGGGGACGTCGAAGAACCGCTCCGGGTACCCGAAGATGAACTGGAGGCCGTGCCGCAGGAAGATCGAGAGACCGAAGGAGATGATGATCAGCTCGAGGACGCCGACGTTGCGGCGCCGGGCCGGTCGGAAGAGCGCCAGGTACGTCGCGACGCTCAGGAGGCCGGAGAGCACCGCCGTGGGAACGAGGACGGCATAGAAGTCGAGGCCGAACGTCGTGTTGAGCCACATGCCGAAGTAGGCCCCGAGCGTGATCGTCTCGGCGTAGGCCACGTTGATCAGGCCCGTCAGCTTGTAGAGCAGGGCGAACCCGATCGCCGCCAGCACGAGCGGGGCGTACTCGACGAGCCCGATGACGAGGGCCTTCGTGACGAGGTCCACGTCAGGAACGGACCTGGGGGCGCAGCGCAGGGCGGCCATCGCCCGCCGTCCCTGGCCAGTGCAGCTGTCCGGCGCAGACGCCGTCCGGAGTCCCGATCGTCATCGACCGCTGCTCTCCAACTTCCTCCCGCCGGCGCGTCGTGGCCGGCGTCGCGAACGATAATCGATCATCGACAACCTGGGAAGACCGATTCTGCAACACCATCGCAATGGGGCGCGCCGGGCGAGCCGTCGAATCGGAGCCCGGGCGGGCCCGCCGCAGGTGGTCGGGCCGGGCTCCGCATCAGGTGGCCCGGGCGCAGGTTCACGCTCCCACGAGCCCCGCTCGACCGCGGCGGGTCGAGCGGGGGCGGCGACCCGGGCCCGACCGGAGCCGGAGTAGACTGCGGACGCCCAGCTTCACGAGGAGCACCGATGACCGAGGGAGACGGCATCTCGCGCAGCGTCCTCGCCGACCAGGTGAAGGACCGTCTGCTCCGCGATATCCTCGCGGGGCGCTACCCGCCCGAGGCGCGGATCGTCGAGACGAACCTCGCCCGGCAGCTCGGCGTGAGCCAGGCGCCCGTCCGCGAGGCCCTGCGCGGCCTCGAGGCCCTCGGCCTCATCGAGATCCTCCCGTTCCGCGGGGCTCGCGTCCGCCGCCCGTCCCTGGGCGAGCTCCTCGAGGCCTACGCCGTCCGCTTCGAGCTCGAGGCACTCGGGGCGCGCCTCGGCGTGCCCCGGATGACCGACGAGGACCTCGCCGAGCTCGAGGCGCTCGCCGAGGCGATGCAGCGGGCCGCCGACGCGGACGACCGGCACGAAGTCGCGGTGGCCGATGCGGCGTTCCACGCCCGGATCCTCCGGCTCGCCGGCAACCGGACCCTCGAGCGCGTGTGGCGCTCGCTCGAGCCCTTCTCGCGGACGTACCTGACGCTCGTGGCCCCGGGCGCGGACGCCCACTGGACCGCCGACCTCCACCTGCCGATCATCGCAGCGCTCCGGGCGCGCGACGCGGGGCGGGTCGTGGTGGCGCTCCGCGACCACTTCGACGAGGTCAGCAGTCGTCTTGCCGACGAGTGGGCGGCGAGCGAGCCGGATCCGAAGCACCCGGTCCCCGTCGACGCCAACGCGTCAGCCTGAATCGCGCCCGCCTCAGTCGGCTCGGAGGATCGAGCGGACCTGCTCGGCCACCCGTTCGGCGGACAGCCCGTAGATGTCGAGGAGCGCCGCGTTCGGCCCGGACTGCGGGTAGAGGTCGTAGAGCCCGATCCGGTTGACCCGGGTGGGGCGGTGCTCCGCGAGCGCCTCGGCGACCGCACCCCCGAGCCCGCCGAGCACGGTGTGCTCCTCCACGGTGATGACGCGGTCGGTCCGCTCCGCGGCCGCGACGATCGCCGCGACGTCGAGCGGCTTGATCGTCGCCACGTGGAGCACGTGCGCCTCGATCCCGTCCGCGGCCAGGATCTCGGCGGCCTCCACCGTCCGCGGCGTCTGCGTCCCGGTGCTGATGAGCGTCACGTCGCCGCCCTCGCGCACCACCTCGGCCTGTCCGAAGCGGAACGCGTGCGTCGCCGCGTCGAAGAGCCGCTGCGTCGGGTCGCGGACGAGGCGCACATAGCAGGGCCCCTCGTACTCGGCCGCCCAGCGGAGCGCCTCGGCCGCCTCGACGTCGTCGGCCGGGGCGACGCTCACCATCCCCGGCATCGCCCGCATGATCGCGAGGTCGTCGACGATGATGTGGCTCATCCCCGTCTGGCCGGTGAACAGGCCCGCGTAGCCCGGCGTGATCTTCACGTTCGCCCCGGTCTGGGCGATGAGGACCCGGATCTGGTCCAGCGGCCGGACGACCGCGAACGAGACGAACGTGCTGATGTAGGGGATCAGGCCCATCGTCGCCATGCCGGCGGCGACCCCGAGCATGTTCTGCTCGGCGATCCCCATCTGGTAGTACTTGTCCGGGTGGGCCTTCTCGAAGATGTCGGCCCGGGTCGAGCTGCCGACGTCGCCGTCGAGCATGACGACCCGAGGGTTCTCGCGGGCGATCTCGGCGACGGTCTCGCCGAAGACCTCGCGCATCGCGCGCCCCAGCGGCAGCGTCATCGGGCGGCTCCTTCCTCGGCCGCGACCGGCTCGCCGAGCTCGGCCAGGGCCTGGGCGTACTCCTCGGGCTTGATTGCCCGCGTGTGCCAGAAGTAGTGGCCCTCCATGAACGAGACGCCCTTGCCCTTCACCGTGTGGGCGATGACGACGGTCGGCCGGTCCTCGGCGCCATCGGCAGCCGCCTCCAGGGTGCCGACGATGGCGGCCATGTCGTGGCCGTCCATCTCCAGCACCCGCCAGCCGAACGCGGCCCACTTCCGGACGAGCTCGCCGGGCTCCTGCGGTGGGATCCGGCCGTCGGGCCCGTCGCCCGGCCAGCCGTACTGCTGCAGCTTGTTGTGGTCCACGATCGCGATGAGGTTGGCCAGGCGGTGGCGCTGCGCCGCCATCGCCGCCTCCCAGACCTCGCCCTCCTGGCACTCCCCGTCGCCGAGCATCACCCAGGCCCGGATGTCGCGCCCGATGTGGCGAGCCCCCAGGGCCATGCCCATCGCCGCCGAGATGCCCATCCCCAGCGAGCCGGTCGACATGTCGAGGCCCGGCAGACGGGTCATGTCGGGGTGGCCCTGCAGGCGGGAGTTGGCGGCGTCGAACGTGGCGAGCTCCTCGACCGGGAAGTAGCCCCGCAGGGCCATCGCGGCATAGAGCCCGATCGACGAGTGGCCCTTGGACAGGACGAAGCGGTCGCGGTCGGGCCAGGCCGGCTCGTCGGGGCGGATGCGGAGGATGCGGAAGTACAGGGCGGCGAGCATGTCGGCCGCCGAGAGCGGCCCGCCGAGGTGGCCGGCCTTGGCCACGTAGACGCTGCGGACGATCTCGACGCGGATCCGCCGGGCGATCTCCCGGAGACGGTCGAGCTCGGCGGCGTCGAGCGACGCCGCGCTGTCGGGCGCGCTCACGAGGCCCCGCCCTTCTCGTAGGAGCCGGAGACGACCGGCGGCGAGAAGATGCAGACGAGCTCGAGCGGCTCCGGGCCGTCCGACTCCGTCGCATGGTGCGTTCCCGGCATCACGTGGACGACGACGCCGGGCTCGATCTCGGCGACGCCGTCGGGGGTGACGATCCGACCGCGGCCGGCGGCGCAGTAGATCGTCTCCTCCTCGGCCGGATGGACGTGGCCCGCGGGTCGCGACCCGGCCGGGAAGACCGAGACGCCGAGCGACACCTGCCGCGCGGGGCTGTTCCACGGCCCGAGGTAGGAGTGCCAGGTGCGGCCGGGGAGGGGGACCACCTCCGCCTCCGACCGGGCCACGCGCGTGATCATCTGGGCACCTCCCGTGTCAGCCCCGGCGCACGTCCGGGTTGGGCAGGACGAGATCGCGGATCGCCGCCTGCAGGTCGTGGTAGCTGGCGATGAAGGCCCGCAGCGTGCGGGCGGCGGCGCCGTACCCCTCGAACTCGGCGGGCGTCATGCCGTCGGGCTCATAGGCCCGGCGGAAGTCGGGGATGCGCTCGAGGAGGTCGTCGACGAGGCGGGGATCCACCGGGACGTCCATCCGGGGCTCCGGCACGATCCCGCTGGCGTTGAAGCGGACCTGCCAGGCGTGGGGCATCGTCATGCTGACGTCGCCGCCGACGATCTCGGTCCAGTGGAGGCGGTGGCGGTAGGCGGCGGCCAGGAGCCGGCTCCGGTAGCCGCGCTCGCGGAAGATCGCGTAGGCGCGCTTGAACGCGGCGATCCCGGCCCAGTTCGCGGCGTCGGGGTGGAGCGACACATCGTCGCGCTCCACGACGACCTTCATCCAGTCGTCGAGGCGGCCGATCATGATCGTGACGATCGGCGACATCGTCGAGGTGTCCTCGCCGGCGGCCTCGCGACGGGCGAGCCCGCGCTCCACGGCCTCGGCGGCCGCGATCGCCTGGGGGACGGTGAAGCTCACCGTCGAGTTGATGCTGATCCCGGCCGCGGTGGCCTCCTCCATGGCGGCGAGGCCGGCGGCGGTGCAGGGGAACTTCACCTGCATGTTCGGGGCGAGGGCGTGGAAGCGAAGCGCCTGCTCGAGCATCCGGCTCGCGTTGCGGTGGTTCGCCGGGTTCGTCTGCAGCGAGAGGCGGCCGGCCTTGCCGCGACGCTCCTCGAAGACGGGCGCGAGCACGGCGGCGCCGCGGGCGGCCATCTCCTCGACGATCGCCCAGGTGAGATCCACCTCGGACCAGTCGGGGTGCTCGGCGGCGACCTCGAGGACCCGGGGGACCCAGTGGTCCTTCTCCTTCTTGAGGACCTCGAGGACGATCGAGGGGTTGGACGTGGCCCCCGTCGCCCCGCGGGCGACGGCGTACTCGAGCTCGGCGACCGCGCACGAGTCGTTCCAGTACTGGGTGGGCGTCTCCTGCGTCATCCGGAGGAGCGGGCTGGCCTGCGGGTCGGTGCTCATGCGGCCTCCTCGAGGAACGATCTGACAGGCATATAATCGATCATCGATGCTTCTAGCGCAAGCCGGGTGCCCGGAATCGCGTCGCCGCTCGATCGCGGGTTGACGGGCGGGGGAGCGGTGCTATCCTGAACAATCGATTATCGACGATCATCCGTCGCGCTCGTCCCGGTCACCGCCGGTGCGCGGGGAGTGGGCGATCAGCGGGCGATCGTGGACCGCGAGACGGACGGCAGCGACGTCGACGGAGGTGGCCATCACGCAGAGCTGGCGGAACGAGCGCCTCAGCCGCCGGGAGGCGCCCGCGGGCTGACCCGCGCGTCGGGCGGACGGTGTCCCAGGGTTAGCGGAGGTTCCAGGTGCCCCTCAAGGAAGAAGTCCTCGGCGAGTTCTTCGGGGACGAGTCGTTCCCGATCGAGTGGACGTCGGAGACGGAGAAGCTGCTCTTCTGGGTCTACGACGACCTGCATTGCCCGAAGCCGCTCAGCCCGATGTACGAGGACATCGGCGGCTGGTGGCTCTCCTGTGACCACATGTTCCGCCGGTTCGGGACGCCGTTCGCGACCGACTGGATCTACAAGAACATCAACGGCTACCTGTACACGGCCGCGATCCCCGCCGAGGCCGGGATCGTCGTCGACACCCAGGAGTACAACTACCGGACGAACCCGATCGTTCCCGAGGACAACGAGTACGCCGGCAAGATCGGCGCGTACCTCGGGGCCGTCCTGCCGGTCTACGGGCACAACTTCGAGCACTGGTGGCGCACCCGGTTCGTGCCCGAGATGCAGCGCAACTTCGACTACATCGAGGGCATGCTCGACCGCAAGGCCGAGCTGAGCCTGGCCGACCTGGCGGTCCTCCTCGAGGACGCCATCGACATGCACGACCGCCACTGGAAGATCCACTGGATGCTGAACTTCGCGCAGCTGAGCGCGACGCTCAACCTCCGGGCGGTCATGGAGAAGACCCACGGCAAGATCGACGAGGTCCTGCTCGGGCGGCTCCAGAACTCCGCGAACGACCGGAACTGGGACAAGATCCGGGCGCTCTGGGAGATGAAGGAGGAGGTCAAGGGCGACCCCGAGCTGCGCGAGGCCTTCGCCGGCCTGACCGCCGCCGACATCATCCCCGTCCTCGAGGCCAGCGAGCGCGGCCGCCGCTTCATCGAGGAGCGGGTGGTGCCGTACCAGAAGGAGTTCGGCTGGCACGCGGTCTGGAGCCACGAGTTCGTCTTCCCCTCGTTCCGCGAGGACATGACGCCCGTCATCCAGCTCGTCCGCGACCAGTACTCGTCGGACTACGACTACCCGTCGAAGGTCGCCGCCCTCAAGGCCGACATCGACGCGGCGGCGAAGGAGATCCTCGAGGGGCTCGAGGGCGAGGCGCTCGAGGAGATGCGCGCCGCCAACGAGATCAACCTCAAGATGGCGCCGCTCACGCCGGACCATCACTTCTACATCGACCAGGGCGCCAACGCCCACGTCCGCCTCGTGCTCATCGCCATCGGCGAGAAGCTCGTCGAGATGGGCGTCCTCGACCAGCCGGACGACGTCATCTTCTTCCGCTACAACGAGCTCCGCGCCTTCATCGGCAACCCGACCGGTATCGACGGCCGGGCGATCGTCAAGGCGGCCCGGGAGAAGTGGACCGCGGCCAACAAGATCGTGCCGCGGGACTGGGTCGGGACCGCGACGGCGACGCAGCTCGCCTTCCCGTATCTCAACCTCTGGGGCTTCCCGGACAAGTTCTACCGCTCGTCCGAGGAGGAGTACGGCAAGATCAAGGGCATCGCCGGCTCGCCGGGCGTCGTCGAGGGCGTCGCCCGCGTCGTCGGCTCGGTGGAGGAGTTCGACAGCCTGCAGCAGGGCGAGATCCTGGTCTGCCAGATGACGAACCCGGCCTGGCAGGTCCTGTACGGCAAGATCAGCGCCGTCGTCACCGACGCCGGCGGGACCGTGTCGCACCCGGCCGTCCTCGCCCGCGAGTACGGCATCCCGGCGGTCGTCGGCACCTCGTCGGGGACCTTCCGGATCAAGACCGGCGACCGGCTCCGGGTCGATGGGAACGTCGGCGTCGTCGAGATCCTCGAGACGACCGCCGCGGCCCCGGTCGTCGGGCTGGACTGACCGACCCATGACGCGCGACGCCGCGATCTCGCGCAGCGTCCTGAGCGACCAGGTCAAGGATCGCCTCCTGCAGGCGATCCTGGCCGGGGAGTACCCCCCTGGCGCCCGGATCGTCGAGACCCGGGTCGCCCGGGAGCTCGGGACGAGCCAGGCGCCCGTCCGGGAGGCCCTGCGCGACCTCGAGGCGCTCGGCGTCGTGGAGACCACTGCGTTCCGGGGAGCTCGCGTCCGCCGCCCGTCGGCGGCCGAGCTCCTCGAGGCGTTCGCCGTGCGGGCCGAGCTCGAGTCGCTTGCCGCCCGGCTCGCGGTCGAGCGGGTGACAGAGGCCGACCTCGCCGAGCTCGACGCGCTCATCGTCGAGATGCGCCGGGCCGCGGAGGAGGGCGACCCGCACGCGGAGGCGATCGCCGACGCCGCCTTCCACGGGCGGATCGTCGATCTCTCCGGCAACTCCACGCTCCGCCGCGTCTGGCGGACGCTGGAGCCGTTCTCGCGCACCTACATCACGATCGGCGCCCCCGGCGCCGACCGGCGCCAGATCGCGGAGCACCACGCCCCGGTCCTCGCCGCCCTGCGGGCGCGCGACCCCGAGCTCGTGACGGCGGTGCTT
>FWPV01006671.1_pt1 | contig 16272 bp, 14 predicted proteins | sample 2228371 | NCBI WGS metagenome assembly FWPV01 (sample SAMEA103939776, study PRJEB20133) | metagenome | reverse complement strand
CGTCCGGTCGCCGATGGTCACCGTGCCGGCATCGGGGCGCTCGAGCCCGGCCAGGATCCGCAGCAGACTGCGGGCGAACGCCAGCGGCCCCATGCGCCTGTCCTAACGCGCGGCGGGCTGGCCGGCTGCATCAGGGTCGGCGGCGACTGCCGGCGCGGCCTCGACCTCGCGCCGCTCCACCACGGAGAGGAAGCCGCCGAACAGCCGGTATTCGTCCATGCGGCAGGAGTTGATCAGCTTGCCGTCGTACACGGTCATATCGGGGCAACTATCGCACATGTCCACCCGGCCGTCCCCCAGCGGATCGGGGGCCTGGATGATGCCGATGCTCTGGAGGTAGACGCCGCGGAACAGGCGGCCGGGATGGCGCACGACGTCCTTCAGCCAGTTGCGCGCCGCAGCCCGGGTTGTCGGGTCCCACGGCGCCATCAGGAAGGGCGCCAGGCCGACCCTGGCCTGCGACAGGTAAGCCAGGTACCTGCCGCGCAGCAGGTGATGCCCGGCCTGCGCCACCTCCATCGTCTGCCTGCCGATGGAGCCGTAGATCTCGCCCGGCGTGCCGATCAGCGCGGCGGCCGTCCACTTGAAGGAGTCATGCCGGATGCTGCCGCCCAGGTAGGCCGCGGGCTCGTACTGGGGTAAGGTGTTCTTGATGATCTGGCAGACTTCGGGCCCCTTGACGAAAGTCTCATCGAAGCGGTCGCGCACGTAACTCAACTTGCTGAAATCCACGGCGCGGTCGGAGGGGCCGAGCGCGACATACTTGTCGGTGGTCGCGGTGCGGTAGGTGATGAACACCAGGCCGTGAACCCGGTCAATGTTGGCCACGCCCCAGCGGACCACGTCGGGGATCTCGTGGAAGGTGGACGGGTAGACGGTGGAGTTGAAGACGACATAGACGCCGCCTTCCGCGTGGATCATGTCGGCATACTTCTGGCGGAGTTCATTCAGTTCGGCCTCGCTCTTGCCGCGCCAGCCGGGGCGGTTCTGCCGGCTGTCAATGTGGATGGTGAAGCCGGAGAGCCCGGCCCGCTTCAGTTCGCGCAGAAACTCGGGCTTGAGCGCCATGGCGTTGGTCAGGATGATCGGTTTCAGGCCGTTCTCGGCGATGAAAGCCACGATATCAATGATCTGCGGATGGATCAGGGGTTCGCCGCCCGCGATGGAGACGTTGTCGGGGTTGCGCCACCTCTTGAAGAAGCGGATCTCCTCCTTGATCTCCTCGAGCGGCTTGTGGCCCGTGATATGCTGTCGGTAGCAGCCCTCGCAGTAGATGTTGCAGAGGTCGGTGATCTCCAGCCAGGCGATCGGGTTGTCGTTCATGGACCATGGCAGGCGGTAGAGATTGTGCTTTTCCAGGATCATGCGGTGCTGCCTCCTTTGCCGGAATGGCTTCAGAGTATAGCACGCACGCGAGAGGACAGCAAAACACCTTGTTCGGGTCGGGGGCGATTCCGTCCGGGCGGGATCTCTCCTGGCTCGTCGGGGAGAGGGGGAGTGGATGGAGCACAGGCGATGCCCCGCGGCGGTGGTTCGCAGTTCCATCGGGGGCCGATACGATCGTGGCAGGGCTCCGAGTTTGACAGCCGCGGAGCCCCTGGCTATAATGAACGTTCGGTAACGGCCCGATCGGGCCGTGCCACGCGTCTATCGGATCTATTCAGGGGCGGACCGCCAAGACGAAGTCTCACCGGAGTGGTGGGCGCGGCACGCGAGGGAGAAAGAGCGCATGTATGCAGTAGTGGAGACCGGCGGCAAGCAGTATCGGGCAGCGCCGGGCGCGATCGTGGACGTCGAGCGATTGCCGGCGGAAGTCGGTGAGCAGGTGACCCTGGATCGGGTGTTGATGATCGCCGACGGCGACCAGGTTACGGTCGGCCGTCCGACGGTCGAGGGCGCCCAGGTCATCGCCACCGTGGTGGGCCAGCGCAGGCACCGGAAGGTGATCTTCTTCCATTATGTGCCCAAGAAGCGCGAGCGCAAGAAGCGCGGGCACCGGCAGTATTTCACCCGGCTGCGGATCGAACAGATTGTGAGTTGAGGCGGGGAGGATCGAGATGGCACATAAGAAAGGCGGCGGATCGAGCCGCAATGGTCGGGACAGCGCCGGGCAGCGCCTCGGCGTGAAGCGCTTCGGCGGCCAACGTGTGACCGCGGGCAGCATTCTCGTCAGGCAGCGGGGCACCACGTTCCATCCCGGGGCGAATGTCGGCCTGGGGCGGGATTACACCCTCTTTGCCACCCTGGACGGTTACGTGAAGTTCGAGACCCGGCACGGGCGCAAACTGGTTAGCGTGTATCCAGAGGTGCCCGCATGAAGCCCAAGATCCATCCCAAGTACTACCCGGAGGCCAGGGTCGTCTGCGCGTGCGGCAATGCCTGGGTCACCGGCGCGACCGTGCCCGAGATCAAGGTGGACGTTTGTTCGGCCTGCCATCCGTTCTACACCGGCGAGCAGCGCATCGTGGACACCGCCGGGCAGGTTGACCGCTTCATGAAGCGCCTGGAGCGCACCGCCGACACCATCGAGCAGGTGAAGAGCCAGCAGGAAGAGCAGAAGCGGGCCGTGCAGGCGGCGCGTCTGGCCAGGCGCCGCGGCGACGTGTAGTGCACACATGGCGCAGTTGAAGTCGCGGGGCGGCCGCATTGAACTGATTTGCGGCAGCATGTTCAGCGGCAAGACCGAGGAACTGCTCCGCAGAGTGCGGCGGGCGGAGATCGCGCGGCAGAAGGTGCAGGTCTTCAAGCCCAAGCTCGACGATCGCTACGATCTGTCGCAGGTCTACTCGCACGACGGGCTCCACTGCCAGGCCGAGACGATCGAGCACGCGACGGAGATCCTGGAGAAACTGCGGCCCGACACAGATGTGGTGGCCATTGATGAGGCGCAGTTCCTGGACTGGACGGTCGCAGATGTCGCGCGGGTGCTGGCCGACCGGGGCCTGCGCGTGATCGTCACCGGGTTGGACCTGGACTTCCGCGGCGAACCCTTCGGGCCGATGCCGCTGCTGCTGGCCGAGGCCGAGCAGGTGGACAAGCTCCAGGCGATCTGCGTGGTGTGCGGCGCGCCGGCCAGCCGCACCCAGCGGCTGATCAACGGACAGCCGGCCAGTTATGATGATCCGGTGATCCTGGTGGGCGCCAGCGAAGTGTACGAGGCGCGCTGCCGGGATTGGCACGAGGTGCCGGGAAGGCCGGACACGCTGAAGGAACTGCGCGGGACGTAGGACGACGGATGTCGAAAAGGGACGCGAAGCCTGAGAGCAGGGCGCTCGGGCTTCGCGTTTTGTTTTTCAGGCCCCCGACGCCAGCGCATCCAGGACGGCCTGCAAATCGGCGGGCAGGGGCGACGTGAACTCGACCTCTTCCCCGGTTGCGGGCAGGCGAAAGCGGATGCGCTGGGCATGCAGGAACTGGCGGGGACAGGGCACCGACGGCCGGCGCCGGCCGTACACCGCATCGCCCACGATGGGGTGCCCGATGTGCGCCAGATGCACCCGCACCTGGTGGGTGCGGCCGGTCAGCGGGTAGCAGGCCAGCAGCGTGTGCCTGCCGTAGTAGCCCGATGTGGAGTAGCGGGTGACCGCGGGGCGGCCGCCCGGCAGGACAGCCATGCGCTTCCGATGCCGGGGATCCCGCCCGATCGGTGCCTGGATCTCCCCCTCGGGCGGCGAGACCGCCCCGTGCACAAGCGCCAGGTAGGTCTTGTGGACATCTCGCCGCTTGAACTGTGCCTGCAGCGCCCGGTGCGCCCGGTCGTTCTTCGCCACCAGGATCAGCCCGGAGGTGTCCTTGTCCAGGCGATGCACGACGCCGGGGCGATGGACGCCGCCGACCCCTTCCAGGTCGGGGCAGTGGTGCAGCACCGCGTTGACCAGCGTGCCGCGCCAGTTGCCGGCAGCCGGATGCACCACCATGCCCGCCGGTTTGTCAATCACGAGCAGGTCGGCGTCCTCATAGAGGATCTGGAGGGGGATCGGCTCCGGCTCCACCTGGTAATCTGCCGGCGGCGGCACGCTCACGCTCACCACGTCGCCGGCGGCCACGCGATAACTCGCCTTCTGGATCCGCTCCCCCACGGTGACCAGCCCATCGCCGATCCAGCGCTGGATCTCGGAGCGCGAGTGGTGCGGGAGTTGACTGGCGAGCCACCTGTCCAGGCGCTCGCCGGCCCCTGCGGAGGCGACCACCAGGTGAAGCATCGTCAATCCGGGGAACTGGCGGAGACGCGCGCTTTGCCCTGTTCTGCGCGCAGGATGATGAATCCCAGCAGGATCGTGCCAACCACGATCGAGGAGTCCGCCACGTTGAAGGCCGGCCACTGGTAGACGCGATCGCCGACCGGCAATGAGAACAACAGGAAGTCAGTGACCTGGCCCTCCTGGTGCAACCGATCTATCAGATTGCCCGCGGCGCCCCCCAACTGCAGGCCCAGGCAGACCCGCACGGCCCAGCTATCGGACGGCAACTGGCGTGAGAAGATCAGGACGCCCACGATCACGATGACCGCGATGGCGATGAACAGGGTCGCCTGGCCCTGCAACAACCCGAACGCGGCGCCCGTGTTGGTGTAGTGAACCAGTTTGAACCACGGTTCCAGGGCGGGGAAGGGCGCATAGGCCCCCCACAGGGGAATGTTGCGCTCGATCAGGCTCTTGGACCATTGATCCAGGAGCACAACGACGGCGGCAACCAGCGGCGTTACGGCCCAGCGGATGTAGTGACGCTTCGGAGACAATGAGCCCTCGGAGCCGCCGCTCACAGTTCGACCAGCTTCTGGCACGACATGCACAAGGTGGCGTAGGGGAGCGCCTTGAGGCGCGCGAAGTCAATCTCGTGCCCGCACCGATCGCAGATACCGTAAGTGCCCGCTGCCATGCGTTCGAGGGCCTGCTCGATCTGCTCCAGCGTCAGTTCCTGCCCTCGACGCAGCGAGACGGCCGTCGCCTGCTCGAAGGCGGCTGTGGCGTCTTCCGCCATATGGTTGCCCAACCCGATATTGACCTCATGCGATGTAGCCGTCGCGTTGGCGAGATTCTCGCGCAATGTGCGCTGCTCTTCGAGCAGCAGACCGCGTAAACGCTCCATCCGTGTTGCTGATAACATAGGACAGTCCTATTGGCACTCTGCAACGATACGGCAGATACCTGCGAGGCTGGCCTCCGCAAGCGCTGCCGCGCAGATCTATTCTACTCCAATCGCCCCCCAGGACAAAAGCGGCCGCGGCGGCTCAGCGTCGGCCGGGCATCACGCCTTCTTGATGCCCACGACCACCTCATGGCCGTCTACCACCACCGTCGTGGTAAAGGCATCCTCGGCCGGCGCGCCCTCCACGAACTCCACAGAGAGCGTGTCCGATGCGATCGCCGCGCCATGGCGCGCCCAGAGCGGCGCCAGCGCCGGGCCGGCCGCGACGGTCGTCCGAATGCGATCGCTGATTTCGAAGCCGGATTTCTTCCGCAACTCCTGGATGTTGCGGCTGATCTCCCGGGCGTAGCCCTCCAGACGCAACTCATCCGTCAACTCGGTGGTCACGGCCACCAGATAGCCCGCCTCCTCGGCCACCGCCAGGCCCGGCCGAGGGCTCTTGCGGATCTCGATCTCCTCCGGCAAGATCTCCAGGCTGCTCCCCTCCACGGTTACCGTGACCGGCTGGCCCGCCTCCACGGCCGCCGCGACGGCCAGCGGGTCCATGGCGAGGAGCGCCTGCCTGATCGCCGGAAAACGGCGGCCGTATTTCGAACCGAGTTGTTTGGGCAGCGGGTGAATCGCCACCTCGACCAGATCGCTGCTGGCTGTCACCGTTCGCAGCGCCTTGACGTTGAGTTCCTCCATCACTTCGCTCGCGAGGCGCTGCAGCGCCTCCGCCTCTCGCGGGTTGGGCAGGCCAACGATGGCCTCGGCGAGCGGCTGGCGCAGCCGCAGGGAGGCGCTCTCGCGGGCAGCCCGGCCCAGGCTCACGACCCGCTGCGCCACCGCCATGTCCCGCACCAGCCCGTCGTCGGCGTAGTCGGGCCTGGGCTCGGGCCAGCGGCTCAGGTGGACGCTGGCCGGCGCGTCGGGGTTGGGGCCGGCCACCAGGTTGCGGTACATCTCGTCGGCGATGAAAGGTGTGAAGGGGGCCAGCAAGTGGCTGAGCGTGACCAGCACCTCGTACAGTGTCTGGTGCGCGCCCAGGGCATCCGGCGAGAGGGCCGTCTCGCCGTTGGCCTGGGCGTCGGTGTTCCAGAAGCGCCGCCGGCTCAGCCGGACATACCAGTTGCTCAGTTCCTCGACGAAGTCGCTGATCGGGCGGGTGGCCCCGGGCACGTCGTAGTTCTCCAGCGCCTCCGTCACCCTGCCGACAAGGGCGCTCAGGCGGGCCAGCACCCAGCGGTCGAGCACCGACCGCTCGGCGAGGGGCACCGCCGCGGTGCCGGGGTCGAAGCCGTTCAGGTTGGCGTAGGTTACGAAGAAGGAGTAACTGTTCCAGAGGGTCAGCAGGAACTTGCCCACCACTTCCTTGACCAGGTTCGCGCTGAAGCGGCGCGTATTGCCGGGCGGGCTGGCCGTGTACATGTACCAGCGCGTGGCATCCGCGCCGTGCACGTCCAACACGGACCACGGATCCACGACGTTGCCGCGGCTCTTCGACATCTTGCTGCCATCCTCGGCCACGATGTGGCCCAGGCAGATGACGTTCCTGAAGCACGGCTGGTCGAAGAGCAGGGTGCTCACAGCGTGGAGGGTGTAGAACCAGCCGCGCGTCTGGTCAATCGCCTCGCAGATGAAGTCCGCCGGGAACTGCTCGCTGAACTGGCTGTGGTTCTCGAACGGGTAGTGCCACTGCGCCACCGGCATCGAACCGGAGTCGAACCAGGCGTCGGCCACCTCCGGCACGCGGCGCATCGTGCCGCCGCACCCCGCCACGGGGCACTCCCAGGTGAGGGCGTCCACGGCCGGCCGGTGCAGGTCCAACGCCTCGCCCTGCTGCGTCGCGTCGGGCCACTCGCCGCGCTGCTCGGCCAGGTAACGCGGGTTCATGAACTTGCGGCCGGCCTTCTCGCCCAGTTCTGCCACCGAGCCGATGCACTCGGCGTGCCCGCAAGCCGGGTTGTCGCAGACCCAGAACGGCAGCGGCGTGCCCCAGTAGCGCTCGCGCGCCACGCCCCAGTCCACGTTGTTCTCCAGCCAGTTGCCGAAGCGGCCCTCCCGGATGTGGTCCGGCACCCAGTTGATCATGTTGTTGTTCGCCAGCAGCCGGTCGCGGAAGGCCGTCGTCTTGATGTACCAGGTGCTGCGCGCATAGTAGAGCAGGGGCGTGTCGCAGCGCCAGCAGAACGGATAGGTATGCTCGTACACGCCCTGGGCGAACATCAGCCCCCGTTCGGCCAGTTCGCGCTGGATCAGCGGATCGGCGTCCTTGACGAAGAGGCCGCGCCAGGGCGTCACCGCGTCAATGAAGCGCCCCTGCGGGTCCACCGTCATGAGGGTTGGCAGGTTGTACTGCTGGCCCACGGCCAGGTCATCGGCCCCGAACGCCGGCGCCAGGTGCACGATGCCGGTGCCATCCTCCGTGCTGACGAAGTCGCCGGGCACGACGTAACAGTAGTCCTGTTCCACCGGCAGGAAGGTGTAGAGGGGCTTGTAGTGCCAGCCCAGCAATTCGCGGCCCTTGGCGCGGCGCAGCACGGTGTACTGCCCCGGCCTCTCCTGAGTCACCGCCGGCAGGCGCGCCTCGGCGAGCCAGAAACGGTCCTCCTCGTACTGGACCAGGACGTAATCAACGTCCTCTCCCACGGCCACGGCCACATTGCCGGGAAGCGTCCAGGGCGTGGTCGTCCAGACCAGGAAATAGACGCCGGGCTGATCCCGCAGCGGAAACTTGACGTAAATACTGGGGTCCTGCGTTCCTTCCTGGTAGCCGAGTGCCAGTTCGTGGCTGCTGAGCGGCGTGCCGCAGCGGGGGCAGTAGGGCACGACCTTGTAGCCCCGGTAGATCAGCCCGCGGTCCCAGAACTGCCGGAGGATCCACCACAGCGACTCGATGTAGTCCTGCGTCAGGGTGACGTACGCCTCGGGCAGGTCCACCCAGAAGGCGATGCGCTCCGTCATCCGCTTCCACTCTTCGACGTACTCGAACACGCTCTCCCGGCATTTCTGGTTGAAGGCGGCGATGCCGTAGTCCTCGATGGCGCGCTTGCCGGAGAAGCCGAGCTTGCGCTCGACTTCCAGTTCTACCGGCAGGCCATGCGTATCCCAGCCGCCCTTGCGCAAGACGTAGCAGCCGCGCATGGTCTTGTAGCGCGGGAAGATGTCCTTGAAGGCGCGCGCCAGGACGTGGTGAATGCCGGGCCGTCCGTTGGCCGTCGGCGGCCCTTCGTAGAACACGAAGCGCGGCCCATCGGCCGTCTGCGCCAGTGTTTTGTGGAAGATGTCGGCTTCTCGCCAGTGCTCGAGCACACCCCGCTCGAGCGTCGGGAAGTCAACCTGGGGTGAAACGTCGCGAAACATGGGCATCTCGTCACCTCGTTGCGGACTGCGGCCTGAGTCCCTGGCGCCGCAGGGGCTGTCCGTCTCTCCCTCGCTACCTGTCTGCCACCTCGATATAGATCCGCTTGTTGATCGCGCCCTTCGACTTGTAGTCGGTCACGCGAATGCGGCCGACCTCGCGCGTGTTGGCGACGTGCGTCCCGCCGTCGGCCTGCAGGTCCAGGCCGACGATCTCCACCGTCCGCACCTGGCGGATGCCCTCGGGCAGGAGGTTGATCTTGGTGCGGATCAGGTCGGGGATGCCAAAGGCTTCTTCCCTCGGCAGGATGCGGACGCGCACCGCGCGGGCCGCCGCCACCTCGGCGTTGCAGCGGGCCTCGATCTCGCCGACGAGCTCGCCGCGCAGGGTCTCGAACTCGAAGTCCATGCGCCCTGCCCCTGGCTCCATGTTGCCGCCCGTGACGAGCGCGCCGTAGTCGCGCCACACGACGCCGCACAGGATGTGGAGCGCGGTGTGCGTGCGCATCAGGCGATAGCGCCGGTCCCAGTCGAGGGCGCACCGCACGACCTGCCCCTCGCCGGAGAACCTCACGCCCGGCCCCTCTCCTGTCAGGAGAGGCGGGTTGGTGTAGTGCCACACGGTGTCCCCTTCCCTGGCGACCTTGGTCACGGCCACCGTGGTATCGCCCAGGGTCAGCATGCCGAGGTCGCACGGCTGGCCGCCGCCCCCGGGATAGAAGGCGGTGCGGTTCAGCGCCACGCGCCCGCCCTCGGCGTCCACCGCCATGATCGTCGCGTCGAACTCCCGCAGATAACTATCGGTTTGATAGAGCAGCTCGGTCAAGGCAAGACCTCCGAATGCGCGAAGCGCCGAATCGGCGAATTCGCAATCCTAAACAAAAACGCGCCTCGTCCCGGTTGGGGACGAGAGCGCGTGCTCCCGCGGTACCACCCCAATAAAGATTGCGGACTGGTGATTGGCGATTGCGGATTCGCCCGTTCACTCCGCAATCAACAATCCGAAACCGGCAATCTTCTCTCTGTGAGGTGCGATCACACCTCCGCACGGATAACGGGGTGCGCGCCCGGCGACGTCTACTGGGCCGCGTGGGCCGTTCGGGCCGCAGCTCCGGAAGGATTTTCGGCAGGTCGGCTGCATCCGGCTCCCACCGTCCCGGACTCGCTGGTCAGCCGCTGGGCTGCCTACTCGTTTCCATCATCGCTTTGTGGGCGCAGTTTAGCACGATGGGCGGGCGTTGTCAAACCGGGCGCACGGCGGGGCGGCACCCCCAAGCTACGCTTCTTCCCAACCCAACGCGCCCCGTTGACAGGCTGCCGCGGAGCGGTTACACTACTCCCATGACTGCCAGGCCATCCGAGAAGCCGCCCGAGTCCGATCGGCGCGCCCTGCTGGGCGTTCCGCTGCCCGATCGCGCCTTCCTGCGGGGGCTCTTCGCGGGCTACCAGCGGATGCTGGTGTTCGTCAGGCCTTACCGCAAGCACCTGGCGCTGGCCGGCGTGATCCTGGTCGTCAACAGCCTGCTCGGCCTGGTCTTGCCGTTGGCGATCCGCGGCATCGTGGACGCCGTCTTCGTGCGCGGCAGCCTGCAGTTGCTGAACTGGGTTACGGCGCTGCTGTTCGGCATCTTCATCGTGCAGGCGATCCTGGGCTTCGGCCAGTCGTACCTGATCGCCTGGGTCGGCGAGCGGGTGATCGCCAACCTGCGTACACGGCTCTACGCCCATCTGCAGAGCATGCCGCTGCGCTTCTTCGCCAACGTGCGGGTCGGCGAACTCGTCTCGCGGCTTGCCAACGACGTCCAGACCATCCAGGAGGCCGTGACCTCCACCCTGCTCAGTTTCCTGTCCCAGGCCATCATGTTCGTCGGCGCCCTTGTCATCATCTTCGTGATGGCCCCGCGGCTGACCCTGCTGATGCTGGCTATCGTGCCGCTGGTGATGCTGGGCATGATCGTCCTGGGGCGGCTCATCCGCCGCATCAGCCGCCAGGTGCAGGATGCCCTGGCCGCGAGCACGGCCACCGCCGAGGAAGCCCTGGCCGGGGTGCGCATCGTCAAATCGTTCGCCCGTGAGCCCTATGAGATCGAGCGGTACAGCACCGCTATCGAGCGGCTGTTCGGGCTGGCCATCAAGCGGGCCCGCCTGCGGGCGGTGCTCGGCCCGCTGATCGGCCTGCTGGCCTTCAGCGCGGTCGCGCTGGTGCTGTGGTTCGGCAGCCGGGAGGTCATCGCGGGGCGGCTCACGCCCGGGCAGTTGGTGTCCTTCCTGATCTACACGATGATGATCGCCTCGTCCATCGGCTCGTTCACCGGGCTCTACAGCCAGATCCAACAGGCGGTCGGCGCCAGCGAGCGGGTCTTCGAACTGTTGGGGACGCCGCCGGAGATGCAGGATGAGCCCGACGCGATCCCGCTCCCGCCCGTTCAAGGCCGCGTCTGCTTCGAGAATGTGTCCTTCGACTACGGCGACCACAGCGAGGCGCGCGAGGTGCTCAAGGACGTGAGCCTGACCGTCGAGCCCGGCCGGGTGGTGGCCCTCGTTGGGGCCAGCGGGGCCGGCAAGACCACCCTGGCCAACCTGATCCCGCGCTTCTACGACCCGACGGCCGGCCGCATCACGATTGACGGTTATGACATCCGGCGCGTGCAGATGCGCACCCTGCGGGAACAGATCGGGATCGTGCCGCAGGAAACCGCGCTCTTCAGCGGCAGCGTGCGCGACAACATCGCCTACGGCAGGCTGGACGCGTCGCAGGAGGAGATCGAGGCGGCAGCCCGGGCAGCCAACGCACACGAGTTCATCACGGCGTTGCCCCAAGGGTACGACACGCTGGTGGGCGAGCGCGGCGTGAAACTGAGCGGCGGACAGCGCCAGCGCATCGCCATCGCGCGCGCCATCCTGAAGGACCCGCGCATCCTGATCCTGGATGAGGCCACCTCTTCGCTGGACACCGAGTCGGAGCAGGCCATCCAGGAGGCGCTCGAACGCCTCATGCGCCACCGGACGACCTTCATCATCGCCCACCGGCTCAGCACGATCACCCGCGCCGACTGGATCGTGGTCCTGGACGGGGGCCGGATCGTCGAAGAGGGCACGCACAGCCAGTTGCTGGCGCAGGAGGGCGGCCTCTATCGGCGCATGCACGCCCTGCAATTCCGGTGGGATGAAGAGCCCGCGCATTCGCCGGGCGACGTCCTTGAGGAGGTCTTCGAGGGGTCGGGGCGTCCGGGAGCAGCGGGGGGCGTCGGCGGCCTTGATCTGCCGTTCATCAGGCGGCCATAGAGTGGGGGCGAGACGGGCCGGGGAGAGACGGGGTGTCCTGGTGGCTCCGGCGGGTTGTGGATTTCCTGAACTGGCTGGCCAGCCTCGCCGGCCGGCGGGGTGCCGGCGGGGCGCGGCGGCGGGCGTTGGCCGCCCGGCTCTCCGGCCGCAAGTATGAGGTGCTGGCCCGCCGGGTCCCACCCCCCGCTCCCGACGGCGGACGTCGTTTCATCGCCATCCAGATTGACGGGCTGTCCCATGACCATCTGCTGCGCGCCCTCGCCATGGGACAGTTGCCCGGCATCCAGCGCCTGCTGGCGGAGGGCTACCGGCTCCAGCGCTGGCGTTGCGGCCTGCCCACCGCCACCCCGTCCGTGCAGGCCGGGCTGATGTACGGCAACAACTGGGACATCCCGGCCTTCCGGTGGTACGAGAAGGATACCGGCTTCGCACCGACCTGCCGGGTGCCGGCCCACATGGCGCGCCTCAAGCCGCGGGTGGCAGCCGGGCGACCCGGGATCCTGGCGGGCGGCTGCAGCTACATGAACGTGTGGGACGGGGATGCCCGCCTGGCGCTCTTTACGCTCTCCGCCATGGGGCGCCAGCGCTTCTTCGAACACCTGCGCGGACTCGGCTGGCTCCTCCTGTTCGGACTGATGCCCTGGCGGTTACTCCGCATCATCGGGCTCACGGCCTGGGATCTCGCGCGCCTGCTGGCCCGGTCGTGGGCTGCGTGGGTCCGCTCCGGGTTCCGCCGGCGGCCGGCCGTTGTCAAGCCGGTCCTGGAGACACTGGCCAACATCACCATGGCCGAGATCCAGACCTTCGGCGTGCTCCTGGACGTGTACCGGGGCATGCCGGCCATCTGCGTCAATTTCTACGGCTACGATGAAGTGGCCCACGGAGATGGACCGCTGGGACGCGATGCCCTGCGGGCGCTCCGCCGGATTGACAAGCGCATTCGTGAAATCGAGCGCGTCCGCCGGCTCTACTGGCCCGACATGGACCTCTACATCTTCTCCGACCATGGCCTGACGCCCTCCATGCCGTTTCGCTCGGTGGTCGCCGGCCCCGGCTTCCCCGCCCCCGATGGCGGGCAGTCCCTCGGCGAGTTCATCGCGAAGTACGTGCACGCCTCGGTCGCCTGGGACGAGTCCCCGCGGGCAGCGAACGCCCCGGGCCGGCCCACCGACTCCGCAGCGGATGGCCGACTGTGGCTGCTCGACGAACTGGACGGGATTGAGGCGCATCTCTCGCCGCGCGGGCGACGGCTCTTGCAGGCGCTGCGGCGGCGACTCCGCGAACGGATGCCCCCTGACCCGGCCCTCGGCTGGGACCTGGCCCGGAGCAGCGATGTGGTGGTGCGCAGTTCGGGCAGCCTGGCGCACATCTACTTCAACGTCACCCGGGAGCGCATGGCCGTGAGCGAGGTCGCCATCCTGTACCCGGACCTGGTGGACGCCCTCAACGATCACCCGGCCATCGGCCTGGTGCTGGGAATGGAAGGCGAGCGCCCCGTCGCGGTCACGTCCCGGGGGACGGCCTTGCTTTCGAGTGAATGGCTTCCGCCCGGACTGGCAGAGCCGGAGCAGACGGTGACCGACCTGGCCCGGCTGCTGCGCTTCCAGCATGCCGGCGACCTGGTCCTGCTCGGCGCGTGGAACCGGCAGTCCGGCCCGGACGGTCGCGTGGTGGCCTTCGAGGATCACGTCGCCACCCACGGCGGGATCGGCGGCCCGCAGGAATATCCCTTCTTCATCACCCCGCCCGACGCCCCGCTCGACCTGACAGGGGTGACCAACGCCGAGCAACTGTACCCGTATTTCCTCAACCGGTACCATGCACAACGCGAGGCGTGAGGCGCAGGAGCGCTGCGCGCCTTGCCCGTTGTCCACCGCGTCGGTGCGCTGCCGGGCGCGCGCCGGCCTGAAGCCGGCGAGTTTGTGTTGGGCGGCGGGGATGCTATACTTCGGCCGGAACTGCATCCCGCTTCACGACACCAAAGGAGGTGGCCATGCCGAAACCCGTTGTGATCGTCGGTGCCCTCGATACGAAGGGCGAGGACTTCCGCTTCGTCCGGGACCTGATCCAGGCGCGCGGGCTCGAGACCATCGTTGTGGACTTCGGCGTCCTCGAGGATCCGCCGTTTGCCCCGGACATCTCCGCCGATGAGGTGGCGCGCGCCGCCGGCAGCAGCATCGCCGAACTGCGCGCCGGCAAGGACAAGACCCGGGCCATGCAGGTCATGGCCGATGGTCTGGCGAAAGTCGTGAAAGACCTGTACGAGGCCGGCCGGCTGGGCGGCATCCTGAGCATGGCTGGCAGCGGAGGCACCTCCATCGCCACGGCCGCCATGCGCGAACTGCCCGTCGGCGTGCCGAAGGTCATGGCCTCCACAGTGGGGGGCGGGGATATCTCGCCGTACGTCGGCACGGTGGACATCACCATGATGCCGTCGGTGGTGGATGTGGCCGGCATCAATTCGATCAGTCGGCGCATCTATGCCAACGCCGCCGGCGCGATTGCGGGCATGGTGTCTCAGGAAGTGCCGCCCGCCGGGGAGACGAAGCCGTTGATCACTGCCAGCATGTTCGGCAACACGACCCCCTGCGTGAACCGCGCCCGGGAGGCGCTGGAGGCGCGAGGCTACGAGGTGCTGGTCTTTCACGCCACCGGCACAGGCGGCAAGACCATGGAATCCCTCATCGCCAGCGGCTTCATCGCGGCCAACCTGGACATCACCACCACCGAACTGGCCGATCATGTCTGCGGCGGTGTGCTGAGCGCCGGGCCGGATCGGATGATGGCCGCCGCCCGCGCCGGCATCCCCACGCTCCTGGTGCCGGGTTGCGTGGACATGTGCAACTTCTGGGGCCCCGACACCGTGCCCGAGAAGTATCGCGGGCGCAACCTCTACCAGTGGAACCCCAACGTCACGCTCATGCGCACCAACGCCGAGGAGAACGTCGCCATCGGTCAGATGATCGCCCGCGCCGCCAACGAGTCGGCGGGGCCGGTGGCCATCCTGTTGCCCTTGCGCGGGGTCTCACAACTCGACAGCCCCGGCAACCCGTTCTGGGATCCGGAGGCTGACGGTGCCTGCTATGATGCCATCAAGTCGCATCTCAAGCCGGGCATCCCGGTGGTCGAGATGGATGCCAACATCAACGACCCGGAATTCGCCGACAAGGCGGTGGAGATGTTGCTGGGGATGATGGAGTGGGGCGTTGAACGTTAGAACGTTGGAACGTTGAACGTCGGAACGTTGAACAGGGGACACGATACCACACGAGGAGAGAGATCTATGCCATTCATCACTCGCGCGCAAGCGCTCGCAAACCTGCGCGCCCAGATCGAGGCGGGCAGGCCGATCATCGGTTGCGGCGCCGGGACCGGCATCTCGGCCAAGTGTGCCGAGGCGGGCGGCGCTGATCTGATCATCATCTACAACAGCGGCCGCTACCGCATGGCCGGGCGCGGCTCCCTGGCCGGCCTGCTGCCCTACGGCGACGCCAACGGCATCGTGGTCGAGATGGCGGCCGAGGTGCTGCCGGTCGTGAAACGCACGCCGGTGCTGGCGGGCGTGTGCGGCACCGATCCCTTCCGGCTCATGCCCGTGTTCCTCAAGCAGATTAAAGAGATGGGCTTCACCGGCGTGCAGAACTTCCCCACCGTGGGGCTCTTCGACGGCACCTTCCGCGCCAACCTGGAGGCGACCGGCATGGGCTACGACAAGGAGGTGGAGATGATCCGCCTGGCCCATGAGATGGACCTGCTGACCACGCCCTATGCCTTCACTCCGGAGGAGGCGCGCGCCATGGCCGAGGCCGGCGCGGACCTGCTCGTGGCGCACGTGGGCCTGACCACCGGCGGCACGATCGGCGCTGGCGTGGCGCTGAGCCTGGATGATGCGATTGCGCGGGTACTGGCTATGGCGGAGGCAGGCCGCAAGGTTCGGAGTGACCTGATCGTGATCTGCCACGGCGGGCCGTTCGACGAGCCGGGGGCCGTCGGCGAGGCGCTGCTCCGCATGCCGGGCATCGCCGGGTTCTTCGGCGCTACCAGCATCGAGCGTCTGCCGACGGAGCGCGCCATCACGGGACAGGTGCGCGACTTCAAGGGGCTGAAACTGGCGTGAGGTTGCCGCGCCTCAGAACGCACTGGCCCATCCTTCTCATTTGCGCCGCCGCGCTGATCGGCGCGGCGGCGTTTTCCGCGTTTGCCTTCGAGCGGCTGCCGCACCTGGAGGACGAGCTCGCCTATCGTTTCCAGGCCCGCACCCTGGCCCTGGGCCGGCTGACCGTGCCCACGCCGGAGCACGCAGACTCGTTCTGGGTGCCGTTCGTGCTCGACTACCGGGGGCAGCGGTTCGGCAAGTATCCGCCGGGCTGGCCGGCGGTGTTGGCGCTGGGCGAGCTGGCCGGCCAGCCGTGGCTGGTGAACCCCGTGCTGGCCGCGGTCGCGCTCTACCTGGTCTACCGCCTGGGACGGATGCTGTATGATGCGCGTACCGGCGTG
>FWPV01009619.1_pt1 | contig 16273 bp, 8 predicted proteins | sample 2228371 | NCBI WGS metagenome assembly FWPV01 (sample SAMEA103939776, study PRJEB20133) | metagenome | reverse complement strand
CGCGAGGCCCTGGGCATCATGGGCGAGCGTGAACGCAAGCTGTTCAGCATGGAAGACCGCAGGGCCTAAGGATCATTGGCCTCTATGGGGAATGCCGCCGGCTCCGGCGTTCGCATTCCCCGCTGGTAGACAGGGCGGAGTGAATGTCGGTTCGAAGCCGATTCTTTAGTCACCCAAACACATAGGGAAGCACCCTTAAGAAAAGGAGTATATTATGTCCAGGTTAGTCGCTTTTGCTGCGATTCAAGGCGCCTACAATATAATCTCCAAGGTTGAAGGTAAATTCAAACAGGCAATGGCCAAATATGGGCCTGATCAAGCGTTGGCTTTTCCCAATACAGCGTATTTTCTGCCGGTCATTTATTCTATTTTGGGAGTCAAAGTTGAAAAACTGGCAGACGCCGAACCGGTTCTGGAACGATGTAAGCAGTTGCTGCCCCCGCACATCAAGGGCCAGATCCATGTTCCCTACCTTGGCCACACTCTGGATGCCGGCATGGCTGCGATTTTGGCAGAGGAAATCTACGAAGCCATTCGCTACGTAGAGGACCCTGATTTCTATCTGCCCGGCGAAGATTGCGATATAGAGAACGGCAAGATCTGGTTGGGTGCCGCCGATGACGTGATCATGCGGAAACGCGGCGTGGAATTTGTTGACGGCAGTGCCCCTGGTTTTGCGGCCATCGTCGGTGCGGCCCCCGATCCGGAAATCGCCAAGATGATCGCCGAGGACTACCAGAAAAAGAATCTGTACGTGTTTATGTGCGCCAACCAGGCAGGAACCACCTTCACCGAGCAATTGATCGAAGCCGGCGTGCAGGTGGGCTGGGGTACACGCCTCATTCCTTTCGGTCCCGATATTTCCGCGGCGGTATTTGCCCTCGGATTTGCCAACCGTGCTGGAATGGCGTTTGGCGGTATTCAGCCCGGCGATTACAAAGCCATGCTGAAGTACAACAAGGACAGGATTTTTGCCTTTGTCAATGCGTTCGGCGAAGTCAACGCCGAATGGGCAGCCAACGCAGCCGGTGCCATCAACTGGGGCTTTCCCACCATCGCCGATACGGACATCCCGGAGATTCTGCCGACCGGTATCTGCACCTACGAACACGTCGTCTCCAGCGTGCCGTACGATCAGATCACGGCCAAATCCATCGAAGTGCGCGGCCTGAAGGTGACCATTACGGAAATTCCCGTACCCGTCTCCTACGGTCCGGCGTTCGAGGGTGAGCGGGTTCGCAAGGACGATGTCTATCTGGAATGCGGCGGCGGCAAGACCCCCTGCTGCGAGTTGGTGCAGATTGCCGATATGAATGCGGTAGAAGACGGCAAGGTGGAAGTCATCGGTCCGGACATCAAAGACGTGCAGCCGGGCAGCAGGCTTCCTCTGGCAGTGGTGGTGGAAGTGGCCGGCCGCAAGATGCAGGAAGACTATGAGCCGATTCTTGAGCGTCAGATCCACCATCTGGTGAACTATGCTCAGGGTGTCATGCACATCGGACAGCGTGACATTGCCTGGTATCGCATTGGCAAGCAGGCCGTTGAAAAGGGCTTCACCATGGAACATATCGGCAAAATCCTGCATGCCAAGTATCATCAGGATTTCGGTGCCATTTTTGACAAATGCCAGGTGAAGATCTACACCGATGAAGCCAAGGTCAAAGAAATCGTCCCCAAAGCGCAGGCTGCGTACAAGACCCGTGACGAGCGCATTGAGGGCATGACCGATGAAACCACGGAAACCTATTACTCCTGTACCCTGTGTCAGTCCTTTGCGCCCACCCACGTGTGCGTGATCAGCCCCGAGCGAACGGGATTGTGCGGTGCCTACAACTGGCTTGACTGCAAAGCTTCTTTCGAAATCAATCCGACCGGCCCCAACCAGCCGATTCAAAAGGGAGAAACCCTGGATCCGGTGCTGGGCAACTGGAAGGGCGTCAACGATTTCGTATACAAAGCTTCGCGCCAGTCGATCTCCAGCTACAACTTCTACAGCATCGTGTACGATCCGATGACCACCTGCGGGTGCTGCGAGTGCATCGCTGCGGTTCTGCCCATGTGCAATGGCATCATGACGGTTAACCGCGATTACACGGGTATGACCCCCAGTGGCATGAAGTTCACGACGCTGGCCGGAACCATCGGCGGCGGAAACGTGACTCCGGGCTTCGTCGGGCACAGCAAGTACAACATTACCCAGCGCAAATTCATTGCGGGTGACGGTGGACTCAAGAGACTGGTGTGGATGCCGAAAATACTCAAAGAAGAAATTCGCGAAAGACTGATCAAGCGCGGTGAAGAGATCGGCGTTCCCAATTTAATCGACATGATCGCTACGGAAGAAGATGGCCTGACCGAGGATGAAATCTATGCATTCTTGGAGAAGGTAGGCCATCCGGCCCTAACGATGGAATCCATTCTGGGGTAAGCTTGAGGGGGGGATTTCCCCCCCTGTTCATGATTTTCGGTTGAGTAGATTGTGAAATGCGATGAGGAGATAAACACATGGGCTTAACGGGTATTCAAATTTTTAAGTTACTCCCCAAGACCAACTGCGGGGAATGCGGTGTACCGACCTGTCTTGCATTCGCCATGAACCTGGCATCCGGCAAGGCGGAACTGGAAAGCTGTCCTTATGTCTCGGAAGAAGCCAAAGAAAAACTGGCCGCCGAGTCGGCACCACCTATCCGTCCGGTCACTATCGGCACTGGTGACTATGCGGTCAAGGTCGGCGGTGAAACGGTTCTGTTCCGCCATGAAAAGACCTTTGTCAACCAGCCTGGGTTGGCAGCACTGGTGAGCACCGATGAAGATGCGGCTTCGGTGGATGGCAAGATCGAGAGGTTTAAAGCCGCTCAGTTTGAACGTGTGGGATTGAATCTGCGGGCGGAAATGTTTGCCGTCAAGGATGCTTCCGGCGATGCGGGTAAATTCAGTGCTCTCGCCAAGAAGATGGCCGACACAGGGGCAAGCTTGATCCTCATTTCCGATAACGCCGAGGCCATGAAAGCTGCGGCCACTGAACTGAAGGACAAGAAACCTTTGATTTATGCCGCTAGCGCCGCCAATGCCGACGCTTTCGGCGCGCTTGCCGTTGAATCCGGGTGTCCCCTCGCGGTCAAGGGAGACGGAAGCCTGGAAAGTGTTATCGGGTTGACGGAAAAGCTGAGTGGCATGGGTGTTAAGGATATCGTGATCGATACGGGCACACGCGATCTCAAGAAGGCCTTCGAAGAACAAATCTTCATTCGCCGTGCCGCCCTCAAGGACAGGTTCCGTCCTCTGGGGTTCCCTACCATCATCATGGCCAATGAAATGGCGGATGATTTGATGAACGAATCCCTGGTAGCCGCCACGTTCATCGCCAAATACGGCGGACTGATTGTCATGAGCGACTTCCAGCCGCACAGCCTGTTCCCGCTTTTCCTTGATCGGCTGAATATTTACACCGATCCGCAACGCCCCATGACGGCCGAACAGGGGATCTACGAGATCAATAATCCGGATGAAAATTCACCCGTCCTGATCACTTGTAACTTCTCCCTGACTTATTTCATTGTTTCCAGTGAAATAGAAGCCAGCCGCGTGCCTGCCTACCTGCTGGTGCAAGATACCGAGGGTCTTTCGGTCATGACGGCATGGGCTGCCGGTAAGTTCTCGGGAGAAAGTGTGGGCACATTCTTCAACAAATGCGGCATCAAGGACAAGATCAAGCACAAAAGCCTTGTCATTCCCGGTTATGCTGCCGGTATCAGCGGCGAACTCGAGGAGGAGGTCCCCGGCTACAACGTTGTTGTCGGTCCCAGAGAGGCCAGTCAAATCGCGAAGTTTCTCAAGAGCTGGAAACCCGAATAAAACCTACAGGAAGCCGGCCACGTTTGACTCAGGCCGGCTCCAATTTTCAACAGCGCAATCGAACAGCGCGTCTGCATGACATCAACCCCCTGTGATAAGGAGGACAGTATGGTTAAGTGTATTGGTGAAAACCTGAACATCATGAGCAAGAAGTACGGTAAGGCTCTGAAGGAACGCGATCCCAAGCCGTTGCAGGAACTGGCCGTGCAACAGACTGAAGCCGGAATGGATTGGGTTGATCTGAATATCGGTCCCGCCGGAAAAATGGGCGAAGAGCTGATGACCTGGTTGGTTCCCGTAGTGCATGAAGTGACCGATCTACCCCTGGCCCTGGACACATCCAACATCAAAGCGATCGAGGCCGGCTTGAAGGCCCACAAGAAAGGTCGCCCCTTGATCAACTCGATCATGGTGCGTCCCGAGCGCATGGATGCACTGCTGCCTCTCGCCAAGGAATATGACGCGGATTTTATTGCTCTCCTTTGGGGTCCCGAAGGGATGCCGAGAGATGAAAATGAACGCGGGGCTCTCTGCTCCGAAATAGTCTTCAAAGCCACCGGGGAATACGGAATTGCTCCCGAAAGGATTTATGTCGATCCGATTCAGACACCCGTCAATGTGCAACAGAATCAAATCATGAGTGCTCTGGAATTCATGAAGATGTTTCAGGACATTGCTCCCGGCTGCCGCAGCACCATTGGTCTGTCAAATGTTTCCAACGGCCCGCCCGAGCATCTGCGCCCCATCCTCAACCAGGTCATGTTGATCCTGTTGAAGCGCTACGGCATGTATTCGGCTATCGTCGACTGCTTCGACACCAAGCTGCACGACATCGCCAAAGGTAAGCGGCCTGAACTGGAGGCTTTGGTACATAAGGTAGAAGATGGCGAAGCCATTGATATGAGCTCCCTTTCCAAAGAGGAAGTGGACTTTGTTAAGACGGCCAAGGTCATTTTGGGTCATGCGCTGTACTCCGATTCCTGGCTGGAAATCTAAATACCTCACGCTGTCGCTCTCTCACAAGCCTCTATTCCCGAACCTTTCAGTCATATCCGATTAGAATTAAACCGACCCCTCCCGGTTGCGGGAGGGGTTTACTGGTGGTGGCCGCTTAAGCCCGGCCTGCGGGCGAAGGTAATGGGGCAATTTTCATTTATCGTTGGTTTATCAACCGATTCTGTATTATTATGACGACCTCCGGTGTTGGATGCTGTGGCTTACAAGGCTGTTTTTTTAATGCAGGTTGAGTTGAGTCTCGCCTGAGTTGCGTGACCAAACCCAATGCCCATGGTGGCGGGCTTGTTATCTCAACCCGGTCGGTGTTTTAGGCTCTCTGTAGCAGAGTCTGCAGGTGGCGGTTGGAAAACCGTTTTGAAATGCCTCCGCGTCTTGCCGGCGCATTTCCGATCGGGGCCCGGCGGATGCGCCGAAACCCGTTAACCATGCGTATTTCTGGATGGCTGTCGGATCTGCGGCAGTGCTACGGAAAAACAGTATTCCGGCATTCCCGGGCAAGCCATCAGGCTGCCGGCCTAGGAATATATATTCGTGTTGCTCGCTGGTGTGAAAGGGGGGAGCAGTTTTTCCCGAAGATTCTGGGATGATCGAACGATCTCAATTGGGCACTATAGAAAAAGGGAGTACTTAACTATGGCATCGAAATACGTGTACTTTTTTGGCGGAGGAAAGGCCGACGGAAAAGCTGAAATGAAAAACCTGCTTGGTGGTAAGGGTGCCAATATTGCCGAGATGACCAATCTTGGCATTCCAGTACCGCCGGGTTTTACCATCACCACCGAGGTTTGCACTTACTTCTACGAGCATGGCAGGCAGTATCCCCCCGAACTCGAAGGCCAGGTTGAAGAGGCACTGCGTAAACTGGAAGAGATGATGGGCAGAAAGTTTGGCGATGTCGAAAAACCGCTGCTCGTCTCGGTTCGATCCGGCGCGGCCAGCAGTATGCCGGGCATGATGGACACGGTTCTCAACCTGGGACTCAATGATCGGACTGTTGAGGGACTGGCAAAGGAGACCCAGGATGAGCGTTTCGCGTATGACTGTTATCGACGCTTCGTGGCTATGTACGGCGATGTGGTGCTGGGTTTGAAGCCGGTGGAAAAAGACGATGTCGATCCATTCGATGAGCTCATTGAAAAGATGCGAGAGAAACGCGGGGTGGAGTTTGACAACCAGCTGTCGGTAGCTGATCTCAAAGAACTGGTGCAACAATACAAGAACTTGATTCGCGAGAAGCTCAGCACCGAGTTTCCACAGGATCCCATGGCGCAGCTGTGGGGTTCCATCGGTGCGGTTTTTGGATCGTGGAACAACCCTCGGGCCATCGCCTACCGGGAATTGAACGACATTCCTGCTGACATGGGGACCGCGGTCAATGTGCAATGCATGGTTTTCGGCAACATGGGGGATGACAGCGGCACCGGGGTCGGCTTCACGCGCAACCCGGCGACGGGCGAAAATGTATTCTACGGCGAGTACCTCATCAATGCCCAGGGGGAAGATGTGGTGGCCGGCATTCGCACACCGCAGCCCATCAACAAGATCCAGAAATCCGATCCCAATACTTTGTCCCTGGAAGAGACCATGCCGGAAATTTACCAGGAATTGGATGAAATCCGCCGGAAGCTGGACAGGCATTATCGGGATATGCAGGATATCGAGTTCACCATCCAAAAAGGCAAGCTCTGGATGCTGCAAACCCGCAGCGGAAAGCGCACCGGGTTTGCCTCCTTCAAGATCGCGGTGGACATGGTGCGGGAAGGGATTCTGTCAAAGGAAGAGGCGCTCATGCGCGTGGAGCCCGATCAGCTCAATCAGCTGCTCAGGCCGATTTTCGATCCCAGGGCCAAGCAGGAGGCCCTCAAAAGTGGCTCTTTCCTGGCCAAAGGGTTGAATGCCGGGCCGGGTGCCGCAACCGGGCGCATTGTGTTCAACGCCCCCGATGCCACCGAGTGGGTCAAGCGGGGTGAACGGGTCATCCTGGTACGCCTCGAGACTTCTCCCGAGGACATCCGCGGAATGCACGCGTCTCAGGGCATCCTGACGGCGCGTGGCGGAATGACCTCGCATGCCGCTTTGGTCGGCCGCCAGATGGGGAAAGTCTGTGTGGTCGGCTGTAATGATTTGGAAATCAGTTATCGGGATCGACTGATGCGCGTCAACGGCCGAGTCGTCAAGGAAGGAGACTGGATATCCATTGACGGGACCACGGGAGAGGTGTTCGCCGGTGAGATTCCCACCGAGCCGTCCGAGGTGCTTCGGGTACTTCTGGATAAGACGCTGGGTCCGGAAGATTCACAAGTCTATCAGGATTATATGGCTCTGCTGAGCTGGGCGGATGAGTGCCGCCGCCTCGGCATTTGGACCAATGCGGATCAGCCCAATCAGGCGGAAACGGCCATTGCGTTCGGTGCGGAAGGGATCGGACTGACGCGGACGGAGCATATGTTTTTTGAAGGAGACCGCATTGACGCAGTGCGGGAAATGATTCTGGCGGCGGATCTGGAAGGCCGAGAGAAAGCGCTGGCCAAGCTTTTGCCCATGCAGAAGGAGGATTTCAAGGGAATATTCCGCGTCATGAACGGCAGGCCGGTGACCATCAGGACTCTGGATCCTCCGTTGCACGAGTTTTTGCCTCACGGCCGGCAGGAACTGCAGAAACTGGCCACTCAGATGGGTGTTTCGGTGGATCGCGTGGAGGCCAAGATGCAGGGGCTGCATGAGGCCAATCCCATGTTGGGCCACCGTGGCTGCCGGCTGGGTATTGTTTACCCTGAAATCACTTCGATGCAGGCGCGCGCCATTATGGAAGCGGCTTGTGAAGTCACTCAAGAGGGCATCCCCGTGCATCCGGAAATCATGATTCCTCTGGTGGGGCACGTGGCAGAATTGAAGAATCAGCGCAAGGTGGTTGAACAGGCGGCGCGGGAGGCCATGGACCACTACGGAGTCACGGTGGATTACCGTGTCGGCACCATGATCGAAGTGCCGCGGGGGGCTGTGACGGCTGATGAAATTGCCCGGGAAGCCGACTTTTTCTCCTTCGGCACCAATGACTTGACGCAAACGGTTTACGGCATAAGCCGCGATGACGCGGGTAAATTCCTGCCGGCTTACATCGAGATGAGGATTTGGGAGCATGATCCCTTTGATCGATTGGACCAGGTGGGAGTTGGGACCCTTATGGAGATCGGTGTCAAGAAAGGACGGGCTACCAAGCCCAATTTGAAGATAGGTATTTGTGGTGAACACGGAGGAGAGCCCAGTTCGGTTGAATTCTGTCACAGGATTGGCCTGGACTATGTGAGCTGTTCTCCCTATCGTGTGCCCATCGCCCGGTTGGCTGCCGCCCGTGCCGCCATTAGAGAAAAACAGGCCAAGGGCTAGGCAAAGCGTTGATGTTGGTTTTCGCAATGGCGGACGGCGCGCTAAGGGAGCGCGCCATCCGCCGTCCAAGGTGATGCCGTATGAGCCGCCCCATTCGTCTCAGGCGATCGATTCTGTCGGTGCCTGCCAACCGAGAAAAAATGATACGTAAGGCCGAGGCACTTCCGGCTGACTTTATCATGCTCGATCTGGAAGACAGCGTGCCCGTTCACGAGAAAGAAGCGGCACGGGTGCGTGTTGCGGCGGCTTTGCGCGAGGCTCTCTGGCAGGGAAAAGTCAGAGCCTGCAGAATCAACGGCATGGACACTCCATTTGCCTATCGTGATATTATTGATGTGGTGGAAGCCGCCGGCGATTGCCTGGACGTTATTGTGGTTCCGAAAGTCAATGATGCGAGCGAAATACAGGCCATCGATTATGTGCTGTCACAGATTGAGATGCGCATGGGTTTTTCCCGTCATATCGGGCTGGAAGCCTCAATAGAGACGGCTGAAGGGATGCTGCGAGTCGAGCAGATTGCATTCAGCTCCCGCCGCCTGGAAGCTTTGGTGTTCGGCATCGCGGATTATTCCGCCGCGCTCTCCATGAGCAGCAAAGGGGTCAGCGGTCATGGGGATTCTGAGGCATTCTATCCGGGTGATCGCTGGCATTTTCCCTTGAGCCGCATGGCATTGGCGGCCAAAGCAGCCGGTCTGGCCGCTGTTGATGCTCCTTATGGAAATTACAGAGACATGGCAGGGCTGAGGACCTCCTGCGTCAGGAGCGCGGGGTTGGGGTTTGACGGTAAGTGGGCTATCCACCCCGATCAGCTTGCCATCATCAATGAAGTCTTTACCCCTGCAGAGGAGGATGTAAAACGCGCAGAGCTGATTCTCAAAGCTTATGAAGAAGCTCAAGCAAAAGGGCAAGGTTCATTTTCCCTCGACGGGAAAATGGTCGATGCGGCATCTGTCCGCATTGCCCAACGCATTTCGTCTCAATGGCGAGCAATTACCGGCAAAAGTACATAGTGTCCGATTCTCTCTCGCTCGATCCTGTCCCCCAAGCTGTTCGCTGTCAGCAGAATTCAATGTTTCACTCCATCCCTTCAATTCCATCAGCCGTCTGTGCAGCCAGGTAGCGCCCAAAGCGATTTGTAGCCGGCACCAATTCTCGTGCTCCGGCCCCCTTGCAGAGGTAAGCGTTGGCAACCTCCGGGTTCGTTACGGTTCTCAAGAAAGAGATTTTGCATTCCTAACGTAGAAACAGCAGAACGATATGAAAACCAAAAATCAGCAAGGGAACGAAAAGTCCATGCGCAGAGGGTACAAGGTTCGAGAGAATCGGGAGTTGCAGATTCTCATCGACATTTCCTCGGCGCTGCATTGCTCTCCACACCTGAAGGATGTCCTGCAACAGTCTCTAGCCGCTATCTTGCGGACGCTCAAGTTCAAAATGGGTGCCATCTATCTGGTGAAAGATCTGGTGGAAAATCGTTGGTCCATCGAGTTGGCCGCCCACCACGGCTTCTCATCGACCCTGGTGAGCTCGATTCAAGCATTTTTTCTGAGCGATCAGACCATCTCCAGGTTTTTTTCCTCTCAATCCGTACGCTGGTTTCCTCGCGACAGAGTCATTTTTCCCGATCTGCGCGTGCGCATGCAGGAACAGAAAATCAATGAAATTATCTGCATCCCCCTGATGACCCAAAAACGCGTGCTGGGTTTGCTCTATGTGACCAACGACGGGGTCCTTCAACTGAGAGCAGATAAGAGTGAGTTCTTGCAGACCATCGGCCACCAGATCGGCTCCGCCATTGAAAATGCGCAGCTGTTCGATTCGGTGGAACGGGCCAAGACCGAGCTCGAAATCAGTTTTGATGCGATTCAGCATTCCATATTCATCATCGACACCAGGTGGCGAATATATCGTATCAACAAGACCAGTGAGAGTGTTTACGGGAGGGACCTGATCGGAAGAAAGTACACCCGTATTCTCTATGGGCAGGAAGATCCTCCTGAAGCCTGCCCGATTTTGACATGCCTCAAGACGGCTCAGCCGGTTCAAGGGGAAGGACCGCATGCGCGCTGGGGGGGGTACTTTAGCTATTATGCCTTCCCGGTGTTCAACACCGCAGGCGTGCTCGAAAGGGTGGTGTACTACGAAAAGGATGAGACCGAGGCGCGAAAACTGGAGCAAAGGCTGCAGCAAAGCGAACGGCTGAAAGCCCTGGGCACTTTGGCGGCCGGCATTGCCCATGAAATTCGCAATCCTTTGGCAACCATCAATTTTAACACCCAGATGCTGCAACGGGAGCTTTCCCTGGAGGCGGTTCAGCAACAGATGTTTGAAGACATGACGCGGGAGATCAAAAAGATCGATCGAATCGTGCAGCAGGTGCTCCATTTTGCCCGACCCCGGGAGCCGCAGTTCCTGCCCAACCAGCTCAATGAGGTCGTGAGGTACTGTGTCGATCTGGCCAAGGTGCATTTACGCAAAGCCGGCATTGGCATGTTTCTTGACCTCAGTGAAGATATTCCGCCTCGGGTGATGGATTTCAACCAAATCAGCCAGGTGGTGATGAATTTGATCATCAACGCCATAGAAGCCATGCCCGGAGGCGGACAGATTCACGTCAGGACATTGCCGCTTCCGCAGCACTCGGCAATTTCTCTGGAAATCAGCGATAGCGGGCCGGGCATATTGGAGCAAGACAAAGAGCGGATATTCGACCCGTTCTTCACCAGAAAGCCGGACGGTACCGGGCTTGGCTTGAGCATTTCGCGGCAAATCCTGGAGCGCCACGGTGCCTACATCGAGCTTGACAACTCCCGCGAGCACGGGACCACGTTTCGCATCATCTTTCCTCTGACCAAGACCCCGGTGGACGGTCAGGGGCAAATTGACGGGCAAACGCCAAGGCCGGTTCTACTCGAGGAGAAAATCGGCCGCCATGGATTGCACTGAAACATTGTCCGGGCCTGCGCAGCAACCTGCGGTTGGCGATTGCTTTGCCACTGTTTCCCGGCACCGTCTAAGACGGCACCTTTTCAATGTGGCATTGAGAGCACTTCGCGCCGTTTTGAACATGACGGTCAGGGATCAGCCACAACGCTCTTAGCTTTAACCAGTATAGAGATCATACCGATGGACTCGCCCCGTGGTTGCTTGTCGGGTTCATTCGTTGCTCCGCCGACTGTCGCCCCCTCAAACAGGACTTCAAGTCACGATAGTAATTCTCAATGCAGGTCCACTGGCCACGGTCGTTGCGGGTTATACTGCCGTTGGAATCAAAAGCATGGGATCGACTTTCATGACCGAAAAGCCTGCAATGATTCTTCTCACCCGGACAATCCGGCCATCGTCCAAGGGCTGCAGTTTGTTCTGAACCCGGTGCCTTCATTTGACTGATAGAGTGGCGCAGCTGGCGGTCTTAATGCTCTTTTCCTGCGGTTCCAGGGACTTCGGTGACACGACGAATATTCTCCTGGGGTCGACTTTGCCGCTGGTTGCAAGAAAGTCCACTACGCTGGCAGCTCTTTTTCGGGCCAATGCGCGCAATTCTTCAGGACCGACCTGCACGAAAGCCAAAGCGAGCTTTTGCCTGGGCTGATCCTTTGGGTGATGCGGCGTGTTCGTGCTTCCAGCCGTTTGGGAGGAGCCGGCCACCTCGGTTTCCCCTTGCGGTGGTCGCGATATTGACCGAAACATCTGCCGGTTACCCCCGGCATCATCCGCTGGCGGCGGCTCAGCCTGTGCCTTCTGTTTTTGCTCCTTCAGGGCGGCGGTGTCTTTCTGCTTATCAATATAGCCGGAAACGTCCAGTTGTAATTTGGGCCTTTGATCCAGGGCCTTTGCCACGATTTCAAGTTTCTTGGCGGCCTGTGTTGTGATTTCGTCGCTTCCCGGGTCGAACGTGACGTAACTGAGGTCTTCTCCCTTGGCGGCTCCGAAGATTGATCCCAGTAAAGCGAAGGGCGCCGTGATGACTTTTTTGAAGACGTTTGAAACGGCCCCCTTGATGATTTGCGTAAAATCGAACTTGGGATTGTCGATCTCCCCCGAAACGGGAATGTCCAAGACCATGTCGCCGTCTCTGTTCTGCAGGACGGACAGGGCAAATTTGAGCGGCAGGTCCGACGCGCCGGTATCTGCTATCTTGTCACCCAGCTGAAGTTTCTCGAATTTCAAGTGATGATACGCATTGAGCTTGCTGCTGTCGATTTGATAGAAAAATTTGAAGTTTAACTTGCCTTTTTCTATGGGGTAGCCGATGAACTTTCTGGAGTAAGGGTTGGCCAGAGTGAGATCCAGATTGCTGCCGGCAAGCTGCATGTCCATAAACAATTCTTCTGCCAGCGGATTGATTCTGCCGGAGATTTCCGCCGGCGCGTACTCTTCCAGTTTTGCCTTGATGTGGACGTCGGCGCTGGTTCCTTTTTGGGAAGACAACCCGGTGACGATGCCCGTCGCCTGGTAGAAGCTGGCATGGAAATTGGGTTGAATGAGGTCGTCCGTGAAGTCGATGATGCAATCCTTGAGTGCGATCTGTTTGACGGAGATGGGCATGGGTCCCTTTGTGGCCCCCGCTGGCCTATTCGCTGCTCTTGTTGCTTTCCCGCCGGTTTGCGCAAAGCTCTCCGCCGGGGGAGAAACCACGCTTCCCTTTGCAGATTCGGATTGCCGCTTGCCGCCTGCAGACAACGGCATGTCTTCCTTCTCTTTCAATACCTGTCGAAAGTTGATGGTCCCATCCGATTTTATCCTCACGTAGGAAGTGAGCTCGACCAGGTCAACCTTCTCGATGTTCAGATGCAGTGGAGCATTCCCCGCATCGACTCCCTCTAGAGCAAAAGTTTTCCAGCTTACAATTTCTTTGTCTTCCCTTCCCGGTAATGAACTGAAGTCTGTCACGGAAATGTCTCCGGAGTAGCTGGTCCTGGCTTCATTCGGGCGCGCCAGATCGATTATGGTGCGGCCTGCTGCCGAAAGCCGTCCTCCCGTGATGTACACTCTGACAAAATCGCGATAGTAGCGTTCAAAGGGAGTGATTTCAACGTCTTCCACGGTCAAGTCGAGATCGGCGTAAAAAGGATCGAGCCTAATCTTGCCAGCGGCCGACAACTTGCCGCTATTGTTGATCAAAAAAGCTAACCCGATGGTGCTCTCATGGCCGGCAATCGTGGAGAAGTCGGCCAGATTGAGCTTCAATTTGTCTACGGTGACGGTGACCGGCCTGGGGGTCCCGAGGTCTGTGGCGTGCAAGGAATAATCGTTAAAGTCGGCACCCTTCAAGGATATGTGCCATGGTTTGCCGGATTGTTGTGTTTTTGCCCCTGGCGACGGTTCCATTTGAGAATCAAGTGCGGGCAGTAATTTTTGCAATGAGAGCGTACCGTCTGCATAACGGGTGAGCTTGAGGGTTCCATTGCTGGAAGAAATCTGATGGAGGTTGAGCCGTTTTCCGGTGAGATCGAATTCTCCTCCCTCGAGTGTCATGCTGCCGATGTTAACGAACTCTTCCCCCTCCTTGGTGTGGAGCTTTACAGAGTTCAACGAAGAATGGATAGTATTCAGTTTGATCCAGGGTCCATGTCCGCCTTCTGCATAGTGGCAGTCAGCGGAAAAGTTCAAACCGCCGCCACCGAGATCGAATGGAATCCGGTTTCCATAGTATGGAAAATACTTGGCAAGCGATATTTTCGAAAATTCCACGGTGCCGTTTGCGACCAGAGGGTCGAGGGACATGCCGCCCTGCACCTTGATGGATTCCCCTGCTTCCGTCTTTGCCGAGAGATGAACGTCGACCCTCGATTTGGGGACGTTGGTGAAATGTTTCATGGTCAAATCGATTGCACTCACCGTCGTCGCAAACGAGCCTGGAACTGCGGAGTCGACGAAGGTTATGGTCCCGTCGGACACGGCCAATTCATCCATAGTGAACATAAATCCGTTGTCACGGGTGGCACCTGCCTCTGCCGCCGAATCTTTCTCATCCGGTACATAAAGTGCCGCAAGGTTTATTTTGCCACTCTTGGCACGGCTAACGTTAAGCTCCGGAGATTGGACGTGCACCCTGGAAATTTGCAGTCGACCCGCAAAGAGGTCGTAGTCGTCAACATCGATCTCGATTCCATCGCCGGCGAACAACTGGTCGTCCTGTAACGAGAGCAGCTTGAGATCGCTCAGAACGGCGTTACCGGATAGTTTGAGCAATGCTCGTCCCGCTTCTGATCGGGCAAAGTCGACCTTGGCCTGCAGGTTCAACTTTCCGGATGCCAACTGGAGGTTCAGCTCTTGCGGCAGGTAAGCGGCATAATAAGTGCTGTCCACGTCTTGGATGGATAGATTGGCTGTGCCCTTTGGGGGATGGGTAAAGAGCTCAACATAACCACTGATGGTCACCGGGCTGTGGTTAACTTTCGCGGTCAAGCTGGGCTCGATTCTGGCCCCCTCCTGGTTGCCTGTGTTATCAATCAACGGCACACTCACGTCAAGGTCGTCAACGGAATGCGTCCTGTTGTGCAGGCCATCGACAATTTCGATTCGGCCATCGATCAGTTCGATGTGGCCAATCGAAAACCTGACCGGCCGGGATGCATCCTGTGCATCCTGTTCGGCGGCTGCTCCCTTATTCGCCAGCAGATCCGTGAAGTTGAATCGTTCCTGATCGATTCGGACCACTCTCACGTAGGGTTCTTCCAGAGCAATTTGCTCGATGATTAGGGCGCGCTGGAATAGCGAACTGATATCCAGGTTGATGTAAAGTTTCTGGAATGATGCAAAGGTTTGCCGAGACGATTCTTTGTCTTTAATGTCGAAACCGTCTATTTGCACGGTGAGAGCAAAGGGGTTCAGGTAGAGCTTTTCAATGGCAACCTGGCGCCCGGTCTGCTCAGAAACGTTTTTCACCAGGAGCGCTTTGATGATTGCGGGTAGAACCAGGAAGCCTGTGCCCGAGTAGAGCAGCAATAATAACAGTAGGGCCAGACCCAGCTGCTGGAGTCTGTTCAACTGCCCAAGTCTTTTGGGAAACCTGATTTTCATGGGTGTTTTCCGCCCATTTCCGTCGGGGAAGCATCCCAACCTGTAAGGCGGACTGCTTCCGCAATTGGAATGAAATACCCGTGTTACGGTGTGCAGAGCAAATGATAAGGATCCGTTTCGCGTTCAATCCAGAACGAACCCGTTCGAAGTGGCTGGCTGCTCTTTCTATAAGAACTTATACATGGCGAAGTAGAGATCATTCTGAGTCGGATTCCCCGTCTTTACGAACCCTTGCTTTCTATAAAACGACTCTGTGCTCTTGAATTTGGTCACTTCTACTTCAATTTCGGCAATCCCGGCTTTGCGGTAGCGTTCTTCACAGTGTTGGTAGAGCATCGCTCCGTAGCCTTTCCTGGCATGTTCTTGAGAAACTTGGATAGTTCGAATAAAGCGTCTTGTGCCTCGCTTCATGATGATCGCACAACCGATCAATTCTCCTTCATCGGTTCGCAGCATCACCAGGAAGCCTCTGTCAATTTCCTCCTTGAGGTTCTCGGGGGTGGCAAAAGCGCACAATCTCTCCAGCTGCTCTTCGGTGTATTCCCCTTGATTGTAGGCCTTAGTATTGCCGCGGATCAGCTGTGCAACTTGTTCTGCATCCGAGTCGTTGATCGTCTCGACTTTTCCATCCAAGTTGTCAATTATCCGAATCTCCATAGTATTTAAGCACCTGCCGTTCCATGAAATTGATCCCTTCGAGTCGTATCATCCTAGCGGAATTTGACTTTGCGGGCAATGGGTTTTCACGGTTTTCACGGTTCGGGGCAGGACCGTGTGGGTGCAGAATATAGCCTTTGTGAGGAGCGTTGGAACAAATCGAACCCGTTTTTATGTCACCTGCCGGTTGTCAAGATGTCTCAGTATTTCGTTGTCCCTTTGGCAGGACACGTTCTGTTCGTTTTGGAACATAAATTGCAAAAGTTGCCAACGTGAACCTCGACTTCTCGTATTCCATCGGCTCGGCATACGTCTTCACAATCAAGTTATG
>FWPV01009616.1_pt1 | contig 16280 bp, 11 predicted proteins | sample 2228371 | NCBI WGS metagenome assembly FWPV01 (sample SAMEA103939776, study PRJEB20133) | metagenome | reverse complement strand
TTTTTGAGTAGGCAATATTTTGTGACTGTCTGTAACTGCAACTGCAACCAACTTTTCTGTAAGTCATGGTGGTCTTCTGCTGGAACGATCTTATTAAAAACGCCGACTGCCTGATTTCTTTTTAATGCTTTTCAGTATTTTATTTATAAGGTCAAGGTCAAAGTATTCAGGATCATAAGGCTCTCCAAGCCAATCAATAAATTCCTTTGCTTCCTTACTTTTTTTGTTTTTCATTGCCTCAACAATATCTTCATAACCGGGAACAGATCCGCAATCCTCAGGAGGGCAATTTCTTGCTCCTTCAATGCAAAAAGGCGCTCCATAGGGGTTTTCTTCCGGGTAATATTCCTCCAACTTTTATCGTATTGTTCCCAGCAGTTATTCTTAGCGCGAGGGTTCTTTCTTTTTGGTATTTTCGGCTCCGCCTATGGAAGCCGACTCGATTATATCCGAACTCAATTAACATATTAATATCTATTATGCTTTTACCATATTTCAATCGAATATTAATATAATTAACCAGTAGAAAATGTGTAAAATATTCCTATTCAATTCCGGTTGCTACTCTATTGCGTTTGTCGGGCAGGGAGTATAAAGAACCGGCTTTTGTATCAGCGCGCCGGTATTTCGGCTGCAAAGACGTGTCGCCATTTTTTCCCTGTAATGTAAAAAATGTTTTTTCCGGGATTGTATGCTATTCCGTTCAGCACATGCTCCGGAGAAGCGGGTTGTTCAATTGACATTATTTCGCTGCAATCCATGAAACGTTCTGCAATACCGTTTTGAGGATTGATTTCGAAGATGTAATCGCTGTACCAGACGTTTGCGTATATGCGGTTATTTACAAATTCGAGTTCGTTCAGATTGCTGAGGGGTTTTCCGTTGAAGGTAACGGCTATTTTTGAAACAGGCTTTAACCGGCTATTGCAGTAGTAAAGGGTGTCGGTGCCGTTGCTCATAATAAGACGGACACCGTCGGATGTAAGTCCCCATCCCTCGCCGCCGTAAAGAATCGTATCAATGCAGACAATACCGGTCAGGGAGTAGACAAAGCATATTCCTTCGCGCCAGGTAAGCTGATATAGTTTGTCTGAGAATATGGCGCATCCTTCGGCAAAAACCATAGAGGGAAGGGATCGGGACTCAAGTGTCGTACCTGCGGTATCGGTGACGATTAGCCGGGACTTATTATATAAACCTGCGCTTTCGTAAATGCGTCCCGAACTGTAAACAAGACCCTGGGTAAAAGAGGTTGTGTCGTGCGGCAGGACGCCTATAATCCGGGGGATGCAGCGCACGGCGGTAACGGCCGGTTTATTCTGGAACGTACCGCTGTTCTTCCCACCGCTGCAATCTACATTAGTTCCGACATGTAAAATCAGAACAGGACTAATTGATACTATAAAGGAAAAAAAAGACTTCACTTTCAGAGTCCGCTGCTGCAGGAGAAGTAAAATTTCTCTCTCAGAATCCGGTAAGACAGTTCCAGTTTAAAGGACGTAAAGAATGCGTTCGCCTTGTAACGGCCTAGTTCGCTTCCAATTGTAATTATATGATCGCAGAACACAGACCCCGGCCTGTAATTCCTGTCGGAAAGCACAGATATCGGATCGGGAGGGGAACTTCCGAAAACACTGCCGTTTGTATAGAAGAAAAGATTATATCCGACGCTGCCGTACCATGCGTCGAAATAGTTCCGCCTGCCGCGGTTTACGGTTCTTATCACGGGGAAAACGGTTCTGACGCCGTTTACGGACATAATATAAGTGTCCGACACGCCGTCGAGAAGTTTTTCGCCTATGATCATATCGTCGTTCAGCCGGTCGTCGAATGTTTTTTTCTTATGATAAGTCGCAGAAGTAAATGAGTAAAGCTGAAGTGAAGCGTATTTCCATAATTGAATTCCTTTGAAAAGTTCCATTTCGCTCGACCATCCGAATACAGTTTCGGCAATGGTATCGTTTTTACTCTCTATTTCGTTATATATATCTCTGAGTCCAGGAACAAGCCTCGGACCAAGAGAAAAATTCATATAGCTGCAATCCGCCAGATTATAATAGAAATCTTCGTTGTAATAACCTGTGTGAACCATTCTGACATAGAACGGAAGATTGTATATCAGAAGAAAGTTCTGAAAAGGCATCGAAACTAAATTTAATTGTGTGCCGGCATACCACTCACGTGCAATCCGGAACTCAGCATAAGGAGTCGCGGAAAGATAAACGGGAAGAAAAAGCTGCAGCAATCTTGCATGGAGTTCACATCCAACCGTAGGAACTCCGAAACTGTTTTGAACGGCAATGCCCGGTATGGCGAATAGTATTAGAGAGGGAAGAGCGGTTGTTGAATCATTTCTTTTTTCGTCCGATTGAGAAAGCCCTAATCTATGCGAAGGGATAGTTATTAAGGAAACGTCTTCGAGTAGGGGTAATTTCAACGGATAATGTTTTCTTTCTCCGCCTGCCGTGATGCCGCCGGCATTTGATTTTCGAAACGAAGGCATAAACAATCCTGAGAATCGTTCCGATTTTCTTATATCGTCTGATTCCGATGAGGAAACGCTGTCGTATTTTATAAACAATGCGCCGGCGAATATCCGGCTCATCAGAAAACGTTTCTGCAATGCGTCCGTTTTTTGTGTGATCAGGCCTCCGTAAAAACTCGTCAGAGAACTATCATTAGAGACGGTATTGCTGCCGGAAAAAAGCCCCCTGTTTTTCGTAGCCTCTGCAGCAATAATCATTTGATAGACAGGTCTTCGCAGTTTTGGTGTGTACTGCTGCGATTTTATAATTACCTTGCCTGTGGGTTTCGGCAGCGGGGCAAAAGTGCATGGGTATGAATCGGAAGGGGTATATGAAACTGATTGTTGTGAAGGAATGGATATGATCGAGAACCGGTCGGCATTGTAATATGAAGCTATGATTTCGCCTTCAGGCGTCACTTGAGGAAAGAAGTAGCCTCCGGAGGTATTCGTATGCCTTCTCAGGTCGCTTCCGTCGGGAAGCAGCGAATAGATATCGAATACGCCGTCATAATCGGCGCTGAAGTATATACGGCCGTCTTCTGCCCAGAAAGGCGACTCCTCCTGGGTCAGGCCCGGGCCAAGGGGATCCAACCTGGCCGTTTTTTCCGACCACAGGAAAAGCCTTGACCTTCCCTGGTCAAATTTCGAAACGACTGCAGCATCAGGATCCCGTGGGTTTACGCTTATTTTCAGAAAAGGCGCTCCTTCTTCCGAATTTGTAACTAATTTCAAATCACCTTGATCCGTTGAATACCGGTAGATACCAAACACCCCCTGACGGAAGCAGATACAATAAATGTTCTTGCCGTCCGGAGAGGCGGCTGCATCGTATACACGGACAGCGTTTGTAAGCGGTTTAACGGAACCGTCGGAAAGCGAGAGAGAGAAGAGATTATTAAAGAAAGAGCCGTTTTTATCGGGTTTTCTAGACCTGACGAAGTATACCTTGTCGGAAGCAGCAGAAAAACAGAGCGCAGTATGGCCGTAGGGTACACTGTAGAGAATTCGGTTATCTCTTCTTGCCGCCACAATCAGATCGGTACGGTCGCCGTCGTCCCGGCCGCTTGAGAACCATGCGATATAATTTCCGTCGGGAGAAACGACAGGATGTACATTGAACCGGCCTTTTCCGTAAATAATACCGTACTGTTCATTTCGCTCCCGGTATTTTGAAGCGTAAAGCAAACGCAGCGAGTCTGTCCATCTTTTGTAAAGTTCATAGAAGGAACAACCGGCAATTTTCCTGAAAGCGTATTCGAAATCGGTCTTTGCGGACGACGCGGAGTGGAAAAGCATACGGAGTTTATCCTCTCCGATTCTGCCGGCTATATATTTTGTAAAGGCAAAGCCCTGATTGTATACCAGCTCATTTCCAAGAGCGTCGTGATTGAAATACGCCATTTCATCAAGCGAAAGAAGGGTATTGTTAAGTACTGCGCTTCGCAAAACCATCTCCCGGCGCGAATCCCAGCAATCGTTTCCGAGACGCGCGGTTTCGTATTGGGCGATCCCCTCTGCGAGCCAAGAAGGACAGACTGATATACCTGCAAATGGCTCGGCAACAGCAAACCTTTCATATGGAGTTGTTAATGATCCCATCGCCGATATTTCGACCAACTGGAAACGTTTCTTCTGTTCAAGGCTCATTATATGGGTAAGTTCGTGAGTTATTACATTTCTTAACCATGTGGTGTTGCTGCGAAGCTCGAACCGGCTGTCGGGAATCCATATCATAATATTTGCGGCCGTCCATTCCGCAAAGCCGTTGCTGTAATCGTCGTAATCTGCAAGCGAAAGAGCGATCTTGTCGGTTGGAGTATATTTGTACAATCGGCATAGCGCCCCGTATGCTTCTTCTGCGATCTTCCAGGCTGCATACAGCAGCGGTTCGGTTTTATCGTAGTAATTGATTATAAAGTGATTTGACGTAACCGATTTCCATTTTATTTCCGGATGGTTGAACGCCCCGGCGGTTACGGCAAGTAAAGAAAGAATGATTAAAGAGAATTTTAACTTCATATTCCGGCTAATTGAAATATATTAAATCGGCGTCGGTTAAAAATAGTCTTGATCGTCGGTAATTGCAGGAATTAAGCATTATATCAGATTACAATACTATGATATGTAAAGTGATTTGTTTGAATTCCAACTACTAAAGTACCGGAACATGCAAAACCGGGGAATTTTAAGTATATTTATATATAGGATATTATTTCCATGGAAGGTTTTTAATTATGTCAGGTGAACGGACTCGACCTCTTTCAGGAAAGCTCGAAGCATATCTGCGTAACCGTATTATATCATCCCGCAACGGAGACGGGCTGAGCAGGCCGATAGAGGCACTTACCTTTGACAGTGTCGATCTTTCCGGAAATTTACCTGAAACACGCAACGAATATAAGTGGCTCAACGATCTGGTTTCGGGTCTGCCCGAAAAGTATACAAAAAGGAAAATGAAAGAGTACCTTAACTCTTTTCCCACAATCGACGATGCTGTTGTCGAAAAACTAATAATGGAAGAGTTGTAGAAGTCTATTCCAGGATGATTCCTATTTCACAACACCGGAACCTCCATGAGCATAGCCGATGAAATCAGCCACCTTATAAAAAACAGGGTTGTTATCCGGTATCCAACAACAGACGAAAAAAAATCAGGGAAGGCTTCATGCATTATTTGTTTACGTAACATAATATTAAACAACGAAAACCTCAGTCTTGCTCTAGGCGAAGAGGGTCTTGTCTGTCCGATATGCTGCAAAAGATATGCTCCCGAAATGTATGATGCTTTTATCCGGTTACGGCCTGAAGGAAATGAAACGGAATCCGACGGCCGACAGGTAACCTCTCTTTCCGAAGAGGAACTTTTCGATATTGCAAAAGAAATCAACACGTTAACAGATAGATGCAATGATTTGTCGAGAACCCTTGCCAGAGGAATCATAGAAGCGCCAGCCGGGCATATAGGAGTCATGCACTATGCAAAGGATCTTATAAGACCTTCAAGAAAAGATCAGGAATCCGATAAGGACTACGAAATGCGGGTGAAAACCTACCGGATGACCCGTATCTGCGAGAAAATTAAGGAAGATACCTCAGGCAGAATCAAGAAAATAAAGCAATACCTACGGAAAATCGGATTACCGGACATAACAGATTGATAATTAAATGGAAAAGGTTGATGTATTAACTCCCGAAGGAAATATTACCGGCAGGATTGCTTTACGTAATACGGTACATAGCAAAGGATTATGGCACAGAAGCGTTCATGTATGGATAAGAAACAGTAAAGGTGAGCTGTTACTTCAGAAACGTTCGGCCAATAAACAGACATTTCCCGGATTATGGGATATTTCGGCTGCAGGCCATGTATCTGCAGGAGACTCGAGCAGAAACGCGGCTATACGTGAGGTTAGTGAGGAATTAGGTATTTCGATAGAAGAGAATGCCTTAAAATTTCTATTTACACTTACATCCAAATATAATTCTCCGGATAATCTCATAAAAGACAATGAGATAACCGATGTTTACCTTTACACTCTTCCTGTTGAAAAAGAGAAGTTATCTCCAAACAAAGAAGAGGTTGCAGATCTGGCTTATTATTCAGTTAATATATTGAAAAACAAGCTGATAGAAGAAAATAGCCTCTTTGTTCCGCATCATGAGGAGTATAGAAGGCTTTTCGAAATAATCGAGGTGGTAACATATTGATTTAATATAAAATAATCGATGATATAACATAACTGTTTTGAAATCAAGGTAATTGAAGAGTGGGTAAAACAAAGCGGCTGATGAGTTTATTTTCTTTTTTTTTCAAGGGGTTGCAGAAAAGGGTTCATTTTATAGGTGGCATAATTACCTGAAATAATCCACTCCGGCTTCGAATATTTTCTGGTCTTTATCTCCATAAATATTTTTTGAGATATATTTACCTTTTCGTTCGGAGTGTCCCATTTTTCCGAACACCCGTCCGTCGGGGCTGGTTATTCCTTCTATGGCAAAAAGCGACCCGTTAGGGTTAGCGTCTCCCGAAGAGGAACAATTACCTGAACAATTTACATACTGTGTTGCAACCTGTCCGTTGGATATAAGAGAATCGGCTACCTCCCGTGGAGCAATAAACCGTCCTTCGCCATGAGAAATAGGAATAACGTGAATGTCGCCGGGGGAGTTATAAGCAAGCCAGGGGGATTTTACGGATACGATACGGGTATAGGCCATTCGGGAGATATGGCGGCCTATCGTATTGAAGGTAAGTGTGGGGCTGCGTTCGTCCATATCCCGTATTTCACCGTAAGGAACGAGACCGAGTTTAATAAGCGCCTGAAATCCGTTACAGATACCGAGGATAAGGCCGTCTCTTTTTTCGAGCAAACCTGTAACGGCTTCTTTTATTTTAGGGTTTCTGAAGAATGCGGCTATGAATTTACCTGAACCGTCGGGTTCGTCGCCTGCGCTGAAGCCTCCGGGAATCATTATTATTTGTGAAGAATTTATCTTCTCAGTCATTCTTTCTACCGATTCTTCAATATCGGAAGGGGAAAGGTTTTTCATTACAAAGAGATCGCATTCTGCGCCTGCAAGCGTAAATGCCCTCATGGAATCGTATTCACAGTTCGTACCCGGAAAAACGGTAATAAGAACGCGCGGCTTTGCGATTTTAACCGCAGGTCGTTTCCCCGAACGAACAGTATAGAACGGGATTTCCGCCGGTTCTTTGCAAGGGGGAGGATTGAGAGGGAAAATGTTTTCCAGCGGCATTTCCCAACAATTAAGAAGTTCAACTATCGAAAAAGAAATATCACCATAAGTAATCTGAGACTTTTCAGTTGTTTTGCCTATAATCCGGTATTCCAAACCTCCGAAAAGTTCCTCCGGCGATGTATGTCCGCTTACCTCGAGAATTATAGAACCGTAGTGGGGGGAAAAGAGATCATCAGAAGTTACAGATGTATTAATATCGATTCCTATCCTGTTCCCGAAGCTCATTTTGCTTACTGCTTCAGCGATTCCGCCTGCGACTATTGCCCTGGCGGAAAAGACTTTTCCTGAGGTTATTGCTTTATGAACCGCAGTATACATACGGTCGAGAGCCGTAAAATCCGGAACCTCATACTGATCGCGAGATGCTTTTAAAAGCACTATCTTTGAACCGCTCTGTTTGAATTCGGGCGAGATAACGGTTGTAATGTCAAGCGGCGCCACTGCAAAAGCAACAAGTGTAGGCGGTACATTAAGCTCTTTGAAACTACCCGACATACTGTCTTTTCCGCCTATCGCCGGAATTTTCAGATGAATCTGCGCCCAGTATGCTCCCAGAAGCGCCGCAAAAGGCTTACCCCATTTTTGCGGATCATTCCCCGGTTTTTCGAAATACTCCTGAAGCGTTAATCTTATCCGGTGGTGATTGCCGCCGGCTGCTACTATTTTCGAAACCGCCTCGACTATTGCATAAACAGCGCCATGGAAAGGGCTCCAGCGGGCTATCTGCGGATTATAACCGAAACTCATTGCCGTACCGGTTGTGGTTTCTCCCTCTATTACAGGCAACTTTGCAATCATGCACTGAACAGGGGTTTTCTGATATACGCCTCCAAAGGACAGCAGCACAGACGCCGCACCGATTGTGCCGTCGAAACGCTCGATAAGTCCCTGCTGACTGCAGATATTCAGTTCCTGCAGGACAGATAACCATCTCTCCTTGACGGAAAGAATATCACTACCGGCTGTGGTTTTTGGTTTGAAAAAATTCTGTCGTATCTCAGGTTCGGCAACAAATACGGAAGTGGTTCTGGGGACGCCGTTGGTACTTATAAAATCCCGGCCTATGTCTACGATTGTCTTACCGCGCCATCGCATTTGGAGTCTGGGAGATTGTTGTACTTTTGCGACAACCGTCGCCTCGAGATTTTCTTCCGCCGCTGCAGCCATGAATTTTTCCAGATCGTCGGCGGATATAACCACAGCCATACGTTCCTGAGATTCCGAAATGGCAAGTTCTGTTCCGTCAAGACCTTCGTATTTTTTGGGGATTGCATCGAGGTCGATATCCACACCTTCGGCAAGTTCGCCTATGGCAACAGAAACTCCGCCTGCTCCGAAGTCGTTGCAGCGTTTTATCATTACGCTTACCTCGGGTTTGCGGAAAAGACGCTGGATCTTTCGTTCAGTAATCGGATTCCCTTTCTGTACTTCGGCTCCACAGGTTTCGAGAGAATTCTCGTTATGGGCTTTGGATGAACCGGTTGCGCCTCCGCATCCGTCGCGGCCCGTACGACCGCCGAGAAGAAGTATAAGATCGCCCGGAGAGGGCTTGCTTCTAACCACGTTCGACCGTGGAGCCGCGCCGATCACCGCACCGATCTCCATTCGTTTGGCCATATATCCTTCATCATATATCTCGGTAACAAGGCCGGTAGCAATGCCTATCTGATTGCCGTAGGAACTGTATCCATGGGCGGCAAGCTGGGTTATCTTACGCTGCGGCAGTTTACCCGGAAGCGTCTCAGACACGGGCCGACGCGGATCGGCAGAACCGGTAACTCGCATCGCCTGATATACGTACGACCGGCCCGAAAGCGGATCCCGTATCGCGCCGCCCAGACATGTCGCCGCTCCGCCGAAAGGCTCGATTTCGGTCGGGTGGTTGTGGGTCTCGTTCTTGAACATCACAAGCCACTCCTCCTGCCTTCCGTCGATTTCGACCGGTACGATAATGCTGCATGCATTTATCTCTTCAGATTCATCAAGATCGTAAAGCAGCCCACGTTTCTTTAATTCCTTCATGCCGATTGTTGCAATATCCATAAGGCACATTGCCGACTGATGGGTCTCGTATACAAATCCGCGGGAAATCTGATATGAATGGAATGCCTTTTCGACCGGCGTCGAGAAATGTCCCTGTTTTATATCGACATTCTTTATTTCGGTAAGAAAAGTGGTATGGCGGCAGTGATCCGACCAGTAGGTATCGAGCACCCTTAGCTCAGTAAGTGTGGGATCGCGCCGCTGAGATTCCCTGAAATATTTCCTGCAGAACTTCAGATCGTCGATATGCATTGCAAGGCCGAGCTTAATGTGCAGCTTCTCTAGTTCTCCGTCGTCCATGCCGATAAAACCCTCTATAACCGGTATATCGGGCGGTTGCGGCACTTCGGTTTTCAGTGTATGGGGCTTTGTCAGAGATGCTTCCCGTGAGTCAACCGGATTTATACTGTAGCGTTTGATCGCATCGAACATGGCGTCGGTGAGGTCGCCTCTACAGATATATACCTGCGCGGTGGACACATTGGGAGGATCCTCATGTGTTATAAGCTGAATGCATTGAGCAGCGCTGTCGGCTCTCTGATCGTACTGGCCGGGCAGGTATTCTATTGCGAATATCCGTTCGCCTTCACCAACCGGAAGCTCCTCTTCGTAAACAATATCCACCTGCGGTTCGGAGAAAATGGTATTAAGCGCCTTACGGTAAGCCTCTTCGCTGATACCTTCTATATCATACCTGATGACAAGGCGAAGACCACTCAACGCCTTAATGCCGAGATTGTCGCGCAGATCGGAGAGAAGCCATTGCGCTGCAATATCGTAACCCTTACGTTTTTCTACAAATACCCTTCTGACGCTTCCCATGGTATCTCCTCGTATTACCCGCTTTAAACGAAACAGTCAATGAAAAAATAAGTCATTTCACCGATGAAATGGTGAAGAAAAGGTTCCGGATCGACAAGTATGAAATATTTTATTGATTCTATTTTTTATTTATTTACAATAGGCGATTAATATATTATATGGCTTCCGGACGTCATGCTCCGGAAATTATTTTTCTATGCCTGATTGATTCATTCCCAGTATAGACCTATCAACGAACGGAGGTGTAGTAGCGATGGCTGATTCAGTTGCAACCGGTGTTCAGAAAATGGAATTTCAGACCGAAGCCAAACAACTTCTTCATCTGATGGTCCACGCTCTTTATACCCACAAGGAAGTATTCCTGCGCGAACTGATCTCGAACGCTTCCGATGCGCTCGACAAACTAAGGTTCGAATCGCTTACAAATCCTTCTCTGATAAACGGGTCTTACGAACCTGCAATACGAATAAAACCGGATAAAAAAGCAAAAATGCTTACCATATCCGACAACGGAATCGGCATGACCCGTCAGGAGCTTATCGACAATATAGGTACTATAGCCCGGAGCGGCTCGAAAGCATTTCTCGAAAAGCTTACCGGCGACCAGAAAGCGGATTCAAACCTTATCGGTCAGTTCGGGGTAGGGTTCTATTCCGTATTTATGGTGGCTTCCAGCGTTAAGATAATCACCAAAAGAGCCGGAAGCGACGAACCCGCAATGCAGTGGGAATCGAAGGGCGAAAACGAATATACGATTCAGGAGACGGTACGCGAGGGACACGGCACGGATGTAATCGTTTATCTGAAAGAAGAGGAGGCGGTTTATGCGGAAGAGTGGAATCTTCGTTCTCTGATAAAGAAATACTCCGACTTCATAGCTTTTCCCATCTATCTGCCTAACGAAAAAGGCAAAGAAGAGGTGGTCAACCAGACCAAACCGATCTGGTGCAGGCCCCAGAGCGAAATTACAAACGAACAATACAAAGAGTTCTACCAGCAGGCGCTCGGAGGATTCGACGAACCGCTTGCGATTCTTCACAACCGCGCCGAAGGGGTAATGGAATACTCTTCGCTTCTGTATATCCCCTCTAAAATGCCCTTCGATATCTTTTCCCTCGAACGCAAGCACGGCGTAAAACTCTATGTAAAGAGGGTTTTCATTATGGATAATTGCAAGGAGATTTTGCCGGAGTATCTGCGCTTTACACGTGGTGTTGTGGATTCGGAAGATCTTCCGCTCAACATCTCGCGCGAAATGCTCCAGAAAAACCCGCTCGTGGAAAAGATAAAGAAAACTCTTGTTGGAAAGATTCTCGGCAAACTAAAGGAAATTGCCGAAAACGAGCCGGAGACATATAAGAAATTCTGGCGTGAATTCGGCGCCGTACTTAAAGAGGGGCTCCATATGGATTACGAAAACCGGGAGCAGTTGCTCGAACTTGTGCGTTTCCAGTCGACAAACGGTTCTGCCGACGATCTTACCTCGCTTAAGCAATATGTAAGTCGCATGCGTGCCGACCAGAAGGATATTTATTATATAATTGGAGAAAGCAGAGAGATGGTGGAGAAGAGCCCTCATCTCGAAGTGTTCAGATCAAAGGGTATCGAGGTGCTTTTCATGCTCGATCCGATCGACGAATGGATAATAGGTGATATTTACAATTACGACGGCAAACAGCTCAAATCGGTAACCCAAAGTGATCTTGACCTGGGTGACCTTGCCAAAGAAGAAAAAGACGCAAAAAAGAAATCGGAATCCAAGTTCAAGAAGCTCTCGGAGCGGATAAAGAACATCCTTTCCGACAAAGTGAAGGAAGTGCGCATAACAACACGGCTCAAAGACAGCCCTGCATGCCTTGTAAAGGAGGCAAACGCGATAGGCGTCCACATGGAGAAAATAATGAAGGCTATGGGTCAGGAGGTTCCCGAAGCGAAAAGAATCCTCGAAATAAATCCCGAACATCCCGTTCTGATCAATATGAACGCGCGGTACAACGCAAATCCGAAGGATCCGGAACTCGAGGAGTGGGTCCATCTTCTTTACGAACAGGCACTTATTGCCGAAGGTCAGATGGTGCCCGATCCTATGGCCTATTCGCGCAGGGTGAACAACTTACTGGCAAAGGTGTCGGCCTCTTCCTGAAATAAGAAGCGGCGGTTTGCATAGGCAATAAAAAATGAATGCCGTTGCCCTCATTACCGACTACGGATTATCCGACTGGTATGCCGGAGAAATGAAAGGGGCAATGCTTTCGGCGTGCCCGGAAATTTTAATTGTTGACATAACACACGGGATCCCCCCCGGTGATATAAAGAGGGCTGCGTTTACACTTGCAACATGCTTTAGAACATTCCCGCCGCGAACCGTGTTCTGTGTGGTTGTGGATCCCGGGGTGGGAAGCAGTCGCAAGGCAATAGCGGCACACACCGGAAGCTACTTTTTTGTAGGCCCCGATAACGGAGTTCTTTCATGGGCGTTTTCATTAGCACCGCCAGCTTCGGTAAGAATTATTCAAAACCGGAATTTTTATAGCAACATTTCGGAGGTAAGCTCCACATTTCACGGACGCGATATCTTCGGCCCGGTCTCGGCCCGGCTGGCGGCGGGCGCTAAGTTTTCCGACATCGGAGCCGAAACAGCAGATTATGTAATGATACCGTTCCCGAAACCCACGGTCTCCGATTCTTCGGTTATTGCTGAAATACTTGCAACAGACCGTTTCGGCAATATAATCACGGCAATAGACGCTTCTTTACGTCAATACATCGAAAACAAAAAAATAAAAATTCGTATCGGTAAAGCCTCTCCCGTTGATATTGCGTTCGGAAACTATTTCCAGTCGGTTCCTTGTGGAGAGTTGCTTTGTTATTTCGGTTCAGCAGGATATCTTGAGATCGGAATCAACGGCGCAAATGCTGCGGAGAAGCTGGGCGTCGGTTCAGGAGAATATATCGAAATTCTTTTACAATAAAACCCGTCGGCAGCGCCCTAACGCCACTATTTCAACTCTATCTGCAGGAAAGTAATTTTTATCGTATAATCATAAGGCATATCTTTTATTAAGGAAGAGTAATGTCTGGAATTCCACGGGTATTAAAAATCATTCTTATTATTTGCGCCTGCATTGCGGGGGCATTAATTGCAGCGGCATATCCTGCATACCTAATAGGCGGCCTTTTATGTCACGGCTATTTCGACCGGTGGGGTAATAAGTTAGTAGAGCTGGAAAAGAAAGGGCTCTTGTCAAATACCTACGGAGCCGGATGGCAGGATGTTCTTGCCGAACAGGCAATGAAGGAAGCGGTGGCCGGCATAACCAACGTGGACTCGGTTACCAGGCCGGATAATGAAAGCGAACGGGTGAGGATCGTTGACGGAATCGTGCTTGATGACTACCCGTCTCTCTCTATCATCAATAAACTCAGAGAGGTTCGCACCTACTCAAATACCATCGAGATTGTCGACAGGTTCGATCGTCCCATAGCGACAATACGTACCGATCATTACCGGGCGCGTATAAATGAATTCCCATCGACGTTAATTAATGCTCTCATTGCCGCGGAGGATAAAAATTTCAGAAAGAACAAATACGGTTTTGAATACGGCAGCTTCGTCCGCGCGACGCTTCGGGCGATAATCGAGTCGGCCTTGTCGTTTAAAAAAATCGCGCCCCGCGGCACTTCGACAATAACCCAGCAGGTGGCAAAGCTGTTTATTTCCCGTCTTGACGAACAGGGATTCCGCAGAGTCAGCCGATCGGTGAACCGCAAGGTCAGGGAGTTGCAGATCGCTGTTGCGCTGCGCAAGATGTTTACCGCCGACGACATTCTCGAAGTATACTGCAATCACTGCGTAACAAGCGATTACGGCATGATCGGATATTCCGATATAGCGGAAGGCCTTTTCGGAAAAAAACTATCGGAACTTACCGAGGCCGAGTGCGTCTATCTTTCGCGTATGGTAAAGTGGGGCAGAAACATACCTTCGAAGATAATACGTCAGTGCCGCATCGACATGCCCCGCATCGGTAAAGCGCTGGGATGGGACCAAAAGAAACAGGCTTCTGTTCTTGCAGAGATCAGTAATCTATCTTTTCGGAAACCAAGGCGTTTACAGGGCTGTCACAATGCTCTTGTCGACCTTGCAAACGAGTTCTGGCTTTTATCTCTTCGTAAACTCGGAATACCCGAAAACAAAATCGAGCAGATGAACATCATCGATCCGAATTCGCTTATAAGAAAAAAGGGCAATCTGCGTATAAAGCTTACGATCGATGCCGTTTTGCAGAAAAGAATCGAGGCCCTGGTCAATTCCCGCGGTTACGGGCCGGATACTACAATTATAGACGACATGCGCATAGGAAGCAGCGGAGAAACAATCGAACTTCAGAAGCCGCCGCATGACACACTGCGGCTTTTACGCATACTTCAGGAACCGATCGACTTCCATGAGCCTAATTCGGCTTTCCTTACAAGTCTAAATGCGGGTGATACGGTTTATACCAACATTCGTTATACAAAGATAGGAAAGAACAAATACCGGCGCAGCCTATTCCATTATGTGAGAAGACCGGTGGTAGTCAACGGTCAGTATTTCGCTTATGCTGCAATGAATTCACGTACTGGCAAGTTGCTGGCTTATTATTCTAAAGACAGGATAGGTTCGAGACTCGCCTGTTTGCTGAAAAACCGCACGCCCAACGGCTCCTCGGTTGTAAAGCCTATTTGCAATGCCCTGATGTTCGATATGGGAATGTTCAGTCCCAATACCAGATGGACCGATACGCTGGCCGTGGAAGAGGATGTCCCGTGGAAGAGAAGTTTCGATTACGATTCAAAGGGGAAAAAGACCGGCGTGGTTTTTGCGCTAAGCGCTGTAAGAGGCGTCGGTTATACCGTTCACAACCACGACGACATTTTTGAAGGGTGCAGATATATTTTCGAACTGCTCAACACCTCCAACAATATTCTCGGCGCCGAAACGATGTATCGTCTCAATTGCTCTCTTTTTACTCCCGAAGGCGAGATCGCACCGCAGGCATTTCCTGTTGTGAGGCTTTTCTCGCGCATAAACTCTTTTCAGAGGATAAGAGATTCGCTGCGGCTTTCTTCGGTAACCGGAGTAAGGGTATACAAGGAAATAGCACGAATTGTGGGAATAGACGTCGATTCTATCGTATCTTACGGCCGCAGGATTCCTCTTTCCGACAGCATGTTCTCGGTTGCTCTCGGCGCACTCGAAATGACGTTATACGAACAGTTGCATCTTTTTAATGTTCTTTATAATAACGATATAATCGAACGCCCTGCCCAACACCCCTCACTTGTAATCGAATCAATCGTTTTAAACGGCGATACCGTTACGTTTCCCGATACTATCAAACGCTACCACCCGTTTACGGATCTCAACTCTCTACGGACCACCTGGCTCGGAATGCATCTTCGGCTTACCGGAAATACTGCCGATGGTCTGACCGCTTACGATATAGAATACCCATCCGATACGACACAATCACAGGACATAATCTATTCCGCCGATTCCTTTTCTCCCGACGCCTTTACAGTAGATGAACCCATGTCAAATTTCGCAAAAAGCGGAACAACCGACGATGTGATCAGACCTTTCAATGTAGATGCTTCCAGCAAGCTTAGAACCAATTACGGGCTCTGGAATGCGGTTCTCAGACTTGATCTCTCGAAGTTGTCGGGCCGAAGTATTCCGGAAATAACCGATGTGACCATTGCATGCATAGGAGAATGCAACGAGAAATTTACCGGTCCAAGAGACGGAAAATCCCTTCATAAGTTCCTTTCCATCGGCCTGTTAAAAGAGGCCGGAATAAAGGTAGAGAACGGTTTCTTTTCGAGATACGAACGATATATTAGGAGTGTGCCTCCTGATATGAGATTTTGCGGGCAACATGGGATATTAGAAAACGATAATATAGAAAAGAATATAACGCCATTTCACCAGAATATTCAAAGCGAGAGTGAAGAAACGGTGTGGTAGGCAGTTTCTCTATATATATCTTGTTAATTTATAAAGAGATATAATATTTCAAATTTTTTAACGATTTTAAAAAAATTAACTACTAATTCCAAGGGAGATTTTTACCGGAAAAATCAA
>FWPV01009615.1_pt1 | contig 16280 bp, 18 predicted proteins | sample 2228371 | NCBI WGS metagenome assembly FWPV01 (sample SAMEA103939776, study PRJEB20133) | metagenome | reverse complement strand
CTTTAAAAATATTCTTATTTTCTATAAAAATTATCTTTTCACGATCATCTTAGAATTTGCAAAATTTTTTTCGTCAATAAATGCTGCAATTAAATAGGTTTGTTGGGGAAAGTTTGACACATCCAGTAAAATTTTTATAGGAGTGGGCTCAATTAGCTCTTCTATGAGAGAATATACTTTTTTCCCATCAATACTATGTATTTCTATTTTTAAACGACCTTTGTGAGGGGGTAAAGCAGTGATATGCACACAATTTTCGGAAGGGTTGGGAAAAATTTTTAAATTTTCATCATATATTTTAACCTCAATTTTTACATTAGAAGTAATACTAAATCGAACACTTTTTTCATGTCCTTTTCCATCGGAGTCGAAAGCAAATAAAGTAATTACGTGCTCTCCAATTTTTAAAGTTGGAATTTTAATAGTGGTTAAAGTTGCTGGTACAGTAGTGTAATATTTACTATCGATAAAAATTTCGACGTAAGAGGCATTATTTTCGGGATCCGACACAGAAAATTTTAAAGCTATCGAATCATTTTGGGTAATTTTAGCACCAAACTTAGGGTAGGAAATAGTAATAGCTGGGGGAGAATTAGGGGTAACCATTATAGGTTGATAAATATAATGATTTTTATTGCCCAGGTAATAATCTATAGCTGCTAATAAGAAAGTGGCTGGTGCATTCCAGTTGATAGCAACTTCATTGGAAGCATAAGAATCCATTATATCTACAAACGATTTTGCTGGTTGAAGAAAAGGATAAGACACATTATCCTGTCGTCCTGGATTGGGGCCTCCCGATAAAAAGCCAGGTATAGGCATTATTATTTTATCAGCATATGAGGGTCTGTGATGAGGATTCATTACAGGAACCGAACCATAATATGTAAAGAATGAATAACCTGTGGCATTTTTACCAAGCAAATAATCACAAAGTTCGGTTGCTGCTTTTAAATAGGAAGAGTCGTTGGAAAGAATAAATCCATAAATTAGTGTAACCCCAGCCTGAGCATATGCTCCATTTGATCCCCAGAAGAATCCTGTTTTGGTTATTCTGAATGGGGAATTACTTATTTCATTTATTAATTGGTTACAGGCATTGATAATAGAGTTTTTAATTTTGGAGATAAATTCGTTATCTATACCTGAAGAGTGAATAGCAAGCGAATGAAAACCAAGCCCTGCAACATTTGGCCAGCCAGGAACAGAATACTTACCAAATGCTGAAGATTTGGATTTTAAATAATTAAGATATTCAATTTTTCCTGTTGATATGAATAATTCACTTGCAGCCCAAAGAAATTCATCGTCGAAAGACCCATCGCCATATTCTCCTGTAAAAATATCCGATGGATTTTTAAAAGGTTTATTAGGGTTATTTATAGCCCATAGCCAGGCTTTTTCTGCCATTTGAATACATGTATTAGCAAAAGTAGAATCAATTTCACGATATATTCGGCCAGCTAAGGCCATCATAGCTGCAAAATCGAGAGTAGCAGCAGTGCCTTTACCAACAAAATAACGTTGAGCCACATCTTCCTCTGGCATAATGAAGCCAGAAAAATTAGCAGTAGTAACCTTATGAAATACTCCTCCATCGGTATCCTGCATGGTGGAAAGCCAGTCGAGTTCAAATTTAACCTCATCAAGCAAATCGTTAATACCATTACCCGACTCAGGAATATTTAAAGAGGAATCCGCAAAATATTGTGGAATAAGCTCATAAAGTTGTAACAAATTTGCAACACTTATCCCTGCATTCACTACGTATTTATTATAGTCGCCCGCATCGTACCATCCTTTAGCTGAATAAGCCTTACCACTTCTTCCCGTTGATGTATGAAATATAACGGTTGTATCGGGGTGTCCTAACTTCCTTTTCCATATACCTCCATGTAACTCTTTTATTTCGTAAGAACAACGTTGATAATAAAATGTACGCAATGAACTATATGCAACCTCTCGTAAAATATCTTTTGAAATTATAAATGGTAAGGATATCTCACCTGTGGAAAGTTTCAACACAAAAGTGCCCTCCAATTTAAAATTGGAAAAGTCTGCCTTACGTATTGTATCACCAGAATCAACGTCAAACATCTTATTGGACAAATTACCTTCCCACACCGTTGTACTATCGGGCAATCTTATGATACTATAACTTTCGGCTTCAGAAAATTTAATAATTGCTACTTTATTTGATTCGGGGTAATACCCCAATTGATTAATAAAAAAACGCATGTGCTGAGAATACAGACTGAGATTCAGGAAAAATACTAGAAAATAAAATAAAATCTTTTTCATAGGTGACATGTTTTAAATGATTTAAAATCTATTCTAAAATAAATAATAACTCTTTATCATTGTCATTTAATAAACCAGTATCTATTGGAATTACAGCATTTACCTCATTTATCATACGGATAAGTCTTTCTATTTGTTTTAATTCGTATGCGGAAAATATTCCCAATAGGGCTAATATATAATTAAATTTAGGTTGTGAGGAAAACAAACAATACCCTTCTTGTTTATTTACTAATAAAACATAACGTTGCAACAAATCTTCATCTATACATACAATATGTGAAAAAGTTTGAAAGCCCTGGGGAGGTAAAGAAATGGCATTTCTTACATTCATGTTTCTTTGAAGAGAAATATGTAAATATTCATTAAGCATAACAACCATTCTTAGTTCTGGCAGGGTAGATGTTATCCCCAGCAAAAATATATTTTCGAGATTTTTGATTGATAACTTAAGCTTTATGCTTTTTTTCATAAAAAAAGGAAAAAAATAATTTTTATTAAATGAAATGGAAGTAGATTCTTAAAAATATTAATAACATTTAAAATCGTTTATTTATTTGAGAGATATAATTTTCCCTGCCAGGTATCTTTTTCTTCAAGTTTATCTTCAAATTTTTTTACAATGTCATGCATACGTAACATGCCCCATCCAGGGCTCAAAAGAAACCAGGGAGGCACTTCACCAGCAATTCGTTCAATCACGAAATGAGGATTCAATCTTTCCACAATTGCACACATAAAATTGAGATATTCATCCAACGTAAATATCTTAAAAAAATGTGGATTTTCTTTATACATTCTTGCCATTGCGGTATTTTTAACAATTTGTAATTGATGAAATTTTATAGTGTTCAGGGGTAGTTGAGATATTATTTTTATAGAATCGAGTATCATTTCATCGGTTTCAAAAGGAAAACCTATTATAAAATGAGCTCCTGTTTTAATGCCATATTTTTTTGTTAATTCCAGAGCCCATACTGATTTTTCAAAAGAATGTCCTCTATTTATTTTTTCCAATGTAGAGTTATATACCGATTCTACTCCATATTCAATGATAATATAATATTTTTCTGCAAGTCTGGCCAGATATTCAAGTTTTTCTTCATCGATACAATCGGGGCGTGTTCCAATAACTAATCCAATAACATTGGGAAAATTTAGAGCTTCTTCGTACATTTTCCTTAACTCATGTAATGGTTTATATGTGTTTGAGTATGCCTGAAAATAGGCTAAATATAATTTGGCAGTTCTGTACCTTACCTGATGAAACTCAACTCCTTCCTTAAGCTGTTGTGTTATTGATTTTGCTGGCGAATTATAAGAAGGATTAAATGCATCGTTATTACAATAGGTACACCCTCCATAAGCCACTGTACCATCCCTATTGGGACAGGTAAATCCTGCATCGATGGTAAGTTTTTGAACCCTATGACCAAAGATCTGTTTAAAATATTCTGGATAGGAATTATACCTACGTTGATGACGCCATGGAAATGCTTTTTGAATAGATATATTTTGTGTTTTCATTATTTTTCAAAAAAAATTTTAATGAAATTTTTCATTTATATGTATTAAAAAATTGGGGTTAATGCATTATAAAATACAAATAATTAAAAAACATTTTTTTATTAGGACGGCGTAAATTTATAAAAAAATATTACCTTTGCATTGTTTATAAAAAAATAAGAAAAAACAATGTGGCAAATGAAATATCATATTCATCATATAATAGAAATTTAGAATATTGCAGAATAAAAGATCCAACCCTAAAAAAGGTTTGCAAATATTCTGCAAACCTTTTTTAGTTTAGAAAAAAATTAAAAAAATAGAACAAATGGAAAAATTAAGAATCGCTATTCAAAAAACGGGGCGTTTGAGTGAGAAATCAATAGAACTTTTAGAAGAGTGTGGAGTAACCCTTGATGGTGGACCGGGGAGATTATTGGTTAGTTCGCCCGACTTTCCAGTAGAAGTGTTATATCTTCGTGACGATGATATACCTCAATATGTAGCTGACTCTGTTGCAGATGTTGGAATTGTTGGTGAGAATGTGTATGTTGAAAAGGATAAACCTGTAAATATTGCAGAGAGATTGGGGTTTTCAAAATGTAGATTATCACTGGCGGTTCCCAAATCAGTAAATTATGAGAATATTCAATATTTCAATGATAAAAAAATAGCAACCAGTTATCCGAATATTCTAAGGAAATTTTTGGAAGAAAAGGGATTAAGAGCAGAAATACACGAGATAAGTGGGTCGGTAGAGATTGCTCCAGGCATAGGCCTTGCCGATGCTATTTTCGATATAGTTAGCTCGGGTAGTACTTTATTTAGCAACAATTTGAAAGAAGTAGAAGTAGTAATGCGTTCGGAAGCCATACTTATATCAAATAAAAAACTCAGCACAGAAAAGCAAAAAATACTCGATGAACTTATCTTTAGAATTAGAAGTGTGCAAAAGGCAAAAAAACATAAATATATTTTATTAAATGCTCCTAACGATAAATTGCAAGAAATCATAGAAATAATTCCCGGAATGAAAAGTCCCTCTATTGTCCCTTTAGCAAAAGAAGGATGGAGCTCTTTGCACTCTGTTGTGCCAGAAAAAGATTTTTGGTCTATTATTGGCAAATTACAGGAAAAAGGAGCACAGGGTATTTTAGTTATACCCATAGAAAAAATGATTGTTTAAAAAACTTTTTTTAAAAACAAAATGTTCTGTAATTTATGGAATAAAGATTTAAAAATTTTACTAATTGAATATGGAAAAATACTTATATCCTGAAAGAAAAAGTTGGGATGAATTATTATCTCGACCAAAGCTTAACTTTCAAGACATCGAAGATACAGTTTCCAGTATACTTCAGGAAGTAAAAAAGGGAGGAGATGCTGCTTTGTATGCTTTGACAGAAAAAATTGAAGGGGTTAAACTAACATCACTAAAAGTTAGCGAAGAAGAGTTTCAAGAAGCTATAGATCAGATTGACAATAGTTTAAAAAAGGCAATAGCACAGGCACGAAGTAATATTGAAAAGTTCCATAACCAACAGAAGTTACAAACTAAAATTATAGAACCAACCCCAGGCGTAAAATGCTGGCAAAAAAGTGTTCCCATAGAAAGAGTTGGGTTGTATGTTCCCGGGGGGTCAGCACCACTTTTTTCTACAGTTCTTATGCTTGGAATACCTGCCATGATAGCAGGCTGTAAAAATATTATACTTTGTACACCACCTAACAAAGAGGGTAAAATACATCCCAACATTCTTTATACCGCTCATCTTATTGGAATAAAGAACGTATACAAATTAGGTGGTTCTCAAGCAATAGCAGCCATGGCGTATGGTACAGAGAGCATTCCACGTGTTTACAAAATTTTTGGTCCAGGTAATTCGTATGTTACGGTGGCCAAACAAATGGTACTATCACAGGGAGTTGCCATTGATATGCCTGCAGGACCATCAGAAGTATTAGTTATAGCAGATAATTCTGCACATGCCGACTTTGTTGCATCCGATTTACTCTCGCAGGCCGAACACGGACCCGATAGTCAGGTAATACTTGTTACCACTCAAGAAAATATTTTGCCCAATATAGAAAAAGAAATTGAAAAACAACTCGCCGAGCTGCCAAGAAAAAACATAGCTTCAAAAGCTTTAGAAAATAGCAAGATTATAGTTCTGCATAATGAAGAGGAAGTAATTGATCTGGTAAACGAATATGCTCCCGAACATCTCATAATAGCTACTCAAAATGCTTCTGATATTGCCGAAAAAATTATGAATGCGGGTTCGGTTTTTATTGGACATCTCTCCCCCGAAAGCGCTGGAGATTATGCTTCGGGAACAAATCATACCTTACCCACCCATGGCTATGCTAAAATGTATGGTGGGGTAAGTCTCGATAGTTTTGTGAAAAAAATTACCTTTCAGCAAATTACCGATTATGGTATTTTCAACCTGGCACCTGCTGTAGAAAAAATGGCAGAAGAAGAAAAATTAATGGCTCATAAAAATGCAGTATCTATTAGAGTTAAATATGTAGTTAATAAATATTGTCATGATAAACTTGGATAAACTTGTTCGTAAAAATATATTAAATCTAACCCCTTACTCCAGTGCTCGCGATGAATTTAAAGGAGATGCTGAAGTTTTTCTCGATGCCAATGAGAATCCTTTTAATATTCCTTTTAATCGCTACCCCGACCCTCTACAATGGGAGCTCAAAATGAAAATTGCCAATTTAAAAAATATTCCCATTGATAATATTTTTCTGGGTAACGGAAGCGACGAACCCATAGATCTCGTTATTCGCATTTTTTGCGAACCTGGTAAAGATAATATTGTAGCCATTGATCCCACCTATGGAATGTATCAGGTAGCAGCTAATATTAATAATGTTACTTATATCAAGGTGGCTCTCTCTGAAAATTTTGAATTACAGGCCGATAATCTGCTTAAGTCAACAAACGAGCATACTAAAATTATCTTTTTATGTTCGCCCAACAACCCCTCTGCCAATTACCTTAACGAAAATGAAATTAGAAAAATTATTAATAATTTTAAAGGAATTGTTGTTCTCGACGAGGCATACATCGACTTTTCCTCTCATACAGGTTTTTTGCCTGAGCTATTGCAATATCCCAATTTAATTGTTCTTCAAACATTTTCCAAAGCCTGGGGACTTGCTTCTATCCGGCTGGGAATGGCATTTGCCGACAACAAAATTATTCAGCTTTTAAATAAAGTAAAATATCCTTATAACATTAACCTTCTTACTCAAAAGCAGGCACTTAAAGCTCTCGAAAATGTTCAACAGAAAAACGAATGGGTTAAAGTAATTTTAAATAATAGAGAAAAATTAGTCAATCAATTGAATACATTACCGATTGTGATTAAAATTTTCCCCTCCGATGCCAATTTTGTTTTAGTTAAAGTTAACGATGCCAATCAAATATATCGGTATCTTATAGAAAAAAAAATCATTGTACGAAACCGATCAAACGTTACCCTTTGTAATAACTGTTTGAGAATTACCGTAGGAACCGACAAAGAAAATGAAACACTTTTCTATGCCTTAAAAGAATATCAACCTGTACAAATTACATGATTTTTACTAAAAAAAAGAACAAAATGAAAAAAAGAGTACTTTTTATCGATCGCGATGGAACAATAATAGTAGAACCTCCAGAAACACAACAGGTAGATACTCTTGAACAACTTGAATTTTTACCCCATGTGATACGATCGTTATACCTGATTCGTAACTTACTCGATTTTGAAATAGTTATGGTAAGTAACCAGGACGGACTGGGAACAGACAAATATCCAGAAGAAAATTTTAATATTGTACAAGACAAATTATTAAATATACTCAAGAACGAAGATATATGGTTCGATGCTATATATATAGATCGTACTTTACCAGAGGAGAACAAACCTACCCGAAAACCAGGTACAGCCATGTTAAAAAAATATTTAACTGAAAATTATAATCTTAGTGAAAGCTATGTTATAGGAGATAGAATTACCGATGTAGAACTTGCTAAGAACCTGGGAAGTAAAGCCATTCTCATTGGGGAAGAAGAGATGTGGCATGAAATTGAACAAAAAGGGTTAACTAATATTTGTGAACTTATTACCCAAGAGTGGGAAGAAATATATTCCTTTTTATCCCTACCCCAGCGAATTGTAACGGTTCACAGGAAAACTCAGGAAACCGAAGTCAATATAAAAATAAATCTCGATGGACGTGGATTTGTGGATATCACGAGTGGTTTAAAATTTTTCGATCATATGCTTGCACAAATAGGGCGTCATGCCCAGATTGACCTATCAATTGAAGTTGACGGGGATATTGAGGTTGACGAACATCATACAATAGAAGATACAGCCCTTGCATTGGGTGAAGCTTTTAGAAAGGCAATTGGGAATAAGGCAGGAATGCAACGTTATGGCTTTTGTTTACCAATGGACGACTCTCTGGCGCAAGTTGCCATTGATTTTTCTGGTCGTCCCTGGCTAGTATGGGAGGTTAATTTCAAAAGAGAACAAATTGGCGATGTGCCAACCGAAATGTTTTATCATTTTTTTAAATCATTTTCCGATACTGCTCAATGCAACCTCAATATAAAAGCTGAGGGAGATAACGAACATCATAAGATAGAAGCTATTTTTAAAGCTTTTGCCCGGGCTATACGAATGGCAATAAAACGTGATCCTTGCAATAATGAAATTCCTTCAACCAAAGGAACTCTTTAAAAATGATATTATGAATGCTCCCAGTGCTATTTTACTCATGACATGTAATGATCAACCGGGTATTATCGCTCATATAACCGACTTTTTAAGTAAGAATAACGGAAATATCATTGAATTGCGCCAGCATGTTGACAAGGAAGAAAATATTTTCTGTATGCGATTGGAATGGGACCTGAGTAATTTTAATATCCCATCGAACGAATTATATTCTTATTTTCAAAAAAATATTGCTCCTATCTATACAAATATTTCCTGGAATATTTACTTCAGTAACTACCAGCATCGTATCGCTATTTTTGTATCAAAATTATCTCATTGTTTATACGATTTGTTGGCTCGATATAAGTCAAACGAATTGAATATAGAAACTCCTATTATCATTAGTAACCACAAAGATCTTGAAAAGGACTGCAAAGCTTTTCAGGTTCCTTTTTTCTATTTTCCCATCAACTCAGAAAACAAAATAAAGCAGGAAGAAGCTGAGTTACATTTGCTTGCTTCACATAACGTTCACCTCATTGTACTTGCGCGATACATGCAAATTCTCTCGGAAAACTTTGTTAATACATACCCCAACCGTATTATAAACATACATCATAGTTTTTTACCAGCTTTTCCTGGGGCTCGTCCCTATCACTCTGCCTATAAAAGAGGAGTAAAAATTATAGGGGCAACTAGTCATTACGTCACTACCGAACTCGATGAAGGTCCCATTATTGAACAGGATGTAATACGTGTAACCCATGAAGACTCTGTAAACGATTTTATCCAGAAGGGTAAAGATCTTGAGAAAATAGTTCTTTCAAGAGCAGTAAAATTACATCTTCAGCATCGTATTCTGGTATACAATAACAAAACTGTAGTTTTTGATTAAAAAACCAAAACCATGAAGGTTGCTATTATAAAATACAACGCTGGAAATATTCGTTCCGTTGCATTTGCAATACAGCGATTAGGGGTTGAATGCGAAATTACCGATAATGCGGAATTTATACTCTCTGCCGATAAAGTAATATTTCCTGGAGTAGGTTCGGCAGGTATTACCATGAAATATCTAAAAGAAAAAAAACTCGATGAACTCATAAAAAAACTCACTCAACCCGTGTTGGGAATATGCCTCGGTCAACAATTACTTTGTAGTTATTCTGAAGAAGACAATACACCCTGCATTGGCATATTTCCGCAAATAGTAAAGCGTTTTGAACCTAAACTTAAAGTACCCCATATGGGTTGGAATGCTATATATAATGTTAAAGCACCTTTATTTTCTCCAGAATTAGAAAACCAATATGTTTATTTTGTACACAGTTATTACGTTGAAGTTTGTGAATATACCATTGCAACTGCCCAGTATATTGTTCCCTTCAGTGCTGCCATAAGATATAATAATTATTTTGCCACCCAGTTTCATCCAGAGAAAAGCGGTAGCATAGGAGAAATGATTTTAAAAAACTTCCTTGAAAATACCTAAAAAATGTTTTCTATATTTGAGTAATTTTTGAAAAAAAATAAGATGATAAACATTATACCAGCTATTGATATTATAGAAGGAAAATGTGTTAGGCTTTCGCAGGGCAACTACGAAGTAAAAAAAATATATAACGAAGACCCTGTAGAAGTTGCCAGAGAATTTGAGGAATATGGATTTAAATATTTACACCTGGTTGATCTCGATGGGGCTAAAGCCAAGCATGTAGTTAATTTGAGGATACTTGAAAAAATAGCCTCTAAAACCGACCTAAAAATCGATTTTGGAGGTGGAATAAAGACCAATGAAGATATTAAAAAAGTTTTCGATGCTGGAGCTAATAAGGCTACCATTGGTAGTATTGCAGTTCAAAATAAAGAACTCTTCAAATATTGGTTATCTGAATATGGAGCTGAAAAAATTATATTAGCTGCCGACTTTTATGAGGAAAAAATTGCTATTGGAGGATGGCAAAATATAACCAACATTAGTATAGATGATTTTCTTACCGAATACGAAAGCAAAGGAGTACAATATGTCTTATGCACCGACATTACAAAAGATGGTATGCTTCAAGGAACTTCAATGGATATCTATCGACGATTACATCACGACTTCCCAAATCTTAAAATTATTGCCAGCGGTGGCATTACTTACCTGCATGAGATCATTGAACTCGATAAATTTGGAATTTATGGTGTAGTTATTGGAAAAGCTATTTACGAAGGAAGAATTAACCTGGAAGAACTCTCACAATTCTTAAATGAGGAATAATAAAACAAAAATACATGCATACTAATCCTGTACCCCAACTAAGTGGGAAAAAAATACTGGTGGTTGAAGATGATTACATATGTTTTCAACTACTAAAAGAAATTTTATCCGAAACGGGAGCCGATATATTTCATACCGACACAGTTTCCAATACGCTAAGCTGGTTAACAGAAAATCCCGATGTCATGCTAATTTTTATGGATATTCAACTACCCGATATGAGCGGACTTCAAGCATCGGCTGTAATTCATAAACGTTTTCCAAATATTCCCATCATTATACAAACTGCTTTTGCCCTTGAGTCCTATATGAAAAAAAGCCAAGAAATAGGTTGTACCGATTATCTAATTAAACCTTTAGAAGCTGAAAAGGTACTTAGTACCATTTTAAAATATACTCCTAACCATGAATAACACCATTGGTTCTTTTCGTGGACAAAAGGAATTATACGATTTATTCTATCAATTACAAATATCCTTCGATTATTATGAACACCCTCCTGCACCTACTATTGAGGAAGCAAAAAAATACTGGAAAGATATAGACGCCACTCATTGCAAAAATCTATTCTTTCGCAACCATAAAGGAAATAAACATTTTCTGGTTGTTTTCGATCACAGATACGATCTTAATATTCATGCTCTTGAAAAATACCTTCGACAGGGTAAATTATCATTTGCTTCTGAGGCTCGCATGGAAAAATATCTAGGAGTAAAACCTGGATCTGTTTCACCGTTGGCTCTTATCAATGATAAAGAAAAACATGTTCATGTGTTTCTCGACGAAAATCTTAAAAATGCCACTAAAATAAGTTTTCATCCCAATGTCAACGATGCTTCCATTGTTCTAAATATTAACGATTTTTTACTATTTCTTTACACGATAGAAAATAGTTTTGAATTTATTAAATTATATTAAACACATTCAAGTATTATCTATGACAAATCTGACCCCACATTATAGCTTATGGGCGCATGCTATTATAGGTACTGTCAATAAACTTCCACTAATTATACCTGAAAATGAAAATCAAATATATCGTTTACTCCAAGAATGCCTTAATAATCAACAACTAAAAGTTGAAATTATTAATGGTTTCAGAGAGCATATTCATTTTCTTTTCCGCTATTCATCGAATATTTGTTTGTCACAGGTTATAGAGGAAGCTTTAATCGAATGTCGTTTTTTGATCAATAAAGATATTTATCCTGCGGGTTCTTTCGATTGGCACGATAATTATGCTATTTTTAGTGTTAGTTATTCACAAATAGCGAAAGTATCTGAGTACATTAAAAATCAAAAAAACATTCATATCCATAAGAGTTTTCAAAAAGAATGGAACGAATTTATCGAGGTTCATGACATATAATAATCTCATAGAAAAAAATACAATAAATGTATACTAAGTTAAAGAAGAGATACACTGGCAATGAAGGAACGTTGTTTAAATATACTCAAGAAGTACTGGGGCTTTGTCCAATTTCGTCCTTTACAATATGAAATTATAGAATCGGTACTTAATAAAAAAGATACCTTAGCATTGCTTCCAACAGGAGGAGGAAAATCATTAACCTATCAGGTACCTGCACTGTATCAGGAAGGGATATGTTTAGTAATTACTCCTCTCATTGCCTTAATGAAAGATCAGGTCGAGAAACTTCAACAAAAACAAATTAAAGCGATTGCTATTTATTCTGGAATGGGCAAAGAAGAAATAGATATTGCATTGGATAATTGTATTTATGGAGATTATAAATTTTTGTATTGTTCACCCGAAAGAATAGGAACAGAGATTTTTCGAAATCGGGTACAACACATGAAAATTAATCTTATTGCTATAGATGAAGCCCATTGTATCTCCATGTGGGGATACGACTTTCGTCCTTCCTATTTAAAAATAGCTCATTTACGTGATTTATTCCCCCATGTTCCAGTTCTTGCACTCACGGCAACTGCTACACCACAGGTGGCAGAAGATATTATAAAACATTTACGATTTAAGGAAAAAAACATAATACAAAAAAGTTTCCAACGAAAAAATATTGTCTATGTTGTAAGAGAAACCGAAGATAAGAAACAGGAACTTGTTAAAATACTTCAATCGATAAAGGGATGTGGAATAGTATATGTACGAAATCGAAACAAGACGGTAGAAATTGCCCAACATCTCAATAAAAATAAGATTTCGGCTGATTACTATCATGCAGGGTTAAGTATTAAGGAAAGGAGTCAGAAACAAGAGGCCTGGCAAAGAAATCGCATTCGTATCATGGTTGCTACCAATGCTTTTGGTATGGGAATCGACAAACCCGATGTAAGAATTGTTGTGCATTATGATCTACCCGATTCGCTTGAGAGTTACTACCAGGAAGCAGGTCGTGCTGGTAGAGATGAAAACAAAGCCTATGCCGTATTGCTTTATAATAAAAACGATCACATTGCCATTCAAAAACGCATTGAGGCTAATTTCCCCGATATAAACACCATCAAAAATATTTATAATGCTTTAGGAAATTATTTACAAATACCTTATGGAGCAGGAAAATATATAGCCTATGACTTTAACCTTTACGATTTTGCCCAAACTTATCGTTTAAATCTTCAAACCACTTATAGTAGCCTAAAAATTCTTGAACAACAAGGATATATTGAATTAAGCGATGAACTAAACAATCCTTCAAAAATTCATTTCCTTGTAAATCGTGATGATCTATATAAATTTCAAGTTGCCAATATAGCTTTTGATGGCTTTATTAAATTACTTCTTCGTTCCTACGAAGGGCTATTTACCAACTACGTGGGAATAGATGAAGAAACTCTCGCTAAACGTGCTAATATAAGTATCGATGATGTTTACAAATATCTCAATAAGCTAAAAACAGCAGGAATAATAAATTACATTCCAAGAAAAACAAACCCTGTTGTTGTTTTTACAGAAGAGCGTCTCGAAGAAAAAGCTCTCTATATAGGTTATGAACAATATATGCTTCGTAAAAAAATATATACAGAAAAAATTGAATACATGCTTCATTATGCCAAATCACAAAATCATTGTAGAAGCGAAATAATTCTTCATTATTTTGGAGAAAAGAATACTGTAAGATGTGGACAATGCGATGCTTGCCTACGACGTAATGAACTCGATTTAAGCAAATATGAATTTGACATGATGGTTGAAAAAATTAAAAAAATTCTACTCAATCCTCAAAGTATCCAAGAAATATTGGAACAACTTCAGGAACATTTTCACAAAGAAAAAATAATAAAAATTCTTCGTTGGCTGCTCGACAATGGAAAAATTTATAAAGATAATAATGATAAATTTATATGGAAACATTCCAAAATCTCAGATAATGCCACCAATTAATAAGCTTAATAACTGAATAATATTCTGGTTTAGCACCAAAACCTGCAAAAAAACGAGCTATACTCTCAATTTTTGACCCTTCAAAATCAATATAACTATCTACATTTCCTGCATTTTTACTAATATAATTATGAATTAAAAAGAAACTTGCTCTTTTTTCTTTCCCCTCTTGTGAAGATTTCGAAAATAAATATATGTGCCTGCATTTAAATCTTAACCAAAAGATCACAGTTATTATATCACCCTTAGTATTTTCAGCCACCTGCCATTTCCCAATTCCGTTTTCCTGTGCCTTTTTAGCAAGTTCAAAAAAACAAGGATGATTAATAGCACTTGTCCTCTCATGTTCTTTCAAAAATGATCTTATTTGTTCTTCTCGTGGCAAATTATCTTCTATTATTTCTTTTTCATGAATTGTCCTTCGTATATTTCGCTTATGATTCTCTGAATAATTTTTCCACAAGAGTTCAATGGGTTTATCAATTGGTAATATAAAATTAGGGTACCGTCGCAAATTATTTTGACAAATAGTTAGTTTGTTATGAGAATTAAGATGAATGTGAATATATCCATAATATGACCTTAAGTTTTGAATAAACTGATTTACTTGATCCCTTTCAAGAAAATTTTCAGAAAAAATACCTAATTGTTGAGAAAAAGGAGGCTGAATTACGTAAGATAATCCGTATTTTCTTTTAATAGTAATGGGCATTATTATCTGATAATCTCCAAAAACAAGTGCATCCCAACCGGGAGAAACTACATCAAGATACCACGACAGGGCATAGGGTAAACCCTGTTGGGAATGCATAATTTTATCATCCCACTTTTTCTTATCTATATTATGATGTTGAAGATATTGAATCACATTTTAATCGGTTTTACTCATCACCAATTTTCCATGAATGATACCTTTTCGACTAAGAATACTATCGGCCAATTCTTGAAGTAATCGAGCTCTCCCTTTAACTGCTATAATTTCTAGACAGGTATCATGATCAAGGTGAAAGTGTTGGGTAGAAAGGATCATTTCATGAAAATCGTGCTGTATATCATTGAGTTGTACCAATAAATCAGATTTATGATGATGGTATAAAATAACAATAGCACCAGCCACTATTTCATTCTTTTGCCACTTGGTATCTACAATATACTGTTCTACCAGCGTTCGTATAGCCTGTGAACGATTGGGAAAATTATTTTCTCTAATGTAATTATCGAGTTTATTTAGAACTTCTTCCTCAAGGCTAACTCCAAAGCGCTTAATAGTCATTGGTTAACGTTTTTTGGCCGTAATAATTACACTCTCTGTATAATGTCCTCCAGTACCATTGGCCAGGTTACCAGAATTGACTGGAATTATCTGTGTTATAATATATCCCTCTTTTTCTAATAAGTTACATTGAAATTCTATCTCAACTCCCAGATCGTCTGAATCTACAACTATTTCATCATGAACATCTCTACTACTCCAGAACGAACTACGTGTGTGAATTGTAATAGTTTTTAACATGCATTTTAAGTTTAAAAATTATAGCAAAGATATACATTAAAATGCTAACTGAAATATTTTTTTATATGGAACTCACCATTTTTGATTACAATTGTTCTGAAATTCTAATGTTATAATCATTAGCCATTGAGCCATAATATAAGATTTGGTTTTATCATAAAATATTACATATTGTCGATTTAGTAACATAGAAATTAAATTTACCTCAAAAAAATGTTATTTAAGGTAAGTAAACTAAGCCAATAACAACAGGATTCAAATTAACTTCACACTGAAAGTTATCCCATTTCAAACCTCGCAGTACTAAAACAACTAAAATTAATGGGAGCTCTTGGAGATACCTTACCCTCTACATCCCTTGCCATCAAACTATGTTTAATTCTTTTTTTTTAAGATAAAAGAAATAAAATACAGAATTGTTCTTATAAAAGATTTTTGCACCTTACCAAACCTTCTTTCCTTAAAGGCTATTTTTATATGAAATAAACCGCCAAACGTACACTTTAAGTAAAAAATTGAAACATAATAGTTCTATAACTCTCATTTCTGCGTGCCATTGTTAAGGTCTGTAGAAATGTTTTGAGTCTATTAATAGTATCC
>FWPV01009613.1_pt1 | contig 16286 bp, 12 predicted proteins | sample 2228371 | NCBI WGS metagenome assembly FWPV01 (sample SAMEA103939776, study PRJEB20133) | metagenome | reverse complement strand
ATGTGCCCTGGTGGCACTCTGGTACTTGCGCGTGGCAATCTCAGCTCGGCGAGAGCGGCGCCATGCCGTCTTCACGTTGGAGCGAGAGGCAGCCATGAACCGCACCTACGGCGCCTGGACCGCGGCCATCGCCCTGGCGATCGTCATGGGGCTGGTCTACCTCCTGAGCACCGTGGTTTCGCAGGCGGTCGAACCGCTGGTGAAGGAAGCGCGGCAACCCGGCGCCTCCCAGGCAGCAGTCGTCGCTACACCAACGATCACGCCAACCCTTCCGGTACCCGAAGTGACATCTACGCCGACGCCAACGCCGCGACCACGGCCCACTCTGAGGCCGCAGCCAACCGCCGCACCGCGGCCAACTGAGGCGAGGCCCCAGACGCAGCCGCCCCGGTGCCCTGACGCCCGGGCTGTCATCACCTCTCCGGGCCTAAACGCCGAGGTCTCTGGGCTGGTGCCAATCCTCGGAACTGCAGTGCACGAGAACTTCCAGTATTACAAGCTTGAGTACGGCATCGGTCCAGATCCCAACGACTGGTCCTATTTCGACGGGGGCGAGGCCCCGGTGCAGGGGGGCCGGCTCGGAACGCTGAACGCGGGCGCTCTGCCGCCCGGAACATACAGTATCCGCGTGGTCGTTGTTGACGTGACGGGCAACTTCCCGCCGCCCTGCCGGACGGTCATAGTGATTCGGTGAGGATCTGTCCGGTGCCCCCTGCCCGAGGTACTATGCTCGATCGCTTGAGATCCTGGTTCCAGGACAACCCTCTGAAGCGCCTGCAGCGCATCGCCCACTGGCGGTTCGGCGGACGCGTCGTACCTGCGGCCGTCAACGAGGCCGCAGCGCGCGCCGGCCTGCGCGACGAGAATCCTCACCGCCGCTGGGAGAGCGCTGCTCTGCTGGCACGCAGCGCTCAGCGGAGTCAAGAGACCATCGAGGCGTTGATTCAGGCCCTGGCAGATCCTGAGGAATTCGTGCGCTGGCAGGCAGCCTGTGCCCTCGGCGCACAAGACTCTGGCCACGTGTTTCCAGCCCTGACGGCAGCTCTGGCCGATCCCGACCCTTTGCGACGCGCTGGGGCAGCCGAGGCCCTGGGATACCTGGGCGGAGAGGCCGCCACGCTGACCCTGTGCAAGCACCTTGCCGACCCAGACCCCAAAGTGCGGGCTGCCGTGGCAGATGCCTTGCGGAGCGCGGCCGATCCGAGTGCCGTGATCTGCCTGGTGCCCTATCTGACCGATGAAGACCCCGATGTGCGCCGGGCCGTTGCCGGCGCCTTAGGCCGAATCGGCAGCCCCTCCGCCGCCAAGCCGATGGCCGACGCGCTGTCCCAACCAGGTCAACCCCTCCTGGTGAGGCGTGCGCTGGCCGCCGCCCTCGTCCGGGCCGGCCATCCGGATGCCGAGGAGGCCCTTCTGGCCGCCCTATCTGACCCGGACCCGCAGGTCCGGGGCTATGCTGCCGAGGCGCTGGGGCACATCGGTAGCGAGAAAGCCTACGCTGTCCTTGCCGATGCCCGCTCCGACGAGGCAACGCTTCTCCAGGGCACCGTGGCCAGCCGCGCGCGCCAGGCGCTCGCGATGCTGGAGCGGCGCGGCCGCCGCTTGCAGTGAAGAACCAGATTCGAGTATCGCGCTTCCAGTTTTCGATCAGGGAGGCCGCATGGCAGAAAGAGACCATCCAACCGTTTCGGTAGTGGCCCCGGTGTTCAACGAAGAGGCCATCTTGCCCGAGCTGTACCGGCGCGTGCGGGATACGCTGGACGGCGCTGGCGAGGATTGGGAGCTGGTCCTGGTCAATGACGGCAGCCGGGACCGCTCGGCCGAGATCATGCGAGAGTTGCACGAGCAGGACCCGCGCGTCAAGGTAATCTACTTCGCGCGCAACTTCGGGCACCAGGTGGCCATCACAGCCGGCACCGACTACGCGCGGGGGGATGCCGTCGTGATTATTGACGCCGACCTCCAAGACCCGCCGGAGGTGATTCTCGATCTGTTGGCCAAGTGGCGCGAGGGCTATGAGGTGGTCTATGCCATACGCGCCAAGCGCATGGGCGAGACCTGGTTCAAGGAGTTCACCGCCAAGCTATTCTACCGCATTATCACCCGGATCACGGACATCGCCATCCCGACGGACACCGGCGACTTCCGTCTGATGGACCGCAAGGCCGTGAACGCGCTGAAGGGCATCCGGGAGAAGCACCGCTTCATGCGGGGCCTATCAGTCTGGATCGGCTTCCGGCAAACCGGGGTCGAGTACGTCCGGGCAGAGCGCTATGCCGGTGAGACGAAGTATCCTTTCAAGAAGATGCTGCGGTTTGCGCTGGATGGGATTACGTCCTTCTCCTACCTGCCACTCCAGCTCGCAACCTATGTCGGGTTCATCTGCGCCGGCCTGGCCGTCCTGGGCATCCTTGCGACCATCATCCTGCGTCTGTCCGGCAGCCACGCGTTCTACGGCCAGGCCAGTACACTGGTGAGTGTCCTCTTCCTGGGCGGTGTGCAACTCATCTCGCTGGGCATCATCGGCGAGTACCTGGGGCGCATCTACGACGAGGTCAAGGGCCGGCCCTTGTACATCGTGAGCAGCACGCTGGGATTCGATGAAGATGCCCCATAGCGCCCGGAGAGCGCCGGGAGGTGCGTTTCAGGCAGCCAGCCTCGCGCGTCGCGCTCTTCCCTCAGTCCCCTGATCCGGGCTTCCTCGGCGCCGAAGCGGACGGCTGGCGGCTGGCCCAGATGAAGACCGCCAGGGCGAGGCCGCCAAGCACCAGCAGGGCAATCATCTTGTAGAGCCGGTTCTCAAGCCAGAGCGCCAGCGCACCAAAGGTCGCGCACCAGATGTAGTAGCCCAGAACGATCTGCCGTGGGCTGAGACCGGCGTCCAGCAGGCGATAGTGCAGATGATCGCGCCCGCCGACGCTCACCTTCCTGCCCCCTCGCCAGCGACTGAAGATCAGCCAGGCCACGTCGAGGATCGGCAGGCCCATCACCAGCAGTACAGTAGCAACCTTGGCGCCCCCGATGATTCCCAGCGCCGCCAGTGCCCACCCCAGAAAATAGGACCCCCCGCTGCCCATGAACACCTTCGCCGGATTGAAGTTGAACGGCAGAAAGCCAAGCGCTGCGCCCAGCAGCGCGACCGGCAAGAGCGCCACGCTCAGTTGTCCCTCGCGGATCATGTGGAGAGCCAGAAGGGCAGACATAATGGCCGCAACTCCTGCCGCCAACCCATCCAGACCGTCCAGCCAGTTCACGGTGTTCATCATCCCCATGAACCAGAAGATGGTGAGGGCCCACACGAGCGGCCAGGGAAAGACGATCTGTCCCTGACCAAACGGGTTGTTGATCCGCTCGATGAATATGATCGCTCCGATGGCGATGAAGCAGGAGAGCAACTGCGCGAGGTACTGCGGCCAACTGGAAAACTGAAAGCGATCGTCGAGCAAGCCAAAGCACGTGATGAATCCCGTACCGACAAGAAGCCCAACAAGGCGGGTTGTTTCATTGGGATCCAGCCGTGGCGGCATCAGACCAGACGGGAGGAGCCAGGAGGCCAGCACCGCAGCCGTGAACCCGGTGTACAGGGCGATTCCCCCCAGCCTGGAAATGGCCCCCGCGTGCTGCCGCCGACCGCCCGGTTGATCCACCCACCCCAGACGCAATCCGAGCCACCGTCCGAACGGCGTCAAGATTGCGCTGACTACCAGAGCAATCGCGAAGACCAGGCCAAAGGCTGGAAGGTAGCCACTCATGGTCGGAAAGAGACCTGGCGCCTGCGCGCACGCGGCCCGCGCGGCGTATTCCGTACGGCGTATTCCGTGTCAGAGGTCATTCTCGACTCCCTGAGCCCGCAACACGCCTTACGTCCCACACTTCACGGGTACAGCCGGTGCAGCATCCTCGGGAACGCAATGGTCTCGCGAATGTGGTCCAGGCCGCAGACCCACGACACCGTGCGCTCCACGCCCATCCCGAACCCGCTGTGGGGCACCGAGCCGTAGCGCCTCAGGTCGAGGTACCATGTGTATGCCTCCCGCGGCAGGCCATGCCGATCAATGGCCGCCAGCAATACATCGGGGTCGCTCATGCGCTCCGAGCCCCCGATGATCTCGCCATACCCCTCTGGGGCAAGGAGGTCCGCGCTGCGACACACCTCGGGCCGCCCCGGTTCCGGTTCCATATAGAAGGCCTTTACGGCACTGGGGTAGTGATGCACGAAGACCGGCTTCTCAAATTGGCTGGCAATGAAGGTCTCGTGCGGCGCGCCGAAGTCCTCGCCCCAGGGCAGCGCAGGTAGCGGCTCGTTGTGCGGCGGCACGGTGGCGCCGCGCGCCGCTGCCTGATTGATTCTCTCCACCGCCTCGTCATAACTGATGCGGGGGAACGGCGGGATAACCTTCTCCAGATGGGAGGTGTCGCGCTCGAGGAGCTTCAGTTCAGGGGCACGCTCTCGCAGCGCCGTCTGCACAATGTAACTGACGTATTGCTCCTCGATCTCAAGCAGATCCTCCAACTTACAGAAGGCAATCTCCGGCTCGACCATCCAGAACTCCTGGAGATGGCGGCGCGTCTTGCTCTTCTCGGCCCGGAAGGTTGGCCCGAAACAGTAGACCTTGCCGAAGGCGAAAATGCCCGCTTCATTGTACAGTTGCCCGGTCTGCGCAAGGTAGGCCGACTGGCCATGGTAGTCCGTCTGGAAGAGCGTCGTCGTCCCCTCGGCCGCCGCTGGCGTCAGGATCGGCGTGTCCACCAGCAGGAAGCCATTGTCGTCGAGCCAGTCCCGCATCGCCTTGACTATGGTCGCCCGCACGCGCAGGATGGCCCACTGCCGGTTCGAACGGAGCCACAGGTGACGGTTATCCATCAAGAACTCGATGCCGTGCTCCTTGGGCCCGATCGGATACTCCGCCGCCTCCTGGATCACCTGCAGGCCAGTGACCTCCAGCTCGTAACCTCCGGGGATGCCCGGCGCGCGGCTGTCAGCGCGCAGTGTCCCGCTGATGGAGAGCGATGATTCCAGAGGCAGGCGCTTGACGGCCTCGAAGGTTTCCGGCGCGACATTCCCCTGAAATACAACGGCCTGGATGACACCTGTGCCGTCCCGCACCCGCAGAAACTGCAGTTTGCCCTTGCCGGTCTTGAGTTGCAGCCAGCCCTGAACAAGGACCTCCTGGCCCACGTAGCGGGCCGCGTTTTCGATACGTATGAGCGTAGCCAATGGCATTCACCTCCCTGCCCGCGTTCCCTCCATAGAATGGAACCGGCCAGCATGCGCGCCAGACTGCCGTCTGGCCCGGATTTGACCCCCAGTATAGCACAACTGGGCTGTCGCCTCACACCCTTTCGACCCGAACCTGGTCAATCCTCGGCCCGGTCATCTTCAAGACAGTAAAGCGCAGATTGCCGTACGGGATCGTTTCGCCAGGTCGCGGGATGCGCCGGATGTGGAAGAGCAGAAAGCCCGCGACCGTCTCGTAGTCCGGTGAAGTCGGCAGGTCCAGTTTCAGCGCCTCGTTGACCTCATCCAGCCGGCTCTGCGCGTCAATTTCGAAAACACCTGCACCCACGGCGGCCACCGGAGGCTGCTCGGTCACCCATTCGTCGGTCAGACGGCCCACAACCTCTTCGGCGAGTTCCTCCGAGGTGACCAGCCCAGCGGTGCCGCCGTACTCGTCAATGACAACGGCCATGTGCGTGCGACTGCGGCGCATCTGGTTGAACAGGTCGCCGATACGTCGGCTCTCGGGCACCACCATTGCCGGGCGGATGACCCCAAGTTCGCTGAGGGGGCGTGCCAGGGCTCCGGGATCGTCCACAAGCAACGGGATGACATCCTTCATGGTCACAATGCCGCAGATGTGATCGAGGTCCGCCTCGTACACCGGGAAACGGGAGTGCCGGTAGGCCTTGAAGGTATGCAGGAGCTCTCTCAGGGTTGCCGTGTTGGGGATGGCCACGATTTCAGTGCGCGGGATCATGGCCTCGCGCACGAAGCGGGCTCCAAACTCCATGGCGCGGAAGAGCATCTTTTCATCCCCGTATGAGATCGCCCCGCCCTCCCGACTCTCACGCACAACCTCCTTCAACTCCTCAACGGTGTGGATCCCATGGCCACCTGTCTGCCCGCCAACCCCCAGCAACCGCAACACCAGGCTTGTTGCATGATCCACAAGCCAGATGAGCGGCGTCGCGATCCGGGCGAACACGGCCATCGGGCGCGCAACGAACAGCGCACTCTGCAAGGGGTAGCGCAATGCAATCGTCTTTGGTGCCTGCTCCCCGAGGACCATATGGACAAACGAGAGAATGAGCAGAACGACCAGGGTGCCAAGCGCCGCCGAGAGGCTCGCCAGCAGCGGCACCCGAGATAGCGTGCGGTCAAGCAGTGGCGCCAGGAGGTGTGTCAGCGGTTCTTCAGCAACAATGCCGAGCAGGATAGATGTCGAGGTAATGCCGACCTGCGAAGCCGCAATAGCCCAGTCCGGGTCGCGCATCAGCCGCATCACGAGGCGGGCGGCCGGATCGCCCTTCTCCACCAACCGCTGCATCTGCGTGCGACGCGCCGTCACAATCGCAAACTCATAGGTGACGAAGAACCCATTGGCAAGCACAATCAGGAAGCCAGCCAGGATCGGCCAAAGAACCGCCCTGCTTTCGGCGGCCATCTCGCTCATTAGCTGCATGGGAGCCACTCCTCGTAGTTCTGCAGCCCGCATTATACCAGAGAGGGTTGCCTTTGGAATCCTCTCGCCGCTGTGCTATGATAGCCGCAGAACAGAGGCGCGAATGATTCTCGGCAAGGGCCATGCGTCGGGCAAGGTGATCCTGTTCGGCGAGCACGCCGTCGTCTATGGCCGGCCCGCTCTGGCGGTCCCGGTAACCCAGGTACGTGCCGAGGCCATCGTCGAAGCGGGTTCGCGCGGGGAAGGGCTGGTGATCTGCGCCGAGGACCTGGACGAAGAGCTTCCCCTGGACGGCGCCCCCGCCGACCATCCCCTGGCACTCGTTGCGCGGCTGACCCTGGCTCATCTTGGGTTGAAGACGTCTCCTGGCTGGCGCGTGCGCATCCGGTCCACCATCCCCATCGCCAGCGGGTTGGGGAGCGGGGCAGCGGTTTCGGCGGCTGTGGCGCGAGCCCTGGCGGAGGCCGCAGGTCGCCCGCTGGCGCCCGCGACTCTCTCGGCCATCGTCTTCGAGGTTGACAAACTGCACCACGGCATCCCCAGTGGGATAGACAACAGCGTCATCTGCTACGGGCAGCCGGTCTACTTCCGGCGAGAACACCCCCCGCAGTTCTTCCCGATCGGACAGCCGTTCATGCTCGCCATCGCCGACAGCGGCATTGCCAGCCCCACCAGAGCGGCGGTGGCCGATGTCCGGCGCGCTTGGGAGAGCAACCCAAGCCATTTCGAGGCCCTGTTCGATCAGATCGCGGCCATCGTCGAGGCAGCCCGCCTGGCTATCGGGAGCGGGAGGCCCGAAGCGCTGGGGCCGCTGATGGACCGCAATCACGACATCTTGCGGGAGATCGGTGTCTCCAGTCCGGCCCTGGAATCCCTCGCTGCAGCCGCCCGCCGGGCAGGGGCCGGCGGGGCGAAGCTGTCCGGCGGCGGCCGGGGCGGGAACCTGATCGCCCTGGTCACGCGGGAGACGGCGGGACGGGTAGATGCTGCGCTGCGGGCCGCTGGGGCTGCCAATGTGATCCTGACAACAGTCGAGCCAACAGACGGCTCCTGAAGCGCGGAGGGTGTCCTTGGACTTACGCGAATTCGTATCTGCAGCCGACGAGGCAGGGTATCTGGTGCGGATCGAGCAGGAAACGGATCCATACCTGGAGATGTCGCGGACGATTGCCCAATACGACGGCCGACCGGTTCTGTTTGAGCGGGTCAGGGGCAGCGCCTACCGCGTCGTGGCCGGGGTCTGCTCTGATCGGCGCCACTTCGCCCTGGCGCTTGGCACGCCGCCCGATCGGCTGCTCTTCCGACTGGCCGCGGCCCTGGGCAATCCCCAGCCGCTGGTTGAGGTGCAGGACGGCCCGTGCCAACAAGTGGTCGAGCCAACGGTGGACCTGGACGCCCTTCCGTTCCTGACACACTATCCTGCTGACGGCGGTGCCTATGCCACGGCAGCGGTGGCGTTTGTCAACGACCCTGACACCGGCCCCAACGCCTCCTACCACCGGCTGCTGCGCCTGGACCGGAGGCGGGTGGCGGCGCGCATCGTGGAGGGTCGGGGACTGCACGCGGCATGGCGCAAGGCGTCCGGCGACCTGCCGGTGGTCATCTGTATCGGCCTGCCGTTGCATGTACTTCTGGCGGCCTCCATGGCGCCGCCGCCCGGCGTAGATGAACTGACGATCGCCCAGGCACTCGCGCCGACCCCGGTGGTAACCACCGCAGCCGGCATCCACGTGCCGGCCGACGCCGAGTTCGTCTTGGAAGGCCGCATCACCCGGCAACTCACCGACGAAGGGCCGTTTGTGGACCTGACGGGTACCTACGACTTCGTACGCCAGCAGCCCGTGATTGAGATAGATCGGATCACACACCGACGGGATGCCATCTACCAGGCGCTATTGCCCGGCCGCCTGGAGCACAGGCTGCTGATGGGCATGCCGCGTGAGCCGACCATCTACACAGAGGTCAACGCAGTAACGCGTTGCCTGAACGTTCACATCACGCCCGGTGGGACGTCCTGGCTGCACGCCGTGGTTCAGATCGCCAAGCAAACACCCGACGACGGGCGGCGGGCGATCGAGGCCGCGTTTCGTGGGCACAGTTCGCTCAAGCACGTGGTCATCGTTGACCACGACGTTGACATCTTTCGCAGCGATGATGTCGAATGGGCCATTGCCACGCGCTTTCAGGCCGATCGGGACCTGATGGTTTTGACCGATCAGCCATCCAGCTCACTGGATCCGTCGGCACGACACGTGCCCGGCCAGAAAAGCCGCACAGCCAAGATGGGACTCGATGCAACGATTCCCTGGGACACGGCCTCAGGGCCGGCCAACCCAGAGGCGTACCGTCGTGTGGGGTGAGCCATGCCGGAAGAAATCCTTCGCACATTCATCGCCATCGAACTGGATGAGCCGTTGCGCATCGCTTTGCGCACCGTCCAGGAGAAGTTGAAACGCCAGATACCGGCTGGCAGTGTCAGGTGGGTGGCGCCAGAGGGAATCCACCTGACCCTGAAGTTCCTGGGCGATACACCCCGCGGCCGGGTGCCGGAGATCGAGGCGGCGTTGCAGGCCGCCTGCGCCGACTACACACCATTTGAATTCAGCGTGGAGGGCCGCGGGTGCTTTCCCAATTTCCGACGGCCGCGCGTGATCTGGGTGGCTGTGCGGGACCGCGGACAGGCACTTGGCAGGCTGCAGCGCTCCATCGAACAACGTGTCGCGCCGCTGGGGTGGCCTGCTGAAGAGCGAGGTTTTTCGCCCCACCTGACCCTGGGGCGCGTCTCCAAGACCGCGAACGGTCAGATGGCTGCGGCCGTAGGTCAGGCCGTGGAGAGATCGGTAATTGAGCAAATCGGCAGCCAGCGCGTGACTGCGATCAGCCTGATGCAGAGCGACCTGCGTCCCAGTGGCGCCGTCTACACCCGGCTGCTCCACATACCGCTGGCACAGGAGTAGACCGAGAAAGGAGGTATAGTCTTTGCCGGCGCGGGCCGTTGCCCCGGTAGTGGCGGCCCCCCGGCGGGATCACTGGTCTGGCGCCAGGTCGTGGTCGGTGTCGGACATCTCTTCTGCCGGAGCAGTAGCGCTCGCCGGGAATTCTTCGGGAGCGGTAACGTCGGCTGAGAGGTTGCCTGCTGCCGTCTCCTGAAGTTCCGCCCCGCTGGCGTTTGCCGGCTCGAGCGAGTGCTGTGGCTCAGGTCCGACCGACACCGCGGGGGCGATGGCTGCCCGCCAGCGGAGAACACGGATCAACAGGGCCGGCGGGGCCAGAAAGAGCCAGGCTCCAAAGAAGCCCAGCAGCGTCAGGGCCATCAGTCCGACCAGCTGGGCCTGCATCTGGCCCGGCCAATCTGCCTGGCTGCTCGTTGCAGCCAGCAGCCCGGTAACGCCCTGGCCCGCCACGCCGAGGTAGGAGCCAACCCCGACGCCGTTCCAGCCGGTGCCGCCCAGGCCGTCGGCAAAGACGCCCACGCCCAACAGGCCCAGGGCACCGGCCAGGCCATGCACGGTCAGCGCAGCGGTGGGATCATCCCAGCGCAAGACGTGGTCCACAACGAAGATGACCAGCACAACCAGCAGGCCGACGGCAGCGCCGATGGCCAGCGCTGCCCAGGGGGGCACAAAGGGCGCGCCGGCAGCGATGGCAACCGTGGCCGCGGCCAGCCCGCGCACCGTCATGAGGGAATCGGTTCTGCCCGCCACGAACCATGTGTAGAGCAGCGGCAGAAGCGCGCCGGCGGCTGCAGCCAGCGCAATGTTCAGCGCCAGGCGCAGCAGATCCGGCCGGCGCAACGTGACCAGGGGATTGCTGATTGTCCAGAACAGGCTGCCGACGAGGAGCAAGCCCGCGCCGAGCACGGCCAGCAACGGCAAATGCACGGGAGGCAGGGGCACCTCCTGACCCGGGGCCGTTGCTTTTGGCTTGCGCGGCAGGAAGATCAGGATGCCGGCCAGCGCAGCGGCAGCACCCAGGACGTGGACCAGGCCAGCGCCGCCCACGTCAACGAAGCCATGGCCCAGACCCAGATTGCTGCCCAGGTTAGCCAGCCAGCCGCCGCCCCAGATCCAGTTGCCGGCCAGAGGATAGAGGAGCGCACCGACCAGCAGACCGAGCAGTCCAGAAGCCCAGGCCGGGATTCTGCCTCGCAGGCAGGCGAGCGGGATCAATGCCGCTGTGGCCACCCAGGGGAAAGCGGCAAGGGCCAGGCCATAGGCACCGGCCGTTGCAGCGGGGCCGGAGAGGCCCCAGCCAACCAGTCCGGCCGTGCCCCAGCCGGTCCCCCAGGTAGGACCGAGCGCCGACCATTCCCAGACCAGGCCTTCGAGGCCAGGCAGGGCGTGCGCGACGCCGACGCCGCCAAACTGCAGCGCAAAGCCGGTGCCCACATAACCCAGCAGGGCCAGACTCAGGGAGGCCAGGGTGCTGACGACCACATGGCGGGCGCGTTGCTCGCTCAGACCGCCAATGGCAATCAGTGCGTAGCCAAGGGGCACAAGGAACGCCAGAACAGCAGCAAGGACTGAGGTCTCCGGCATGGGCTGATCTCCAGGGCCAGCAGGCCAGGCGCGATACGGACTTGGCGGCCTGCCTGCCAGTTGCGCAACATCCGATATGTAGTGGACCTATGCTACCACAACAACCGGTCTCGAACAAAGGTGGCGTGCCGCGCCTGGTGGTGGATGCCATGCTGGGCCGACTTGCGCGCTGGCTGCGTTTGATGGGCTATGACACCGCTTACTGGCGAGACGGCACTGACGAGGCCTTGATCCGGCAGGCGCGGGATGAGGGCCGAACCATTGTAACGCGCGATCGCCAGCTGGCAGGCCGACGCGGCGTGCGAGCGATCCTGATCTCTTCGGAAACGCTGGATGAGCAGATCACCGAGGTGCGCTCCATACTGACCGCCAGCCCGGAACCGTTCACTCGCTGCCCAGAATGCAATGGAGAGCTCGTGCCGCTGGCGCATGAGGCGGCCCGCGATCTGGTGCCTCCTTACGTCTGGTACACTCAGCCTGCGTTCCGCCGTTGCCCGGACTGCGGACGGGTCTACTGGCGAGGGACGCACTGGCCGGCAATGCAGGCCCGGTTGGAGAGCGAGGAATGATGCAGAACCGCCAAAGCCGCCCCGGGGCCCGGTCCCGACAGGTTGCCGGCAGCCAGCCAGCGCCGGAGAGGACCCGCCCGCGTCCCGCGACGCGCGACGTCTTCGTTGCGTTTGCCTTCTTCCTGGGCAGCCTGGTGCTCTACGTCGTCACAACCGCTCCCTCGGTGGCCACGATCTTCGACGATAGCCTGGAGTTCCAGGTGGTGCTGCCCACCCTGGGCATTGCCCACCCCAGCGGCTACCCGCTGTACACGCTGGCAGGCAAAGCGGCCACCTTCCTGATCCCCCTGCGCGATCCGGCGGGACGGACAAACCTCCTTTCAGCCCTGACTGCAGCGCTGGCAATCGGCTTCCTGTACCCGTTGGCCCGCCGGGTTGGGGGGAGCCGGCTGGGCGCTGCTGTCACCACAGCCGTCTTTGCCATCTCGCCCGTCTGGTGGTCACAGGCCACACTCGCCGAGGTGTACGCGCCCCACGGGCTGCTGATGATCCTGTTCCTCTACCTGCTTCTGCGATGGGAGGAGGAGCACGTAGTCCGCATCCCATCGGACCCGCAACCCACGACCGACCGATGGCTCGGCTACACGGCATTGGTGGCAGGTCTGGGGTTGGCGCATCATCGGATGATCGCCCTGCTCTTCCCGGCGGCCTTGCTCCTGGTCCTCTGGACCGATCCCTCTCTCCTCCGCCGGCCGCGGCGCTGGCTGAAGCCACTGCTGCTCGCGCTGGCACCGCTGCTGCTCTACCTGTACCTGCCCATCCGGGGACAGACCACCCCTTCCCTCGACGGCACATACAGCCCCACCTTGCGCGGCACGCTGGAATGGATCCTTGCCCGGGGCTACAGCGTGTTCCTGACGTCCAATCCTTTTGGAGTCAGTCGCAGCATCGGCGACTTTGTCGCACTGTTCACGGATCAGTTCGGCGTTTTTCTGCTGCTCGCGGCCCTTTGGAGTCTGATCACAGGATGGCGCCTGGTTCTCCGTCGGTACCTGTTTCTGCTGCTGGCAACCGTTCCCACCCTGGCCTTTGGCGCCGCCTACAAAGTTCAGGACGTGAGCGTGTTCCTTATCCCTGCCTTCATCCTCGTGACTCTCTGGGCGGCGTGGGGGCTGACACCGCTTTTCGATGGCGTCGCGGTCTACGGGGCCGGCATCGCTCACCGCCTGCTGCTACCCCGCTGGATCGGACGGCTGCTCCCCGGCGCGCTGGCGGCGCTGGCGGCAGCAATTCTGGTGTTCGAGCCGGCGCGCCTGGCATGGGAGGAGTTCCCTGTCAGGGACCGCAGCCAGACGTGGAGCGTCTATGATCAGGGGATGGACATGATCGCTCACGTTGAGCCAGGTGGCCGCGTGGTGGGTCTGCTGGGTGAGACGACCCTGCTGCGGTACTTCCGAGATGTGCTCGGGCTGCGCCCCGACATCGCTCTGACCGCAGCGGATGACGAAGCCGCGCGCTACGAAGCAGTAGAGGCCGCACTGGCTCGCGGTGAGCCGGTCTACCTGACCCGTGACCTGCCGGGCGCGGCTTCACGCTACAGCCTGGACGCGGTTGGCCCGCTGATCGCCGTGAGCGCCAAGGCAACGCCGGGAGCCCCGCCGTCCGGCCAGGACGTGGGCATGGGGATTCTGTTGCGAGAGGCCAAGACAGATGTGCGGACCACACACGCGGGCCCGGTGGTGCGGCTGACCCTGGCATGGGCACCCACCATGCCGATCACGGAGGAACTGAAAGTCTCGGCCCGACTGGTGGGCGAGTCGGGGAAGGTGCTGGCGGCCGACGACCAGGTGCCGGTCCATTTCGCTTATCCAACGACCGCCTGGGTCGCCGGAGAGACCATCCAGGACGTCTATGATCTGCCGCTGCCGGCCGACGCAGCGACCAAGCCATATGGCCTGCTGCTGATCCTCTATCGTGCGGTGGATGCCAGCGAGGTGGGACGCATTAGGCTACCCCCCACGGCGCTGCCCCCGTGAAGTCGTCGGCACCTGGCCTGTGGCTACTCCGGGGCCTCCGAGCCGCGGGACTTCTCGATCAACGGCGCTCGGTCGTAGATCTCCGTCAATTCCCTCAGGCGGGCGGCCAGGGCATCTGTCAGCATCTCGGGGGTATACCGCCATTGCCAGTTGCCGCTCTCCTTGCTCGGGAAATTCATCCGCGCCTCCGCGCCGAGGCTCATCACATCTTGTAGACAGGCAACCGCCTGATTCGCCACCGAACCCCACGCCAGGCGAATGAAATCCCAGGCCAGGTCATGGCCGTCGCTCCCCAGGTAGCGGAGGCAGTTCCACTTCTCGGCCCCCGTGCGCCCCGCCTCGTTGAACCAGCCGATTACCGTGTTGTTGTCATGTGTCCCCGGGTAGACGATGTAGTTCGGCTCGAAAGTGTGCGGCAGGTACTTCGGGTTGTTGTCCAGCGCAAAACCGAACTGCAGGATCTTCATGCCAGGGAGGCCGAACTGCACCCGCAGCGCATCAACCTCGGGCGTGATGACCCCCAGGTCCTCGGCAATGATCGGCAGTTGGCCCAGGGCCGACTCGATCGCGCGGAAGAAGTCAGCGCCCGGACCTTTGACCCAGCGCCCGTTGATCGCCGTCGGCTCATGCGCGGGGATCTCCCACGAGGCCTCAAAACCCCGGAAGTGATCAATCCGGACGATATCTACCTGCGTTAGCGTCTGGCGAATGCGTTCGATCCACCACTGGTAGCCGTCCCCGGCCATCACATCCCAGCGGTAGTGGGGATTGCCCCAGCGCTGCCCGGTATCCGAGAAGGCGTCGGGCGGCACGCCTGCAATCACTGTGGGATTGCCCTCCGCATCGAGCTTGAACAGTTCCGGGTGGCTCCAGACGTCTGCGCAATCCTCAGCGACGAAGATCGGCACGTCGCCGATGATCTGAATCCCCCGCTCGTTGGCAACCTTCTTGAGAGCGTCCCACTGCCCGGCGAAGACCCATTGCAGGTATTCGTGGTAGAACACCTCATCTGCAAGCTCCTGCCGGTAATGGGCCAATGCGCCGGGCTCGCGCACCCGAATGTCGCGCGGCCAGGCGTGCCACGAGCCCCCTCCGAAGTGTGACTTGAGCGCCATGAAAAGCGCGTAGTCAGCGAGCCAGGGGGCGTTCACTTCGCGGTAGGCAGCCAGGCCCTCCCGCTGCTCCGGGCTTGCGTGAACCTTGAAATGTTCAAGACTCCGGCGGAACAATCTCGCCTTGTAAGCGATCACCGCACCGAAATCCACCCGATGCACAGGGAAGTTCGGCACGTCCGCCAGGGCGTCCGGTGGCAGCAGACCGGACCAGGCCATGCCCTCGGGGCTGATCAGCAACGGGTTGCCGGCAAACGCCGAGAAGGACTGGTAAGGGGAGTCGCCGTAGCCGGTGGGGCCAAGGGGCAGCACCTGCCAGAGCTGCTGTCTGGCCGCAGTCAGCCAGTCGAGGAAGTCGTAGGCCCCTCTGCCCAGATCACCGATGCCGTACCTGCTGGGAAAGGATGTCGGATGGCACAGGATGCCACTGGATCTCTGAAAGCCCATCGCAGCGGCCTCACCTTCTCTGCGAAATCGCGAGCAGACTGCTCAACCGCCAGTATACTCCCTATCCGAAGCAGGCCAAAAAGCACCGCCGGGTGTCACACGGGGGCGCTCGTCTCACAACGTGCTCGATGGCACGCAGGCTGGCTGCATCCAACGCGCACCATGCCGGAGCGCTAACGCGGTGTCGCTCGCTCGGCGGCCAACTGGGCCTGGCGTGCCAGGTTCACGCCATCTGCGAGCACGCGGGCCGCTTCTTGAGAACTATGGAAGCCCGTGCTGTTCTCCGAAAAGACGAAGTCCCAACGCATCTGCGCTCGTCGGTGAAGTTGCCGTGCCTCGTTCAGTCCCTCAGCGCGGACGCCAGCCGCTTCGGCCGCCTTGATGGCATCTATGGCATCGGTGAGCGCCGCCTCGGTGCTGCGGAGCAGCCCGGCCGTCTTGTCCTGGATGATCGCAATGCGATCCTTCAGCTCTTGCTCGTCCTGCCGGTGGCACGACCCACATGCCCGATTCACATCAGTCAGCGGACTGCGCAGCCAGTGATCGGAGACCTTCACCGCACCGTCGCGAACGTAAGGCATATGGCAGTCGGCGCACGCCACGCCCGACCGGGCATGGATCCCGGAGCTATACATCTCAAACTCCGGATGCTGGATCTTGATCATGGGCGCGCGGGTCTCGCTATGTTCCCAGTCCGCAAAGCCGTACTCGTCATAGTGTTTCTCAATGTCGTCAATGGACAGGCCTTTGCTCCAGGGAAAGGTGAGCACCTTGTCTTCACCCTTGAAGTAGTACTCAACATGGCATTGGGCGCAAACGTAGGTGCGCATTTCCTGGCGAGTCGCCTGGCTCAGGTCAATGCCGCGCGCCTGCATAGCGTTGACGAATGCCGGGCGGGTGATCCGCAAGTCCATTGTCTTTGGATCATGGCAGTCGGCGCAAGAAGTCCCCAGGTGCAGTT
>FWPV01009609.1_pt1 | contig 16292 bp, 28 predicted proteins | sample 2228371 | NCBI WGS metagenome assembly FWPV01 (sample SAMEA103939776, study PRJEB20133) | metagenome | reverse complement strand
AAGAAGATGCCCGGTCGGATGGGGGGCAAACAAGTTACCGTGAGCAATCTCGAAGTGGTGCTCGTAGATCCCGAGCGTAACCTGCTGGCGGTGCGTGGCAGCGTTCCCGGCCCGAATGGCAGTCTGGTCTTGATCAAGGTCGCCCGCAAACAGAAAGTTGCTAAGGGAGGTAAGTAGCGATGCTTATTCCTGTGCTCAATATGCAGGGCGAGAAGGTCGATGAGATTGAACTGCGCCCGGATATTTTTGAAGCTCCCGTCAACGTACCGCTGATGCACCAGGCTTTGGTGCGGCAGTTGGCCAATGCGCGCTTGGGGACCCACAAGACCAAGACGCGGGGGGAGAATAATCGTTCAAAAGCGAAGTGGTATCGCCAAAAGCACACGGGACGTGCCCGCCACGGCAGTCGCAATGCCCCGATCTTTGTGGGCGGCGGCATTGCCCATGGGCCGAAACCCCGCAGCTACGAGAAGCAGATGCCGGTCAAAATGCGGCGTGCCGCCTTGCGTTCGGCCCTTTCGGCGAAAGCGATGGCTCAGCAGATTGTCGTGGTGGACCAACTGGCGATGCCGGCCCCGAAAACCAAAGAATTCGTGCGAGTCCTGCGGAATCTGGCGGCGGCGGATGGTAAAGCGTTGATCCTTTTGCCCGAGCAGAACCCGACGGTAGAACTTTCGGTTCGCAATCTCCCGACGGCGCGGACCCTGCGCGCCCATTATCTCAACATCCGTGATCTGCTGAGCACCGACTATCTCATCATGCCTTTGGGCGCGCTCGAGGTCATCGAATCTATTCTGGGGACGGCCTCCTAGACACGGCCAAGGGAGTGAAAACAATGGATATTTACGAAGTGATTGTGCGTCCATTAGAAACCGAAAAAGCATATCGGCAACGTGAAGAAGGGCAATATGTCTTCATGGTCAACCGCAAGGCCAATAAGGTGCAAATAGCCCAGGCCGTGGAAGAAATCTACCACGTAACCGTGGCCGCGGTGAATGTGATGAACATGCCCGCCAAAATCAACCGCATTCGTGGGCGTCGGAAAGTGACGCGCCATCCGGTGTGGAAGAAAGCCATCGTCACTTTGGCACCGGGCGAATCGATTGAGCTGTTGGAGGCTTAGGAATGGCGATTAAGAAGTACAAACCGACTTCTCCCGGTCGGCGCTGGTTGGCCGGGCAGACCTTTGAAGAAATCACACGCGAGAAGCCTGAAAAGAGTCTGGTGCGTCCCCTGCACAAAAACGCCGGACGCAATGCCTATGGGCGCATCACCGTGCGCCATCGCGGTGGGGGACATAGCCGCCAGTATCGCCTGATCGACTTCCGGCGGGATAAGTTCGACATCCCCGCGCGGGTGGAGTCTATAGAATACGATCCTAACCGTTCGGCGCGCATCGCGTTGCTGGTCTACGCGGATGGTGAAAAACGCTACATTTTGGCGCCGTTGGGTTTGCGGGTGGGCAATACGGTGATCAGCTCGCGCAAGAGCACCGAAATCCAGGTGGGTAACTCTTTGCCGCTGGAACGTGTGCCCCTCGGTACACTCGTTCATAACGTTGAACTTTATCCGGGACGGGGGGGGCAACTGGTGCGGGCCGCCGGGGCCGCCGCCCAAGTCCTGGCCAAAGAAGGCGATTATATCACCCTGCGGCTGCCGAGTACCGAGATGCGGCGCGTGCACAAGACGTGTATGGCGACCGTGGGGCAGGTGGGCAATATTGATCATACGAATGTGAAGCTGGGTAAGGCCGGCCGCAAACGCTGGTTAGGATGGCGGCCCGCCGTGCGCGGTTCGGCTATGACGCCGCGCGACCATCCCCACGGCGGTGGTGAAGGGCGCACCCCGATCGGCATGTCCGGCCCCAAGTCACCGTGGGGTTGGCGTACCCTGGGGCGGAAGACCCGGCGTAACAAGTCAACCGACAAGTACATCGTTCGGCGGCGCAATGCCGGGCGCGGTAAGTAAGGGAGGTACAGCATGTCACGTTCTTTGAAAAAAGGGCCTTACGTCAATTCGAAACTGCTCAAGAAAATCGAGGAGATGAACCGGAGTGGGCAAAAGCGTGTGCTGCGCACATGGTCGCGCGCATCCGTCATCTTTCCCCAGATGGTAGGGCATACGATTGCAGTCCACGATGGCCGGCGGCATGTCCCCATCTACATCACCGAAAACATGGTGGGACATCGGCTGGGAGAATTCGCCCCCACCCGGACTTTCCGTGGTCATATCGTCAAAGAGAAAAAGGGCCGTGTGGCCCCGCGCTCAGGCTAGTGAGGTAAAGACCGATGCTGGATAGAGTAAAGGCTACGGCAAAACATATTCCCATGGCCCCGATGAAAGTGCGGCGTTTGCTTGCCCCGTTGCGGGGCATCACGGCACAAGCGGCGCTCGATGCGCTGCAGGCAATGCCGCAGGCAGCGGCGGAACCGGTCTATAAACTGATTCGTTCTGCCGTGGCCAATGCCGATGAAATGGGGTTGGACATCCAGAATCTATACATCGTACAGCTTACGGCTGACGAAGGTCCGGGGCGCATGCCCGGACGAGGGTGGCGGGCGCGCTGGGGCAGTCGTGGACGTTACCGCCCGATCCGTAAGCGTTCATCGCACATCACGGTCGTTCTTGAAGAACGGCTTCCATAAGCAGGCATAAGGAGGCTCTCTTGGGACGTAAAGTACATCCTTACGGTTTTCGGTTGAAGATCATTCGCGATTGGCGCTCCCGTTGGTTTGCCGAGGGGCGGGAATATGCTGACCTTTTGGCAGAAGATCGCAAGATTCGTGACTTCATCTTTGAAGAAATGCGGGCGCGCTCGCGCGATGGACAAAGTGGTGTTTCGCATGTAGATATCGAGCGCTTCCCGCCGAACCAGTTGTCGGTGGTTATCTGGACTGCCCGTCCCGGCATCGTCATCGGGCGCAAGGGTGACAATGTCAAAATATTACGGCAACGTCTGGAAGAGCTGAGCGGTGGCAAGCGGGTCCATGTGGACGTTCAGGAAGTCGAACAGCCGGACACGGATGCGCGCTTAGTGGTAGAGAACATCGTGGCGCAGTTGGAAAAACGGATTTACCATAGCCGGGCCATGAAACGGGCCGTGCGTCAGGCCGTACGTGCCGGAGCCGAAGGAATCCGTGTCATGTGTAGCGGGCGGCTTGCCGGCGCAGAAATGGCACGGCGCGAATGGATGCGCGAGGGACGGGTCCCTTTGCAAACCTTGCGTGCGGACATTGATTATGCCCAAGGCGAAGCCCTGACGACTTATGGCCGCATCGGTGTCAAAGTATGGATTTACAAAGGCGAAGTTTTGCCCAAGAAATCCGCCGTCGTTGACGATGTGGCGCAAAGCGCATAACGTTGGGATTAAGGAGAGAGAACCATGTTGATGCCTAAACGCGTGAAATATCGCAAGCAACATCGTGGGCGTAGAACGGGTAAAGAATCGCGGGGTGTGGATGTGACTTTCGGCGATTATGGCTTGCAGGCATTGGAGCCGGCCTGGGTCACAGCTCGCCAGATCGAAGCGGCGCGCCGGGCCATTGTGCGCTATATGCGCCGCCGTGGTAAGTACTGGATCCGCATCTTCCCCGACAAACCGATTACCGCCAAGCCGGCCGAAACCCGCATGGGGAAGGGGAAAGGTGCGGTTGATCACTGGGTAGCCGTTGTGCGTCCGGGGCGGGTCATGTTTGAAGTGAGTGGTATACCGGATGATATGGCCCATGAAGCGCTGCGCTTGGCGGCGCACAAGTTGCCCATCAAGACGCAAATCATTGCCCGTTTGGATTTGGAGCAGGAGAATAAGTAATGCCGGCGAAAGAATTACGTGAATTAACGGAAGATGAATTGCAGCTTCGTTTGCAGGAGGCGCGGCGCGAACTGTTCAACCTGCGGCAACAGTGGTATGCCGGGAGTCTGGAAGACCACAATCGGCTGCGCGCTGTGCGCAAGGATATTGCGCGGATTCTGACAGTTCTGCGCGAGCGAGAGTTGGCGGCGGAGTTGTCGCAGAAAGGAGCTATGGCATGAGAGAGCGTCGTCGTCGTTTGACTGGCGTGGTCAGCAGCGACAAAATGGATAAAACGGTGGTTGTCGTTGTTGAACGTCGCTATCGCCATCCATTGTACAAGAAAGTGGTGCGGGCGATGAAAAAATATATGGCTCACGACGAGAACAACGAATGTCGCGTGGGGGATCGGGTGAGCATTGTCGAGTCGCGCCCTTACAGCCGTCACAAACGCTGGGCCGTCGAGGCTATTTTGGAACGGGCCGCTTAAGGAGCAATAGCGATGATTCAAACGGAAACACGCTTAAAAGTTGCTGATAATACAGGGGCTCAAGAAATCCTGTGTATTCGTGTCCTGGGGGGATCGCGGCGGCGCTACGGCACCATCGGCGATTCCATCGTGGCGGCGGTACAGTCTGCCACCCCGACGGCCGCGGTGAAAAAGGGTGAGGTGGTCCGTGCCGTTATCGTGCGCGTGGCGAAGGAATATCGTCGGCCTGACGGCTCTTACATTCGCTTCGACGATAACGCTGCGGTTATTCTGGATGCTTCGGGGGTGAACCCGCGTGGCACCCGTATCTTTGGGCCGGTGGCACGCGAGTTGCGGGAAAAAGGCTTCATGAAGATCGTGTCCCTGGCTCCCGAAGTGCTGTAAGAGCGGTGTGAGGTGTAGAGATGGAACGTATAAGAAAGGGTGATACAGTCGAAGTCATCACCGGTGAAGATCGCGGGGTACGGGGCGAAGTGTTGCGGGTGTTGACCAAAGAAAACCGTGTCGTCGTCTCGAAAGTGAACGTGGTCACCAAACATCAAAGTGCACAGCGCGCCGGGCGCTCCCAGATGCAAGGGGGACGGATTCAATTCGAAGCACCGATCAGTCTTGCAAACGTCATGTTGGTCTGCCCGAAATGCAAACAGGCTACCCGTGTAGGCTACCAGATCGTTGATGACAAGAAAGTGCGCGTCTGCCGTGAATGTAAAGCACTGATTGACTAGGAAGAAGGGAAACATGCAAGAGCTACAGAAACGGTATCGTGAAGAAATTACACCGATCTTGCGCAAAGAGTTTGGTTACCGCAATGTGATGCAGGTACCGCGCATTCGTAAAATCGTGCTGAACATCGGGATGGGTGAAGCGTTGGACAATCCCAAAGCCCTGGAATACGCCGTGGCCGACCTGCGTACTATTACCGGACAACAGCCGGTCATTACCAAGGCGCGCAAGTCGGTCGCTAACTTTAAGTTGCGCGAAGGACGTGCCATTGGAGTAAAAGTCACCTTGCGGGGGGAGAGAATGTGGGCTTTCCTGAGCCGTCTGATCAATGTAGCCCTGCCCCGCACCCGCGACTTTCATGGTGTGCCGGATAAGCTGGATGGGCGTGGTAACTATACGCTGGGGCTGCGCGAGCAACTGATCTTCCCCGAAATTAATTACGACAAAATTGATAAAATTCGAGGCTTCGAAGTCACCATTAACACCACGGCCGAGACGGATGAAGAAGCACGTCGGCTGTTGGAACTCCTCGGCATGCCTTTTCGGCGTTAATGGTTGACAACCTTGGACTGGTGAGCGAACGAGTTTTGAAGAAGGAGTAATGGTATGGCACAAAAATCAATGCCGATCCGCGAAACCCGGCGTAAGTATAAGATACGGGTACGTAACCGCTGTTCTCGTTGTGGACGTCCGCGTGGCTATTATCGCCGCTTTGGCTTATGCCGGATCTGCCTTCGTGAGTTGGCCTTAGAGGGGAAAGTCCCCGGTCTGGTCAAATCCAGTTGGTAATGGAGTGGAAAAATGACAACTTCAGATCCAATTGCTGATATGTTGACACGTATTCGGAATGCTTTAACGGTAAAACATGCGACCGTTTCTATGCCTGCGTCCAAGGTCAAGGCGGCCATCGCCAAAATCCTGAAAGACGAGGGATATATCGAAGACTACAAGGTGATCACCGATGAAAAGATGCAGCGCAACCTGGTCATTCAACTGAAATACCAGGGTGATCTCAAGCATCAGCGGCCGGTGATTACCGACTTGATGCGGGTGAGCAAGCCCGGCCGACGCATTTACACGTCGGTCAAGGACATTCCCTGGGTGCGCAGTGGGATGGGCATCGCCATCCTCTCCACACCTAAGGGCGTTATTACCGGCCAGCAGGCGCGTCGTCTCAATGTCGGCGGCGAAATCATCTGCTACGTCTGGTAAATGCGGGTAGGGAGGTCAATGTGTCACGGATAGGAAAAATGCCGATCCCGATCCCGGCCGGGGTACGGGTACAGATCGAGGGAAATAAAGTCAGCGTTACAGGCCCTAAAGGGGTGTTGACGCGCGAATTTCATCCTGAGTTACAGATCTCTGTGGAAAACAACATCCTGCGCGTAACGCGCCCTAACGATGAACCGGCGATCAAGGCCCTGCATGGTCTGACGCGCGCCCTGCTCTACAACATGGTGCAAGGCGTCACGACCGGCTACAGCAAGGTGTTGGAAATCGTAGGGACAGGGTATCGGGCCGAGCTTCAGGGTAAGACCCTGGTGATGAACCTGGGATTCTCGCATTCGGTCGTCATCGAACCCCCCGCCGGCATCCAGTTCGATGTCAACCCACGCACCAGCACGATCACGGTGCAGGGCTGTGACAAAGAAACCGTCGGGCGGATCGCCGCAGAAATCAGAGGCTGGCGACCGGTAGAACCTTATTTGGGCAAAGGCATTCGCTATCAAGGCGAAGTGGTGCGCCGCAAGGCCGGTAAGTCCGGCAAGGCCGGCAAAGGTGGCAAAGGCGCCAAAAAGTAAGCCGGGTTAAAAACGTGGAACTGAGGGTAGAATAAAAGATGAAACCAGAAATTGATCGTCGTAAAGCCCGATTGCGGCGCAGAGCTCACATCCGCAAAACTGTGAGTGGGACGCCAGAACGTCCACGTCTGAGTGTCTTCCGCAGTCTGACGCACATCTATGCGCAGGTGATTGACGACACGGTGGGCCATACCCTAGCGGCGGCCTCTACGGTAGATCAAGCGCTGCGGGAGCGGGTCGCCGGCCTGACGAAGACCGAGCAGGCGCGGATTGTGGGAGAAGCCATAGCGGAACGGGCCTTATCAAAAGGTGTCAAAAGTATCGTATTCGATCGTGGGGGCTACAAGTACCACGGTCGTGTGAAGGCTCTCGCCGAGGCCGCTCGTAAGGCGGGTCTGGATTTTTAACCTACGGCTGCGCCTTAGTCGCGTCCGGCAAGAGAAGAACAAGAAGAACTGGATGAGCGCATCGTTGATATTACACGGGTAGCTAAGGTTATCAAAGGTGGGCGTACCTTCCACTTCCGCGTCGTTGCGGTCGTGGGAGATAACAAAGGCCAGATCGGTCTGGGCATCGGTAAGGCGCGTGCCGTTCCCGATGCCATCGCTAAAGCCACGGAACGCGCGCGGCGGGCGATGCACACCATCCCCCTGGAAGGCACCACCATCCCCCACGATGTCATCGGACGCTGTGGCGGCGCGAAAGTCTTACTGCGTCCGGCCAACAAAGGGACGGGCGTGATCGCTGCCGGTGGGGTGCGTGCCGTGTTGGAGGCCGCCGGCATTCACGATATCTTGACCAAGTCGCAGGGCAGTGCCACGGCCATCAATGTCGTTCAGGCTACGATGGATGCACTCGACCAGTTGCGCTGGGTTGAGGAATTGGCTAAAGAGCGCGGCAAACCGGTGGCCGAAGTTATGCCTTTCTGGCGAAGGAGACGAGCATAATGGCGAAGATGCTGCGAATTACGCTGGTGCGTAGCCCGATTGGCTATTCCATTCGGCAGAAACAAACCGTACGGCTGCTAGGATTGCGAAAACTGCATCAAGTTGTGGAACGTCCCGATACACCGACCGTGCGCGGTATGGTAAACAAGATTCCCCACTTGCTGCGGGTGGAAGAAGTTGAGGCATAGGATGGAGGAAAGTACGATGAATCTACACGATTTACATCCTGCCGAGGGCGCGAAGAAACGCCGCAAGCGCGTTGGCCATGGCATCGCCGCCGGCCAGGGCAAGACCGCCGGCCGGGGGACGAAGGGACAGAAAGCGCGGGGCGGCAAAGGGAAGGGCGCCTATTTCGAAGGTGTACAATTGCCCCTTGTCCGTAAAATCCCGTTTGTACGGGGATATAAGTTTTTCAACCCCTACAAAGTTGATTTTGTGCCGGTAAACCTGGGACAACTCGCCGAACGTTTTGCGGCAGAGGCCGTGGTCTCGCCGGAGACGTTGGTGGAGGTCGGGCTGATCAAACATGCCGATGACCGTGTGGTGGTTTTGGGCGAGGGGGATATTGCACATCCTTTGAAAGTGTACGCCCATCGTGTCTCGGCGGCAGCGCGGGTCAAGATCGAAGCCGTAGGCGGCACGGTAGAACTTCTGCCGTGGACGCGAGGCGGGTATCATACGCGCTGAGCAGTGTGGCAGGATAGCTTAGGCTTTGACGGAGGCAATGGATGATAGAGGCCCTACGTAATGCGTTCAAACTCCCTGATTTGCGCCGGCGGATATTCTATACGCTGTTAATTCTTATCGTCTTTCGCATGGCGTCGAATATTCCCGTCCCCGGTGTTGACCGTCAAGCGTTGAAAGAATTCTTCGCTACTGCCCAGGCAGGTGGTGAGACGGCAGGGCTAGGACAGTTTGCCAATCTCCTGGACCTGCTATCGGGTGGGGCCGTATCGAATTTCTCGGTGTTGGCAGCCGGTGTTTACCCTTATGTGACGGCGCAGATCGTCTTGCAATTACTGCTCCCCATCTTTCCGAAATGGGAACAACAAATCAAGGATGAGGGCGAAGAAGGCCAGCGGAAAATGAACCAGTTGACCTTCTACCTGACGGTGCCGCTGGCGGCGTTATCCGCTTTCGGTCAAGCCCAGCTTTTCCGCTCGGCAACGATCGCCACCCGTCCCATCCTACCGTATTTTGGTTGGGGAGGTGATAAAACCTTACCGACGATCACCATGCTGCTGACGATGACCGCCGGCACCATGTTCGCCGTATGGTTGGGTGAATTGATCTCCGAACAAGGGATCGGCAATGGCTTGTCACTGATTATCTTTGGCGGCATTGTCTCGCGGGTCCCCGCCAGCTTCCGCAGCATCTGGGAAAGCGACAAAATCTTCGGGGTATTCGTCTATCTGGTGATCCTGGTGGGGACGATCCTGTTCATCGTCTTTGTACAAGACGGTGAGCGCCGGATCAAAGTCCAATACGGCAAGCGGGTCCGCGGTATGAAACAGTATGGCGGTGGCAGCACCTACATCCCGCTGAAGATCAATACCGCCGGTATGATCCCCTTGATCTTTGCGCAATCCATTTTGGCTTTCCCGGCGGTGGTGGCGCAGTTTTTCATTAACACCACCAATACACCCGTGGCTAAATTTGCCAATAGTGTCGTGCAGTTTTTCAGCGGCGATAATATCTGGTATGCTCCGCTGTACTTCCTGGCAGTCTTCGGCCTGACCTACTTTTACACCTTCGTGATGATCGAACAGCAGAACTTGCCGGAGATGCTGCAAAAACAAGGCGGCTTCATCCCCGGCATCCGCCCGGGCAAGAAGACGGAGGAATATATCCTCTCGATTTACAAGCGTATTACCCTGGCGGGTGCTCTATTCCTGGGAATTGTGGCCGTCCTGCCCTACATTGTGGGACTCTTCATGAATTCCAGACAGATGCTTATTCAGAGTTCCGGTCTACTCATCGTGGTCGGCACGGTGATGGACACGGCGCGACAGCTAGAAGCTCAGCTCCTGATGCGTAACTACGAGGGCTTCTTACGCTAAAAGTGTGGTATAATAAAGGACTGTGTATTTTACAAGTGAGTGAGGTTTGATGCAGAGAACATCCTGACGCTGCCATTTGTCTGCCCGGCCGCTTGACCCAGACATTCATCGGCAATCGGCAAGGGGGGCGAGGAACTGCCAAACAAGTGGAGCGCCGGTGCGTCAGGGCCGTTCTCTGAAGCCCACAGCATTCATCGGCGGTTGGATGAATGACCATCAGGCTACCGGACTATTTTTTGAGGAGTGGAACGATGAGAGTATCACCATCTGTAAAGCGGCGCTGTCCGAAATGTAAGATCATTCGGCGACGGGGTGTCCTGCGGGTGATTTGCGATAACCCTAAACATAAGCAGCGTCAAGGGTAGTTGTTGGCTTTGAGGAGGCTGGAAAAAAAGTATGGCACGTATAGCAGGAGTGGACCTGCCACGCAATAAGGCGATTGCGATTGGTCTGACGTATATCTACGGCATTGGCCGCAAAACCAGCGCCGAGATTCTGGAGAAGGCGGGTGTTGATGGACACAAGCGCGACACGGAGCTGAGCGAGGCCGAATTGACGTTGATTCGTGACATTATCGAACGCGAATACGTCGTCGAGGGTGATCTGCGGCGCGAAGTGCAGATGAACATCAAACGCCTGGTGGAAATCGGCTCCTATCGGGGATTGCGTCATCGGCACAATTTGCCGGTGCGGGGACAGCGCACGCGCACCAATGCCCGGACGAAGCGCGGGCCCAAGAAGACGGTGCCTGGGCGCGGTCGTCGGCGTGGGGCAAAGAAGAAGTAATCCGCCGGATTGGACATGGTTGCTATGATGCTAGAATGTTATTTAGAGCTAGGAGGATTTTATGGCTAAACGTTCAACTCGCAGCACGCGGAAAGTCGTTCGGCGTGTTAAGCGTAATGTGCCCCGCGGTTGCGTGTACATCAACACGACGTTTAACAACACCATCATTACCGTGACGGATGCGCAGGGTAACGTGATGCGCTGGGGGAGTGCCGGGGCCTCGGGGTTCAAGGGCACCCGCAAGAGCACACCTTTTGCGGCCCGCGTGGCAGCCGAAAAGGTAGCCAAAGATGCTATGGATAACGACGGTTTACAGGAAGTTGATGTTTTTGTAAAAGGTGCCGGCCCAGGCCGTGAGGCTTCGTTGCGTGCCCTGGCTGCGGTTGGACTGCGGGTACGATCAATCGTTGATACGACCCCGATTCCCCATAATGGCTGTCGCCCGCCGAAGAAACGGCGCGTATAAGTCGACGTGAGTGAAAAGAAGGCATAAGGAGAAGTTATGGCAAGATATATCGGTCCTTCATGCAAGCTTTGTCGGCGAGAAGGGATGAAGATCTATCTCAAGGGGGAAAAGTGCTACACGCAAAAATGCCCCTTTGAACAGCGCGCGTACCCACCGGGACAGCATGGTAAAGAAGCCGACTTTCGCCGGCGCAAGTTATCTGACTATGCCATGCAATTGCGTGAGAAACAAAAAGCACGTCGGATTTATGGGGTGCTAGAACGCCAATTCCGCCGCTATTACAGCGAGGCGCAACGTCGCCCCGGTCTTACGGGTGAGAATCTGTTGGCGTTGTTGGAAAGTCGCCTGGACAATGTGGTCTATCGGCTTGGTCTGGCCGATTCACGCGATCAAGCGCGTCAATTGGTACAACATGGCCATTTCACGGTCAATGGGCGGGTGACCGATATTCCGGCTTTTTTGGTGAAACCTACCGATTTGGTGGCTGTACGTCCGGAAAGTCGCCAGGCCAAGTATTTCAAGGAGCGCAAAGAGCTTCTGGGGAAACGCGAGGTCCCTGCATGGCTAAGTCTGGATGCAGAAACCCTCAACGGCCGGGTGTTAGCCATACCGACACGTCAAGAGATTGATGTTCCGGTTGAAGAACAGTTAATCGTTGAGTTCTACTCACGCTAAAAGCAGACAGGAGGCAAAGTGTTAACAGCGCCAGTTCTGCCGAAGGTCGAGGTGGAGGTAAATACCCAACAGTATGGGCGCTACATCGTCAGCCCACTGGAGAGTGGTTATGGTGTGACACTCGGCAATTCCTTGCGGCGGGTGTTACTTTCCTCGCTGGAAGGGGCAGCCATCACGGGTATGCGCGTCACGGACATCCCGCACGAATTTTCGGCGATCCCCGGGGTGCGGGAAGACGTGATCCAGTTGATGCTCAGGCTAAAGCAGGTTCGGCTTAAGCTGGAAGGGGATGGCCCGCAGTATATGACGCTGCGGATCGAAGGTGCCGGCGTCGTGACGGCGGGAGACATCATTGCTCCACCGGAGATCGAAATCTTGAATCCCGATCTCTATCTGTTCACGGTGGACAGCAATGACGCACGTTTGGACTTTGAGTTCACGGTTGAGGCCGGGCGTGGCTACTATCCTTCAGAAGGGCGGGGACGCATGCCCATCGGCATGTTGCCGGTTGATGCGATCTTCAGCCCGGTGCGGCGGGTGAATTTCCGTGTCGAGCAGGCCCGCGTTGGGCAATTGACCAACTATGACCGCTTGATCATTGAAATCTGGTCCGATGGTCGCATGGCCCCTTTGGACGCGCTCAAGGCTTCCGCACGGATTTTGGTCACCCATCTGCGCTTGATCGCCGGAGTTGAAGCCGAGGAAGGCCTTGAATCCGTCGAATCGGCGCAAAAGGACGTGATCCCGCATCATGCCTATACCGTTCCTATCGAAGATTTAGGATTGGGAGTGCGCGTGTACAATGCCTTGAAGCGCACGGGAATTTCCAATGTCGGTGAAGTCCTGGAGATGCTTATGCGAGGTCGGGAGGCCATGCTGTCTATCCGGAACTTCGGCGAGAAATCATTGGATGAGCTTATGGAACAACTAAAAATCAAGGGGTTCTGGACGGAAGCGGTGGAAGCCGAAATGGCTTAATTCGTCGGAACTAGGAGGTTGAGTATGCGACATCGTGTCGCGGGTAAAAAACTAAGTCGCCCGGTGGGGCAGCGAACGGCTCTACGCCGCAATTTGGTCACCCAACTGTTTCGCCATAACGCGATCCGTACCACACGGGCTAAGGCCGAAGCCATTCGCGGGCAGGCCGAGAAACTGATTACCCTGGCCAAGCATGGCCTGGCCGCGGGTGAGACAAATCCGGCCGCTGAAGTGCACGCCCGGCGTTTGGCGGCGGCGCGTCTCAATGATCCGGCCGTTGTGCAGAAACTTTTTGCCGAGATTGCTCCCCAGTTTCGTGACCGCCCAGGCGGCTATACGCAAATGCTCAAGCTGGGGATGCGCAAGGGCGATGCCGCCCAGATCGTACTTTTAAAACTGGTCGAAGAATAGCACGGCGACTTTTCGCCTTCGAGGTACAGGACGGTGCGGGTCAAGGCCGTCGTGGCTTACGACGGGACGGGGTACGGCGGGTTTCAGCGTCAGAAAAATGCGCCAAGTATCCAGGCAGAGCTGGAGCGTGTCCTGGAAAAACTTACCGGCACGTCTTGTCGTCTTTTGGCTGCCGGTCGCACCGATGCCGGGGTGCATGCCGAGGGTCAGGTCATTGCCTTTGACACCGAGTGGTGTCATACACCGGCCGACCTTCAACGGGGAATGAATGCCCTGCTTCCGCCGCAGATTGCAGTCTTGCACTTGGAAGCAACGACGGCCACATTTCACCCGCGCTATGCGGCGTTGCGCCGTTGGTATCGTTATACACTCTACTGTGCACCGGTGCGCCATCCGTTTGCAGCGCGATTCAGTCTGCATATGGCCGCTCCGCTTGATGTAGAAGCTATGCGCACAGCTGCGGCCTATCTGGTAGGACGCCAGGATTTTGCGGCCTTCGGCTCGCCGATCGGTCGGGGAAACACCGTCCGCGAGGTCTACCGTGCTACCTGGGGAGACGAAGCCCCCTGGCTCTATTTTGACATCGAAGCCGATGCTTTTCTGTACCGGATGGTGCGCATGATTGTCGGCACTTTGCTCCGGGTGGGGCGGGGGGAGCTATCGCCGGAGGCCTTCGGCGAAATCTTGCACACATGTCGGCGAGACCAGGCCGGACCAGCAGCGCCTGCCCAGGGATTATGTCTGCGGGCCGTTGTGTATACAGAGAAGAGCGGTGTTGAGTGAGAAAAAAGGTTTGATCAGGTAGGGGTGAAAAAAGGTGAAATCAGCAAGAATTTATAGAACTTATGTAGCCAAGCCGGCTTATATTCAGCGCGATTGGTATGTGATTGATGCCACCGGCCTGACGTTGGGACGACTGGCTACCCAAATCGCCAATGTGCTGCGTGGCAAGCATAAACCGCAGTATACGCCGTATGAAGACGTGGGTGATTTCGTCATCGTGATCAATGCCGAAAAGGTTGAGGTCACCGGACGTAAACTCGATCAGAAGGAATACTATCATCATAGCGGCTATCCTGGGGGGATCAAGTCCATCACCTTGCGCAAGCAACTGCAAAAACATCCTGAACGGGTGATCGAACACGCCGTTAAGGGGATGTTGCCGCGTGGACCTTTGGGGCGTCGGCAGTTCAAAAAACTGAAGGTCTATGCCGGGCCTGAGCATCCTCATCAAGCCCAATCGCCTAAACCGTTGGAGTTACAAGGAGTCTAGCGCATGTATTATGAAGGATTAGGACGTAGAAAGACTGCTTCTGCTCGTGTTCGTCTCCATGTGGGTGGAAATGGACAGTTCCTTATCAATGGGCAGCCTTATCAGGAATATTTCTGTCGTGAGAGTGACCGACTAAAGCTCACCCAGCCTCTGAAACTCACCCAGACCGAGGGCCAATTCGATATAACCGTTCTGGTTGAGGGGGGCGGCATTACCGGACAGTCCGAAGCGGTACGGATGGGAGTTTCCAGGGCTTTGCTCAAGGTGAACCCGGAGTTCCGTACTTTGTTGCGGCAGGCCGGTTTTCTCTCGCGGGATGCGCGGGAGAAGGAGCGCAAAAAGGCCGGCCTCAAGCGCGCCCGCAAGGCTCCGCAATACACCAAACGCTAAGACCACTCGCTGCTGTTCCTTTGGGGCGTTGGGCATTTGGACAGGTAGGCAGTTTCTGCCTACCTGTTTGTTATCTGTAGATGGACGTGTACTTACCGACAACCGACGCGAAGCCGTGGTGATGGCGATACGGCAGTCAACGGAAGAGGGTTAAATCTCATCTTGTGAGGACGATATGGGACACATTACCGTAGTTGGCTTGGGACCCGGTGCGCCTGAACATTTGACGCGCGCAGCCTGGGATGTGCTTTCCCAGAGCACCGTCGTGTGGCTGCGCACCCTTCATCATCCGATCGTTCCCTATCTCCCCCCGGGGCTGGGGATCCGTTCATTTGACAACCTCTATGAGCAAAAGGCCTCCTTTGAGGAAGTCTACGCCGCTATTGTGGAGCAAGTGCTCGAACGGGGGGAGCAGCCGGACGGTGTCGTGTATGCTGTTCCCGGTCATCCCCTGGTCGGTGAAGCCACCGTCAAGCGCCTCTTGCAAGCTGCCCGTGAAGCCTCCATCCCCGTGCGCATTGTGGCCGGCCTGAGTTTTATCGAACCAACCCTAACTGCCCTGTCCGTTGATCCGCTGGACGGCATGCAGATTGTTGATGCGCTCGACCTGGTCGGGGCGTATGCGCCGTTGCTCAATCCTGACATGCCGGTGCTCGTGGCCCAAGTTTACAGCCGGGCGGTTGCTTCCGAACTGAAACTGGGGTTAATGGAGGTGTATCCTGACGAACACACGGTGGCCCTGGTGCATGCCGCCGGCACCACGGGTGAGGTGGTGATATGGGGGCCTCTGTATGAGATTGATCGTAGCGATATGACCCCCCTCACCTCCTTGTATGTGCCACCGCTTCCTGCTGTGGGTGGGTTCGAGCGTTTCCAAGAGACGGTAGCGCGCTTGCGTAGTCCTGAGGGATGCCCCTGGGACCGTGAACAGACGCACGCCAGTTTGCGGGCAACACTCTTAGAGGAAACTTATGAGGTGCTTCAGGCCATTGATGCTGATGACTGTGAGGCCCTGCGTGAGGAATTGGGAGACCTGCTGTTGCAGGTGGTGATGCATGCCCAGATTGCCCGCGAGCAAGGCGAATTCCAGATGACAGAGGTTATTGCCGGCATTGATGCCAAACTCAAACATCGCCATCCGCACGTCTGGGGTGACGTGCAGGTGGCCGACGCGCAAGAAGTCACCGTCAACTGGGAGAAAATCAAACGTCAGGAACGGGTAGCGCAAGGGGCAGAACGGCGTTCTTTGTTGGACGGTGTGCCTAAGGCATTGCCGGCTTTGGCCCAGGCCTGTGCCTATCACAGCCGCGCGGCGCGGGTGGGATTGGTTGGGCTTCAAACAGAGGCTATGCTTGAGCAGGCCAAACATCTCGTGACCGCGTTGGGACAGGCACAAACGGCAGAAAGCCGGCAAGAGAACTTGGGCGACCTCTTATTCTTGCTCGGCCAGTGGTCCCATCAGGTGATGCTGGATCCGGAGGCAGTGTTGCGCGAAGCAAAC
>FWPV01009608.1_pt1 | contig 16294 bp, 13 predicted proteins | sample 2228371 | NCBI WGS metagenome assembly FWPV01 (sample SAMEA103939776, study PRJEB20133) | metagenome | reverse complement strand
CCGACGCGCTGGTGGCGCGCGAGCCCCTGGCCGAACAGTGGCGTGCGCAACAGGCCCTGTTGACTTCGGAGACCGAACGCGCCCGGTTGACCGATCTGCGCGTGAATGGTGGTGTGGCCAGCCAGTTGGAGCTGCTGGACGCGCAACGCTCGCTGTTCAGCGCTCAGCAGGCCCTGTTGCAGACCCGTCTGGCACTGGCCCAGAACCAGGTGGCCTTGTACAAGGCGCTGGGTGGGGGCTGGACGGCATCCCGATGACGGCATGGCACCACCCAGACGCCGCGCCAGCGGTTTGAAGTGCTTTTGAATTTGACATAGGTTAAAAAATCTCCACATTTATTTCACATTGAAACCAAATTTGACTATCATTTAGGCCTAAATATGATATTTAGGTTTAATTGTTATCAAATTAGAGCTGAGCAATCGGTGTCAACAGGCAACAGTGGTCACCCGATTGCCGCGGTGGAAGGCTCATTCAGACCAGCCCTCCTGAGACATCCGCGCGGGTGGCGCACACCCGAAAGGGCCTGAGCCACGGTTCAATGGAGCGATGTTGTGAGACTGAATATTCCTGTCACCTCGCGTGAATACGCGTTTCCCAAAGGGCAGACCCTGGTGTCCACCACGGACACGCAGGGCCGCATCTTGTACTGCAACCCGACCTTCATCGAGGTCAGCGGCTACACCCGCGAAGAGTTGCTGGGCCAGCCCCACAACCTCATCCGTCACCCCGACATGCCGGAAGAAGCGTTTCGAGACATGTGGGAGACGATTGCCGCAGGCAAGCCATGGTCGGCGCCGGTGAAGAACCGGCGCAAGGACGGCGACCATTACTGGGTGATGGCCAATGCCACCCCTTTGCTGGACGAGGCAGGCCGTGCCATCGGCTACATGTCGGTGCGAACCGAGGCGAGCCGGTCTCAGATCGACGCGGCCGAGCAGCTGTACGCCGAGATGCGGCGGGAAAAGGCCGCAGGCAAGCGCACCCTGGTATTGAAGGAAGGTCGGTTGGTCAAGAACACCCCGCTGGGCCGTCTGCGAGAGTTCTCTCGGCTGGGGCTCTCAGCCAAGATTTTTGTGGCCCTGGTCACCATGTTGCTGACGGGCTACGTCGTCAGTGGCTTTTGGCCGAAGGACAGCCTGATTTGGGCTGGCTCGGGCGTGGTGGTGGACAGCTTGGTGCTGTTCGTGGTGTGGATGTTCATGGTGGGCTGGATCGTCAAACCCCTGCGTGGCATCGTCGGTCTGACGCACCGCATGGCGGCGGGCGACCTGACGCAACACATCGTCGGCCACGGCGGCGACGAGCTGGGCGATTTGACCCGCGGACTGGGCCAGCTCAACGTGAATCTGTTGTCCATCGTGCGCGATGCACGTGAGCAAAGCCAGCACATGCTGGCCGGCGCCACCGAGATTGCGCAAGGCAACCTGGACCTGTCGCAACGCACGGAATCGCAGGCCAGCAACCTCGAGGAAACCGCGGCATCAATGGAAGAGATCACTGGCACCGTGCGCCATACCGCCGAGAGTGCACAGCAGGCGGCGCACTTGTCTGACAAGGCTTCGGACATCGCCGAGCGAGGCCGCCATGCGGTGAACGAACTGGGCGAAACGATGAAAGGCATCGAGCAGGCGTCCTTGCGCATCGCGGAGATCACCCAGGTGATCGAGAGCATCGCCTTCCAAACCAACATCCTGGCGCTGAACGCGGCGGTCGAGGCGGCACGCGCAGGCGAGGAGGGGCGCGGCTTTGGTGTGGTTGCTGCTGAGGTGCGGGCGTTGGCGCAGCGCACATCGGTGGCTGCCAAGGAAATCAAGCAACTCATTGAAGACGCGGGTGCGCGTGTCGCGCAAGGTCAGCAGAAATCTGCTACAGCGCAGGCCACCATGGTGGATGCGGTGGAAGGTGTGCGCCAGGTCACGGTACTGGTCAGCGAGATCAGCGCGGCCGCCAACGAGCAGTTGTCAGGCATATCCCAGATCAATGCCGCTGTGGCACAGCTGGACAGCATCACCCAGCAAAACGCGGCCTTGGTCGAAGAAATGGCCGCATCCACCCAGGCGCTCGAAATCACCGCCACCACGGTGACCGACACCGTGCAAGTGTTCCGGATCGATGGCGCGGCCGCGTCCGCACCCCACGATGCGGTTGCACTTCGCCGCGACATGAGGCAACAACGCCAGGCTCCGCTGCGGTTGGGAGTGGCGAGCCGATGACCTTGTTCACCTTGTCGGCGCCACCGGACGAGATGTTGGTGTTGCGTGGGGTGTATGGGGGCGATCGGGTCGCGCTGTCGCTGCTGGTGGCCATGGTGGCAGGCTACATCGCCATGCGCGTCTTGAGCGGTGCGTCTGCCAAAGGGGGCTTGATCTACCGGGGCGGGGTGCTGGCAGGTGGCATCGTGCTGGGTTTGGGCGTGTGGGCCATGCATTTCATCGGCATGCTGGCCTTTGAGGTGTGTACCCCGATCAGCTACAGCGTGGTGGGCACTGCGTTGTCTATGGTTCCGGCGCTGCTTGCGTCCATCTACACGCTGCACCAGATCGGCCGTATCGGTGATTCCAAGCGCAAGGCGGTGGCGCCCGCGCTGGTGCTGGGGGCGGGCATCGGCCTCATGCACTACGGGGGCATGCTCAGCATCGTGTCGAGCGCGGCGGTCCGGTTCGATCCGATCTTGCTGACCTTGTCCGTGCTGGTGGCTGCTGGCCTGTCGTTTGTTGCTTTGCTCGCCAAAGAGGCCTTGAGCAGACGTTTGGTGCACAGGCAACGTCAGTTCGGAGACCTGTTGTCGGGTGTTCTGTTCGGAGGGGCGATCAGTGCGATGCACTACGTGGGCATGTTGGCCACCACGTTTTACGCCACGCCCGACAACACCACCCCCGAAGCAGACACACCCTCGGGGTTGACCTGGATGATTCTGGTGGGCGTGTCGATCTGCATTGCGCTGGCCTTGGTGGCCTACGCCTTTGCCAGGCTCAAGCTCATGCAGGAGGAGCTCAAGGGCGCTCAGCTCATCATCGACAGCACCAACGATGTCATTCTCAGCAAGGACATGAACGGTGTGATCACCTCCTGGAACGCTGGGGCCGCGCGCATTTTCGGCTACAGCCGCGAGGAAATGATAGGGCGCAATGTGCTCACACTGTTCCCGCCCGAGGCGCACGCCCAGGAGCAGGCTTTGATGGCGCAGATCAGGCAAGGTCAGACCGTGCCAACCTTTGAAGCGGAGCGGGTGAAGAAGGATGGCACGCGTGTGACCTTGTCCATCACCATCTCGCCTCTGAGGGACGAGATCGGCACAGTCATCGGTGCGACCAAGATTGCGCAGGACGTGACCCAACTGCAGTTCATGGAGCGGCTGCAAATGGAACGCGACAAGGCCGAGGCCGTGGCTCAGGCCAAGACCATGTTTTTGGCGAACATGAGCCACGAGTTGCGCACACCATTGAATGCGGTGATTGGTTTCACCGATGTGCTGCTCGACAAGGATCGCCCCGCGCAGGAGCGGGAGTACCTGGAAATCATCAAGAGGTCGGGCACACAATTGCTGCAGCTGGTCAGTGACATCCTCGACAGCGCCAAGCTCGACCGGGGTGCCGTGACGCTGGAGCAGCGTCGCTTCTACTTCCAACAGGTGGCTGAAGACGTTCGGCGCACACACATGTTGCAAGCCGAGAAGAAAGGCATAGTGCTGGACATCCAGCTCGACCCGCAACTCAACCGGCAGGCCCACCTGGGTGACGACTTCCGCATCCGCCAGATCCTCCACAACCTGCTGAGCAATGCGATCAAGTTCACCTCCGTGGGGCGGGTGGGTGTGTCCCTGGAAGTGGGCGATCGGCCGGGCACTGTGCGCGTGGTCGTAGAGGACACTGGTATTGGCATGCCAGCGTCCTTTCTGCAGACCATCTTTGAACCCTTTACCCAGGCCGACGGTTCGACGTCACGTCGGTATGGAGGGACTGGGCTGGGCCTGACCATTGCCAAGAGCCTGGTGGATTTGATGGGGGGCAACATCGAGGTGCAAAGTGCAGAAGGTGTGGGCACAACCTTCACCGTCACGCTGCCGTTGGCACTGGCCGAGGCGTCTGAGGCAGCGGACGCCGTTCTCGGTCCCACCGGCCGCTTCGACCGTCGGTTGAAGGTGCTGGCGGTGGACGACGTGGACCTCAACCTCTCGTTGTTGTCGCTGCTGTTCGGGCAGGCGCATACCTTGGTGATGTGCGGCAGCGGTGAACAGGCCCTGCAGGCCGCCGCCGAGACACCGTTCGACATTGTGCTGATGGACATCCAGATGCCTGGAATGGACGGCATAGAGGCCACGCGGCGCTTGCGTGAGCAGGAGCGCGCGCAGGGCCGGTCGCCGGTGCCGGTGGTGGCTGTGACAGCCAGTGTGCTGGACCACGATCGGGCCCAGGCCTTTGCGGTCGGCATGAACGACTTTGTGATGAAACCTGTTTCGCGCGAGCGCCTCTTCGCCATCCTGTCCAAGTGGGTCGGGGTCGATGCGGGCCCCGCCTCGGCCGTCGCCAGCGACGCAGAGGAACTGCCCTGCTGCCTCATCGACGATGCGGTGGTGGGGACCGCTTGGGGTGGGCAGCGTGATCGTTGGCTGGCTGCTGTGCACGACGTGGTGGGGGTTCTGGACCAGGTCGTCTTTACCGTCGACATCGGCCGGGCCAACCAGCAGACCTTGGACGCCCTTACCGCGTTGGCCAGCGACGCCCGCAAAGTGGGCGCCTTTGGGGTGGCAATGGCGGCCGAGGCCTGTCTGGCCGAGTGGTCCACCGATGCCCGACAGTCACCGTCCTTGGCCGGTTTGCTGGTGCTCACGAGTGCCGCCCGCGAATGCATTGAATTTGCGCAGGCCAACCACCTGACGGAGGTAGGCGTTCCGGGTGTGGGGGGCTTTCTTCACATGCCGGTGTGGCTGCGTGAGCGCGCGCGTGTCCATGTGGCGCAGTGGCGCGAAGGCTTCTTCATCAACACCGATCGCGAACTGCTGGCTGCCTTGCGGCCCTACATTGGTCATCAGCAGCATGCGATTGCGATCGAGGCGCTGGAGAACTTCGACACCGACGAACTCATCGCTGTGGTGGTGGGTCTGCCCGACCCCGAGGTCTCAAAAGGCGACCACGTGCCCCAGCCGCTGTGACAGCGCCCGCCCGGCGTCCAGCAAGGCGCGGGCCTGCGGGCCGTCGGAGCGCAGGTCCAGCAGGGTGCTGGGGCCGATGGCCGCGATGGCCAGCGCCACGCGGCCAAAACCGTCGAACACCGGGACGGCGAGGGCGCTCAGGCCGGGCAGCAGATCGTCCTTGACGCGGGCGATGTGCTCGCGCCGGATGTCGGCCAGTTCGGCCGCAAATGCCGGGTCGTCCAGCGCGCCCGGGGCGCCTTCTTCGGCGAGGGCGGCGGCGATTTCGTCACGTTCGCGGAAAGCGGCGAACACCTTGCCCGTGCCCGTGGTGCGCAAGGAAGCGGGCAGGCCATGTCGCATGGACACGCGCACCGGCGTGGGGCCATCCTCCACCCGGATGATGACCGGCCCGCTGCTTCCCCAGACGGCGGCCGACACCGTGCAGCCCGTGCGCAGCGCCAGGCCGGGCATCTCGGCAATCACCAAACGCACCGGGTCCAGCTGCTGCAGGCTGATCAGGCCCAGCTGCATGGCCAGCGGCCCCAGGCCGTAGTGCCCACTCAGCGGGTCCTGTTCGATCAAGCCCACCTTGCCAAAACTCACCAGGTAGGGGTGTGACTTGGCCGGTGTCATGCCGGCCTCGCGCGCCAGGTCCTTCAAGGCCATGGCGCGGCCCGAACGCGCCAGCGCCTTCAGCAACTGGCTGCCCACCTCAATGCTCTGGATGCCCCGTGGCCCGCGCCCACTGGGGGCTTCGGCGTCGCTGTCCGGGTCGTCGTGGTCTGGGCCAGGGGAGGGGGCGTGTTTCATGGTGGGCAAAGCGTTGCGCGGATTCTGCCAGTCTACGGGTTTTCACTTAAGCGAATCAATTTCACATAGACGAATTTTCTCGTTACCATGCACACATTCGTTTTTGATAAATAAATTCGTCATTGACAAACAATCAGCCATGAACACCAAAACCTTCGCCTCTGCCGCTGACCTGGAAGAAAAGCAGGTCAGCTTCGACCGCCTGTCCGAACACGCCTACGCCTACACGGCCGAGGGCGACCCCAACACCGGCATCATCATTGGCGACGACGCGGTGATGGTCATCGACACCCAGGCCACGCCGGTGATGGCGCAAGACGTGATCCGCCGCATCCGCGAAGTCACCGACAAACCCATCAAGTACGTGGTCATGAGCCACTACCACGCGGTGCGCGTGCTGGGTGCCTCGGCCTACATGGCCGAAGGCGGGCAGCAAATCATTGCCAGCCGCGACACCTACGACCTGGTGGTCGAGCGTGGCCAGTTCGACAAGGACAGCGAGATCGGCCGTTTTCCGCGTCTGTTCCGTAACGTGGAGAGCGTGCCGCCCGGCCTGACCTGGCCCACGCTCACCTTCGAAGGCCGCATGAGCCTCTGGTTGGGCAAGCTCGAAGTGCAGCTGATCCAGCTCGGCCGAGGCCACACCAAGGGCGACACGGTGGTGTGGATACCGTCGGAAAAAATCCTGTTCAGCGGCGACCTGGTCGAGTTCGATGCCACGCCCTACGCGGGCGACGCCTACTTCAAGGACTGGCCCCAAACCCTGGACAACATCGCCGCGCTCAAGCCCGAGAAGCTGGTGCCCGGCCGGGGTGCGGCGCTGCAGACGCCCGAGCAGGTGCAGGCCGGCCTGGCCGGCACGCGCGATTTCATCCGCGACCTCTACGCCAGCGTGCAGGCCGGCGTCGCAGCCGGTCAGGACTTGCGCCAGGTGTACGAGGCCACCTTCGCCGCCTTGAGCCCGAAGTACGGCCATTGGGTCATCTTCAACCACTGCATGCCGTTTGACGTGACCCGCGCCTATGACGAGGCCACGCAGCATGCCGACCCGCGCATTTGGACCGCCGAGCGGGACCGCCAGATGTGGCTGGCCCTCGAAGGCTGAGCCCCTTTTTTCCATCCACCCCCGGAGACAAACCATGCAACGCAAAACATTCATCCAATCGCTGCTCACCTTGGCCCTGGCGGCCACCACCACACTCGCGTCCGCCCAAGACAAACCCATCGAATGGGTGGTGGGCTACGCGGCGGGTGGCGGCTCGGACGTGGTCGCCCGCATCCTGGCCGAGGCCATGTCCAAGCCGCTGGGCCGCACCATCATCGTGACCAACAAGCCGGGCGCCGGCACCAACATCGCGGCCGACTACACGGCCCGTTCCAAGGACTTCGGCAACATCGTTTTCACCGCCGACTTTGCAACGCTCGCCGCCAACCCCACGCTGTTCACCAAGCTCAGCTACAACGCCGAGCGCGACTTCCAGCCCGTGGGCCTGTTGGTGCGTTTTCCCATGTTCCTGGTGGTGTCCAACACGGTGCCGGCGAACAACCTCAAGGAATTTCTGTCTTGGGCCAAGGCACAGAAAGACCCGGTCAGCTGGGGTTCGGCCGGCCTGGGCAGCCCGCACCACCTGGTGGGCGAGCTCTTCCGCGAACAAAGTGGCCTGAACCTCATCCACGTGCCCTACCGGGGCGCTGCGCCCGGTGTGCAGGACGTGGTGGGCGGCCAGATTCCGGCCATGTGGCTGGACAGCGCCAGCGCCTACCCGTTCATCAACAGCAAGAAGCTCAAGGCCATCGCCGTGGCCAGCCCGGCACGCCTGAGCACCATGCCCGACGTGCCCACCGCACACGAGCAAGGCCTGAAAGGTTTTGAGGGCTACGCCTGGCAAGGCCTGGTGGTGCCCACCGGCACCCCGCCCGAAGCCACTGCCAAGTTCGCCAGTGCGCTGCAGCAGGCTTTGGGCCAGACGGTGGTCAAGGCCCGGCTGCAGGCCATGGGCCTGGAAACGCTGCCCGGCACACCCGAACACATGGCCAACTACGCCCGCGCCGAGCGCGACAAGTGGGGCGCCGTCATCACCAAGATCGGCGTCAAGCTGGATTGAGCAGGCGCTTTCACAGGAGCCTTGATATGCAGAAGACCTACACCTACCCCGAGTACGCCTACGAACAAAGCGATGAGCAGCGCACCGGTGTGCTCAAACGCCACCCGGTGGTCATCATCGGCGCCGGCCCCATGGGCCTGACCCAAGCGCTGGACCTGGCGCAGCGTGGCGTGCCCACGGTGCTCATCGACGACAACAACACCGTGAGCGTGGGCTCGCGCGCGGTCTGCTACGCCAAGCGCCCGCTGGAGATCTGGGACCGCCTGGGCGTGGGCGAGGACTTTGCGGCCGCCGGTGTGCAGTGGCAGGTGGGCAAGGTTTTCTTCCGCGACGAACTGGCCTACCGCTTCGACCTGCTGCCCGAGACGCAGCACAAGATGCCGGCCATGATCAACTACCAGCAGTACCACCTGGAGGAGCGCCTGGTGCGCGCCTGCGTGGACGCACCGCTGGTGGACTTGCGCTGGAAACACAAGCTGCTGGCCATTGAGCAACACGCAGACCACGCCACCCTCACGGTGGAGACGCCCGACGGCATCTTCAAGCTGGAGGCGCAGTGGGTCATCGCCGCCGACGGTGCCAACAGCGACACCCGCCGCATGATTGGCGCCGACTTCAGTGGTCAGTTTTTCCAGGACCGTTTCCTCATCGCCGACGTGGTGATGAAGGCCGACTTTCCCACGGAAAGGTGGTTCTGGTTTGACCCGCCCTTTCACAGAAACCAGAGCGTGCTGCTGCACAAGCAGTGCGACAACGTCTGGCGCATCGATTTCCAGCTCGGCTGGGACGCTGACCCGGTGGAGGAGAAAAAGCCCGAGAACGTGATCCCGCGCATCCAGGCCATGCTGGGCCCCGATGTGGACTTCGAGCTGGAGTGGGTGTCGGTCTACCAGTTCGCTTGCCGTCGCATCGACCAGCTTCGCCACGGCCGTGTGATCTTCATCGGCGACGCGGCGCATCAGGTCTCGCCTTTTGGCGCACGCGGCGCCAACACCGGCGTGCAGGACTGCGACAACCTGGGCTGGAAGTTGCAGGCCGTGCTGGCCGGCAACGCCCCGCTGGCCTTGCTCGACACCTACCACGAGGAACGCGCCTTTGCGGCCGACGACAACATCGGCCACTCCACCCGCGCCACCGACTTCATCACCCCCAAGAGCCGCAGCTCGCTGCGCTTGCGCAACGCGGTGCTGGAGCTGGCCCGCACCGAGCCTTTTGCGCGCCCGCTGGTCAACAGCGGCCGCTTGTCAACGCCCACGCCCTACGTGACGTCGTCGCTCAACACGCCCGACACCAGCCCTTTCGCGGGCCACATGCGCCCCGGCACCAACTGCGCCGACGCGCCCGTCGAACGCAACGGCCAGGCCGCCTGGCTGCTCAACCAGCTGGGTCAGGGTTTTGTGTTGCTGAGCTTTGGTCCGGCGGTGCAGGTGAGCGTGGGCGGCGTGACCGCACAGGTGCTGGAGGTGGGCAAAGACATCATCGACCGCGACGGGGTGCTGACCGAGCGATATGACGCCCAACCCGGCACCGTGTACCTCATCCGGCCCGACCAGCATGTGGCCGCCCGCTGGCGCGCCTTCGATGCCACCCAGACCCAGGCCGCGCTGGCACGCGCACTGGCCTTGCAATGAACAGCGAGACAAGCATGGCACTCAACCGACAACCCAACATCGCCAACCCCGACGTGTTCTACGCCGAACTCATCAACGCCCAGCGCGAACTCAGCGACGAGCAAGCCGACATGGTGCTGGCCAAACTGGTGCTCATCCTGGCCAACCACGTGGGCGACCGCGCGGTGCTGAGCGAGGCCATTGCGCTGGCGCGCGAGAGCACGTTGGCCTCGGCTGCTTGACGTCAGGCCGAGGCCCATTGGGACAACACCCTGGCCACCGCAGGCACGATGCCGACCGCGTTGCTGGGGTGGGGGATGCAGTCGGTGCTCCACACGTGCCGCGCGCCTGCAGCCTTGACCCGGTCGATGGCGTCGCCCGCGAACAGGGCGTGGGTCACGGCCACGTCCACACTGGCGGCTCCGGCCGCGCACAGCAGGCGGGTGGCTTCCACGAGCGTTTGGCCTGAGCTGGCCACGTCGTCGAGCAGCACCACGGCGCGCCCGGCCACCGGCACCGCCGGCAGGGCGATGGTGACGTGGCGGTCGCCGTGGCGTTGTTTCACACAGGCGGCGTGGTCCCAGCCACGGGCTTGGGCGGCGCTGGCCACCCACTGCAGGGATTCTTCGTCGGGCCCCAGCAGCAGGGGCGCGCTGTGGTGCTGGGCGATCAGGTCGGCCAGCAGCGGCGCGCCGCTGAGCACCACGGCACACTTCGCATCGCGCAGGGGCACGGCTTCGTACAGGGTGGCCACGCGGTGCAGGTGCGGGTCCACGGTCAACACGGCGTCAAACAAATCGGCCAGAAAGCCGCCCACCACGCGCTGGCTCACCACCTCGCCGGGGTGGAAGGCGATGTCCTGGCGCATGTAGGCCAGGTAGGGCGTGACCAGGCCCAGCCACGCGGCGCCCAGGCCGCGCGCGCCACGCGCGATCAGCAGCAACTCCACCAGCTTGTCGTTGGGCTGGTGCAGGCCGCGCCAGACCACCACACGCGGCGGCAGCGTGGGTGGCAAGCGTAGCCGCAGTTCGCCGTCCGGGAAACGGTGGCGTTCCACCACGTGCAGCGTCCAGCCTGCCTCTGCGGCGGCACGGCTGGCGATCTCGGCTTCGTCGTCCAGGCAGAGCAGGCAGGGGGTAGCGTCCATGCTCAGAACTCCACAAACACGTGAGGCAACTGTGCGGCCGTGCCCAGGGTGTAGGCGTTGCTGCGCTGGGTGGCCTGGCGGGCAAATTCCAGGTCGGCCGGAAAATCGGCATAGACCCGGTACAGCGGCTGGCCGGCCTGTACGGCGTCGCCCAGTTTGTGGAACAGGTCCACGCCCGCACTGGCCACCTTGGGCGCGCCGGCCAGGCGGGCAATGCGGGCGATCTGCAGGTTGTCGATGCCGGTGACCACCCCATCGGCGGGGGCGGTCACGTCGAAACTCAGCTTGCCCAGCGGGGGGTGCAGGTGGTCGAAATGGCGCGAGCCCTGGGCCTCGATGAGGGCGTTCATTTGCGCCAGCGCACGGCCCGAATCGAGGATGTCGCGCGCGATGGTGAAGCCGTCGCCGCCCCGCACGTCGGGGTTGCATTCGATCAGGCGGCCGGCCAGGCGCAGCGATTTCTGCCGCAGGTCCAGCACCGGGCCAACGCCTTGGCCGATGGGCTGGCGGCCGTCGGTGATGACCACGTCCAGCGACAGGTGCAGGCGCTGCGCCACGTACTCGAACAGGCGGCGCAGGCGCTGCGCCTCGGGCATGGAGCGCACCTTGGCCGTGGGGCCGATGGGGATGTCCAGCACCAGGTGGGTGGCGCCAGCGGCGATTTTTTTCGACAGGATGGAGGCCACCATCTGGCCGGGCGAGTCGATGGACAGCGGGCGCTCGACCGAGATCAGCACGTCGTCTGCTGGAGAAAGATCGGCCGTGCCGCCCCAGGCCAGGCAGCCCTTGTGGCGCTGCACGATGGCGGTGAGTTCGTCGAAGGGCAGCTCCACCCGCGCCATCACTTCCATGGTGTCTGCCGTGCCGGCGGGCGAGGTGATGGCGCGCGACGAAGTTTTGGGAAACACCAGCCCGGCCGCCGCCACGATGGGCACCACCAGCATGGAGGTGCGGTTGCCCGGTATGCCGCCGATGCAGTGTTTGTCCACCACCAGCGGCGCGTGCCAGTCGAGCCGGCGGCCGGTGGCCACCATGGCCTCGGTGAGGAAATACACCTCCTCGCGGTCCAGCTCGGCGCGGTTGCAGGCCACCACAAAGGCGGTCAGCTCGATCTTGGAGTAGCGGTGATCGGCAATGTCGCGCACGATGGCCAGGAAGTCCTCGCGGCCCAGGCGTTCACCTTCGATCTTGCGGAACAGTGCGGGGATGGACTCGGGCGGCTCGGCCTGCGAAACCGTGACCGGATGGCCCTTCTCCACACCCAGGCGCTCGAAGGCGTCTTGCGACAGCCCCAGCTCGTGGCATTGGACGATGCGCGGATCGCTGCTGACGTTGAGCACCGCGAGGATGCGCCTGCCGTTGGCCCGCACCTCCACCTTGGCCAGCGCCTTGAACCCTTCCGCCCGGTAGATCGCGCAGTCGCGGTGCAGGTAGGCGACGTTTTCGTGGTGGGTGTCGATGGCCACGCGGCGCAGGGCCAGGGTGTTGTGTTGGGCAGCGTCAGCGTCGGTGCTGGCGCCCGTGGCGGTGGTGGCGTGGTTCATGGCGCGCTGTGTGGGGAGGGCTGTCTCTGCGTCCATCCTAGCGCCAAAGTGGGGCACCCCGGGCAGCGCCGCCGCTTCAGCCCCGGCCCAGCCGGTTGGCCATGCTCCAGCGGTGCACCTCCGACGGCCCGTCGTAGACGCGGAACGCGCGGATGTCCTTGAAGATGCGGGCCACGATGGTCTCGTCCGACACGCCGCTGGCACCCAGCACCTGCACCGAGCGGTCCACCACGCGCCATTGCGCCTCAGAGCACAGCACCTTGGTCATGCTCGACTCGTGCCGCCCCTTGTGCCCCTGGTCCAGCACCCAGGCGCAGTGCCAGATCGCCAGGCGCGCGCTGTGCAGGTCCATGTCGTTGTCGGCCAGCATGAAGCCCACGCCTTCGTGTTCGATGAGGGGCTTGCCAAAGGCGTGGCGGCTGCGCGCGTAGGCGGTGGCCACGTCGTGCGCGCGGCGGGCCTGGCCTTGCCAGCGCATGCAGTGGGTCAGGCGGGCTGGGGCCAGGCGCACCTGGGCGTAACGAAAACCCTCGCCGATCTGCCCCAGCACATCGCTGGCGGGCACACGCAGGTGGGTGAAGCGCACCACGCCGTGGCCGCCGGTGAAGCAGCTGTCCAGCGCGTCGATCTGGCGTTCGATGACGATGCCCTCGCGGTCCATGTCGCTCAGGAACATGGTGGCGCTGCCGTCTTCCATGCGCGCCATGATGATGGCGAAGCTGGCTCCCGTGGCCCCAGTGATGAACCACTTGAGGCCGTTGATGACGTAGTGGTCGCCATACCGCACGGCGGTGGTCTGCAGCATGGACGGATCGGAGCCGGAGCCCGGCGCCGGCTCGGTCATGCAGAAACACGAGCGGATGTGCCCTTGCACCAGCGGGCGCAGCCAGCGTTCTTTTTGTGCGTGGGTGGCCACCACCTCCATCAGGTGGATGTTGCCTTCGTCCGGGGCGTGGATGTTGAGCGCCACCGGCCCGAGCGGCGAGTAACCAGCTTCTTCGAAGACGATGGCCTTGTCGATGTGGGACAGACCCAGGCCGCCCAGTTCGGTCGACGCGTGGGGTGTCAGCAGCCCGGCTGCGCGGGCCTTTTCCACCAGGTCACGCCGCAAGGCCTCGTGTGGGCCGTGGCTGTCCTGACGTGGGTCGTGCTCCATGGGCACGACTTCGTTGGCGATGAAAGCGCGGGTACGCTGTTGCAGTTCGAGCTGGGCGGGGCTGAGGCTGAAGTCCATGGCGGCGGGAACAAGGCGGAGGGGCCGCCAGTATCCCGCGCCAGCGCCCGTTGGGGCAGTCGCCTTTGGCTCAGTCCGGCACCACCGCCGTGACTTCGATTTCCACCTTGGCGCGGTCCTCCACCAGTGCCGCGACTTCCACCGCGGTCATGGCGGCGTTGAAGCTGCCGATCAGTTCCTTGAAGGCTTTGCCAATCTCGGGGTAGGCGGCCACGTACTCCTTTTTGTCGGTCACGTACCAGGTCATGCGCACGATGTGTTCGGGCTTGGCGCCCCCTTCGGTGAGCACGGCCACCACGTTTTCCAAGGCCTGGCGGACTTGGCCGGCCATGTCGTCGGTGTGGAAGACGCCTTGGGCGTCCCAGCCGATCATGCCGGCCACGAACACCATGCGGCCTTTGGCCGTGACGCCGTTGGCGTAACCACGGGGACGGGGCCAGCCGGGGGGGAGCAGAACTTGCATGGGGGTCTCCAATCAGGACAGTTTCAAGAAATGGGCAAAAAGCGGGTTTCGATGGCGTGGCGCACATCGTCCGGCGCGGGGATGGGTTGGTGGGTGTCCAGGCTGGTGAACACCAACACCTTGTGGGCTTTCATGCGCAGCTGGTCGCCAGCACGGATGTCGAAGTCCAGCGAAAAGGAGCTGCGGCCCAGGTGTTTGACCTGCAGGCCGATGACCACCTCGTCGCCTGGGCGGCTGATGGCGGTGAAGTCGCACTCCAGACGCACCGTGGGCGTGCCCACGCGGCGCGGCCCCAGGAGCTCGGCGTAGCTCACGCCCAGGCCTTCGGTGAACCAGTCTTCCAGGTGGCCGTTGAGCATCACCAGGTACTGCGGAAAGTAGACGATGCCGGCAGGATCGCAGTGGGCGAACCGGATACGCAGGGGTTTTTCGAAGCGTTTCATGATGCTTCGTGCAATTTGAAGCGCTGCAGCTTGCCGGTCTGGGTGCGGGGCAGTTTGTCGACAAACTCGACGGCGCGCGGGTACTTGTAGGGCGCCACGGTCTGCTTGACGAAGTCCTGCAGCGCTTTGACCATGGCCGCGTCCTGCTCCTGGCCGGGGCGCAGCACCACAAAAGCCTTCACGATCTGGCCGCGTTCTTCATCGGGCACACCGATCACCGCACACTCGGCCACCGCCGGGTGCAGCATCAGCGCGTCTTCCACCTCGGGGGCGGCGATGTTGTAGCCGGACGAGATGATCATGTCGTCGGTGCGGGCCTGGTAGAAAAAGTAGCCGTCGGCGTCCATCAGGTAGGCGTCACCGGTCACGTTCCAGCCGTTTTTTACATACGTTTTCTGGCGTGCATCGGCCAGGTAGCGGCAGCCCGTGGGGCCTTTCACCGCCAGCTTGCCCACGGTGCCGGGCGGCACTTCGTTGCCTTCGTCGTCCACCACCTTGGCCTGGTAGCCGGGCACGGGTTTGCCGGTGGCGCCGGGACGGGCGTTTTCCTCGGTGTGCGAGATGAAGATGTGCAGCATCTCGGTGGCGCCGATGCCATCGATGAGTTCGATGCCGGTGGCTTCTTTCCAGAGGGCGCGGGTCGATGCGGGCAGGGCCTCGCCGGCCGAGACACATTTGCGCAGGTGGGTGCGCTTGAGCTCAATGCCCCGTGCCGCCAGCGTGCGGTAGGACGTGGGCGCGGTGAACAACACCGTGGCGTGGAATTCCTTGATGCCATCCAGCAACTGCGGCGGGCTGGCCTTTTCCAGCAGCACGGTGGAGGCGCCCACCGACATGGGGAACAGCACCAAACCGCCCAGGCCAAAGGTGAAAGCCAGCGGTGGGCTGCCGATGAACACGTCGTCGGCCGTGGGCTTGAGCATGTGCGGCGGCCAGCAATGGCAAATGGCCATCACATCGCGGTGGAAGTGCATGGTGGCCTTGGGCACGCCGGTGGTGCCCGAGGTGAAGCCCAGCAGGCAGGTGTCGTCGCTCGCCGTGTCCACGTTGTCGAAGTAGGGCGAGGCGCGCTCCATGGCCGCTTCCAGGCTGTCTGGCCCTTCGTAGTTGAAGTGGCGGAGGTGGCGCAGCAGGGGCGTTTCCAGCGCCGTCAGGCGCATCTCTTCGGCCAGCGCGGCATCGCACAACGCGTGGCTGACCTGGCCAATGTCGATGATGGCCTTCAGCTCTTTGGCGCGCAGCAGCGGCATGGTGGCCACGGCGATGCCGCCGGCCTTCATCACCGCAAACCAGCAAGCCGCGAGCATGGGGTTGTTGGGCGCGCGCAGCAGCACGCGGTTGCCGGGCACCAGGCCCATGTCTTGCACCAGCACGTTGGCGATGCGGTTGGCCTTGTCGCGCAGGTCGGCGTAGGTCCAGGTCAGACCGGGCGCGCGGATGCAGACGCGGTCGCCATGGCCGCGCGCAATGTGCTTGTCCAGCAGTTCGGTGGCGCAGTTGAGGCGCTCGGGGAACTGCAGTTCGGGCAGATCGAACACGAATTCCGGTTGCTGATCGGCGGGCGGCAGGTTGTCGCGGGCAAAGGTGTCAACGTGGGCGGTGGTCATGGTGAGTCTCCCGGGGTTCAGCGGGCCACTTCTTTGAGCAGTTCGCGGCCGATGATGAGTTGCTGCACTTCGGTCGCACCTTCGTAGATGCGCAGCGAGCGGATTTCGCGGTAGAGCCGCTCCACCGGCTGTTCGCTGACCACGCCCAGGCCGCCAAAAATCTGCACCGCGTCGTCGATGACCTGCTGCGCGTT
>FWPV01007281.1_pt1 | contig 16294 bp, 12 predicted proteins | sample 2228371 | NCBI WGS metagenome assembly FWPV01 (sample SAMEA103939776, study PRJEB20133) | metagenome | reverse complement strand
ATTCCCCAAAAAAAACAAGGTTTTCAGTTTTATTTTACATAATTTTTTATTTTGCACGAAAAACAATTTGTATAAAAAACACAACAACTTTAAAAAAAATTAAAAAACGGAGGCAGTTTGCCCCGTTTTTTATTTATTCTTTAACTCCATTAAACAAAGGAAAACTAATCTCTAATTTTCCTTGTTTTCTTATTTTTGCATCACCTCCTGCAATCTTTGCCAGATTGCAAATAATTAAAAGTTCCAACTCTTTTCTTTCCTTATCAGGAAAAAAACAAGAAGCTTCAACCAAGAAAATTGCTCTTTTCTTTTTCTGATCTCGTTCAACAGAGAAAAAAGTTTGCCCCTTACTTCTAGCAAGATATCTATCAAGCTCAAAAATGAGCTTTTCAAGAGCCAAGACATTTTTGACTACAATAAATTGTCCTCCCAGATAATCCTCCTCTTTTTGCTGTCCATTTTTTATTTTTTTCAAAAAGCTTTCCAACGAAACAAAATTATCCTCTTTTTTATCTTCAAAAACAGAACAATCTTGTATCACTTCAAGAAGATCAACGCGATTCATTGCTCTTCTTATGCTCTCTTGAGCAATTCCAAGCCAATTTTCAACTACCTCTTCTTTATCGACTCCGTTATTCAGTTCCTTTTTTGCTCTTTCTATTGCTAAAAAAGCTGTAGAAAGAGGATTACGAAAAGCATCTTCAATTCCTCTCAGAAAGGAATTGCTTTGTTCTAAAACATCCTTTGCTCTTCTGCTTTGAATTTCTTCCTGAGCCCAGAAAGCCTTCTCAATTAAAACCTTGCCTCTTTTAAGAAACTCTTCATCTTCCAAAGAAAACTCTTGTTTTCCCATCAATCTATCAAAAACCAAAAGCCATTGATTGTGATTAAAAGATATTGGCAGAATAACCAATCTCTCAATATTCTTATTTATCGCATGAATTTTCATATACTCTGTAAGAGAAGACTGCAGAACATCATTCACCACTACAGGAACATTCTCTCTAATAGCAAGAAGTAATGCTTCTTTTCGAACTGGTTCTTCAAGGAGCCCCACTTCTCCAATTCCATGTCTCAAACTATCTTGAGGCATTCCAAAAAAAATTTGATAAGCTTTTCTATTTTTGAGTTTAAATACCTCCATTATCACAAACTGAAAATCTTGATCCATGCACATAACTCGCGCTATCTCCATAGCACAAGTTATTAAAAATTCTCCCCTATCTTCAATCTTTTCCAGAGAGAATTTACCAATTTTTGTCAATACATCTTCCCTGACTATCATGATTTTCCTCCTTTTTTATGTATATATTCTTGTTGTTCTTTTTCATATTTATAATTTCAAAGAACTATTATTGTTATCTTTAATTATACAACAAAATTGATTCTGTTGCAAAGATTAAAAGAAGATGAGAAACTAATTTTCTAAAATTAATTAAGCTAAAAAGAAAATCAAGGCCCTAAACATTTGGGCCTTAAATAGATATAGTGATTAATTTCTAAACTACCAGATTCACTAACTTCTGAGGAACATAAATTTTATTTTTAGGTTTTTTGCCTTTTAAAAACTTTTGAATTTTAGCACTTTGTAAAGCTCTCTCTATTGCTTCTTCTTTACTTATTTCAACTGGAACTAAAATTTTATCTCTTAGTTTTCCATTTACTTGAATCACCAATTCAATTTGATCAGTTTTGATTTTTTCTTCATTATAGTTAGGCCATTTTTGATTAAAAATTGATTCTTTGCCGCCTAATTTTTGCCAAAACTCCTCTGCTAAAAAAGGAGCAAAGGGCGCTAAAACAAGAGCTAAGGTTTTCTGAACTTTTTTTGTTTGTTTAAAATTAAAATCAGTTTGATTTTCCTTTATCCAATTGATAAATTCCATTATTCTTGCCACGGCTGTATTAAAAGAAAGTTTTTCAATGTCTTCACCAACCACCTTGATTGTTTTATCAATCATAGAATCATTCACCACTCCTTTTCCTTTTCCATCTAATTCAAAGAATAATTTCCATACTTTCCGAACAAATCTAGCCATTCCTTCAATACCTGAATCGCGCCAATCACCTCCTTGAGAAAAATCTCCCAGAAAACGAAGATAAAGTCGTGTTGTATCAATACCATATTTTTTAATAATATCATCCGGATTAACCACATTGCCTTTGGATTTGCTCATCTTGGCTCCATCTTTTGTGATAAGCCCATGACCAAAAAATTTTTTATAGGGTTCTTCAAAATCAATTAATCCCAAGTCTTTAAAAACCATTGTAATAAAACGAGAATAAAGAAGATGCAAAACCGTGTGCTCTTTTCCTCCGATATAGCTATCCACCGGTAACCATTTTTTAGTTCTATTTTTATCAAAAGGTTGATCATTAAATTCAGTTGATGGATAACGGAAAAAATACCAAGCTGAATCAACAAAAGGATCAGAAACATCTGTTTCTCTTTGAGCTTCACTGCCACAATTTGGACAATTGGTTTTAACAAATTTATCATTCTTGGCTAAAGGACCCTTGCCTTTTCCCTCTGGAAGAAAATCTTTCATAGAAGGGAGAAGAACCGGTAGATCTTTTTCGGAAACAGGAATCGCCTCTTTTCCAAGTTCAACTTCAAAAGCAATCAAACCATTTTTATTTATTTTTTCAACATAAAGATCAGATCCCAAAACCCGATAAGCATTTTCAAGATCGGAAAAACTTTTTATTTTTTTAGCTGGAAAAGTTTTTTTTACAAGTCCTTTTTCTAAGTAAAAATCATTTAGATTCGAAAACTTAAAAACATTCTTAACCTTAAACAGTCTCTCTTTGGTGGTAATAATATTTCTAATGATAACTTTATCCCCAGCTTTAATGTTTCCAAAGAATCTTTCTTTTTCACTGGGATTAAGAGCGCGAGTTTCAATAGACTTTTCTCCTTTTAAAAGTAATTGCCAATTTTTCTGATCAGAAATATTAAGAGAAATCAATCCCGGATAACGAACCTTGTCTAATCTTGAAATAATAAAATTAAAAAGTTTTTGATTATAGGGTTGCTTGAAATGACGATGGTAATTCCAAAACTCAATCTTCAAATTAGACAATTGAGGAAAATTATAGTTATCAGCATCAATCAAAGAATCATCAATAGAAACAATTACAAATTTCTCTTTAACTTTTTTATCTAGTTTTTTCCAATCTATTTTCTTTTCCCAAAATTTTCTTAAATATTCAATATTAACATTCTTAACTCTTTTTGAAATTTCATTCCAATCTCTTTTAGGATTACCAAGAGCAGAAGCCACAAGAAAAACTTGAGCAATTTTTTTATTTGATTTTTCCAAAAGGTGCAAGGCTGCTTTAGATCCAAGACTATGACCAATAATGATGCTATTTTCATCCAACTTTTCAAGATAAGGTTTTAATTTTTTAAGCCATTTTTCAAGTTCTGGTTTGGAAGAATCGGGAATAGTGGGGCAAAAAACCTTACAATCCATTTTTTCTAATTTCTTTTTCATCCATGGGAACCAAAAACTTTTTCCATTTGCCCCCAAGCCATGGATCATCAAAACTTTTACTTTCTTGTTTTTCAAAAAAGGTGATTTCACTTTCTCTAAGGAACATTTTTCACACCAAATAATTGGAATTGGAGGACCCCAATAGCGCTGGCGAGAAACACACCAATCACGCAATTTGTAGTTTACTGCTTTTTTCCCCAAATTATTTTTTTCCAACCAATGAATAATTTTCTTTTGAGCTTCCTCTATTCTTAACCCATTAATAAAATCTGAGTTTTGAACTATTCCTTCGCCCGAAAAACATTCTATCTCCTTCTTCAATGCCAGTTTTTCGATTCTCGATTTTTTTTCAATAGGTTTAATTACTTGACGAATTGGAAGACCATATTTTTTGGCAAATTGAAAATCTCGCTCATCATGAGCTGGTACTGCCATAATTGCCCCCGTTCCATAATCTGCTAAAACATAATCTGCTACCCAAACAGGAATTTCTTTTTTTGTAACTGGATTGATTGCCACTATTCCCTTAATTTCCAATCCGATTTTTTCTTCTTTTTCATTTTTTCTTTCTTCTTCACTTTTTTTCAAAGCTTCTTGAATATAACTGGAAACTTCTGTCCAGTTCAAAATTGATTTTTGCCAATTTCTAATAATTGAATTTTCTGGAGCCAAAACCAAAAAAGTTGCTCCAAAAAGAGTATCTGGCCGAGTAGTAAAAATTTCTATGGTTGATGATTGTTTTTGTTTTTTATTTTTAATTTTTTCAAGAAATTGATTATTCTTTTCTGTAATAAAAAATTTTATCAAGGCTCCTTCAGATTTCCCTATCCAATTTCTTTGATTGGTTTTAACATCTTCTGGCCAATCAATCCAATCTAGATTTTTCAAAAGTCTTTCAGTATAAGCAGTTATTTTGAAAAACCATTGCTTTAATTCCTTTTTTTGAACAATACTATCACATCGCTCACACCTTTCTCCAATTACTTGCTCATCTGAAAGAACAGTTTTACACCAAGGACACCAATTTACCTTAGCTTTTTTTTGATAAGCTAAGCCTTTTTTGAAAAGTTGAAGAAAGATCCATTGAGTCCATTTGTAATAATTGGGCTTATAAGTTTCAATAGTTCTAGACCAATCATACATATTTCCAATTGATCGAAGTTGGCGATAGAAATTTTTTTCAGTTCTTTTTGAAACCTCCAAAATATGCTCACCAATTTTCATGGCATAATTTTCACTATGAATTCCAAACCCATCTAATCCAATTGGTTGAAAAACATCATACCCTTTCATTCTCTTATAACGACCAAAAGTATCCACTCCTGTAAAAGTATAAACCCCACCAATATGAAGTCCTTCAGCTGAAGGATAAGGAAACATCATCAGATTGTAAAAAGGCTTTGATACTTTATCTAAATCTATTTCATAGAGTTTTTCTTTTTGCCATTTTTTCTGCCACTTTTTTTCAATTTTTTCAAAATCATAGGAGGGAATTTTTTTGTTAAATTTCATATTGTTTCAAATTGAACCTTTGATTAAGTGTTTAGAACTTTTTCAAAAAAATTTAAAAAAATATTAAAGAAGTACTAATAACTACAGTAAATAGCATCATATTCCTTCTTGGCTAATAGTAGTCCTTTTAGGCTTTTTTTTCAAGATTTACGGTAAGTTCATTTTGAAATTCCAACAAAACCAACAAATGTGAAATTGTTTCATTACAAAACTTTATCAAAAAAGATACATTTTCTGTTATTTGTTATTTAAGAAGAATATTTTATTCTTTAACTGATTTTTAATACCAAATTAATTATTTTTTTAAAAAACAAGATTTGGGTAATAATTCATAGTTTAAAAAAACAGTTTTTTGTTTAATTTTCTAAGTTTCATAAAAAAAATATTCATTTTCACAAAAAACTCTCTAAGAAAAAACAAAAATATTTTTAAAAACGATCAAAAATAAATAAAAAAAACTAAACTTTTGATTAAAATTTAAGGTTCTAGGTTTAAATCATTTTTTAGTAAAAAATTACCCAAAATAAAAAATCTATTTTCTATTCCAGATACCATGGCCAAATTTCCCAAGCCTCAAAAAAGAAATTGTCCTGACTAGTCCCTACCATTTTTATTTTTTGTCCCTGCACCTTTTGATCTTCCCTAAGATGCCATAGAGCTTTTTGAACATTCACCAACCAAATCTCTTCTTCCCAAGTTGATACTTTCATATTATTTTCCTTGATATTGCATTGAATTATCGTTCCAGAAAGAGTTCCTCTTTGCGGATTATTCCAAAAATCTTTGGGAGTAACATAGATTTTCTTTAAAATTCCTTTTCCTTTCACCGTCTCTATTACTTGATTGGCTCTTATTGCCAATTCAGTTTTTGCCAGAAAAATTGCCATTACCAACGCTCCAAAAGCCAAAAATAAAAAAAGGGTACGATCTTCATGACAACATCTTATTCTTCCTTTTCGGTAGAATTTAGCAGAAAAATAAAGAAATAAAGCTCCTGCCAAAAAAGGAATAATAGGAAAATAAATAAAAAATAAATCAGTTATTTTTAAAAATGTTTTAGTTGATTCAAGTTCCTTCAGATGATTAAGAGATAACATTATCAAAAAAGCCGCCATAGAAAAAAAGAGCATCGCCATCAGAAAAAAAGAACAGGAAGTCGCTTTGAAATAAAAAGACGGCTTCATTTCAATGTTTTCCTTTTTGATTTTTTGAAAAATTCTTTGACTTAACTTTTTTTCAGGAATTATTTCCTTTTTTTCTTCCATAAACTTTTATAAAATTTTTTTAATAAATAACAATTAGTTTCTAATAGCAAATTCTGGCTTTATTCCTTCTTTTTTCAATTCTTTGGCAAGAAATTTTTTAGCTCGATTTATCAATGTTCCCACTGTGCCAATTGGTTTTTTCAAAATATCAGCAATTTCTTGATAGCTTTTTCCTTCCAAATAATTCAGAATTAAAACTTCCCGATATTTTTCATCAAGTCTAGTTAAAACATTTTTCAATTGTTGATTAGTTATTTTTTGATAAACATCTTCTTCTATATTCCGACTATCTCTTAGAATGTTTTTAAGTTCTTCATTATCATCCCAAGAGATATCTTGTGCTCTTCGCTTTTTATTACGACGCCAATAATTTATTGTTTCATTATGAGCAATCCGGTAGATCCATGAGGAAAATTTTAGTTCATCGTTGAATTCATTAAGATTAATAAAAACCTTAATAAAAACATCTTGAGCAATATCTTCAGCATTTTCCTGATTGACATTACTAATCCTTCGAATATAACGAATAATTTTATCTTCATATCTTTCCACCAAACAAACATAGCAATCCTTATTTTTTTTGGACATTTTAACTATTTCCTCATCACTCTTTTTTTGACATTGTTCAAAATATTTGCAAAACATTGATTGTTGTTTTTGATAATTAAAAAATCCTTTCGGAGCAGAGCCAAAATCATTTTTATTGCCTTATTTGTTCTTATTTCCTTAAAATAAATCTGGACAACAGTAGCCAAATTTGAGATATTTTAGATAAGAAAAACACAAAAATCAACAACAAAATAATTTTTCCGGAATCTTCTTGGTTTTTTTTGCTTGACCAAAAGGATTTCCCCATTTTGTTACTTTTCTAATCATTTCTTGATTAACCGCTGTCTGAATATTTTTTTGATGCTGTTTTTCTCTTATTTTTTTCACCATAGCAGGCAAATCAATTTCTAATGGACAATTCCTTTGACAAGCACCACACAAAGTACAATTAAAACTCCCTCCTTTTTGAGCAGATTTCAAGTTTTCTATTTGTTCATCTTTTTGAAAGGCTTTCATTATAATTCCTCGCGAACCAATATAGTCTCCTCCATAGTGACTACCTATTTGATGATAAACAGGACAAAAATTTAAACAAGCTCCACATCCAATACACAAAAGTATTTCTTTGAAATCATCTCTTAGCATTCTGGTTCTTCCATTGTCAATTAGAATTAAATGAACTTCTTTGGCCCCTTGTGCTCCAATAACCAATTCATTTTGAATGTCCGCTGTTTTAGACGGGCCACTAATGACAGAGATATATTGAGTAATTGTTTGACCAGTACCAAAAATTGCTGCTGCTTGACAAAGAAAAATTCCTGCTTCAAGCGAAGAAATCATTTTGTCAATGCTGCCAATCATAATATGTTTTTGAGGAAGGCGACTAACAAGAGAAATATTTCCTTCATTTTCCAAAAGCAAGCATTCCCCTTTTAAGGTAAAAAAATTCACTCCTGAAATTCCAATTTTTGCTTTTAAAATATTTTCCCTTATTTTTTGACATAAATAATTTGTTAATTTTTGAGGTTCGGAAGTCACTTCATCTCCCCAAAGTTCTTTTATTTTGCAGCTAACGTCTTGTGGATCAATATGCAATGCTGGCAAAACATAATGCAAATCTTCTTCTCCCATAATATCAACCAAAAAATCTCCCAAATCTGTTTCGGGAGAAAAAAATTCACCTCGAGATGAAATTTTTTTAATCAAATGGTTTAGTCCAATTTCTCGTCCTACGTTTGATTTTGATTTTACAATTGCTTTTTCATCTCTTATTATTTTCAACAAACAATCTTGAGCTTCATTGGAATTTTCAGCCCAATGAACAATAAAACCATTTTCTTTAAGACTTTTTATTGCTTTTTTAAGATTTTCTTCAAAACAATTAAAAACTTCCTGACGCACTGAACGCACTTTTTCTTGAAACTGCTTCTGAGAAAAACCTTTTTCCCAAAGAGAATTTTCTCTTTTCTTTTGATAAGAAAGAGTTATCCTTTTCAAAAGTTTTTTATTTTTGGGACTCAAAAAAACATCTTTCATTTTTTTATTTTTTGAAATTTTTAAAAATTCTAGGTTGTTGAATTAATTAAATTTTTAGAAATTTTTATTTTTATTTGAATAAACTTTTATATATAATTTTCCAATCTTTATAAATATTTGTCAAAATTATTTTATGATTTATATATAAAGTTTAGATTAAATTTAGTATGCTTAAAATTCTCTTTAAGAGTAGTTTATTAAATTAGAAATTCGGCTTCATTAAACACACTAAAAAAATGATATTATTTAAATATAATATTTTTAGTAGCAGAAAAATACAATCAAAACCAAAAAATCAAAAAACTATTTTTCAATTGAGGATGTTTTCCATAATTCCATCTCATAATTTGAATTTATTTTGTCTTTTGTAAAATTTTTTGTTACTTTCTTGTAACCATTTAGCCATTTTTCACTATTAGTACTTTTTTAAAATGCTTTTTTGAAATCTCATTAAAACCTTAAATATTTTTGCCAAAAATCAAAAAGCTCTCGAGTAGAAAACAAATCTCGGCTATTGTAGCGCGCAATTTCTAAAAATTTTCTTTCAGCAAAAAGCCTTGCCACATCATCTCCTGCTACCCCATCTTCTTTGGGACTCTTAATGCCAAAAGCTCTGGTCCAAAGATGAAGGTTGCCTCTTCTTCGTACCGCTCCATAAAAAGTAAGTTGATCCAAAAGATCAATATGTTTAGCAGTATTTTGCTGATAATTAAGATAGCGATTTTGCATTAAGTCTTTTGATGGGCGAATTTTATGAATAGCACTTCTAATCATTAGAAAAGGAACATCAAAAGATCGTCCATTAAAACTAATGAACTCACTCCCATGATTGATCACTCGCCAAAAATTTTCCAAAATTTCCTTTTCATTCAAAGTTTTGTATTTTATTTTTTCCTCTTCAAATTCTTCAATTTCTTCACCGGGAGCTTGAAAATAAACAGCACCCTTTTGAGTTTCATAATCCAAAACTCCTACAGAAACAATTTCTCCAGTCAAAGGAGAAAAACCCAATCCTTCTTTGATATCTTTTTCCAAAACAGCGAATTCTTCTTCATTTTTAGCTTCTCTTTTTGCCCAACGAGTAAGTGCTCCTTGTGTAACTTCATCCATTGTATCAAAATCTTCTCCAATTGTTTCAATATCAAAAATAATTTTTTTCATTTTTTTTAAAATAAATTAATTTCTTATTGTTTTTATGAAAATTATAACATTTAGCAAGACTAATTAAATTTTTTCAATTCCATTCTTCTTTTTTTATAATCAGGAATAGTTTTACTCACCAAACTCCAAAATTGAAAAGAATGATTCATTTCTTTTAAATGACAAAGTTCATGAACAACAATATAATCTTGAAGATGAGAAGGAAGTAAAGCTATTTTAACATTAAAACTCAAATTTCTTTTATTGGAACAACTTCCCCAACGAGTTTTTTGATTTCTAATAAAAATTTTTTCATATTTAAAATCATACCATTGATTGAAATACAAAGTCTTTTTTTGAGCAATTTGTCGCGCTTTTTTTTTGATATCAGAATAATTGTTTTTGTAATTTAATAATAAATTGGAATAATTTTTAAGAATTGGATCTTGATTCTTTTGTTGATTTTTAAAAATTACCTTACTCACCCAATCTTTCTTTTTCCAAAAAAAATCCTCTGCTTGACGAAAACTTAACCATAAAGGAACAGAAATGAGAATTTTCTGATCAGAAGAAATACTAAGTCTAATGTTCCTAGAAAAATGATGTTTTTGAATAATTATTTCCCTTTCCTTACCCCAAAAATTTATTTTGATTATCTTTCTTTTACTATAAATATTGTCTTTAATCATTTAATTTAGAAACTCAAAAAAAAGTTAAATCTTAAATTGACACAAAAAAAGAAAAAATCTATAATCAAAAAGAATTTTGAATGCCGAAGTGGCGGAACTGGCAGACGCGCACGACTCAAAATCGTGTCCTGTTTATCAGGGTGAGGGTTCGACTCCCTCCTTCGGCACCACTACAAAACAAGACGTTTTTTCTGAGAGTCAATTCGTGGGTAGTACACAGCGTCGTCCATTGGTTCTTGGACTTGAAATCAGTTCCGCTCGGTACACTCACACACGTCTGTGGTGCGACATCACTTTTCTTTTTCAGAAATTTTCGGTAAAACAAGTTCAAGCTTGATTGTGTATGGATACACTAAATTATAATAGATATACTAAAAAAATTATAAAGCTTTGGATGCCGATTGTAAAAACAAAAACCGTTCAGACTATTATAGTTTATAATATTATTCCGCATCAGAATTAAATTTTTATAACAATAGTTATTTCATAACAATAGTTATTTTTTTGAATAAATAACAAAAATTACTTCATCTATTTTATCTTTTTTTAATTTTAGAATACTTTTAATGTTTCGTCCGTTAAGACTTAAAAACAGCTTAAAAAATAAGCTTTTAATTTTGTGTTTCTTTTATTTTTTATTAGCATTAGTACATATAAGATACTATAAAATACTACAAATATTTTACTTGAAAAGAATTTAGATTTTCTTGTTCATCTAAGACACACTATCTTTCTTAAGATATGCTATCTTTTTTACCAAACCGAAAGTTCTTCTGTGAAATCGGCTTAGACCGAATTTTTTTATATTCGTCAAATGTTCTTTAGTGCCATAACCTTTATGTTTCTTAAATCCAAAATAAGGATATTTTTGATGAATTTTTTCCATAATTCTATCCCGACAAACTTTGGCACAAATAGAAGCCGCAGCAATGGAAAAAATATTTTGATCACCTCGAGGAAAAAGTTTCTGTTCAAAAGAAATTTTAGGAATCTTTTTGTTTCCATCTAAAAGTAAACAAACTTCATTCTTTTCTTGTAATAAAAACTCCCGACTGAAAATTTTCCGACTTTCTAATTTTGAGAAAAGATCGTCTAGCGCAATTTTCATTGCTAAAAGTGAGGCTCTTAAGATATTGATTTGATCAATGATTTGATTAGACACTTCACCAATTCCAAAAACAAAATGCTGACTTTGGATCAATTGATTAAAAATTATTTCTCTTTGTCGCAAAGAAAGAGTTTTACTATCTCTGATTAATGCTCTGTTTTTAAAATCTTTCTCCAAAAAAGAAGGTTCCACCCAAACAGCCGCTGCTACCACTGGACCAGCCAAAGGTCCTCTGCCTGCTTCATCAAGTCCAATAACCAACTTCTTTCCTTTTTTTAGAAGATCTTTTTCTACTTTTATCTTGGGAAGTTTCATCTAGCTTTTTCTTATTTCTATTTCTTTTTTTTGTTCTAGGTTTTGCAAAATTTTTTCCAAAAGAGTGTTTACTTTCTCCCCTTCAAGAGTTTTCTGCTTGTCTCTAAAAACAAGCCGAAAAGTAAGAGACCTTTTTTTCTTTTTAGGATCAAGATAGTTTTCTATGCAGTAAATATCTTCCAAAAACTCCCCTCCTAATTGAATCATTTCTTCAACAACAGTTCCAATCTTTCCTTTTTGAATAAGATAGAAAGAAACATCTCTTTCTGCTTTTGGAAAAGGAGAGATTTTTTGAAAAGTTTTTTGGTTTTTAGTTTTCTCATAATACAAAGAAAAAAGTTTTTCAAAGTCAATTTCAAAAACAGTTGGATTTTCTTTTATTTTGTAAAAATTCCTAGCCTGAGTAGTTACCTGACCTAATCTTCCCAAAATTTCTCCATTATCTTTTCTCTTTATTAAGACTGAAAAATTTTTTTCCAAAATCAAATCGTCAAATTCTTTACTTTCTTGATAATAATCAAATTCCAAAATTCCATTTTTATAATTAAAACTTGTTCCTAATTCTTCAAAAAAACCCAAAATAGCCGATTTTGTTTCATTGAAGTTTTCTTCCGCTATCTGATTCTTTTTTCCTAGAATTCCCCCAATTCTCAGTTTTTCAAAAAAATTATTAACAGAAAAAATAGAAAAAACCTTACCTACTTCAAAAAAAGCAACCTCTCCTTCCTTACGAATATTCTTAGAAAAATTAGCTAAAAGTTGAGGAAGAAGTGTCTTTCTTAAAAGAGAAATCTCTTGAGAAAGAGGATTTTCCAATTCTAAATGATCTTTTCCAATAAAAAGACTTTCAACTTCTTTTTTTCCATAAAAAGAATAATTAATAACTTCAAAAAACCCCACTCCTGTTAAAATATCCTTTATTTTCCATTCAAAATTCCTTTTTTGGTTCTCTTGAGGAATTTCAATTTTGGCAACCAGTGGAGTGATTGGAATTTTTTCATAACCATAAATACGACCAATTTCTTCAATTAAATCTTCTTGAGTGGCAACATCTAATCGCCAATCAGGAACGACTATTTCTAGTTTTTTCCCTAAACGAATTTTGATATCAAATCCCAAATTTTTTAGAATCTTTTCAATTATTCGTCTTTCTATTTTTTCTCCTAAAAGACTTTCCACATAATCAAAATCCAATAAAATTGTTTTTTTGACAACTGAAGAAAAGTTAATATCAACCGCTTCTTCTACTTCAGCTCGAGCATATTTTTTGAGCAAAAAAACAGCTTCTTTGGCTGCTTCTTCAGCCAAAACAGGACTGATTTTTTTCTCAAACCGGATCTGAGATTCAGTTGTTAAACCCAATCTTTGACGAGTTTTTCTTATATTAAAACCATCAAAGTTGGCTGCTTCCAAAATTATTTTACTAGTATTTGAACTTATTCCAGAATTTTTCCCCCCTTTTATACCAGCTAAAGCCAATACTTCAAAAGGACTAGAGATGAGTAAATCTTGATTTTCCAGTTCAATTTTAGTTCCATCTAGCAATTCTAGAAATTCTCCTTTATTTGCTCTTCTAACAATTACTTCATATTTTTCTCTAGAAGATATTTTTTTTTCTTTTTGTACTTTTTCGGCATCAAAAGCATGTAAAGGATTACCTATTTTCAACATTACATAATTGGTAATATCCACTACATTGTTTATTGGATCAATTCCAGAAGCAATAAGCCTGTTTTTAAGCCACTGAGGAGATTCTCCCACTTTTACATTTTTCATCAAAATTCCAATGTAACGGGGACAAAGTTTCTTTTCAATTACTTTTATGGTTAATTTCTGAGGTTTAGCTTTGAAAGAAAGTTTTGGATATTTTGAAAGACGAGAAAGTTTCCTTCCTTCCATAGCACAGATTTCTCTAGCTAAACCTAAATAACTTAAACAATCATGAGCTCGATTAGGCAAAATATCAAATTCTAAAATGGTATCTTTTAGATTAAACATTTCTGCCAAAGGTGTGCCAACTTTAAATTCCTTTTTTAAAATCATAATTCCACTATGATCTTTTCCCAATCCCAACTCATCTTCAGCACAAAGCATTCCACAAGAAAGTTCTCCTCTCAATTTTCTTTGATTAATTTCAATTTTGTTTTGAGGCAAAACTGCTCCCGGAAGAGCTAAGGGAACTTTGTCACCAACTTCAAAATTTTCTGCTCCACAAACAACTTTTCTCTCTCCTTGACCATCATTCACCTTTACTAACCACAAATGATCCGCTTTGGGATGTTTTCTTTTTTCTAATACTTGAGCCACAACTATCTTCTCAAATCTCTGAGCTAAATTTTCTTTACTTTCAAATTCAAACCCCTTGGAATTTATCATCTCAATTAATTCTTGAGTTGTTTTTTGAGTTTTGGAAAGACTTTTCAGCCAGCTATAAGAATATTTCATTTGTTTAGAAAAAAATTTACTTTAATTAAAATTGTTTCAAAAACTGAAAAGTACCACTTTTGAAAAGTCGAATTTCGTCAATTCTATATCTCATCATTGCTAGCCGTTCAATTCCAAATCCCCAAGCAAATCCTTGCCATTGATTTCTTTTGTAGCCAGCGTTTTCAAAAACACGTTGATTTACCATACCAGCCCCTCCCACTTCCAACCAACCGCTATTCTTACAAGAACGACAACCTTTTCCTTGGCAAACAGTACAAGAAATATCAAATTCAAAACTAGGTTCAGTAAAAGGAAAATAACTAGGCCTTATTCTCACTTTTATTTCTTGATCAAAAAAACAAGAAAAAAATTCTTGAGCAATATATTTAAAGTTGGCGACTGAAATTTTCTTTCCCACTACTAAAGCTTCAAATTGATAAAAGGTGTGTTCGTGATTGGCATCAGTAGCTTCATTTCTAAAAACTCTTCCCGGAACAATAATTCTAAAAGGAGGAATGTTTTTTTCTAAAAATCGCACTTGAACATTTGAAGTTTGAGTACGGGGCAAAAGTCTTTTTTTCTCAGGATTTTTTTCCTGATCGTTCATTTGCTTTATCCAAAAAGTATCTTGCATATCACGAGCAGGATGATCCTTGGGAACATTAAGAGCGGTAAAATTGTACCATTCATTTTCAATTTCCGGACCATCTGCCACCTCAAAACCCATTGAAGTAAATATTTTTTCAATTTCTCGTTGCGTTTGAGAAAGAATGTTTAATTTGCCCAGTCTTTTGACTCCAAAAACTAAAGTTGGATCAAAAACTGATTCTTGAGTATTAAAACTCTTTTTGTCAATTTCTTTTTTCTTTTCTTCGACCAGCTCTAAAATTTCTTTTTTTATTTGATTGGCGAAAGATCCCAGTTGTTTCCTTTCTTCCAAAGAGAGATCTTTCAAACCTCTTAGAATTAAACTCAGTTGGCTTTTTCGAGCTAAAAATTTGACTCGAAATTGCTCCCAAGTTTGAACATCTTCTACTTTTTCTATTTCTTTCTGAGCCTGAGATTTAATTTTTTCAAGTTTTTCTCGCATAAAAATTACTTTTATTATTTTTAAATATAATTCCTTTACAATAAACAATTAAAAAAATTTTCCGTTGTTTATCGTTTTAAATTCACACTTCTATTTTGCTATTTTTAAAAAATTTTCTTCACTCTATCAATTATTTCTTTTTCCTTTTTTAATAATTCTTTCTTTTTTAATATTCCCTTAGTAGCGCCTCTTTTTGAAATAACGGCACCACTATTAGCAATTCCCCAACAAAGACATTCTCTAATTTCTCTTCCTTCCATATTAGCAGCTAAAAAAGCTCCTGCAAAAGCATCTCCTGCGCCAGTTGTTTCCACTCTTTTCTCTCCAATAGTTTCAAGATGAAAAATTCCTTCTGAATTTCCCGCATAAGCACCTCTTTCTCCATCAGTAATAGCAACTATTGGCGCCCCCCAAGCCAAAATCTCTTTTAAAAGATTTTCAGTTTTATCGCCTGCTGTTCCTTTTACTGACTGAATAAGCTCTATTGCCTCGTCCTTATTCAAAAAAATTATTTCCACTTTATCAATAAATTCTCTTAATTTTTTCGCTCCTTGAGAAAGTTGATAACTAGAAGGATTTAAAGCAATTCTAGCTTTCTTTTTTTGAGCAAAATTAATCACTTTTTCCATTGTTTTCTCCCAACCTTTTTTTTGAGAAGCAATAAAAATCCAGTCAACTTTTTCCCTAAATTTATCAAAGGCTTTAGCTGCATCAAAACTTTCCACAGAGTCTCCGGTCCTTAAAATAACATGATCCTGATGACTTTTATCAGAAATGATCACTGATATCTCACTTTCCAAACCACCCTTTTTTTGAAGATAATTTTTTTTAATTTTCAATCTTGAAATTCTTTTAGTGATCCATTTTCCAATTTCGCCTTTTGAAACTCGAGAGAAAACAAAAGGTTTTTTATCGCATTTTACCAAAACAGCTGCTACATTCACCGCACTTCCTCCCACTTCTTCCCAGAAAGAATCAGCATAAATTTTAGAACCAAATTCAAAAGCAAAAAATTTTTTAGCAGTAGTTTCATTTTGATCAGGATTGTCCAAAACTCTTATTTTATCAATTAAAACAAAAATATCTCTCGTGGCAGATCCCAAACAGATAACTTTTTTCATTTATTTTAAAATTTTAGTTTTTAATTTTTTAATAATTTTTTTATA
>FWPV01009597.1_pt1 | contig 16304 bp, 18 predicted proteins | sample 2228371 | NCBI WGS metagenome assembly FWPV01 (sample SAMEA103939776, study PRJEB20133) | metagenome | reverse complement strand
ACTTCTGCCCAAATTAAACGCTTGGCGGCAACCCCCGGCATCACCAGAAACCATCCCATGGAATCTGCTAACCCCTGCAATGGGCAAACTACTCTTAGTTTTGGCTTTATGGGGTTTTGTCATCGATCTGTGGCACCGCTCAAGACAGGGTATAACGCTCGTTTTGTGGATTGCCCTTTGCTTTTCGACCGTCTATCTCAGCTATTACGGAATGAAGGGAATCGGTTTTGTCAATATGACTTCGGTAACCATTGGTTTATACCTACCGCTCTCTGCTCTTGGAGGCCAAGGAACATTTCAATTCCTTCAATGGTTAAGAAACACAGTCAAAACGAAAACGCCTGCATTTCTCAACGCTTTATCGCTCGGTATCATCCTACTTTGCGCCATATTTGGAGGCAAATCCCTGCTCCCTTTGCTCAACCCCATTACCTTGCTCGTCCGCAATGCTGACTTGCAAGCAATGTCTTTTATCCGCTCAACGGTAGCTGCCGATCAAAAGCTACTGATCCAACCCTTCCTATGGGGTTATGGAATCTACGCTGGCAATGATGGCGGCTCTTGGATTCCAGCTCTAGCACAACGAGCAACTCTACCACCACCCGTCCTCTTTGCATTAGACGACTCAGGGGATCAAATCCGCCAAATCAATCAAGTTTCACAATCCGTCCTAGAAAAGGCAAAAGACCCAGAAGCAATTGCTGGATTAATGTATGAAAACAACCTCCAATACCTTTATCTTGGTGCTAGGGGAGGCCCGATTGCTCCGTCAATCCTCACAAAATCACAACACTTTGAATTGATTTATCACCAGGGAAGCGTTTTCTTGTTTAAGTTGCGTCCCCTACAAAGCCCTCCGTAATTTCTCGACAGCAACGGACAAAGTCCAACACGGTTGGAACATTGCGCATCATAATTGCCATATTTCCCTGCACGCGTAATTTTCGCGTCAACATGGCTTGCATCGGATCAAGCTTGCCTGATAATAACGAAACGTAATTGCTATAAGGAGCAGAAAGCGTAAAGGTAGCTTTGGTTTCATTCGGGTCTTCGACAATCTTGACCTCTCTACAGCTCCCATGCCAGAGATCCATGTAAACATAAAGGGGATCTTTTAGTACCTCATCTGCTTCGATGGCAAAGAGCAGATCCCATTCCCAGTTGTGAGCAATTTTCGCATATTGAGGATCTGAATTCAGTTTTTCTTTCAATTTCTCGAACCAGTTGATTTCTGGAAAAATAGCCATCCTATCCTCTCCAAATGGGTTAAAATACAAAACACATTATAAGCCAAAACACTTGCAAATTTTCCATGTTTCGTCTATTCTTATCACGTTTTAACCAAAGGGATATTCTTCCATCAATCAGAAACGGCGATTAACCATTTCGAGTAGAAGGAGAGAAAAAAATGAAAAAATTCCATCTTATTCCAACTCTAATTATAGTAAGTATCCTTATCGCCGCCTGTGGGGGCGGCGCGACACCTCCGCCTGCGGTAGAAACCCAACCACCTGTGGTAGAAACCCAACCACCTGTGGTAGAAACCCAACCACCTGTGGTGGAAACCCAACCGCCTGCGGTGGAAACCCAACCACCTATGGTGGAAACCCAACCACCTGCTGAACCTGAGGGCTCACCATTGCCCGATTTAGGGGGCAAAACCATCACCGTTGCGGTTGAAAACGCCTATCCTCCCTTCAACATGATCGATCAAGCTACTGGCGAAGGGATTGGTTGGGATTATGACGCAGTGCGTGAAATTTGCAAGCGGATCAATTGCGTGCCCGAATTCAAACAAGCTGCTTGGGATGGTATTTTCCCAGCAATGCAGGCGGGTGAATACGATATGCTAGCGGATGGGGTTACGATAACTGCCGAAAGAGACGAAATCGTCGACTTTTCCATCCCTTATGTCATTATCGGACAGGTTTTGCTGGTCAGGGCTGATGAGACAGCCAGCGTTGATGAGATTAAAGCCGATCCCAACCGCATCATTGGTACTCAATTGGGAACGACAAACGAAATCGTGGCTAAAAAGAATTTCCCCGAGGAGCGCGTTAAGTCCTTCGAGGATTTTGGCGCCGCCGTATTAGCCTTGATGTCCAACGACATTGACGGAGTGGTGATTGACAATGTCAGTGCGTCTGGCTTTATTGGTGAAAATCCCGGCAAGTTGAAAATTGCCGGTCAACTCACCTCCGATGAAGAGCTTGGCTTTGTATTTCCACCTGGTAGCGATTTGCGTGAAGCTGTAAATGCTGCCTTGCAATCCATGATCGAAGATGGCACCCTCGAAGCCCTCAATAAAAAGTGGGGCTTGACCGAATAATTTGACTCTAAGCCGTTTCTGAAACCATGCCGGGAGAGGTGCACTCTCCCGGCTTCCACTGCAAAAAAAGAGGATGAAGATGCAGGCAATTCCGTCCCAAAAACAACCCCCTTATCAACCCCAAACATTTTCACTTGCAACACTTCCCTGGTGGGCGATCATCTTAATGATTTTAGGCTTAGTGATCGTCTATTTTATCTTCACCGATAAAAACTATTCCGAGACCTTTCAATATCTACTCGCCGGCGTCGCCACCACGTTGAGAATCACTTTACTCGCCTTTCCCATCTCAACCTTCATCGGATTATTTGTGGGGCTTGCTCGTTTGTCGAAAAATGTAATCCTAAACACAATTGCTACGATTTACATCGAAGTTGTGCGAGGGATCCCGCTCGTGGTCTTAATCCTCATTATCGCATTTGGTCTCGTCCCCATTCTAGTCGAGTTAACCAATAAATTTGGGCAATGGGGGTTATCCATCTTTCAAGGTAGTGCTTTCTTCAATGGTTTGGCAACTTACAGCATTCGCAACATCTCGATGGAATTGCGGGCGATCATCGCTTTAGCAATCGGTTACGGCGCCTTTGAAGCCGAAGTCTTCCGAGCTGGGATTCAATCAATTGGCAAAGGACAAATGGAGGCAGCCCGCTCTTTAGGGATGAATTATTTCCTCGCCATGCGCTTGATCATTCTCCCTCAAGCCATACGGCGTATCTTACCCCCCTTAGGGAATGACTTTATCGCGCTGTTAAAAGACTCATCACTAGCAACCGTTCTAGCAGTCAATGAACTCACTCAACTAACCCGCCTGCGGCGGTCTAGCACCTTTCGGGTGATGGAAGCATTCAACGTGGCGGCTTTCCTGTATTTGACAATGACACTCCTTCTATCGGGTTTTGTTCGTTTCCTCGAACGCAAAATGCGCATCGGGGAATAAAAAAACGAGCTACACCAGCTCATTTTTCAAAGTGCGCTGGGTGGGAGTTGAACCCACACGCCTTGCGGCACATGGCCCTCAACCATGCCTGTCTGCCAATTCCAGCACCAGCGCAGATATTTTGTATTATAATCCGCTATTGCCTGCTGTCAAGAAATCTTATTTATTATTCTTTGCTATCTTATTCTGCCTTTTGTGATTTTCTTAGATGATTGTTCATTTCAACTTTCCCCATCTTATCCAAAATTCACAAAGCTTAATTTTTTCTCATAGGAGAACAAAATGCGCATTGTCCTTGATGCAATGGGAAGCGATCGTCATCCAGACCCAGAAGTTCATGCAGCAATTGAAGCCTCAAAAACCTTTCCCGATGATATTCTTTTAGTTGGGCCTCAAGAACTCCTAGAAACGAAACTAGCTGCGTTTCCTCAGCCTAACAAAGTGCAGATTGTCCATGCCTCTGAGGTCTTGGAAATGACCGACAAGCCAGCCGAAAATGCGCGGCGCAAATCGGACACCTCGATGGCCGTCGGCATGGAACTGCTCCGCCAAGGTGAAGCAGATGCATTTGTCACTGCCGGCAATACGGGGGGGGCAATGGCAACCGCTTTATTCCAATTGCGGCGCATCCGCGGCGTGCGTCGCCCGGCGCTCACTGCCCAATTTCCAGTCCGAAACGGACACTGTATCGTCCTGGACATTGGCGCAAATGCCGATTGTAAACCAGAGTACTTGATTCAGTTTGCGCTCATGGGATCCATCTATGCTGAAAAAGTGCTCAAAAAAACATCGCCAAGGGTTGCCCTGTTATCCAATGGAGAAGAAGCCGGGAAAGGGAACCAACTCATCAAGGACACATACCCCCTTCTCAAAGAACTCATGCCCAACTTTATCGGCAATGTAGAACCTAAGGAACTCTTCAACGGTGAGGCAGATGTGGTGGTTACTGATGGCTTCACCGGCAATATCCTACTCAAGTCCAGTGAAGCGGTAGCAAAATTTCTAACCGACATCATCCGAACTGAGATGCTTAGTTCGACTCGAACAAAAATCGGTGCTTTATTAGCCAAACCAGCCTTTTCCAATGTGAAGAAAATCATGGATCCCGGAGAAGTTGGCGCCGCTCCCTTATTAGGCGTCAATGGATTGGTCTTCATTGGACACGGAAGATCAGATCATATAGCACTCGTTAATGCAATCCGTGTTGCCCGCCAAGCGGTTGAATCAGGACTGCTTGAACAACTTCAGTTTGCCATTGGGGAACGCTTATCGGCATTGCCAACTTCATCCCAAGAAGATTAACACCAACAAGAGGATATAAGGATGAAAATCATTGTTAATGAAAAAAAGAAAAAACGCAATCGTCGCATCGCTATCATTTCAACGTTGCTCGGGATGGCTATCTTGATCTCAGGTTTGGTCATCTCCTTACGCTATCCCAACCAAGTGACCTATTCTTTACTTGCTTTGCTGCTCGGTTTTCTCTTCGCCCAAGTCGGCATGTTCTATACCAATCGCTGGGGCAGAAACCCCAGCACGGATGATCAACTTAACCAAGCTTTGAAGGGTTTAGATCAAAAATATACCATTTGCCATTATTACACCCCAACCTATCATTTGCTAAGTGGCCCCGCGGGGGTGTGGATACTCTATCCCTATCACTTAACAGGCAGGATAACTTTCAAAAAAGGTCGTTGGCACCATGCAGGCAGTGCTTTTCTACGCTTTTTCGGTAAAGAGAGCCTGGGGCGACCGGACCTTGAATTGCCTTACGAAATCGAAAGAATCCAAAAATATCTCAAACCCATCTATGATGAGGAAGCTTCCATACCCGTGCGAGCAGCATTGGTTTTCATGAATCCAAAAATCACTATCGACATTGATGACACAGAAACTCCTCCCGCTCCTGCTATTCAGGTGGATAAACTCAAAGACTTTCTGCGCAAAGAAGCCAAACAGAAACCCATCTCTTTAGAAAAAGTGGAAAAAATCAACGCTTTCCTTGCCCAATACGAGCAGGACTCACCTTAGAACATTCCACGCAAAACCAGCAGGATACCGATCAAAATTAGAGGTAGTCCAACAACCAGTCCAACGATAGTGGCACTGAGAATGATTCCAACAACCATCAACACAAATCCAAGGACGATTGCCACTATTCGGCCGGTGAATTCCACAATGGCTGAGACGAACTTCCATACTAGCCAAAAAGGGAAAAGAAACCACGAGATTCTCTTTCTTTTGCTTTGCATCGGTCACTCCTTTATTTATGTCTAACATTGTTTACGTTAACCTAGCGCTTTGGTTTCAATTGCCTTACTGATAAAATAACCATCTGAAGTTTTTGATATGTAAAAGCAAAAAACACCCCGCTTCTCTTGGCAGAACGGGGTGTTCGTTTTAACGTTTGAGCTAAGATTAAAACCCTAATCTAGGCTCTCGTTTGTCTTCGGTTTCAAGGGTGCATAAACCAATAGCTTGAAATCTCAATCAGCAAGGTCTCGGATATCCTCGTCCGTCACCCATTCTCCCAAATAATCCTTGATGTACGGTTGGATCTTAGGTGGTTTCACCGTTTGCTCAACAAATTTCCGCGTATCCGTTACGCCCAATAAACGGAATAATTTAGTAAATTGGGCTTGCCAGGCATTCCCGATTTCTTCTTTGAAAGAAGCAGGCAATCCCCAAGTCTGTGCTTTGAAAGGCCCGATAACATTTTTACGAGTCTTATAATAGAACTGCTCATCCGTCATGCCTTCCTTGCGTTCGCCAGCATAGTTCGTATCCAGATAGGCATACATTTCTTTTCGCAATTCATCGGGAAGACGCTCAAAAAGCATATTCTGGAAGTTGGTTGCCAAGTGCACCTCGCAAGCCTCGTTTTCGACAAACTTACCGAAAGCATCTTCGGGCAAGGTTGAGGCGCCATGTTGCACAGCCCCTGCTAAACCATACTCTTTGCGAGCAACCTGGCTCAATCTCTTCAACGTATCAAAGTCAACGCTTACTTGGGCAATCGTTCCATCAGGAAGTACAACCCCGCCGTGTGTTGTTCCCGTTTGCACGCTAATCTTGCTGATTCCAACAAGATTGCCCAGCGAGCTTAGTGCTTTGTTGTATTCATCCATATAAACGCGTAATTCCTCTTCAGTGGAATTTTTACCTCCCACTTCTCCAATTTCTCCTCCAACCGAAATGGTCACACATTCAGGTTCAAGGGATCGAATGTACCTTGTCAGCTTGGCAGAAAGATCGGTGTTTAAGCGCTGTTGCTCAACTAAATCAGACTTACTGATATCCACCAACGTTGAAGTATCCACATCGATATTATAAAAGCCCGCACTGATCGCCTCTTTGATCAAGCTTTCCACTGCGCTATATTCTTTATCTGGGTCGGCTGCATATTTCTTGGCAGAGATCTGGAAGTGATCACCTTGAATAAATACCGCCCCCTCGTAACCTTCAGCGATCCCGGCTGCAAGGACACTCGTCGCGTATTCGGCGGGACGTTGATCGGTATAGCCGATTTCAGAGCGGGCGATCTCAAAGATAAATGCCCCCGCATTAAGCGAAATTGCAGTCCGAAAGACAGCTTTTGCAGCATCGAACGTAAGAGCGCGCAAGTTCATTGCTGGTACAGTGAAGGAAGGAGGTACTTCGCCTTTCCCTCTTGCCATGTACAAATCGTGAATTGAAGCAGGGATCAAGCCTACTTCCAAAGCAATCAAGCGGGTCAGGTAACGCGCCCAACCTTGTAAGGCACCTTTTTCAAGGGCAGAAATTTCCGCTAACTTATGGGCTTTTTCTCTGAGCTTTGCACGATCTTTGATCACAGCTTTGCCATGTTCAATGGAAACACATCCTTCAAGCTGATCCAAAATCAGTTGTAATTCTGGCGCAGTCATTTTTTTCTCCTTTAGGAATGGTTAGTTGTCACATAAAATTATAACCTGAGTATCGTGAATTCAAGCCACAACTTTTTGTTATTTTATCCGTAGAAGAGTTGCAGAGGAACATAACGTAGAATATAATCAAACCAACCAGTGGTGCTTTCTGTTCCAAACCCCAAAAGGAGAAATTATGAGTGACGAAATTGAGCAAATCATCCGTAAAGTTACCGCAGACTTAGACCCTTTCAAAAAGATCTTGAGCTATATCCCTGGGTTCAAAGGATACATTGATCGGCAAGCAAGGCGTGATCAGGATAAAATCCTGCGCGATTCAATCGCCAACCGCTTCGAAGAACTATGGCAACGCATTTCAACCATTCAACGAGATGTCATCTCGCAAGGCGATCTCCATTTGGTGGACGATCTAGAGAGCGCAGCGATCAAACTCAGGGCGTTTATCGATCGCATTCGTCGTGCCCCGCGGGGATATTCGGGACTTTTTGACGCAGTTAAAATCAACAGTGAGGAATTAGCCCGTCTCTACCAGTACGATGCCACATTGCTCGCTCTTTCTGACGATGTGAGTAGAGCTATCGACAATGTAGAGGCATCCCTAGGTAGTGACGGCATCCAAGCTGCCATCAGGCACTTAAGAACGATGGCTCAACAATGCGTTGATCTTTACGAACGACGGGTAAAGGTAGTATTCCAAGAAGAATGATCTTTTGCAATAAGAAACATTAGAAAGGTTGGCAGTTATGGCTAGAGTATTTGATGTCATTGAATATCCAAATGAAATGAGAGATGAACTGGTGCGTCGCTTTCCCGAAAGTGGTCCGGGCGACTTCCGCATCGGTTCACAGGTGATTGTGCGCGAAACCCAAGCGGCTGTCTTTTTCCGCGATGGCAACGCACTGGATGTTTTTGGACCCGGTCGACATACCATCACTACCCTGAACATTCCCCTTCTCATCGAGAGAATTGGTAAAACCCTATTTAACGAACGTACCCCGTTCCCTGCGGAAGTATATTTTGTCTCTATGCGGGATTTCGTCGATCGAAAGTGGGGTACCCCTCAACCCATCATTGTTCGCAACCCGAACATGGGTTTAGGGGTTGCACTCCTTCAAGGCTTTGGCACCTACGGCTTTCAGGTAAAAGACCCACAACAATTCGTCACCCAGATCGTCGGTGCTCAGGGCATCTATCGCATCAGCGACATCGAAGACCGGTTGCGCTCCATCCTACTTTCAAAGCTGAGTGATTTATTAGGAGAAACAACCGCCAAGCATAGCGTCCCCGAGCTCATTGCTCTAACGGAAGAAATCAGCGCCGGTGTACGGGCGAAAGCTCAAGATGATTTTGCAGCTCTGGGACTGACTCTAAAAGCTTTCTATATTGAAAATTTGAAGCCATCCACGAAATCTGCCGAAGAGCTCCGAGCCATGGGTATGTTGGACATGGCTACTTATACGCAATTGCAAGCTGCTGATGCCCTACGCGATGCTGCCCAAAACCCCAGTGGAGGCGCCGGTCTGACTGCCGGCATCGGGGCTGGAATGGGCATTGGCAATGTCATCAGTCAGTCTTTGCAAGGCATGCAACCAGGGCAATCCGCAGCCGGCACACCTTCACCCTCTTCTACTCCTCCGTCCATCCCGCCGGTGATGACCCCAAGTGAAGCAGCAGCCTTCCTGCGTGTCTCCGAAGAGGATGTCATTGCAGCGATCAACGCTGGAGATTTGAAAGCAAAAAAGATCGGTAATGCTTACCGAATTAGCAAAGAAGCATTAGAAGAGTTTCTAAAGGGTTAGAGGGCTTGTTCAGGTGTGTGAGTAAAAGATCAACATCGTACTGCCATATTTTCGCCGATCGAATTCCATTAATCGTTGAATGATCTCTCTTTCGGCGAGATTTTCGTATTCCCTTGGATGGATTTGAACGATACACCATCCATCATCGGATAACCAGCCGATATTTCGGTCAATCACCTCCATCGTCTTAATCCAGATGCGGCGAAATTGAGGTGGAGCGATATAAATATATTCAAATGACCGATCGGCTGGTTTTTCCAACTCGGTTAACACATCAGCTTGGATGACTTGCGCACCGCTGCCTAAAGCGGTTGCGCGTAAATTTTCCTGAATGGTTTGAATCGCCTTGCGGTTGAGATCATAGAAACGAACAAAAGAAGCCCCTCGGCTCAGGGCTTCGATTCCCACACTGCCGGTGCCGGCAAAACAATCCAAAAAGCTCGCTCCCTCAATATCCGCCCCAATAATATTGAATAAGGCTTCTTTTGTGCGGTCTGTAATCGGGCGAGTGGTGTCGCCAGGCACTGCTTTGAGCAGCCGACCTTTCGCTTTACCGGAAATTACTCGCATCGTTTATGACGGTTCGACACTTTGACGCACGGCGAGGAGATTCCCAAAAGGAGCAGTTATCGGGACAACACATCCTGTGCCAAGAATAAAGCGTTCCCCATTGGTAACCTCAATCGCTTTTCTCGCTTGGTGCGTAATCTCTTCAGGTGTGCCCAGCACCATTGAGGTATAGCGCAACAATCCCCCACAAACAACTCCACTGAATTTTAGCTTGGCTTCAGCGAGAGACGGCGGTGTCTCCTGATCATGCCAATTGATGGCTTGAACAGGCAGATTTACAAAAAGATCGAACATGATCTCATCGCCATGTAGATGGAGCATATTGAACCAAAATGGTTTAGCAGCTTCTAAGATTTGTAAGTCATAACTTAAGCCAAATTCGCGATATTCATCTTCGCTCATCAGTCCATATTGAGCATGTTGAACGGCGTAGAAAATTCCATCAATTCCGGTTTTCCGCGCTTCTTCAATAAATCGAATGGTGGTCTCTGTAATCGTCTGTAACCCCTGTTTGAACGCTTGGGGATATTTTCTCATCCATATCAACACTTTATCGCGCGAAGCCAGATTTTTGGCTTGAGTCAAGGGATTGAAAATCGTTTGAATGACCGGTGTCTCTTTGCCAAACTCACCAACAATTGCCTTCAGGCAAATCAATTGTTGACCCAGCCATCCCGCCGTTGGATCAAGCAGTGGCAATTTTTCCCAATCCTCCGCCTTTTGGATCGGATGTTTGATATAGTCGCGCGTCCCCTCTGATGCCCCCTTCCAAACGTCATCAGCTCCCCAATCCTTGACGCAATAGGATGAGGCAGGGGTAACCTTTATGGCATCAAAATCAAATTGCTTCTGAAACTGAATGGTTGCGGCAGCCAACCGCAGGGGTTCCTGATCATCAACCGGAAAGTGCCGCCACAACATCACCGGCACGCGATCGAGGGGCTTTCCTTCGATGCATGCCTCAATTCTAGCGCGATGTGATAAGCTCATGATTGCCAAACCTCCTTTTCTAAATTCCAATCCTGCTGTCGAAGATAATTTATTTGCCCCACAGCCAATCTGCGTAACATTCTGGCTCGATTGAGGTCTTCCCATTTTTGGGTCTCGATCTTTCTAATCGTCTCTTCAAATAATTGAATGGCTTCGCTATGGCGTCCCACTGCTTTCAACACAATTGCTAGTCCGTATAATGCTTCCACCGACTCAGGATCGATCTCCAAAGATCGTCGAAAGAGGTCTTCCGCTTGATGATCATCTCCTTGTGCATGAGCTGCCCAAGCAGCCTTAAAGAGTGATTGCGCATCTTTTTTCTGATCATCCACCATGCTCAACCCTCGTAAACAAAGGCATCTTCATTCTGTCCGATCCATAATTGCGCGAAGCTGAATTTGCTCTTTCTCCTGCTCACTCAAATAATCGGTCATAAAAGATGATTTTCGCAAGCGCAGAGCCATCGGTGCAACTTGTTTGAGGTCCTCTACCTGAACCATCAACCGAGAATCAGCCGCTGCGTAGGCGCGGGCTGCTTCAAAGAGGGTAATCTCAGCTCTAAGCGAGTCAATTCCTAATTCATTGATCCACTTCAAGCCCACCTTAGCAACTTCATCAGGCAACTCAACTTTTGGCAATACCTCGCGAGCCAGTTGGATTTCCTCTCGGGCTATTTCGGTTTCCACACGATATTGAGCAACCGTAGCGCGCGGATTTGATAAATAGGCATTTACCCGCCGATAGGCTTCTAACCTTTCATCATCTTTATCCAAACCCTTTACAATGACCCTTAGGCCGAACCGGTCCTGAATCTGTGGCCTCAGGCGACCTTCTTCCGGATTCATTGAACCAATCAAGATAAAGCGGGATCGATAAGTAGCAGAGACCGGACCGCGCCGCACAGTATAACTACCTTGAGCAGCAGCATCTAATAATGCATCGACAATATCATCACTTAACAAATTAACCTCATCGACATAAAGGACGTTTCGGTCAGCTTGGGCCAAAATTCCTCGTTGCAGTCGTAGGCGGTGATGAAGCGCTGCTCGCTCATCGATTCCGCCAATGACATCTTCCAAACGTGCATTGAGGGGTAACTCGACAAGTCGTGCCTGATCCATCACCGCGATTGGTTTACCTTCAGCATATTTACGCGCACAGTCAGGACATACTCCGTCTATCCCCATCGTCTCAATGTCTTCTGGCAGACACCCGTAATAGCATAAGCTTTTTGGTACCAGAGGCAACAAATCTAACAATCCTCTTACTGCTGTCGTCTTTCCCGTCCCTCGTGGGCCGATTAACAATACTCCACCCATCGCCGGGTTGATTAATGCTAAAAGCAAAGCCATCTTCATCTCGTATTGGTTGACGATCGCCAAGAAAGGGAATGGGATAACTTCTGCAATGCCAGAGTCTTCCTGAACCTCAGGGACATGGAAACCCTTTCCCATGACGCGATCAATGAGTTCTTTCAGTGAACGAACGCCAACCGCTACTTCCGTCGTGGATCCTTCAGTCGACTCGAGCGGGGAGAAGGGTTTATCAGCTTCGGGCAGGGGATTTTCCGCCATGATTTAATCCATATCTTCTTTCAAATCACCAAAATCGACCGGGGGCATTAAGCTTGGATTATCCTCTAAGACATCAAAGGCACCGATGGGAATATCCGGCATCATCGGAGCGAGGGGGGTTGTAACTGGTGGTTTGATCGGTTTCGGCGGCGGAGGAGGAGTTAAGCGTGGTTTTAAGTAACCAGAGGAATGTTTCCGTAGAATGCGGGGTTCATCGCTTAGCCAACCCACATAATGGCCGTGCACCGAATAGACCTGCCGTGTCGGAGTAACCCACCCAATCCACTCCCCTTGCCGATTATATATATAGGGGTACACTAAAAAAGCTGCCGCATCGCCGCTGGTAGTATAAATCACCACGATCTTCTTTCGCACTTTATTTTCCATGGTTCACCCTCAAGGTACCATCTTTAGGTTGGAATATCATTATACGTTAGATAACGATTAATATAATAGTTCCAAAACATCACCACAATGATTGCTACCCCTAAGGAAAGGTTATGAGCTACCCAAATCGGACGCACGGGTAGGGTGCGAAAAAAATCCAGTTGATTAAAAAACCGTACCGATCTACCTTCAAGAAAAATGAACAGTGGGGTTCGGATTGCTAAACCGACTGCGTTGATTACCGCAAAAAGGAACAACTGGTATCCCAATGGTTTAGAGCGCGAATCCGGATAAGTCCAGTAACGATTCCACGAAAAATTGTTAAGGACAGCTAGCGAAAACGAAAAAACACTTGAAAGAACGGCATTAATATGTAAAAGATGAGCAAAAAAGTTAAAGAATCCAAAATCCAATCCTGCTCCGATCGTTCCTACAATAGCAAAACGAATAAAACGTTTTCTCTCTACATGGTTGCGAAGGATGGTCACGTTTCTAACCCCATTTTATACCGAAAATAGGCAATGGTTTCGCGGAGACCATCTTCGAGAGGCACTCGCGGTTCCCATCCCAAAATCTCTCTAGCCCTTTGAATATCAGGCTGTCTTCGCTGAGGATCGCCTTCTAAACGTCCTTTAGGTTGGAAAACAATACCGGCTTTATTTCCGACAATTCGATTGATCACTTCAGCAAACTCAAGAATGCTTGTCTCCTCGGGATTCCCGATGTTAACCGGCAGATGCTCATCCGAATAGAGCAAGCGCACAATGCCTTCAATGAGATCATCGACATAACAAAAACTTCTGGTTTGACTTCCATCCCCATAGACGGTTAGAGGTTCTCCGCGCAATGCCTGCTGAATAAAGTTGGGCACAACGCGGCCATCTTCCAAGTGCATACGAGGCCCATAAGTGTTGAAAATGCGCACAATTCGGGTATCAATGCCGTGAAATCGATGATAAGCCATGGTAAGTGCCTCAGCAAATCGCTTTGCCTCATCATAGACAGAACGCACCCCGATTGGATCCACATGCCCCCAATAACTCTCTTTTTGAGGGTGTTCAAGAGGATCACCATAGATTTCGCTTGTCGATGCTAATAAATACTTTGCCCCATATTTGCGCGCCACTCCAAGGGTGTTATGGGTGCCCAATGCACCGGCCTTCATGGTTTGTATCGGGAGATTCACGTATCCATAAGGTGAGGTCGGATTTGGGCTAGCGGGGGACGCAAAGTGTAGAATTGCGTGAACTTCACCAGGAATGAAAATAAAGTTGGAAACATCATGGCGGATAAACGAAAAACGATCATTCCCAGCTAAATGAGCAAGATTTTCAACGCTCCCGGTAATAAAATTATCCAAGCCAATGATTTCATGACCGTCAGCAAGTAAGCGATCACAGAGATGAGAGCCTAAAAATCCGGCTGCTCCAGTAATGAGAATACGCATAATTCACCTCACTCATTCCTACTCCACACCACTCGGCTCACCAATCCATCGCCGGTGATTTGACGGATTGTTGGGTCTTCGCTGCCCGACTCGGGCACATCGATTAGATATAAATTCCCTTGATAAATTACTGCGATTGCATACAAACCTGTATCACTCATCCGTTCGGGTGACCAACTCATCACTTGTGGCTCCAAACCGCTTTCTCCTTCATCTGGAAAAATGATCTTTGTGTTTGAACCATCCTGATCCATGACCATCAACCGATAACGGCTCACATCACTTTGCTCAGGAAGAATAGCTTGAAGATAGGCAATACGGTAACGTTGAGCATCACCAATCTTCATCATCGGAGAGGGGATAGCAGCCGCAAACATTCCTACCCTTTGAACAAGGTGAATTGGGTAAGGATTTGAAAGTGGTAAGGCGGCTAGGGCAAAAGCTTTCGATTCTTCAGGGTTAGATACTCCCGCTTCGGCTATATGATCAATCGTATAGATGAATTGGCTATCCGGACTCCAGCTAATCTTTGGCACCCATGCCCAATCCGCACCCGTTTGATAAGGGATCACATCCATCATGACTTCAAAACCCCCCTCTTCCGTGACAATACCAACTCCATCAGGGCGGGCGAAAGCAATTTGCTCACCGCGCGGGTCTATTGCAAAGGTTGTCCCCCACCAACCGTAGACGCCTCCCGAATTGGTCTCCACCCATGTTTTCCATTTGGAGACCCAACCATTGGGGCTAAAATCGAGGCTGATTAAGTTATTATTTGCCTGCCAACCTGGCGCAGTGCTACGTGGTTCTACCGTTGAAAAGTAAACCCTTTGAGTGCCAGCGCGTGGATACCACCCCGCGAAATGGACAATATTGGTAACCTTCAAATTGACTAATTTCGTGGGTTTATCGAAATCAACCAAATGAGCTGCCCATAACGAATTGATCAATCCCTCATCGTTTTCTCGTCTTGTGAATAACAACCACTGTCCGTCTCGTGAGAGTTCAAAAATGCGGCCATCCAGATCCCCAGTGCTCACCGCTAAAATCCGATTGGCTGTATTTCCTTCTATTATCCAAGCATTTCCACCCAGCAAATACGCTATTCTGCCAGGGATTTCATGGGTAGTAAAGGTTTTTTGAATACCCACCATCATAATTTCAGGTATGGGCTCCTTAAGAATGGTCGCCTCATTAACCATTGTACGAGATACTTCCACCCCATCTTCGAAAAGAATTCGATAGGTTATTTCCGCTTCACCATTCTGCCCTTTTTGGGCTAATAACGTCACTTGTTCGGGCAAAGACTCGGTTTGTACAACTTTCTGCTCAAAAGGCAGGATAATTCGCTCAACCTCAAATTCCTCGCGCACGCGTATGACTCGAATTTGCATCACTTCGTTGATAACCGTGGCTGCTGATGGTTCGACTCGGTCTAACTGTCCGAGAACGATCTTCGCTTGTTGGAGTGCCTGTCCAACGGTACTGTTAGGGGCGACCTCCAGCGAAATAACTTTTCCATCTGCGGATATCTCAACCACTATGCCCTGAAGGGTTCCTTCTGCAACGGTCGCACACCCTCCCAATAGCAAACCCAATAGCATCCACAAAACAGTTTTCACTACCAAATACCTGAGTGGTATAATTTTCATGGAAATAAAGTGGCATGGGAACAGATTATTGCATCGTTCCACGAATCTTCATTGATCCTTCACCAATTGAGATTTCTTCAATGACCGTTGCTTCCCCAACTTTGGCTACCTGTTCTAAAAACACTTTTTCCACCTGTTGCTCAATGGTATCCAACATGATTCTTGGCAAAGGAAACGGCCCAATTTGGGCGCTGGTAAATTCGATTAGAAGGCTTCCTGTACTATCCACCGCGACCTTAACTGCTACGGATAGAGGAAGCTGGATGTTATCTTGCTGTGCATCTCCATTAATCCAGATTTGGTCATCTCGCAAACGGATTTGGAGATTCGTTATCGGCACTTGGTTGCTTTTTGCTAAATTCAATGCAACATAGGAGGTCAATTGCTGTTCAGTCATCTCGATGGTAAAGGTACCGGTTTGTTTCGCCTCCTGCACTGCCTGTTCCAATTTTTGGCTCATGATCACTGCGTCATCGGTCAAAATGGGAATGCGGTCTGTTTCTTGAAAGACATCACCGCCCAATTGACATGCCAAGGCGGCTGTTAGAATCAGGGTTAGGGCAAAGAAATGCCTCCAAAGTTGCTTAACCATACTTCGTTCACCATTTACCAGAAGAATTAACTGGACAAATTGTATCACAGCATGAAGACCCAATCATCGAATCCTTTTGATCTTACCGCTTTGATTGAAGCTTTGTTATTCGTTTTAGCGAC
>FWPV01009596.1_pt1 | contig 16305 bp, 27 predicted proteins | sample 2228371 | NCBI WGS metagenome assembly FWPV01 (sample SAMEA103939776, study PRJEB20133) | metagenome | reverse complement strand
TTTTTTAATCAAAAATAATACAAATGGATACAGAAAACAATATGTTAGAACTAAAAAAACACCTAAAGCGCGGCGATGCTGCTGTATTAGCCAGCCTTACTGGTTACAGCTATACTACTATAAGGGCCATGCTGAAGGGCGCCCGCACCATGCACCCCCTGGTGTTGCAGGCAATAGAAAAATTAGTGGAACACCGCATAAAAGGCATTGACCAAAAACTAACCGCTATAAAATAAAGGTATATGGAATTAGTACACGAAAAATTTGGCGCCATACGCGCCGCCGAAAAAGACGGAACCTACTGGTTCTGCGCTAAAGACGTTTGCGATGCCTTAGAACTAACTAATACATCGATGGCAATACAACCTTTGGATGACGATGAAAAGGGTATAAGAATTTTTTATACCCCTGGTGGAGAACAGGAAATGCTTGCCGTTAACGAAAGCGGACTATACGCCCTCATACTCCGCAGCAACAAGCCGCGTGCGCGTGAATTCCGCAAATGGGTAACCAACGAGGTGCTGCCCAGCCTGCGGCGCACGGGCAAATATGAAATGACTGGGAAAACCGCCAAACAACTGGCCCGGCTGGCCGAAAAAGAAAACGAAAAAGCCTATAAGCAGCTTATTGCCGAAATACGCCAGCATGTTGACCAAACCGATGCCGAATTTTTGGCTAAGCGGTTGCGCCTGAACCCCGAAACGGTATGGAAGGTGTGGATGGGCTGGCGCAAAAACACAAGCATAATACGCGAACTGTACGAATATGCCCTTAAAAACCGGCAGCACAAAGAGCTGTTTTACACTGCCCGGGGCATTGACGCCGCCCTTAAAGTATTGCGCGGCGAGGTAGACGTTAAACAATTGCCGGGTTATTAATCAATATAAAATAAATAGGTATATGAAAAAAACAAAAGAAGCCATTGCTCTTGAGCTTAAGCAAAAAGCAAGCGAGCTAAACAGCCTTATAAACAAGGCGTATGCTATGGGCCTTAAAGTAAAAATTAATGGTTGCCAGTCTTTATCGGTCGAACCGCAATTGATTGAACTGTCGGTAATCGAAATTACCGAATATTAACCCTTAATTTTTCGGCCAGTTGGAAAAGCAGAGACGAAATATTAAAGTCTTCTTTTACGCTAATAACAGCGCCACAATTGGCGCAATAGATAAACATGTAAGGGAATTTAGTCCCGTCAACCTGTTTTGTCTCTGCTTTAAACCTTGTGCTTTGACAAAATCCGCATTTAGCAGTCATAATCAATTAATTAAATATACAAATATAAACCAATGGAACTAATACACGAAAAATTTGGCACCATACGTGCCATAGAGCGCGATGCCACCTTTTGGTTCTGTGCCAAAGACGTGTGCGATGCTTTAGATTATGAAGATCACAAAGTTGCTTTACGCAAACTTGATGATGATGAAAAGGGGGCGTATATTTTACCCTCCCCTGGTGGTCCTCAAGAAATGCTTACGGTAAACGAAAGCGGTCTTTACGCTCTTATCCTTCGCAGCAACAAGCCGCGTGCCCGCGAGTTTCGCAAATGGGTAACCAACGAAGTGCTGCCCAGCCTGCGGCGCACGGGGCGGTACGAGATGCCGCGCATATATCAGGTGCAAATCGACGACCCTCCCTTAAAATGGGTTAAAGGCATACTGGCCGTGCGCGTAAGGTGGCTTATAGAGCAGGGTTGTTTTTCAGAGAGGGAATACAAATACCTTAAAAGCCAAAGCAGGTTAAACATTGTGCAACGAGCCTGTCACAACCGGCCTGCCATGGTGGCATTCGACAGCCTGCCTGCCGACATTAAGCAACGGGCATCGGAGGCTTACAGCCGTTACCAACCACAAATTACCAAGCTTGAACTAAAAGGCATCGACCTTGGCGATGCACCTGTGCGGAATATTAATGATGTAAAACCTCAAATAGTAAACAAATGGGCATAATAACCAAATTCAAAGCGTTTTTGAGAAGTATTGTTAAAAAGAGGTATTGCCATAAGGCAAAGAACCGTAAAACTTATTTAACCATCAGGTTATGGATTGAAAAAGATTGCAAAAAAGACAGAATAGACACCCTGCGCATAGAGTTTCCCACAAAGCCATTGACTGAAACAGAATATAACGAGTTGCTATACTGGATACAAAGTTATTTTTTGCGAATGCCTGGCGAAAAATGGTGGCAATGGATATATAACAATGCCCCGCTTACAACCGTGTATCACGTACGTTCAAAAGTGGTTGGCGATACAGCGTTTTATAAGCATATTGAAGCTGCCGAAGCGCCTGAGGATTGTGGCAACGAAAACGAAAATCAATTGAGTAAAAACCCTGTTCGGGATAAACAATGAAATGTTCGATGTTAATATCAACTTTTGGATATTGGTTATCAATTTTGGCAATGGCATTCCATAAATCGCGGTTTTGTTCTCTGAAACATCGTTTATGGTCGTCGGGAATTCGCCATTCATCATATAAAACAATTTGTTTAATCATGGCTATATTTTTTAGGGTTCATACAAATATAGCAAAACATCCCGCAAGCCGGCGCGATGCCGCCCTATCGGATGGGGCTGCGGGAACAGAGTTAAAGTTTAACAATTAAAATTTTACAACTATGAAAAATGAAAAAACAAAATTATCCTTTCCTGTCCTATTGGCCAAGGAAGCAGAATTTATTACCGACGGCAAATACAATTATACTATCAAAAAATATCGCCTGTTTGGCTTATTGGTAAAAAAAGAAGTATGTAAGGTGCCTTGTGAACATGGCTTTTTTACAACTTTTTAAGCACTTCGGCAGCATGTTTATCGAGTTCACGCATATAAGTTTCAAAGCCGTAAAATTTGGTGCTGTTTTCCATTTTGCTAATGATTTTTGACAGCAACTGGTAAATAACCACCTGATTGGCATAGATTCTTTTTAAATCAATTTCATTCATGGCTATAATTTTTAAGGTTCATACAAATGTAGCAAAATTTTCCGCACGCCGGCGCGATGCTGCCCTATCGGATGGGGCTGCGGGAACAATTAATCAATAATTGTTATGTTTGAGTATTACAAAAACATACTATGCGTCCAACCACAACGGCTAATTGATAGCGGGTATATAACTAATAGACAATATAAATATTGGCGAGGCATTAATCAATTACACATTATTCGCCGTGCTTGCCATAATACCCCAGCTCTTATAGCCTTCGACAGCCTGCCCGACGATGTTAAGGCACGCATCAAAGCCGACGGCCATGACCCTCACAACCTTGCAATGCGCAACATGCTCGAACCATATATTACTCCCGATACACACGCAGCAGAGTACTACACTAAATATTTAACCCCCTCAGGTACTCACCTTAGAGCCGATCAACAGCTGCAATACACTACAGAAGCCATAATACTTAATGCCATACGCAGTTATCTTGCCGATACCATAGGCAATAAGCGGGTGCGTGGCGGGCGCAAATCGGGTATATGGCAGGTAATTGCCAAGGCTGTGCAGCAGCTCGACCCCGAGAGGTTTCGACACAGCCTGCCCGAAAATTACCGTCGACTGCAGGAAAAATACCGCCGCTATATTAAAGAAGGTTACCAAAGCCTCATTCATGGAGGGCATGGCAACCGTAACCGTGCAAAAACTAATGAACTCATCGAACGCCTGCTTATATCTATATATTGCATGGACAACCTGCCATTTGGCGAGTGGGTGCACGATTATTACCTGAAATTCATTGCCGGCAGCCTGCAGATAGCCGATGCTGAAACCGGCGAGCTGTTCGACCGGGAGCAATTTAAAGATAGCAAAGGCAATTACATAGTAATAAGTAAGTCGACCGTTTGGAATATACTTCACAAGCCCGATAATGCCATAATTATTGATCGCCAGCGTAAGGCACGTATTGACCATATTACTGGTGCAACGCCATTTAACCGTCGTAAGAAACCTAATTATAGCCTTAGTATGATAACGATGGACGACTGGACACACAACATTCGCACCTCCGATGGGCAGATGCTTAATGCTTATGTGGCAATAGATGTTTGCAGCGAGGCAATCATTGGCTGGGCTTTTGGTACAAACAGCCCCAATACAGCCATGGTAACCGAATGTTTGCGTAGCATGTATTACAATCTTACCGCTGCCATGTTGCCATGGCCAATTGAGGCACAGGTCGAAAATCACCTGATACGCGACATGGATAATGATTTTAAACATTTGTTTACTTATGTAAGTTATTGTACCCCAGGTATTGCACGCGATAAGCATGCCGAGCCTTATATTAAACAGTTTAAATACGGCACTCTGAAACGATTTTTGCCTATGGGACGTTGGCATGCAAAGAGCGAAGCCTACCGGGTTAAAAACGCAGCCAAAGACCCAGACTACAAACAACCGCGCATGCCTCTCGACGAGCTTATTGCTGCAACCATCGAAGGCATTAAAATGCACAACCACGAATTACACACCAACCAAAAAAAATATCCTGGCAAAACCCGCTGGCAGGTGCTTATGGAGCACGTTAATCCCAATGCCATGCAGCCGGCACACTATAAGTTACTCCGATACATTGGAAACTGCACAGAAACCAGCATCAGAAACAACGACTATATACGACTGAAATACGAAGATTACATGCTGGAAACTTTCGATATGCTCAGCCATCTTAAACCAGGTGATTATAATATACAAGCCTACTGGTTGCCAAATGCCGAAGGCAAAATCACAGAGGCTTATATATATCAGGGCGATACTTATCTGGGCCGTGTATTACCCTACGAACGTTACCAGACAGCCAAAGCCGAGCGAACAGAAGCCGACGAAATAATAAGGATTGAACAGGCAAAACGCCAAAAGAAATTCTTTGCCCGCGAAAACAACCTAAAGGCCAACAAATTTACTCGTCTGGTAATGGCCATAAACCAGTCCGACAGCCAGTATAACGACATTGAAGCACGGCCTATTGAACAGCCCGAAGAAGTAATGATTGCCGATGATGATTTATTAATAGAAACCGACATAGCAAAACAGGCTTTGCAAAGTTTTTAGATAGTATTTATTAACCAATAAAATGGTAGAAACATGGAAACTAAGCGTCAACAATATCAAGAACAACCCGGATATCCTGTTCGATTGCATTTATCAGCTGTACCAGCGACTGAAAAACAATTAGCAATGAAATGTAATGATTCATTTTTGGCGGATAACACTGAAGAGTATACTGAACTCCGAAATGTTTGCATCCGGCTTGTTCAGATTCATCATCAGGATAAAACCAAAACATCGATACGGATACCTGTATATCGTAATGTCTTATTACACTTTGACACTGTTCAAAAACATTATCGGTCAAAGTCTTTAGAGCATCATAATCAATGCGGTCATAATGATAAAAATTCAGATGAATTTTAAACGGAATCATTTTATAACTTATTAAAATACAAATATATGATTACAAATGAAATAAAACAACAAATAGTTGCAGCCTTGCGTGATAATTTGAAGAATTATCCCAGTGCTGCCAAGATGGCCCGTGCGCTTGATATTAATGGCGCACAACTAAGCCGTATTCTTAAAGGCGACATGGACAACGTGGTTAGCGATGCCAAATGGTTAAGCCTTGCCCGCCGGTTGGATGTTAATATAGGCCATAAAGCGCCTATTATAGCAGCCGAAACCGATGTTTATAAGTTTATATCGGCGCAATTGGATCTTTGCCAATCAGGTTCATTGTCGGCCCTGCTATGCGACATTGCCGGCATAGGTAAAACTTATGCAGCACGGCAATATGTGCGAGCTAATAAATATGCTGTTTACATTGATTGCAGCCAGGTTAAAAGCAAACAAAAGCTTATTAGGCAGATAGCCAAAGAATTTGGGGTTAATCACACAGGCAAATACTCCGACGTTTATCAAGACCTTGTGTTTTACCTGCGTTCAATAGCCAACCCGTTAATAATACTTGACGAGGCCGGCGACCTTGATTACCCGGCATTTTTGGAACTGAAAGCCCTTTGGAATGCCACCGAATTTCAGTGTGGATGGTATATGATGGGAGCCGACGGACTAAAAGCAAAGTTTGAACGCTCGTTGAACAGCAAAAAAATTGGCTATGCCGAGCTGTTTCGTCGTTTTGGTGAACGTTATCAGCGCATAACACCTGAAGGACGTGAGGAACGTGAGGACTTTTTGCGAAGGCAAATAGCCATAGTAGCCAAAGCCAACGGGTTAACGAATTATCAGGAATTATATCTTAAAACACAAGGCTCACTTACACGCCTTTACATAGAGATACAGAAAATACGAAACACAAAACAGGCAGCTTAATGGCAAAGGAGGCAAAAAACAAGGCAATGAGCATACATGCCGTATTGGCATACAAGCCGGTATTGATGGATTTCGACGGCGAATTCGAGGCCTTAATGGGCAAGCCAGAAAGGCAAGGTACGTGGATTATTTGGGGAAACAGTGGCAACGGCAAAACACGGTTTGCATTGCAACTGGCAAAATACCTTACCCGTTTTGGGCGTGTGGCTTATAATAGTTTAGAAGAAGGTTTATCACTATCGATGCGCAAGGCTATTACAGAGCTTGGATTACGTGAGTGCAATGGCAAACTACTTTTTATTGATAAGGAGGATATTACTGAATTGCAAGCCCGCCTTAGAAGGCCAAAAAGTCCGGATATAATCATAATAGATAGTCTTCAATACACCGGCCTTGATTACCGGGCATATAAGGCAATGAAGAATGAGTTTTGCCGAAAGCTATTTGTATTTATAAGCCATGCCGAAGGTAAAGATCCTGCCGGACGTACGGCAAAGAGTATACGTTTTGATGCGAATGTAAAAATTTACATTGAGGGATTTAAAGCCTTTGCCGTAAGCCGTTACGGAGGTGGGCAACCTTATACTATATGGGATATTGGGGCACAAAATTATTATGGAGTATGAAAACAACATTAAAACGCCGAAAATTGCTGGCCAAATATCATATTATTTGCCAGCAAATGGGCATGACAGAGGATGACCGCAGGGCACAGCTTGAGGGATGTTATGGCGTAAGCAGCAGCCGCGAGCTTACCGACAGTCAGCTGGCCGATGCCATTGATACATTACTACGCGTGCAACAAGCCGATGCCAATATATGGCGTCGCCGGGTAATGGCTGCCATTGGCGCTTACCTACGAAGGCTGAATTTAACCGAAAACGCTGAAATAATTAAAGGCATAGCCTGCCGTGCAGCCGGAACAAATGATTTCAATAAAATACCCTTGAGCAAACTGCGAGCTCTATACAATGAATTTTCAAAACAAAATCGCACGGGTGAAGAATGTAAGAACATACAGGGTTTAATAGAAAACAAGTTAGCAATTTTAAACTAAAAGATATGAAAACACAAGAAACAACAACACGCGATATTATAGCTGTTAAAAACGACATATCGCGAATTAATGCGCTAATAGAAAAGCGAGAAAAATGGCTTAATGATCCTGTTAACCGCCGACGCGGTACCTGGCAGGCTGTATATAACGATACAAAACAGCTTGTAGAGCAATTACAAGAGCTTGAAGATGAATTAAATTATTTATCTAATCATTAAAACCATGATAACAATGATTAAAATAGCAGTTATTCGCAAAATCTTGCAATTACTGCATAGTCAGCAAGAATCCTACAGGCATATACAAAAAAGCCTGGTCATAGGTAGTATGGAATGGAAATATTATCAAAGCAAGATTAATGCTTTGACCGACCTTGAATTATCAATTATTGAAAACTATAAACTTAAAAACAAATAATTATGGAAACAAAGCAAATAGTAGTAAGCCCCGATGAAATGGCCGAATTTATAGCCTTTAAAAAAGAGAAGGCTCGTCAGGAAGCCGAAAAAATTAAAAAACAAAATCGCGAAACCTACAAACAACTCATCGATGAGTTGATTGATGTTAACTTTCCGCTGCTGCAGCAGGTAAGCGAAGGGTTGGCAACTACCAAAACAAATGTTATCAATGCCTTCAAAAAGGCAATCGAGATGAAAAAGGAAATCTACGAGGTGGATGATGGGCAATACACGCATACATTCACGAACTCTACTGCTGATAGGCGCATTATCATAGGTGTATATACTACCGATGCCTACCGCGATACCGTGAACGAAGGTATAGCTATCGTTAAGGAAGCAATTATGAACATGGCCAAAGATGACGACAGCCGGGCATTGGTTGAGGCAATATTGAAACTTTTGAGCAAGGACCAGAAGGGAAACCTTAAAGCCAGCAGGGTATTGCAACTTCGCCAGCTGGCAGAGAAAATAGGCAATGAACGATTGCTTGAAGGCGTGAAAATAATTGAGGAAAGCTACCAACCCCAGATTACCAAGACATTTATTCGGGCTGAATATAAAAATGAGAATGGCGCTTGGGTAAATGTGGCGCTGGGAATGACAGAAGCTTAATATCATTTAAAAAAGCCAACCATGAAATACTTACTTACCTCACCCAAATGGGAAGGCAGCATTGAACTTGAATACCATGAAAATGGTTACCTAAAAAGCTGCAAAATTCCGGAGGTAATTGATATTAAGGTAGTCTACTGGTTATCTACCCACTTTCCCACCGATGTGGCCTTGCTTGACTGGTATCGCGAAAATACTAACGCAAAAATTGAGGAATACATTGGCGAGCTATCCTTCGACGAATTCTGGGACCGCTACGATAAAAAAACAGGCAGCAAGGAATTAGCTCGCCAGCTTTGGGATGGCGAGAAAAAGACGATCAACAAACGACCCATCAACAGTGCCGATCGTATCGCCATTATGCGCATGTTAAATCGATATGTGCAGAAATTCTACGCCGAGCGCAAAGAATTTCAGCCACTTGCTTCAACCTTCCTATACCAACGTCGATGGGAGAGCGAATTAGAAACTATGCGCAAACGCCTCGATGTGCAGAATATATATGCAAAGCAGCTCATGGAAAAATGGTCAATTAAATCGATTGAAAATGAAAATACAAACAAAGAACAATGACACCACCCTTGCGCATATCCGCGATGCGATATGCGCATACTTTGGTATTTCCGTACCTGCTGTCGTAAGTGCTGGAAAATCAGAATACTTCGTCATTGCCCGAAAAATGATTGCGTGGTTTGGCAATTATTACGGCTGCACAGACAGCGAGATAGCAGAGCTAATTGGACGAGACAGAACCAGCATCATCTATAGCCGAAAATGGGTATCTGAGAGAATATCTATTGACAAGCATTTCCGTAAGATGGTGCGAAATATCCAATTTCTAATTGAAAATCCATTAGACGAAATGCCAGAATATTCTTTTGATAAGAGTAAGCTACATCAGGAATTATTCAGAATTTTCAAGGAATTGGCAAATGAAATTATCATTAGCCCTACATTATTCGAGATTACACAGATTCCAAAGTTCGTCAAAAAAATCGAAAGGCTTGGGATTAAATCGGATAATGTATACAGGGAATTATACACTTTTACCCATCGCATACAGAAGGATGTCGATCATAGTCCTGAGGAATATATTGACCGATTAATGCAAATTGCGCAAAATCAGAGCTCTTAAAATTACGAAAAACATCAGCCTTATGAGAAAGCAATTATATTATATTGCCATCACCATCACGCTTATATTGTTGGTATTAGAACTTACCTATATAAATGCGAAAAGCCTTCTATATCTTACAGCGGAGATGGGGCTTGTCGATCGATTATTTGCCATCATTGGGGCATTGGCATTTAGTTTGGTCACTGTGCTGGTTATGCGCACTACCCGCAGCCGTTGGATGCGCATACTATTTCCTGTTTTTGATTCATTGCTCGTTTTTTGTGGTTTTAATTTGAAATTTGCCAACAACCTGATGGACAATCCTATTGCATTTTATCTTACTATATTTTTTGCCGTATTTACGGGACTTATCATGTATTCATTAGGATTAATAGGCGCAAAATACGATAAACAACGCAGGCGTAATTTTTAACATGTTGATAATTTGATTTTTAATTATCTTTTATGATTAATGCTAAAGCGTAATTTCGTGAAAAACCACTTATGGCATACAAGAGCATCAACCGACTGCGTCGTATTATCGAAATTCAGAATTTAACGCTGCAATATACACAGCAAGGGGTTTCGCAGGAATATATATATCGAAATATTATCTATCCTCGATTCTTTATTAGTCGTCAAACTTATTACCGATATTTAGCCGAGCCTGCCAAACGTAAAGTTCATGCTGAGTTATAATTCGTTTTGTTCAAAAACAGGCTGTATAGTTAAGGATGTCTTTTGTTTTTCGTAATGTTGTGCATCAGTAAAGGTGGTTGTATATATCACTTGTAGCACAGCCAATCCGTCTTCTCGTTTTTCACGCAAACAGCTTAGCCGGCTCAAAACTCCAAAACTTCCATCGTCGGGTTTCCACCATTGTAAGGCTTGTTGTATTTTTTCGGCTAAATCAAAAATTGCTAATCCGCGCTCTCTTACATCATCAGGAGCAGCCAGATTAGTATCGTCAAATACCTGAGCAATAAGGCGAATGGTTACATTTACCCGGCATTGCTGCGCACCGGATAAGCCAATGTTATCGCATTGCGGATAATCGATACTAATAAGCGCTGCCGGAAAATCGACGGCTGCACGGTATTCGGCATAATCGAGCTGGCCATTGTCGAGGTCGATCCATGCAAGTTCTGGTACCTGCTCTTTAAGCTGATTGGCTATTTTTTCGTAAATGTTTTTCATGGCTTTTGTTTTTATAGTTCTAAAATACTTTTTAAATGCCTTTGAATAAGCGTTTCAATTTCATGTTGCAGTTGATTACTGTTACCCATAAACTGGCGTTGTGGCATGGTATAGCGCACATTTACACTATCTTTTTTGGTTAATGCAAGGGCTTTCCAGCGGCTGGCTTTATCGGTATTGCCGTTACGGTTGGCCTCGTACATTTTAGCCCATGCAAAGCGGCGCATCTGGCGGGTAACGGGTATGGTAATATTCATAGGTCCACCCTCATTGTGTATTTTGGCGTAAGGCTTATCGGTGCTAATGATAATAAGGTTGCCCTGAATGCGATAGTCGATGCTGTTCATAAGCTCGTTTTGCCGGCTCAGTAGCGGGCCATATTGAGCAGCTGCATTGCCTTGCTCATTAAACCTTTTAGGCGGTTGCCATCGTTTAAGTCCACCATCGCGCCAGCCACCCTGTCGGAAATTTTCCTTAAAAAAATCGACGGCAGTTTTGCCCACATAACGTGGCAGCTTGTTTTGTAAGAACTGCTGCAACTCGGCTTGCTTTTTTAACAAAATTTTTGAAAAATTTTCGGGCGTCATGGTATCTTTTTAAAAAAAATGTCGTATATTTGTATTTGAAGTTTCCTGATGTGATTCGCGCTGGCCGTATGAGCCGGAGTAGACGTTTTCAGGAAACTTCATTTTTTTATATCAGTAATAAATTTAGTAGGTATTCCTTCTTTTATATCATCTATTCCATCAGTAATACAATAATAAACCTCGCTTTTTAGATCTTTATGTAATTTTACATTAATAAAACGTTCTATACCACCTATTTTCGCTTTGTAATATAAAAAACAATACGCTTCTGGGTGTTTTTGTTTTCCGGCCAGTTTATGTTCTTTCGGATAAGGTTTAATTTCGCTCCAGCCTAAATACTGCCAATTATCAACATCTTTGTTTATCTTGGCTAAATATAATAGAACCTTCCAGTTAGAACTATGCGCTCTTGTATCTTTGATAGCTGTTCTTAATAGTCTAATACTTCCGGTTATTAATTTATCTGATTTAATTTCAATTCCTATATGTTCTGGTATTTTCTTTTTCCATGATTTTAATACATTTTCAACTCTAATAAGCAGTTTTTTATTTATATCTTTCTCTTTACTCTCCACCGCCTGTTCCGCCCCCTCGTAAGCCTTAGTTTTATAGGGGTGGGTATTTACGTTAAACAATTGGCCTGTTGCTGGATTAGCATCCAGTCCAGGCGCTGGCTTATAAGGAGCCGTTGGGGTATAATCGGCGGGTTTATCGTCGGTGTTGGTTATGCCGCACTTGCAGTTCCACAGGTTGCCCGGGTAATGTTGTTTCCAAAAGGGGTCGTCGATGGGTTTTACGAGGCCGTAAAAAGGCGTATGCCCTTCGCGTTTTTCGATGCTGGTGCTGGGCAGCCATTTAAGGTTTGGAAACAGGTCGGCATCACGTTCGTACTTGCGCCATTGGGCAGCCTGCCGTGCTCGCATTATTGCGGTTGAGTATTCGGTTTGTAGCCAATCGCGGTTATAATGACTGGCAATGGGCTGAACATCCTTAACCCATTGGCTGAAGGGTTTTACCTGTCCGTTGTCATCCACCAGTCTTGCAGCCAAATCGTTTTGTTGGCGGTGCACTTTAAATGCGGCAAACAGGCCGGCATTGTGGCGCAATTCATATACAAAATCGGCATCGGGGTGATTGTAATCAATTTTACCGAAGCCTTTGTCGATGGCCAGATTAAGCGTTTGCCAGGTGGCTTCAAAGAGGTTGGGTTCAATGTCGGTTTTAACATTAATTTTTTTGTGGTAGATGTTTTCGAGTGCCCGTTTTATTACCTGTTCGTCCCAAGCCGGGAAAGGCTCATCAGCATCTGTTTTTCCGGCGCATATATGAGTAGGAGCATACAGAGCGTCGATTACCAGTCTAATGCCCCGCTTTGGTGCGGGGCTTGGTCGAAAAAACCAAGCTGCGGGTTTTGGTTGATACGTCCCTTTACAGGCACATTGTATTTTTCAACAAAATATTGCTCATCTACTTCAAAGTAGGTAAGCAACATTTTTTCAATTTCGAGCTGCTGCTCAGGAGTATAATCAACGGCATAATCCCAGTTGAAATAATGTTTTTCTGTAAATGGAAATCCAAGGGCAATAAGCCGCGGCAATAACTGATTATTAACAATGTCCTTAACAAAATCGGCCTGCTGTTCAATAGTGAGCTGTAGCATACGTTCGTGCACCTCGCTTTGGCTGCGGCTGCTGCCATCGTCGGCGGTCATAGTTACTGTTAGCACAGCCTTGCTCATTTCGGTGTTGGCTCGTTCAATACGTCGATCATATACCTCAAAGGCGTCGCCTCGCGAAGTTTCTTTGATGTCTATTTCTGTGCCATCTGGGAATAATCCCCATGCTGCAGCCCCCATATTAGTTAACATTTGCTCCAGCCGGCCGCGTTCTTTTGGGTCGGTGGTGTTGGTTTTGGCAATACGTATGGGCATGCCGAACATTTCTCCGAACCCGTCCCAGAAAGCCATCATATTTTTTTTACTGATTGCCTGCGGCGCGCATTTTAGATATAAGCCCAAATCTTTCGGTTTACCGGCCTCGATGAGCCATTGGCTTATTTTTCCTTCACGGTAAGGAATACCCTTAGAATAGTCATCATATACATCCTTAAGAATAAGCCCAAATTCAGGCACCACATGCTGGCGGGGAATTAGTTCAACTGAGCTGAACCGGCGTCGACCAATAGACGATGTAACAATATCACCCAATTGGATAAGCGAATGTCCCCAGTAACGTGCCTGCAATATATATTTCATCAAGTCTTTAAACCATTCATCTTCGAGCAATAGGGTAAGTTCAGCAACTTCCTTACCCGTATTTATATCGTATACCTTAAAACTGCGACTAATTACAGAATTAGTAAGCTGTTCCACTATACCGCTCAGGTGATTGTCTATTTCAACGTCGGTATAAATATTGTATAGCTCTAATCGTCTCGGATACTCTACGTCAATAGCCATTTGCCATGCCCGTCGCCAGGCGGCAATATCCTTTTTGGTCAGCTGCTGGGTCATTTGCGCCAGCTCAATTATCATTTTTTTCATCCGCTCTGTTTGTGCAAGCTCCATCATCAGTCCATTACGGCGTAGCACAAGCGGTTGTCCGTTAGCATCATACAGGGTTACCATTCGTATGTATTTTTTTCGTTACTACCATATCGGATAATATCACTGTCGGTTGTATCGGGCACAACCGGAAAATCGGGTTGCACAATGCCCGATTGCACGTCTTTTAGCCATGCAATAGCCCGTTCATAACGTTCCTTGCGCAGTTTCAGGTCAATATTAGGGTTGACAATATTAATCAGGTGCCATGTGGCAATATCTTTCACAAAAATGAGCAATAGCTTATGGCGGTTATTGCCTGTGGCTCCGAACAATGCTTCGGTATCGAAACGGGATAGATAGCCTTTTGCCTCGGCAATAGCACCGTCGATGGCTGCCCATGCAATAGTTTCATCGTTACGAATGATTGAGGTAATACTTTCTATCCGCAAATGGCTTGTAAGTTCGTTAATAGTTAAAAACATATCTTTTACCAGCTATGATTAATACTACGTTTAGCGATGACAGGGGTAAAGCTCATAGCCCTGTCCATCTTAATTAAATCTCTTATAGCCTGCTCGTCGGCATCGGGGGCGTCGTCGTGGGTGCGGTAGCCGGGTTCAATGCCAAAGAGCTGCGCCATGCCAACCTGCATATCATTTGAAGCCTTTTTTCTTTCGTTCCAGAAAATGCGGCCGTTTTGGTAATATGGGTGCATACTTAGCAAGCGGTCGAGCTTTTTTCCTTTGGGACTTTCGGTAATAGTTAGATTAAGAGGTTTGCCTTGTTGTTTTTCCACCTCTTTAATGGCCTCCCTTAAAGGGTCATTCCAAAACTGGCTTTCAACGCGCCAATGTACAATTACATGATCTGGCAATTCGTCCTGATACTGATACATCCACCGAATAGCATCGGCCATTTTACACTGGCGCACAAAACTGTCGAGCAGCCAGAGTTGGTGTTTATATAGCCCCCAAACACGTATGGCATTGTAGTCGTTTTTGCCCGAATAAGCCGGGTCCCAACGTCCAATAATCACTTCAAAATGGTCAATTCGGGGCGGCGTTGCCCACTGTATAAGCTCGGGTGTGAAAATTTTACCCTCGGTAAATGGCGTATTGTTGTATTCAGCCTCAAGCGCAATGGTGCCGATTTCTTTTTCGAGTTTTTGGTAATAGTCGGCCGGATATTTTGCAGGCCATGCAGGTTTACGGTCGGCACCCGGACAGGCATCAACCCGGTGTAGTTTCCATTCGGGATGGCGAATGCGTAATTCTTCCTGAATAGTGCGAGGGGCGAAATGGTTGTTAACCATCAGAAAACGCCTTACAGGTCCGTCCATTGTAGGAAGTATAGAACGTTCAATCCACATTACCAGCTCGTCCTGTATGCGTGGGTTGCGAATGCTGTCTTTATCCTCAATGTCATCTACTACTATATAATTAGGCCGTTGAGCTCCTTCACGTAGCCCTCTGGCGTCTTGACCTGCGCCCAGTGCTTTAGCCACAAACCTATCGCGACAACTAAACGATCCTTTAGCCCATCGGCCGGGGGTAACTTGCTCACCAAAATCACTTCGTAACCGCAAGTTATTTGCAAATTCGGCCTGAAGGTCGTTAAGCAATATATTAGCCTTATCCTCATTATTGCCAATGATGAGCATGTAAATGGTTTCGTCGTTTATCCACAGCCATAATGGGATAATAATATCACACACTACCGATTTAGCAAGCCCACGACCCCAACGAACTATAACTTTTGCAAGCGGGTTAGCCTTAACCATTCGGGCAAGCTGCACATGAAAATCGGGCACCTGAGCAATAGCATAATGCGGAAAATAGTACTCGACAAAAAAACGGTAGTCGGTGCGAGCCCGTTCGATACGGCGCAATTGCTCCTCTGGAGTATCGAGGCTTACTCCTGTATGATTGCGTACATTGCTGCAATGCTTGCGCCAGTTTTTTATGGCTTGTTGCTGCGTGGCTGTCATGGTTAGATATTAATTCGTTCGTTAACAAACTGGTCGTGCAGCTTATTGATAGTTTTAATGAGGTCGTCAGTAATGTTTTTGTCGAATGCTTGACGACCAATGAGCCAGCGTTCAAACTCAATAAAAGCCTCGATAAAATCAACAACCGTAGCTTTTTTATCAAGTTTTTCGATCGCGCCGGCAAGTTTACTTAGTTTGTCGCCAAGTCCTGTCATAGCATCTGGGTCGTCACTTTGCAATACGCCGTCGAGCAATTGGTTAATGCTTGCCAGGGTTTTATTAACCAGTTCGGTACGTGTAACCTGTCGAGCAGCACGTATGGTATCCCAGCCACCTTCTTTTACCCACTTTACAATGGTTTGAGGCGATACGCCAAGCCGTTCGGCTATTTCTTTTTGCAGCGTGCCGTTCAG
>FWPV01007442.1_pt1 | contig 16306 bp, 14 predicted proteins | sample 2228371 | NCBI WGS metagenome assembly FWPV01 (sample SAMEA103939776, study PRJEB20133) | metagenome | reverse complement strand
GGTCAGAAGCATTTTAGATGTGGCCTGCGGGACAGGTTGGCATGCCCTTGTTTTAGCCCAAAAGGGTTATTACACCGTTGGTTGCGATGCTAGTGTCGAGATGATCGCTCGGGCCCGAGCCAATGCGGCGAAGGAAGGAGTTGAGGTAACTTTTGAAGTCGCTTCTTTTAGCGAGCTAAACAAGTTTAAAGAGAGATTTGATGCTGTTCTTTGCCTGGGTAATTCTCTCCCCCATTTGCTTACGAAAAGGGCCCTCCGCGAGGCTCTGCGCCAAATGCAGCTCCGCCTTAATCCTGGTGGAGTCCTGGTCTTGCAGAATTTAAATTACGATCTCCGTCTAAAGAAGAAACCGAGATTTTTTGCCGTCAATGGAAATGAACATACTTTAGTTTGGCGCTTTGCCGATTATGGGGCGCAATATATTACCTTTCACACCGCTTTATTTGAAAAAAGATTAGAAGGTAAAAACCCGCCGAAGGTTAGTTGGTCAGTGGAAGTAAATAGTACCCTGCAGAAACCCTTTCGTAAGAAAGACCTCCAAATGACTCTTCAGCAAGTTGGTTTTAAAGAAATAAAATTTTTTGGCGGCTTAGATGGCTCATCTTTTATCAAAAACAAATCTCCAGATTTAGTAATTATTGCCCGCAGATTGTAAATTAAGGATCTCTTCGACTTTCCCCACTTAGCTTGTTGGCCAATTATGTTATATTCATAATTAGGCAGGAAGGCCAGAGGCAGACCAGAGGCAGGCCGGAAGCAGGCCGGAGGCAGGCCGGAGGCAGGCGAGGCAGGCATGAAGCAAGCATGAATGAGGAAAAATCGGTGGGAGAAGAAGCTTGCCGAATACGGCAAGGGCCAAGCCCTTGCCCTACGCTATGGTCATTGACCAATTGGCGCATAGGATCGTTTTAAAAATTGACAAACATGGGCAAAAAACATATATTATTTTGCTATAAATTAAAGGGATAAAATGCGAAAAGGAGGGAATTAAGATGGAGAAGATTAAGTTGAAGAAGGCTTATTTTTGGCTGATTTTTCTGCCGATTTTTTCATTTATTTTTCTTTTAGGAAAACCAGGAGAGCTAATCGCCCAAGAAAAGAAAACTTTATTAAGGATGGGGGCCTTGCCCAGTGGAAGCGGCTGGTATTTTTTAAGCACGCAGATAGCTACCGTGGTTAACCGTAACCTTCCCAATGTAGAAATAAGTGCTCGGGAAACAACAGGGACAAGAGAAAACGTCCTCCGCATGAGTAAAAATGAATTGGAGTTAGGCATGAGCGAGGCTTTGGTTTCCTATGAATGTTACCGCGGGATTGGCCGATTTAAAGGTAAGCCTATTTCTAATCATCGCCTCCTTTGGAATAACACCACTACCTATATGCATTGGGCAGTCACGCAAGATAGTGGCATTAAGACCTTTGAAGAATTGGAGGGTAAACTTTTCAATCCCAGCACCATCGGCGGAGGGGGCGAGTATATTACAGAGAAAGTCTTTGAGTTATTAGGATTCAAGCCTAAATTTTATCGCGCTAAGCTTTCGGATGCGGCTGAAGCTGTAAAAGATGGTCGGATTGTGGGTTTCAGCTATAATGGTACCTTGCCAACTCCGATCTTTGTGGAGGTCCATGCCGCCAGACCTATCCGTCTTCTTTCTTTGAAAGAAGAACAGGTTAAGAAAGTAATTGAAAAATACCCCTTCTTCGTGAGAGCAGTTATTCCGGCTAATACTTATAAAAACGTCCCCGAAGCCGTGACTTTAGGGTTATATATTAATTTCGCGGCCAACAAAGAAGTTCCAGATGATGTAATCTATGGCGTGGTAAAAACATTCTGGCAGAACCTTCCAGAGATTGCCAAGGCCTTCCCCCTGGTGGCCAAGACGAAGCCAGAAGAGACTGTTAATAATGCCACGGCCCCGCTCCACAGGGGAGCTTTAAAGTACTATCAGGAGATTGGCCTAAAAATTCCCAAAGAAGCAATTCCTCCAGAAGCGATGTAGGTTCTGGTGGGGGTTGCGCCCTTAGACCCAATTAACGTAGCATTTTTTAAAGGGAAATTCGTCCTATCTTCGCCAAAAGAGGGATTTTAATGTCTAAATTTGGCCAAGAGCCTGCGCGGCCAATGGCCCTTTCTGCTGAACAACAAAAGGCAGTAGAAAAAGAAGAAACTCCCAAGCGTGATCTTAAGGGTTTCTGGCTTTACACGATGAGGGCTGTCGCTATCGTGATGGCCCTCTTCCATATATATACAGCCGGAAGAGGAGCTTGGGTTTTACAGAATACTATTCATTTCTTCTTCTCCTTGACGCTCATCTTAATTACCTACCCTCCGCGTAAGAAGAGTAGCACCCGGAATGAAGTGCCGGTCTGGGATATCTTATTAATGGGTTTGGGCATGAGCGGGAATATTTATTACATGTTAAACATAGATCGTATTCTTTACGATCTGGGCTGGCTTTCACCAACTCCCCTCGATCTCTTCTTTGGAACGATCATGATTTTCGTGGTCCTGGAAGCTGCCCGCCGCACCATAGGTTTAGTCTTACCTATTATCGCCATAGTGGCTTTGTTTTACGCCTATTTTGGCCCTTATTTTCCAGGCAAATGGATACACTCGGGTTTTTCAATTAAAGATATCATTGCCAGCCTCTATCTGGGTGAGTTGGGAATTTATGGTTCGATCATGAGAGTTTCAGCCAATGTAATCGCCATTTTTGTAATCTTTGGCGGCTTGTTAGTGCAGACCGGAGGAGGCGATGTTTTTATTCGCCTGGCTTATGCCTTAACTGGTCGGCTAACCGGAGGCCCTCCCAAAGTAGCGGTTATTTCCAGTATGCTTTTTGGGATGATTAGCGGCTCAACTGCGGCTAATGTAGCTACAACGGGGGTTTTCACTATTCCGTTAATGAAGTCGAAGGGATATAACTCTCAATTTGCCGGAGCAGTAGAAGCAGCAGCTTCTTGCGGCGGGCAGATTATGCCGCCTATTATGGGGGCGGGCGCATTTATTATGGCTGATATTTTAGGTATCTCCTATTTCAAGATTGCTGCTGCGGCTTTAATTCCGGCAATTCTTTATTACTTAGGATGTTGGATAGCAGTCCAGTTCGAAGCCAGGCGTTTAGGAATTCCGGCTGATCCGCAGGCGGGGAAGATGCCTCTTAAAGAGATGCTGGCCGGAAGCCATACCCTTTTCCTTCCTTTGCTCTTTCTGATCGTGATGTTGGTTCTAATGTATACACCCACTACTTGTGCCTTTTGGTCTTTTGTTGTGGCTTTAGTTCTCTATCTCATATCGCAGAGGAGTAAGAAGGATCTTATAGCAGCTTTGAAAAAAGTGCTGAAGGCTTTAGAGGCAGGAGCTTATACTGCGGCCTTTGTGGCCTCTATGGCTGGAGTAGTTCAGTTTATAGTGGCGGTAGTGGGGATGACGGGGTTGGCCGTGAAGTTTTCCGGAGTAATTATCGCTTTGAGTGGCCAGTCGCAGATCATCGCTTTATTTTTAGGAATGATCGTCACTATGATTTTGGGGATGGGTGTACCTACCGTTGCTGCTTATATTTTAGGGGCTTCCATAGTAGCCGGCGCCTTTATAAATATAGGTATAGATCTTATGTCGGCGCATCTTTTTATTTTCTACTATGGAGTCCTGGCCGGCGTAACTCCACCTGTCGCCTTAGCGGCCTACGTAGGTGCGGCTATTGCTGGCGCTCATTGGCTAAGAACGGCCTTCACCGCTTGCCGGATCGGATTTGCTGGTTTCTTAGTCCCCTTTATGTTTGTCTATAATCCGCCTCTCCTTGGTAAGGGGCCTCTTTTATGGGTGCTTATTGCTTTTTTCTCCGCAAGTATTGGAGTAATAGCCTTAGCTGGCGCGATGATTGGTTATTTAATTAGGCCCGCCAATATTGTGGAAAGGATTATCCTCTTTGGGGCAGCCCTGGCCTTAATTGATGCTCGCCTGGTTACTGATCTTATTGGCTATGGTTTATTCGGCATCACCTTTTTATTGCAGAAGTTCTGGAATTGGCGTCCTCAAGAAGCCTTTCCCGTGGCCCAGCTTGCCAAAGAATAGCTAAGATTTAAAGGTAATTCGTGGTTGATAAGAATAGAAAGCGACTCTTTGATGATTGGCCAGACAGATATGATCGCTGGTTTACCACGCCCTTGGGAGCTTTGATAAAAGAATATGAAAGCCGGCTCATATTCGAGCTTTTAACTCCTCATCCGGGAGAATTAATTTTAGATGCTGGCTGCGGGACAGGTATTTTTACGCTGGACATTTTGGCGAAAGGGACAAGGGTAATTGGCGTCGATATTTCTCGGCCAATGCTCAGGCGAGCTAAAGAAAAAACAAAGGGCTATTTGTTGCAATGTGTATTGGCCGATATGCTTGCCTTACCTTTTCCCGACGAAATTTTTGACCGCGTAATTTCTATAACTGCTCTGGAATTCATCCCTGAAGGAACGAAGGCTGTTCAAGAACTTTTCCGCGTAGCTAAAAAGGGAGGAGTCATTGTCGTAGCCACTCTAAACAGTTTAAGTCCCTGGGCGCACCGCCGCCGCGCCGAAGCGCAAGAAGATTCTATTTTTGCTACGGCCATCTTTAGATCCCCAGAGGAACTTTTGGCTTTGACCCCGATTGCCGGAATAGTGCGCACAGCCATTCATTTCCCCCAGGAGGCCAACCCAGAGAAAGCCCGGCTCATCGAAGAAGAGGGGCAGAGGAAAAATTTAAATAGCGGAGCCTTTGTCGCTGCTCGGTGGCTAAAACCATAAATAGAGAGTAATTCTATGGTTAAGAGCGGGGCATATAGATGGCCCTTTTTTTATGGCTGGGTAATAGTGGCTATCTCTTTGATAGCAATGATGATCGCGTATGGTATCTGGTGGTCTTTCCCCGTCTTTTACGTCCATATTCTTAAAGAATTTGGCTGGAGTCGGGCCAGCACCGCCTCTATCTTTACTGTGGGATCGGTTGTTTATGGTTTTGGTTCACTCCTGGCAGGTATTTTAGTGGATCGTTTTGGTCCGCGCCGCCTGCTGCCCGTAGCTGGATTGCTCATCGCTTTGGGGTGTTGGATTAATGCCTTGGCCACAACCCAGTGGCATTTTTATGTGGCTTACGGAATTTTCATGGGCTTAGGAGTTATCTGTACTGGTTTTGTACCCATGACGGCTACCATCTCTAACTGGTTTGTCCGAAAGAGAGGGAAGGCCTTAGGAATAGGATTAGCTGGCAATGTTTCTCCTCCTTTATTAGCTTTTCCAATTCAATATTTGATCGCCAGCTTAGGTTGGCGAGTCTCCTTTATGGTCTTAGGGGCTATGGCTCTATTGGTGATTACTCCGCTTACTGCTCTCTTTATGCGATCCCGCCCGCAAGAGATGGGTTTAGAACCTGATGGACTGGCGGTCCATGATGAATCTGCTCTTTTTATTTCTCCGCCATCTTCGGTAGCAGACAATACAGGAAACCAAAGAGAGTGGACTCTAGGAGAAGGAATGCGGAACTTGCGCTTCTGGCTAATATTCGGCGTGATCTATACGTTGGGCATGGGCGCCGGCATAATTATGCACCATTTAGTGGCTCTGGCTGTAGATTTGGGCCATAGCGCCTCTTTAGCCGCTTTTGCTTTCAGTTTAGCCGGCCTTATGGCTGCCATGGGGCGATTGGGCGGTTTTTTAGCCGATCGTCTGGGGCGGGAAGTTACTTTGACTATGGTCACCTTATTCTTTGGGTTGAGTGCTACTTCGCTTTTGGTGTTAATAAATTCCGCGCAAGTGTGGCCGCTTTATGTTTTTGCCATCACCTTTGGTTTGGGGGGAGGATTGAGTTCTCCAGCCATAGGCGCAGGAGCGGCTGATATTTTTGGGGGAAGAAACTTTGGCGCCATCTTGGGGTTTATAAATATCGGATATGGAATAGGACAGGGCTTGGGGGCTTGGGCCGGTGGGGCGATCTTTGATCAGACAAGGAGTTATCAATGGGCTGTGATCACGGCTCTTCCTTTGTTCATTTTGATGAGCATCTTCTTCTGGCTAGCGGCACCCCGAAAATTCAGAAAAATGCTTTCCAAAGTAAATTAAATTATACGAGGAGAAAAAATATGGAAAGAAAGAAAATCACCGTTCCAGATATTTTACAGATGAAGAAAGAAGGAAGGAAAATTACTAAGATTAATTTGCATGATTATCCAACAGCAGTCTTGGCTGATCGAGCTGGCATTGATATAGTCATGATCGGTGATTCCATTGGCATGGTTGTTCTCGGGTATCAGAATACCATCCCCGTAACCATGGAGGAGATAATTCATCATGCCAAAGCAGTAGTGCGCGGCGCAGGTCATTGTTTAGTTGTTGGCGATATGCCTTTTATGTCTTACCAGACGAGCATTGAAGAAGCAGTGAAAAATGCCGGGCGTCTCTTGAAGGAGGCGGGAGTTGATGCCGTGAAATTAGAAGGAGGAGTCGAGATAAAGGAAAAAGTAAGAGCCATTGTGGAGGCAGGGATTCCAGTTATGGGCCATATTGGCTTGTTGCCACAGAGAGTTTCTCTGATCGGCAGGTATCGCGTGCAGGGGCGAGACGCGCAATCGGCCAAGCAGATCCTTAAAGATGCTTTAGCCATCGAGGAGGCAGGAGCTTTTTGTCTTGTTTTAGAGAGCGTGACGGCGGAGGCTGCTAAATTGATTACGCAGAAACTAAGAATTCCTACTTTGGGAGCTGGGTCCGGCCCTTATTTAGATGGCCAGTCCTTAAATCTTTATGACATCCTCGGCCTCTCTTTAGGCGTGGTCCCGCGCTTTGCCAAGAAGTACCTCAATCTGGCGGAGGAAATTACCCGCGTTTTAGGAGAGTTCAAGAAAGAAGTAGAGGAAGGAAAATTCCCGGCAAAGGAACATTATTTTAATATGGAGGAAAAAGAGGTAGCCAAATTATGGGGCAAGCGACTTAAAAAGTGAAAGGGGGAACTATGCCTAAGGTTTTGGTCAATGGTGTTAAAATTTATTATGAAGAAGCCGGGTATGGCATACCAATAATATTTGTGCATGAGTTTGCTGGCGACTGGCGCAGTTGGGAACCCCAGATGCGTTTTTTCTCGGCACGTTATCGGGCGATTACGTTCTCTGCTCGGGGTTATAAGCCTTCAGACGTTCCGGAGGATATAGAGGCATACTCCCAAGAAGCGCAGATAGAGGATTTAAAAGGATTATTCAATGCTTTAAATATTGATCGAGCTCACATCTGCGGTCTTTCCATGGGGAGCTATACGACGCTAATGTTTGGCCTAAAATATCCAGAAAGAGCGCGATCTTTAACCATTGCCGGCTCAGGTTATGGCAGCGGAGCGAATAGAGAAGAGTTTCAAAAAGAGGTAGCTGAACGAGCCGAGAAAATGCTCCAGGGAGGAATAAAAGCTATCTCCGAAAGTTATACGCAAGGACCAGCCCGGGTGCAGCTCCAAAATAAAAACCCCCGCGCCTGGGAAGAATTTCGGCGCCAATTCGAAGAACATTCACCAATAGGATCAGCATACACTTTTTTGAGAGTGCAGAGGCAAAGACCTTCTTTCTTTGATTTGAGAGAACAGTTGGCGAAAATGACATTACCCGTCCTTATTATTTTAGGTGATGAAGATGAACGGGGTTTTGAAGGGAGCTTATTCTTAAAGAGAACCATTCCCCGCGCTGGCTTAGAAGTCTATCCCCGTAGTGGACATACAGTAAACCTGGAAGAACCCGATCGGTTTAACCGTTCCCTGTTAGAGTTTATCACGGCGGTCGATGCTGGGCGCTGGGAAGCGAGGGATCTGCGGAGTAAAAGCAGTTATTAAATACTCCATTTCTGCTCAAAACCTTCTTTAGTGATTGGACCACGGGGAACAGGGACACCTACTTCCAAAATACTACTGGCCCAGGCAATATCTTGCTTAATTTCTTGCAGATACCGGCAGGCATCCAAGAGAGCGTCTATTTTAATCCCCGTAGGTATACCCATCTCCTCGAACATAAAGACCAGATCCTCCGTGGCGGTATTACCTTTAGCTCCCGGAGCGAAAGGACATCCTCCTAAGCCGCCGATGGCGCCGTCATGAAGGCGAATGCCAGTTTCATAGGCGGCCAGGGAATTAGCCAAACCAAGACCACGGGTATTATGAAGATGAACGGAAAAAGTAACATCGGGAAACTCTTCCTGGCAAAGGCGGCACGTTTCTTTAACTTCTCTAGGGTTGCCAAATCCGACAGTGTCTGATAAGGACATTTCTCGTATGCCCAGCTCATAAAATTTACGCACAAAATTTAGAGTAACTTGAACTGGAATCTTCCCTTCGAAAGGGCAGCCAAAGACTGTGGCTAAACCTACCTTGATTTGGAAATCTGGATAATTGGCTTTAAGTTCCAAAATTCTTTTTAGCTCTGCGATAGATTCAGCAGTAGTCCGGCGCACATTACTTATATTATGTGATTCACTAACGGAAACTACCAACCCCAGATGGCGTATTCCATTTTGCAATGCTAATTCTGCTCCTTTCAAATTGGGAACGAGAGCAGTAACTTCCACGCCTTCTGGTTTTATTTTTAATATTTCTCTGGCTACCTGCGCCGCATCTTGAAACTGAGGGACAGCTTTGGGATTGACAAAAGAAGTAATTTCAATTTTGCGCAAGCCACTTGCCGCCAAACGACGAAAGAGTTCGATCTTAGCTGGGGTGGGAATAAAGTCACGAATATTCTGCAAGCCATCTCTTAAGCTTACATCTTTTATGATAATTTCTGGTTCAGCCATTTTTAAACCTCCACTTCGGTACCATACTGTCTTGCATAACGATTAATTTTAATTTAATTATACCAAGTAAGAGCAACTATTGAGTCAGAATTTTTTCTTGCTCACCGGTGGTTGCGAGATGAAAATGAGAATAAAAGCAGCCACGTTGGTCAGAAGGCCCAATAAAAAAGCTAATTGGTAAGATTTGGTTACATCGTAAATATATCCACCTACTAAAGGCCCTATGGCTGCGGAGACGCCCGCCAGAGTAAAGATAGCACCGATTATGGAAGCCGCTTTTAACCGGCCAAAATAATCACCCACAATGGCAGGAAATACAGCACTGACGCCACCGTAAGAGAAACCAAAGGAAGCTGAGAAAAGGAAAAGCATCCAGCTTTGGTCAGTTATCATTATCCAGCACCAGGAAAAAACTTGCAGGCCCAGATTAATAGCGAGCGCATTTTTCCGACCAATGCGGTCGGAGGTAAAGCCCATGGTTACCCTGCCCATGGTGGAAAAACCACCTAAAATGCTTATAGCTGTAAGGGCTGTTTTTTTAGAAAGGCCAATGTCCAAAGCAAAGATCACTAAATGCACCAGGGGCCAAAAGACAAAAAGCCAGGTGCAGAAGAAGATTACCGTTAGAATCCAGAAAGATTTTGTCCGGATGGCCTCGGCGGCTGACCAGCTTATTTCATCTTTAAAAATCTCACGAAAATCTTTAGCACAATTCCTCTGTTGATTTGAGCCGGGCCGAGGTGCTCTTCTCCCATCTGGCTGAAGCCCTATTTTCTCCGGGTGGCCGATTAAGAAAAGAGAAGTTGTGCTGAGGATAGCGAATACTAAGCCGCCCAAAATGACGCAAGTTAGCCGCCAGCCAATCGTGGCAATTAAGAGACCGGTGAGGGGAGGGATAAAGATAATACCAATTCCTAAGCCTGATTGAGCAATGCCTACAGCCAGACCTCTTTTTTCTATAAACCATTTCACCACTGTGGGATTGGCAGTAATGTAGGTGGCACTCATTCCCCAGGAAGCCAGGAGTCCATAAAATAGATAAAGTTGCCACGGAGCTTTTACGATACTTATCAAAGCGATGCCTCCACCCAAGAATAAACTTCCCAGGAGAAGAATAATTCGTGGTCCAAATCTATCTACCCATCTGCCTAAGATTATTCCCAGAAAGCTATATAAAAAAGCATAAAGAGAGAAAGCTCCCGCCAGGCTCTGCCGATTCCATTGAAATTCGGCCACTAAAGAAGGGAAGAGAACGCCAAAAGAATATTGGGCTCCATAAGCAATAGCCAGGTTTAAAGAGACTAAACCAGTTATTATCCAGCCGTAAAAAATTTTGCTGTCTGAATAATTTTTATAACTCATTTATTTTAAGGAAGCTTAAATTGGCCGGGGCGATCGTTGGCCAAGCTACTTAAATAAAGATCACCCCCATACTCCCGCGCCGCAGTAATCTCTTTAAGGTTTTCCATCTTGAGTTCCCTCTTCAGAAATATAAATGCCCTAGCTAATTTTGAAATTATCTTATTTTAATTGCCCTGGCAATAGAATATATTGCAAAAAAATCTTGACTTTTGCTCAGGGATGGAGGCAAATAAAGTAAGCAGAAGCTTTATTGCTGAAGGGAGAAGTGGCAATGTTTGGTTGGCGAGGGAAGGTCCTACGGATTGATCTTACCAAAAAAGAAATCAAAGAAGAAGACTTAAATCCTAAAGTGGTTAAAGATTATTTGGGCGGGCGTGGCTTAGGGGTTTATTACCTCAATAAAGAGCTGGATCCAAATATTGATCCCCTTTCTCCAGATAACCCGCTTATCATGGCTTCAGGACCACTGACGGGAACCGCTACGCCCACTGCGGCCAGATATATGGTGATAACTAAAAGCCCTTTAACTGGGGCTATTACTTGTTCAAATTCCGGAGGGCAATTTCCTAAAGAGTTAAAATGGGCAGGATATGATGCTTTAATTTTTTCAGGCCGATCAGCTAAGCCTGTCTATTTATGGATCGACGGGAAGAAAGCCGAACTTAGGTCTGCCGAACATCTTTGGGGCAAATGGGTGCCGGAGACCACTGAACTCCTTTTGCAGGAGACTGATCCGCAGGCCAAGGTCGCCTGTATAGGACCAGCAGGAGAAAATTTGGTTCTCTTTGCCGCCATTATGAATGACCGTGACCGGGCTGCCGGTCGGTGTGGGGTTGGGGCAGTTATGGGTTCTAAGAACTTAAAGGCTGTAGTGGTGAGAGGAAAAGAACCTGTGCCCATCGCTGACCAAAAATATTTTCAAGAGATCCAGAAACAAGTAATGACGAAATTCAAAGAAGGAATAAAAGCGGGCCCCTCTCCTTTAAGTCAACATGGCACCATTGGCGTAATGACTCCTTTGGTCCAAAAATATGGTGTTTTTCCGACCAAAAACTGGCAACAGGGAACATTTGCGGGGTGGGAGGCGATTACCGGTCAAACTCTAACGCAAAAATATCTGGTTAAGACGCGAGCGTGCTGGGCCTGCCCAATTGCTTGTGCGCGGGTCACCAAAGTGGAGGAACCAGATTTTGCGGGCGAAGGTGAAGGACCGGAGTTCGAAACTGGATTTGCCTTGGGTGCATTATGTTTGGTGGACAATCTGGCGGCAATTACGAAGGCTAATTACTTATGCAATGAATTAGGCTTAGATACAATATCTATGGGTGGGACAATTGCCTGTGCTATGGAATTATTTGAACGCGGCTACCTGACCGAGAAACAAACGGGCATGCCGATTCTGTGGGGTGATGCCCGCGCGTTGGTAGCCCTGGTGCGGAAGACAGGCCTTAAGGAAGGTTTTGGACAAGAACTGGCGGAAGGCAGCTATCGTCTCGCCCAGCGTTATGGTCATCCAGAATTAGCTATGGTGTCTAAGAAACTGGAGCTGCCTGGCTATGATGCTCGGGGATTGCAAGGGCAAGGGCTGAATTATGCCACTTCTCCCATCGGTGCTTCCCACTGCCGGGCGCATATGGCCTATTGTGAGATGGTGGGCATCCCTAAGCCTGTTGATCCGCATGCCTGGCAGGGCAAGGCCCGCTTGGTTAAACTCTGGCAAGATGTATTTACCATAATTGACGCCGCGGGATTATGCATCTTCTTTTCGGTGCGTAATCTTCTCCGGCCAGAGCTGGAGATTTTTCCTGATCGGATCTTGGAGTATCTCAATGCGGTGACGGGCGCGGAATACTCTATGGAAGAATTGTTGAAAAGCGGAGAGCGCATTTTTAATGCGGAGCGAGTTTTTTTGGTCAAGGCTGGCTTCCGCAAACAAGATGATTCCTTACCCGCCCGCTTAACTAAAGAACCGCTGCCTCAAGGACCAACGCGGGGGAAAGTAGTTCACTTAGAAGAGATGCTTGCTGAATATTATCAAGAAAGAGGCTGGGATGAAGAGGGGCTACCCACCAAAGCTAAATTAAGAGAATTAGGCTTGGATTAAAAGAGAAAGGGGGAAAAGAGATGGATTACGCTATCGAACATCTGGCTATTAGATGTCGGGATATTGATGCTTCGGTAAATTATTTCCAAAATTTATTTGGGGCGCAGGTAATTCTGCAAAGATATCTTACGCAGGGAAGGCGCATTGTCTTCTTGCGTTTAGGCGATACTATGTTAGAACTGATGTCTATGGGGCAAGCGGCTGAACCTGTGGATGCGCGGGAACATTATGGAGTTCATCATATAGGCATCAAGACTAATGATTTTGACTTGGCGCTAAAAGAGCTCAAAGCCAAAGGTGCTGAATTCCTGGGTGAACCATTTGAACCAACTCCAGGAATAAAATTAGTATTCATCAGAGAACCCAATGGCGCGGTGATTGAATTAGCGCAAAGGGATCCTCAAGTTTTCCAGGAAGCTTTAGCTAAAGGGAAAGTAAACTGGTAAGATGAAAAAGGAGCGCCAAATGACTGGTAAAGAAATTGGGCAAATGGCTTTTGAATTAAAAAAGACACCGCGCCTTCCGGTTACTTTAATCGGCGGCGGGGCCTGGGCAGTAAATAATGCTGGAAAGACTTTTGCGGCTATCAAAGCAGATCCTGCTCAAATAGCCGAGGTCTTTATCAAATACTATCAACTGTTCCGCCATGACCTCCTCTGGAGCGGTTCTAACTTCCTTAATTACCCAATTAGTTTTTTAGGCTGCCCGATCAAGGATGATTCGGCGAGTTACCCGGTGCTGGAAGGGACGGTAATTAATAGTCTGGATGAGATCGAAAAATTGTCGATAGAAAAGGTGCGCCAAAATCCCATAATGCAAGCAATCATTCGTTCCCACCATTTAGTGGCGGAGGTAATTGGTAAAGAGACCATGATCATTCCTACCCAATGGGCCCCTTTTACTTTCGCCTCGCGCATTTTGGGTGTGGAAGCAACGATGATGGCTACGATCAATGACCAGGAACGTTTAAAGAAGCTTATAAGTTTCGCGACCGAATTAATCTGGGCTTTGCTGGAACCTGTCTTAGAGCATCCCGATATTGACGGCGCCAATTTTTCTGACCCCGCGGCTTCGGGAGATCTCATTTCGCCAGCCACCTTTCGGAATTTTGCTGCCCCTGCTCTGGCCGAACTCACGCGGCGCGTGCAGAGCAAGGGCAAATACGCCATGATTCATATCTGCGGCAATACGACCAAAATTTTAGAGGATATCTTAATTATCAAACCCGACTGTTTTAGCTTGGAAAACAAAGTTGATTTGCGCATAGCGAAAGAAATAATGGGAGGCAAGATTTGTGTGGCGGGGAATGTTTCCCCCACTGGGGCTTTTCTTTCGGGCACACCGGAAGAAGTTAGAGAAGAAGCCCAAGCCTGTCTGCAAGCCTGGGGCGAGGCGCCTGGCTATATTCTTACTGTGGGGTGTGATTTTGCCAAGGAAGTTCCGCTGGCGAATATGCAAGCCCTCATGTCTTTTAAAAATCATTCCAGGAATTGAACGATGGCTAGACCTTCTCCTCAAGCCCCATTGCCAGGAATCCTTTTCTTCTTCGTTTTAGCTCATTTCAGCCACCACTTGCTCACTTCTTTACCCATTCCTCTCTCTCCCATGATCCGCAGTGATTTTGCTCTTGATTATACGCAAGCAGGTTTGGTTATCTCGGCCTTCAACCTGGCCTATGGCCTCGGCCAGCTTCCTGCAGGATGGTTAGCAGATCGTCTCGGCCCGCGTTTGATGATGACTATTGGCATTTGCGGCGTGGCCTGGGCTGGCTTTTTAGTAGGCCTTTCGCATAGCTTCTCTATGCTTATCTTATTCCTGGCTTTAATGGGTATCATGGGGGGTGGTTATCACCCGGCGGCCCCGCCTATGATCTCGGCGGCAGTAGAGAAGGTCTATCAAGGACGAGCCTTAGGGCTGCACATGATCGGAGGCGGAGCAAGTTTTTTCCTGGCTCCTTTGATTGCCGCAGCCATTGCCGCTTATTTTGGCTGGCGCGGGTCGTTCCTCGGTCTGGCTCTGCCCACTTTCGCCTATGGCGCGTTTTTTTATGCCCTTTTGAAGAAAAGGCATTTAGGCGAAGCGGTTATAAGAGAGCGTAAGCAAGGAGCTTCCCCGGCTAAAATACCTTCGGCCCAAAGGCGCAACTTAGGATTGGTTATTTTTTTAAGTACTTTTACGGCAGCCGTGCTTTTTGCGGCGATGTCTTTCATTCCCCTTTTTTTAGTTGACCAAGTGGGTTTCAGCAAAGCCAAGGCCGGCGCTTTTTATGCCTTTATCTACTCAGCCGGCCTTTGGGTAAGTCCCGTAGGCGGATATTTATCTGACCGTTTTGGGGCCATTCCCGTTCTACTCATTGCCCTGTTCTTAACCGCTCCCGCAATATATTTACTTAATTTTGTTTCTTCCTGGGTGGGTGTAGGTGTATTGCTTCTAATTATTGGCATTATTATCTATGTGCGTATGCCAGTTTCTGAAGCTTACATTATTGCGCAGACTCCCGAACATCGGCGCTCAGCAGTTTTGGGCATATATTTTTTCAGCAGTATGGAAGGAGGCGGAGTTTTAACTCCCCTGTTGGGGTACTTGATTGACCACCTTGGCTTTTATTATAGCTTTAGTTTAGCCGCTCTGATTTTATTGGCTACCACATTAATTTGTGCTATATTCCTATGGCGAGATGGACGTTGAGGAAGCAAGCCAATGGCATCTTGCTTGCGCGAGTTTTTAAAGCACTCAGGAATTTATAAAAATGAGCCATCTCCAAATTAGTTGCCGCCAAAAGACCTGGAATATCTGAAATGTCCTGGGATTTCAAAGGGCCGGAAGAAAAGTGGCGGATGGCCGGCCGTGAGTTTATGGAGAGGGGATATCCCGCCGATGCTGGCGGCGCAATCTGCCTTTCCTTCCCGGCCCCAGGCAAGCTTTCGTCGAGAATTTAAGCAACTAATTTGGAGATGAACCATAAAAATTAAATAAAGGGGGCGAATAAATTGGCCACAGGGAAGAAAGCTTGGCGTAATGGCGAATTAATTCCTTATGAAGAAGCTACTGTGCATTTGATGTCCCATAGCCTGACCAGAGGGTCGGCTATTTTTGAAGTGCTGGGGGTTTATCTCACCGCCGAGGGGCCAGCGGCTTTTCGTCTGGCGGATCATGCTGACCGTTTAATAAAATCAGCAGAATTATTAGACATGCAGCTTACCCAGAGCAAGGAAGAGATAATGCAGGCCGTCGTAGACACGGTTAAGGCGAATAAGGTGATTCAGGGTTATGTGAAGATTGTGGGCTTTTTTGGTAAGGAAACTTTCACCGTGACATTCTCTGATCCGAGGTTAGAGCTCTCGGTCTTTGCCTTTTCGGAAGAAGAGTATAAATCTAAGGATAGTCCGAAGATGATAAGTGCTTGCGTGAGTAAGTGGCGGAGGCTCCATCCGGAGACCGTGCCGGTGGAGGCTAAAGTAGCGGGTAATTATTTGAACGGGATGCTGGCGCGGCTGGACGCCCAGCGGCGCGGATTTGACTTAGGGATAATGTTGGACACCCACGGATTCGTAGCTGAAGGAAGTGTGGAGTCAGTATTTTTAATAAAAGATGGAGCTCTCCTCACGCCTCCTTTAGGACGAATTCTCTCAAGTATCACCCGCCGATCGATTCTGGAAGCAGCGCCGTATGCTGGCCTAAAGGTTTTAGAAAGACCAATCAGACCAACGGAGCTCTTCGAAGCAGAGGAGATATTTATTTCCAGTACCTCCCGTCGCGTAATGCCGGTATATAGAATTGAAGACCATTTTTTAGGCGAGGTACCCGGGCCGATTACCAGTAAAATAGCCAATCTTATTTCAGCAATTTGTGCAGGGAAAGAAGAGAGATTTAAAAACTGGCTTTATCCCATCCGCTAAAAAGAGATGCAAAGATAGAGGGCGAAAAATGGGTAGATTTAATTTAGTTAAAGCTCTAACATTTGATCTTTTCGGTACTATTCTTGATTTAGAGGGAAGCTTAATTCCCCATCTTACTAAATTTCTGCAGACGAAAAATACGGATATTTCT
>FWPV01009595.1_pt1 | contig 16310 bp, 15 predicted proteins | sample 2228371 | NCBI WGS metagenome assembly FWPV01 (sample SAMEA103939776, study PRJEB20133) | metagenome | reverse complement strand
TGGCAAAAAACACGACATTCAAATCGTGGCGATCAATGATTTGGGCGATCCCAAAACCAACGCTCACCTGACCCAGTACGACACCGCGCACGGCCGTTTTCCCGGCACAGTGACTGTCGATGGCGATTACATGGTGGTCAATGGCGACAAGATCAAGGTACTGGCCAATCGCAACCCTGCCGAATTGCCCTGGGGCGAGTTGGGTGTGGACGTGGTGATGGAGTGCACAGGCTTTTTTACCTCCAAGGAAAAGGCCTCGGCCCACTTGAAAGGCGGCGCCAAGAAAGTGATTATTTCCGCCCCCGGCGGTAAAGACGTAGACGCGACCGTTGTCTTTGGTGTGAACCACAATGTGTTGAAGAGCACTGACACAGTGATTTCCAATGCGTCTTGCACCACCAACTGTCTGGCCCCGCTGGTCAAGCCTTTGAATGATGCAATTGGCCTTGAAACCGGCCTGATGACCACCATTCACGCCTACACCAATGACCAGGTGTTGACCGATGTGTACCACGAAGACCTGCGCCGTGCCCGTTCTGCCACCATGAGCATGATCCCCACCAAAACAGGTGCGGCTGCTGCGGTTGGATTGGTGTTGCCAGAACTGAACGGCAAACTGGATGGTTACGCTGTGCGCGTGCCCACCATCAACGTGTCCATGGTTGATTTGTCGTTCATTGCCAAGCGCGACACCACCGTGGACGAGGTAAACAGTATCCTGAAAGCTGCCGCCGAAGGCCCATTGAAGGGTGTGTTGGAATACAACGAAGCACCTTTGGTGTCGATCGACTTCAACCACAACCCGGCTTCTAGCGCGTTTGATGCCACTTTGACCAAAGTCAGCGGCAAGCTGGTGAAAGTGTCCAGCTGGTACGACAACGAGTGGGGCTTCTCCAACCGCATGTTGGACACCACAGTTGCACTGATGAACGCGAAGTAATTTCCCAAGTCCGTGCCATTAAAAACCGGGCCTTGAGCCCGGTTTTTTTACGTCCTCGAAGTCCACAAAAACCTCCCCCTTTTGCGGGTCTCCCTACCCCTATTGGTTATGCTCAAAGCCTTGTTTCATGCCGTTAAACCAGTATTCGTCGGGCTTCGGCGAGGTGGCTGAGAAGTAGGCTCCGTTCTGCTTTCTATTCAACAAATTGATTGCGCACCTCGCTGGGTAACCTGAACCCATTGTGATAAGCGAGTACTGCCATGTTGACCTTCCGACCCAAAAAGCAAAAACTGACACCCCTGCGTGTGCTGGTCACCAGCGTTTTGCTGATGCTGTGGATTCTCCTGGTTGCGCCTGCTCATGCGCAAAGCGGTGGTGCTCAATTCATTATCAAATTGAAGAACTCGGTTGAGCTAAGCAGTGCGCCGTCCCTGCGCCGCCTGGAAAAAGAAGGTGAATTTCTTGCCGATGTGATGGTGAGAAACAATGTGGATGCCACCTGGTTGCGCGCAGGTTCGGTGGGTACACATGTGATGCGTTGGGGTAGCAGCGTGCGTACAGGTGATCAGCAATCCATGCTGAACCGCCTGGCCAGTGACCCCGAGGTGGAGTTTGCAATTGAAGACCGGCCTGTGCGTGCATTTGCAACACCCAACGACCCAACCTTTGCCAACCAGTGGGCCTTGCGTTCTACATTCAACACCGCAGGCGCAAAGTTTGATCAGGCCTGGGATGTGGTGCGTGGCAGTGCTGACGTGATCATTGCTGTGCTCGACACAGGTGTAGTTTTTGAAACTCCCGATTTGATGGGTCGATTGCTCAGCGGTTTTGACTTTGTCTCGGATGTGCCCACAGCCAACGATGGCAACGGTCGCGATGCCAACGCAGCAGACCCCGGAAACTGGATCAGCAGTCAAGACGCACAAACCAGTGCTTTTTCGGGGTGCAGCGTCAAGAACTCAAGCTGGCACGGTACCTTCGTGGCAGGTCAAATTGCCGCCAACACCCACAGCGATTCAGATGTGGCTGGCGCCGACTGGAATGTGAAGGTGTTGCCCGTGCGTGTTCTGGGCAAGTGCGGTGGTTTGTTGTCAGATGTGCTGGATGCGATGTTGTGGTCAGCTGGCCTTGATGTTCCGGGCATTCCCCGCAACCCCAATCCGGCCGATGTAATTAATCTGAGTTTGGGAAGTCCCACTACATGCAGCTCGTTTGAGCAAACTGTGGTAGATCGAGTGAACGCAGCAGGTACTCTGGTAGTGGCCGCAGCCGGAAACAGCGGCGGCTCGGTCGACTCGCCGGCCAACTGCAACAATGTTCTTTCAGTGGGGGCTTTAGACCGCGATGGCAGCCGCGCCAGTTACAGCGCAATCGGCAGTGCAGTCAGCCTGATGGCACCTGGCGGTTTCAGCAATGGTTTGGTGGGCTTGGGCAATTCAGGTACTACCACGCCTGCATCGGCCAGTTTGGTCAGCAAAACCGGTACTTCTTTCGCTGCACCTTTGGTGGCAGCCACGGCTGGGTTGATGCGCGCCATTAATCCAGCACTGACGCCAGCCCAATTGCGCGGCCAAATTTTAGGCAACACGTCGGGTTTTCTAAGTCCCAGAAGCAGCACCTGCACGGCCAATCAAGGTTCAGGGAGCTGCAATTGCACCACCGCTTTGTGTGGCACTGGCATGCTGAACGCGTTTGCAGCAGTATCCGCTGTGAAAGGAACACGCCCTGTCGCGAACGCCTCCGCTTCAGCCAATGGTTTGGGTACGAGTGGATATCAGGAAAACGCAACTGGTTTGAATCCGGTTCGCTTGCGCGGTTCGGCCAGCAGTGTTGCGGCAGGGCGCAGTATCGCATCGTATTCTTGGACACAGGTGTCGGGTGAGCAGTTGATGACTGGCACCCAAACCTCGGCCGACGTGGACTTGCCCGCCCCAACATCTAGTTCTGATCTGGTGTTTCAACTCACCGTGACCGACTCGGTTGGCGAAGCGCACAGCAGTTTTACTGCCTTGCGTGTGGTGGCCAGCGGGGATGATGGCAGTTCACCCTCATCGGTAGCCAATGCCAGTTCAGGTGGCACCACCACACCTACCACCGACAATAGTTCGGGCTCCGGTTCGTCTGTTTCTTCAGGTGGAGGCGGTGGTGGCGGTGGCGGAGCTACGACATTGCCCGGTTTGTTGATATTCGCAATGCTGATTGGGGTGTTCAGGAAGTTGGCTTTGGCTTCAACCACCATGACCACGAAATAACAGCCAGTCCGAATAAAGCACCACCCAAGGCACCCCCCCTGTGTGCCTCAAATGCAATCGGGCCGCCCACCAGAGCATCTGTGGTGGGGCCGGAGTTCCACTCCAATATCAGTTTTGCAATCAGCCCCGCAGCAAGCACCCACAAAGGCCAGCTCCGGGCAGGTTTGTTTGGTGTTCTGTGCAGCGCAAGCAGCAGGCAGGCCGCGAACTGAAAATGCAGGGCGCCGCTCAATCCGCAATACCATTGAACAGGCTCAATCCAGCTCAAGTAAAACGCAAGCCACACCAGTGAAAGCAACTGTACCCACAGCCATTCGCGTTGGCTTCGCTGGTTTGAAAATCCCCAGGCCACAATCGCCAGGCCGGCCAGGTTCAGGCCCAGGTGAACCCAGCCTAGGTGGGTAAACTGCGCGATTAGGATGTAAATGAAGAATGAGTCAATTAAATCAAGCCCTTGCCGGGCGAAGTCAGGCGCAAAAACTTGCCCTGCAATTGCCAATATTCCAATCACAAAGGAGTAGGCAACCCCGAGGAAAAGTGAGCTGGGGGCGTTATAATTCCGGATTGTTTCCAATAACCTTCCTTGAGAGTTGAAAAGCAATGTTGCGTTTCCTGCGCCTGACCGACCAAAACGTATCCAACAAACGCGTGTTGATCCGCGTCGATTTTAACGTGCCAGTGGATGCAAATGGCAACATCACGGAAGACACCCGCATTCGCGCCTCGTTGCCCGGCATTGAATACTGCTTGAACAACAACGCAGCCTTGCTGCTGACCAGCCACTTTGGCCGACCCACCGAGGGTGAGTACGATGAGAAGTTGAGTTTGGCCCCAGTGGCCGCGCGACTGGGTGAATTGTTGGGTCGCCCCGTGCGCTTGGTGAAAGACTGGGTGAATGGTGTAGACATGAAGGCTGGTGAAGTGTTGCTGCTGGAAAACTGCCGATTCAACAAAGGCGAAAAAAAGAACAACCCCGAACTGGCCCAAAAAATTGCTTCGCTCTGCGACATCTATGTGAACGATGCTTTTGGCACCGCCCATCGTGCAGAGGCCACCACTCATGGCGCGGCACAATATGCGCCAGTGGCGTGTGCAGGCCCTTTGCTGGCAGCTGAACTGGATGCCTTGGGTGCAGCGCTTTCCGCTCCCAAACGCCCCATGGTGGCAATTGTTGCGGGTTCGAAAGTGTCGACCAAACTGACAATTCTGAACAGCCTTGCCAACAAGGTAGACCAGTTGATTGTGGGTGGCGGTATCGCCAATACATTCATGGCCGCGCTGGGCTTGCCAATCGGCAAGTCGCTTGCCGAGCACGACTTGGTGGGCGAGGCCAAAACCATCATTGACAACATGAAGGCACGCGGTGCTGCCGTGCCGATTCCTAGTGACGTAGTGGTAGGCAAAGAATTTTCTCCAACTGCTCATGCCACCAGTAAGAAAGTGGCTGATGTCGCTGCAGATGACATGATTTTCGACATCGGCCCCAACACAGCCGAAGAGCTCGCTGCCATTCTCGACAAAGCTGGCACCATTGTATGGAACGGCCCAGTGGGGGTGTTCGAATTCGACCAATTTGGCAAAGGCACCGAGCGCTTGGCCATGGCGATTGCAAATTCCAAGGCATTTTCAATTGCGGGCGGTGGCGACACCTTGGCTGCTATTTCAAAGTACAACATTGGTGATCAGGTCAGTTATATTTCCACCGGTGGCGGCGCATTTCTTGAGTTTCTGGAGGGTAAAACCCTGCCGGCCGTAGAAATTCTTCAACAGAGAGCGGCTTAATGTCTAACTCAGGGAGCAAATTGGTGCCCAACGTGTATGTACCCCGTCAAACCAAAATAGTGGCCACTTTGGGGCCGGCATCTACCGATCCCGCAGTTCTTGAGCGAATGATCGCCGCGGGCATGAATGTGGTGCGGGTCAACTTCTCGCACGGCACTGCCCAGGAGCACATAGATCGGGTCAAAACCGTGCGTGAAATTGCGGCCCGTTTGAAGCGCGACATTGCGGTGATGGCCGATTTACAAGGGCCCAAAATTCGAATTGGTGTGTTTGCCAACGGCTCCACCAACCTCGTTAATGGTCAGCCCTTTGTGCTGGAAGCCAAGTGCGGCTCAGGCGACGACGAGCGGGTTGGGTTGGACTATCCTGAGCTGGTGAATGATGTCAAAACAGGCGATACCCTGTTGCTGGATGACGGCAAGATTGTACTGAAAGTCAAAAAAGTAACTCCCAGTCAAATTCACTGTGAAACTGAAGTGGGTGGTGTGCTTAAAAACCGAAAAGGCATCAACAAATTGGGCGGTGGCTTGTCCGCGCCTGCCCTCACGTCGAAAGACATGGAAGACATCCGCACTGCAGTGGCTTTCGAGGCTGACTACATCGCGGTCAGCTTTCCCAAAAGCGGTGCGGATATGTACATGGCGCGCGAGCTGACTCGCGCTGCCGGCGGCCATGCCATGATGATTGCCAAGATTGAACGTTGCGAGGCACTTGAGAATCTGGATGACTTGATTCGCTCTTGCGACGGTCTGATGGTGGCACGCGGTGATTTGGCAGTTGAAATTGGTGATGCCGCTGTACCTGCAGCCCAAAAGCGCCTTATTCGCGCCGCCCGGGAAGCCAACAAGCTGACCATTACTGCTACCCAGATGATGGAAAGCATGATTGAAAGCCCCGTGCCCACCCGCGCTGAAGTGTCCGATGTGGCCAATGCAGTGCTCGATGGCACAGACGCCGTGATGTTGTCAGCTGAAACCGCTGCGGGCAAGTTCCCAGTAGAAACAATTGTGGCTATGGCCCGCGTGTGTGTTGAAGCAGAAAAGTCAGCCACCATCAGCCTGGACACCGATTTCCTGAATCGCAAGTTCAAGCGAGTGGACCAGTCCATTGCAATGGCGGCTTTGTTCACTGCACACCACCTTGAAGTGAAGGCGATTGCTGCACTGACTCAGTCCGGTTCAACAGCATTGTGGATGTCGCGTTTAAACAGTGGCGTGCCGATTTTCGCGCTGACGCCCGAGGAGAAAACCCGCCGTCGCCTGTCGATGTACCGCGATGTGCGCACTGTCATGATGCAGTACGAAACTGAGGACCGTGAGGTGTTGCTGGCGAAATCAGAGCAGGCTTTGCTGGATGCCAAAGTGGTTGAGTTGGGTGATCTGATTGTGATCACCATTGGTGAGCCAATTGGTAAATCGGGCGGAACCAACACCATGAAAATTGTTCGCGTGGGCGAACACATTGGCTTGCTGAATTAACCAGTTATTTGACTAATTTTATTTTTCGGAGACTTTGAAATGCCTCTCGTATCCATGCGCCAACTGCTGGACCATGCCGCCGAAAACGGCTATGGCATCCCCGCCTTCAATGTGAACAACCTGGAACAGGTTCAGGCTGTCATGGCCGCTGCCGACGAGGTGGGTGCGCCTGTTATTCTTCAAGCCAGCGCGGGTGCCCGCAAGTACGCTGGCGAGCCGTTCATCAAGCACCTGATTCAGGCGGCTGTGGAAGCATTTCCGCACATTCCTTTGGTTATGCATCAAGACCATGGCACAAGCCCCAAGGTTTGCCAGGGCGCAATCGACCTGGGCTTTGGCTCGGTCATGATGGATGGCTCTTTGATGGAAGACGGCAAAACACCGGCTTCATTTGACTACAACCTTGAAGTGACCCGCAAAGTGGTGGACATGGCGCACAAGGTGGGTGTGACAGTGGAAGGTGAACTGGGTTGCCTGGGTAACCTGGAAACAGGTGAAGCGGGCGAGGAAGACGGCATTGGCGCTGAGGGCAAACTGGATCACAGCCAAATGCTGACTGATCCCGAAGAGGCTGCCGTGTTTGTCAAGGGCACGCAACTGGACGCTTTGGCCATCGCCATTGGTACCAGCCATGGTGCCTACAAGTTCAGCCGCAAGCCCACAGGCGATATTCTTGCTATTTCACGCGTGAAGGAAATTCATGCCCGTATTCCAAATACCCACTTGGTGATGCACGGTTCATCGTCGGTGCCCGCAGAATTGCTGGCCATCATCAACCAGTATGGCGGCAAGATGAAAGAAACCTACGGTGTGCCTGTAGAGGAAATTCAGGAAGCCATCAAGTATGGTGTGCGCAAAATCAACATTGATACCGATATTCGCCTGGCCATGACCGGCGCGGTGCGTAAGTTCTTGTTCGAGAACCCCGACAAATTTGACGCGCGTGAGTGGCTGAAACCCGCGCGTGAAGCGGCCAAGCAAATTTGCAAACAGCGTTACATGGAATTTGGTTGTGAAGGGCAGGGCGCGAAAATCAAGCCGATCCCTATGAGCGAAATTGCACAGAAATACGCCAAAGGCGAACTCGCGCAAATCGTTCAATAAACGGTCAGCAAAAGCCTGTTGAAGCTCACGCGGGCTGTGCCCCGCGTGTTTTATTTTTAAAGCCTGAATCCCACGAGGCCATTTGAATGAGTACTGTGTTTGAAACCAAGCTGACTTCCCTGTCTTTGCTGCACCGCGGCAAAGTTCGGGAAAATTTCTCTGTTGGCGACGACAAAATGTTGATTGTGGCCAGCGACCGCCTGTCTGCATTCGATGTCATTCTGGATCAACCCATTCCCGAAAAAGGCATGGTGCTTACCCAGATGGCTCAGTTCTGGTTCGACATTCTGGCTGACGTAGTGCCCAATCACCTTACCGGCATTGCTCCCGAAACAGTGGTGTCGGCTGAAGAAGCACCGCAGATCAAGGGCCGCTCCATGGTGGTCAAAAAGCTGAAAGCTTTGCCAATCGAGGCTGTGGTGCGTGGTTACCTGATCGGTTCCGGCTGGAAAGATTACCAAGCCACAGGTGCAGTGTGCGGTATTAAATTACCCCCAGGCATGCAAATGGCTGCCAAGCTGGATGAGCCTATTTTTACGCCGGCCACCAAGGCAGCGATGGGCGAACACGACGAGAATATTGATTTCGACACTATGAGCGACGTGGTTGGCCGTGACCTTGCCAAGCAAATTCGTGATGTATCGATTGCCTTGTACACCAAGGCCAGCGATTACGCAGCCCGCCAGGGCATTATTATTGCAGACACCAAATTTGAATTTGGTCTCGACGAAAACGGTGCCCTCACCTTGATGGACGAGGTATTGACCGCAGATTCCTCCCGATTTTGGCCGGCAGACCAGTACCAAGTAGGCATTTCCCCACCCTCGTATGACAAACAGTTCGTACGCGATTACCTGGAAAGCGTTCCAGGCTGGAACAAAAAAGCACCAGCGCCTACACTGCCACAAGACATCATCGACAAAACGGCGGGTAAATATCGCCAGGCCTATGAAATTTTGACTGGCCGCCTTTGGATTGGATAAGCACATGACCGAAGCCATACACATGCACACCTCCGACCATCCCAAAGTGGGTGTGGTCATGGGTTCGTCTTCCGACTGGGAAGTGATGAAAAACGCAGTACAGGTGCTGCGCGATTTTGGTGTGGACTATGAAGCCCGTGTGGTTTCAGCCCACCGCATGCCCGATGAAATGTTTGCCTACGCTGAAACGGCAGCCACCCGCGGCATACAGGTGATTATTGCTGGTGCAGGCGGTGCAGCACACCTACCCGGCATGTTGGCAGCCAAAACCATTGTGCCTGTCATGGGGGTGCCAGTGCCCTCCAAGTACCTTCGCGGCGAAGATTCTCTGTTGTCGATTGTGCAAATGCCCAAAGGCATTCCGGTGCACACTTTCGCGATTGGCGAGGCAGGCGCAGCCAATGCCGCTTTGGGTGCGGTCGCTATTTTGGCCTTGACCGACACGGAATTGAATCAGAAATTGCAGGATTTTCGTGTGAGCCAGTCCAATGTGGCCCGCGAAATGGAACTGCCCCCTTTGCGTTGATTTTTAAGCCAAACACATGAGCAAGATTGAATTCAAAACAGCCAAACCTGGCCAGTGGCTGGGCCTGTTGGGTGGTGGTCAGTTGGGCCGCATGTTCTGCATGGCCGCGCAAAGCATGGGGTATCGCGTGCTGGTGCTAGACCCCGTCGCCAACGGCCCTGCCGGTTCTGTCGCTGACGACCAAGTGCTTGCCGATTACATGGACGATCAGGGTTTGGCCAAGTTGGCCCAGCGCTGCGTGGGGGTAACCACTGAATTTGAAAATGTGCCCGCCTTGGCACTGGATACGCTTTCCAAAAGCATTCCTGTCAGCCCATCTGCTTTCTCGGTCGGCGTGGCGCAAAACCGCATTGAAGAAAAAGCCTACATCACAGGTTGCGGCGTGCCTGTTGCACCCCATGCGGCCATTCGCAGCATGGCCGACATTACCGATGATCTTGAGCACTTGCTGCCGGGTATCGTGAAAACGGCCCGTTTGGGTTACGACGGCAAGGGTCAGGTTCGTGTGAAAACGCTGGACGAGGTGCGCAAAGCATTCGCCGATTTGAATGAAGTGGAATGCGTGCTTGAAAAGCGCCTCACTTTGCAAAAAGAAATGTCGGTGATTGTGGCCCGAGACCACAAAGGTGAGTGTGCAACTTTTCCGGTGGCAGAAAATCATCACCGTAAAGGCATTCTTGCCACTACCATCGTGCCTGCCCGCATTGATGACGCCATGGCTGCTCAGGCCCGCGCCAATGCCATTTCAATTGCTGGTGCCCTTGATTATGTGGGTGTACTCTGCGTCGAGTTTTTCGTAGTGGATGAATTGGGCCTGGTGGTCAATGAAATTGCACCGCGCCCGCACAACAGTGGGCACTATTCGATTGACGCCTGTGTTACCTGCCAATTTGAACAACAGGCTCGCGTGCTTGCAGGGCTGCCTTTGGGCGACACCCGCCAGCACAGCCCCGCTGTCATGGTGAACCTGCTGGGTGACCTTTGGTATGGCGAAGATGGCAGCGTGCGTGAACCTGCCTGGGAAAAAGTATTGGCTATTCCCGAAGTGAAGCTGCACCTGTATGGCAAAGAACAAGCCCGGGTAGGGCGCAAGATGGGCCATATCACGGTGATTGCAGAAACCCTTGACCGTGCCCTGGCGGTTGCTCAAGAAGTTCGAGACATTCTGGGCATTGGCGATGACGACGACTGATTCCGGCCGGCCTCATATGCATGCTGAATTGCTCGTCCCCTCTGCGAGCAACATCAAGCGATGCGCTCAGGCGCTTCAAAGCGGCGAGTTAGTCGCTTTTCCAACCGAAACCGTGTTTGGCCTGGGTGCGGCTGTTTCTCAGCCGGGCGCCATTGAAGGTATCTTCAAGGCTAAGGGGCGACCCTCAGAACACCCGCTGATTGCCCACGTGGCCCCCGGTGCAGAATTAACAGGCTGGGTGGCTAAACTTACCCCCACCATGCAAATGTTGATGAATGCGTTCTGGCCCGGCCCGCTCACTTTGGTGGTCCCCAGGGGCGAGCGCATGCCTTTTGAAGTGACTGGCGGGCAAAATTCTGTGGGGATTCGCTGCCCTTCCCACCCAGTTGCGATTGAACTGCTAAAAGCCACTGGGGTGCCGGTGGCAGCACCCTCGGCCAATCGGTTTGGCAAAGTCAGCCCCACACGTGCAAGCCACGTGCTGGCCGAGCTTGGCGATCGAATTCCGTTTATTCTGGATGGCGATGTGCCTGAGGTAGGTATTGAATCGACCATTGTTTCATTGCTGGATGACCAGCCCGCCATACTGCGGCCTGGTGCCATTACCGCTGCGCAAATTGAAGCGGTGCTGGGCGTGGCTGTGAAAAGTCACGGTGAGGTATCCAAAACTCCAAACGCCAATCCGCGGGTTTCCGGTGCGCTTGAAAAACACTACAGCCCTGATGCCAAGGTGTGGGTGCTGCAGGCCAGCGAATTGGCTGCCTTGCAGTTGCAAAATAAAACCTTGTGCGTGGGCTGGACCGATGAATTCCTGGCGCAGGCTGACGCGCTGCGAGAAAAGTGCGGGGAAGTGCTGGTTGAAGCTTTGAGTGACAAACCGGCCGAGGTAGCCAAAGCACTGTATGCCACATTGCGTCAGGCTGACGAATTGGCTTGCAGGCAAGTATTATTTGAAAAACCTGGGCAAACCCAGGATTGGGAAGCGGTCAATGATCGCTTGAAACGCGCTTCCGCCTGAGTTGCCTGCCTGGGTTAAACGCTGGCTTGGCTTAATTACATTTGCTGGGTTGGAATGTGCCCGCGCTGCTCGGCAATCACATTGTTGTCATCGACGAACACCAGCTTGGGCTGGAATGTTTTGCATTCCTGATCATCCAGCGTGCCATAGGCCGCAATAATCACCAAGTCACCCTTTTGAGCACGGCGTGCGGCTGCACCATTCAGGGAAATCATGCCGCTTCCGCGCTCGCCCTTAATGGCATAAGTTGAAAAACGCTCGCCATTGTCGATCACGTAAATGTCGATGCGCTGAAATTCGATGATGCCCGAGGCGTCCAGAAGATTTTCGTCGATCGCGCACGAGCCTTCATAGTGAAGTTCGCAGTGGGTTACTTTCGCGCGGTGAATTTTACCGAGCAACATTTCACGGTGCATTACGCAATCTCCAGATTGTCGATCAGGCGGGTTTGACCCAGCTTGGCCGCTGCAAGAATAACCAGCGGCGTTTGATCGGACAGGTTTTCATCGGTGGGGCGCTGCAGGTCTGATTGCCTGCGTACCTCAAAATAATCAGGCTTCCAGCCACGGCTTGCCAGTGTGTCGGCGCATTTTCGCTCCAATTGTACCAACTGGTCCAAATTCGGGCGACCCGATTTTACCTGATTCGAGAGATCATTCAAAAGTTGATACAAAAATGGTGCTTCAGCACGGTCTTGTTCATTCAGGTAACGGTTGCGCGAAGAGAGGGCCAGGCCGTCCTCGGCCCGCACGGTGGGCGCTGCGATAATTTCAATCGGCATGGCCAGTTGGGCCACCAAGCGTCGAATAATCATTAACTGCTGGTAGTCTTTTTTGCCAAAAACTGCCACTTTGGGCTGCACGCAATTAAACAGTTTGGTGACGACAGTACTGACACCTTCAAAAAAACCGGGGCGAAATTCCCCTTCCAGTGTGCCACCCAGGTCATCGGGCGGCTTGACACGGTAATCCTGTGGCTCGGGGTACAGGTCGCGCTCGGTGGGCGCAAACATCACATACACCTGTTCTTTTTCCAGTTTTTCCGCGTCTTCCTGCATGGTGCGCGGGTACTTGTCGAAATCCTCATTGGGGCCAAACTGCAAACGGTTCACAAACACGCTCGCGACCACGGGGTCACCGTGTTTGGCAGCAATTCGCATCAGGGACATGTGGCCCTCATGCAAATTGCCCATGGTGGGCACAAAAGCCACCCGGTTTTGGCCACGCAGTTGATCGCGCAGCTCGGAAATTGAAGAAATCTGTCTCATCAAATACTCAGAATGTGTGTTCTGCTGTGGGAAAGGTTTTATCTTTCACCGCAGACACATAGGCCTGCACGGCAGCTTGAATCGAGGGCTGATTATCCATGAAATTGCGCACAAACTTCGGTTTTTTGCCCGGAAAAACATTCAACATGTCGTGTAGCACCAAAACTTGTCCGTCACAATCAACCCCGGCACCAATGCCGATGGTGGGTACCGTCAGGCTTTTGGAAATGTCCGCTGCAAGTTTGCCCGGAATCAGTTCAAACAGCACCATTTGGGCGCCAGCCTCTTGCATGGCCTTGGCATTGGTTTTCAGTATTTTCGCGGCTTTCGCATCGCGGCCCTGCACGCGATAACCACCCAGCGCACTGACCGATTGCGGCGTCAGGCCCAAATGGGCACACACAGGAATGTCGCGAGTGGTCAGGTATTCAACGGTCGGGGCCAGCCATGCAGTGCCTTCGAGTTTCACCATGTTCGCGCCAGCTGCCATCAGCCTGGCGGCATTGCGGTAGGCCTGCTCCACGCTTTCCTGGTAGCTGCCAAACGGCATGTCGGCCACCACAAATGCATTCTTGTTGCCAGCGGCTACACAACGTGTGTGGTACTCCATCATGTCCATGGTCACAGGCAGGGTGCTAGGCATGCCAGCCAGTACCATGCCCAAAGAGTCGCCAATCAACAAAACATCCACGCCGCTTGCATCGAGCACGCTGGCAAAGCAGGCGTCGTAGCAGGTCAGCATGGCGATTTTTTCCTGATTTTTTTTCATCTCAAGCAACGCGGGCAAGGTAACAGCCTTGCGGGTGCTGTTGGCAGCGGCTTGGGGTTGTGCGCTCATGGTGTGCTCTCTTGTGGGGTGTGTCTTACTCAGACCAGTTGAAAAACTCGCGTCGACCTTTCATCCCGTCAATCTGGTTTAACAACAAATCAAAATCTTCGGAATGATCAACCGGGTTTAGATGCTCGGTGTTCACAATCAACAAGGGTGCGTCGTCGTAGTGGTAAAAAAACCGGCTGTATGCATCGCTTAACTGGGACAAATACGCCTCGGTAATGTTCACCTCATAGGGCGTTGCGCGTTTTTGCACCCGTTCAATGAGTGCTTGCGGCGAAGCTTGCAGGTAAATCACCAAATCAGGCACGCTGGTTTGTGGGCTTTGGTGTTGATAAATTTGCTGGTAAAGCTTCAGCTCCTCTTCATCCAGCGTCAGGCTGGCAAACATGCGGTCTTTTTCCAGCAGGAAGTCGCTGACCACCATGTTTTCGAAAAAATCCCGCTGGGTCAAATCCCGCAGCTGCCCAATGCGCTGAAACAAAAAAAACAACTGGGTGGGCAGGGCGTAACGGGCGGGTTCTTGGTAAAACTTTTCAAGAAAGGGATTGTCTTCAGGCTTCTCGAGCAACAGCTCTGCCTGAAATCGCTGGGCGATCAGTCGGGCCAGCGAGGTTTTTCCCACGCCAATTGGGCCTTCAATCACGATGTGGCGATACTTTTGTGACAACAAGTTTTACTCTCCGGTGGGTGGCTTACGCGCGGCCTCAGTGTAGCGCAGGGGTGAGGCTGGTATTGGAAAAAAAGTTCAAATTGCCTTGACGATCTGATCCAGCGTGCCTGGTAAATGATTTTTTGCCGGGCCCAGGCCAGGGATCTTAATTTCCGGGCTTAACTGCAACAGCGGCTCCAATACAAAGCGCCGCAGGTGCATGCGTGGGTGGGGCACTGTCAGTTGTGAAGTATTAACGGTTTCCTGACCAAACAGGAGCACATCAACGTCGATGGGACGTGGGGCATTGCGCGTGGTACGAATCCGTCCCAATTGTGACTCAATTGCCATGCATTCGTGTAACAGTTGTTCTGCATCTCCTTGCCACATCAATTCCAGCACGGAGTTCACATAGTTCGGACCTGTGGCATCCACAGGGGCACTCTCAAACCGCAGCGATTCCCGCACCGCTTGCGCACAGAAATGGGTTCGAAAATGCGCGACCACTTCGTCGAAAAGGGCCATGGGATGCCCCAAGTTGCCACCCAAGCCCAAATAGCACAGTGCATGGCTCACTTCGTGGTTCACTCGCCCTGCTGTCCCTGGCCAGCACCAATCGCACCTGCGCCTGGTTTGGGTTTTCTGCGCCGACGTTTTTTCTTGGCTGCTCCATCGGTACCTGCGGGTGTTCCGCGCAGGGCGTCCAGCATGTTCTGGCGGTTGTTCACATCGCCATCGCTGAATTCGCGCCACCATTCGGCCAATTCAACATCGGCGTCTATATCGCCCACCATGGCACGCAATTCATAGAAATCGAGCGATGCCCGGAATTTCTGTTGCTCCAGCATGCGGAATGGCGCCTTGCCGGCACGTTTTTCGAAACGTGGTTGAAATGCCCAAATTTCACGCATGTCGCCGGTTAGGCGACGTGGAATGGCTGTGCGTTCGGCCTGTTCGGCCAGCACATCGTCCATCGCGGCAAACAGTGCCGGGAATTTCAGTTCCCCCTGTTCAAGTTTCTTCTCCCAGTTTTCAAGCACCAAATGCCACAACAAGCAGGCAAACAGAAAACCGGGGCTGAGTGGCTTGCCTTCTTTTACGCGTTTGTCGGTGCGGGCCAATGCCTCGGTCAGGAAGGGTTCACCACGTTGATGTTCAAGAATTGCATCAAGCAAGGGAAACACACCATGATGCAATCCAGCCTCTCGCAAACCTTTCAAGCAAGCCATGGCCGATCCGCTCATCAGCAGTTTCAGCATTTCATCAAACAGCCGCGAGGCAGGCACATTGCGCAGCAAGTCAGACAACTCGGCGATGGGCGCGTAGGTGGCTGGTTCAATCTCGAAATTCAGTTTGGCTGCAAAACGCACCACACGCAGCATTCGAACCGGGTCTTCGCGGTAGCGCAGGCTTGGCTCCCCAATCATGCGCAGCACGCGCGCGCGCAGGTCTTCCATGCCATGGTGGTAGTCCCACACGGTTTCCGTGCTGGGGTCGTAGTACATGGCGTTGACGGTGAAGTCGCGTCTTGAGGCGTCTTCGTCTTGCCGACCGAATTCATTGTCGCGCAGCACCCTGCCATGCTCATCTTTCTCATTGCTAGCACTGGCCAAGGCTCTGAAAGTTGAGGTTTCAATGGTTTCAGGGCCAAACATCACATGCACAATTTGAAATCGCCTGCCAATGACCCGTGCGCGGCGAAACAGCCGCTGGGTTTGCTCAGGGCTTGCGTCAGTGGCCACGTCGAAGTCTTTGGGACGCATGCCCAAGAGCAAATCGCGCACAGCGCCGCCCACAACAAATGCCTTGTAACCCTTACTTTGCAAGGTTTCGCAAACACGAATCGCATTGTGGCTGACCAGGCGGCGATCAATTTTGTGCTCGGCTACACCCCATACCTTGGGTTTGTGCACGCCGTAGCTTGCTTTCACTTTCTTGGGCGTCCCTAGGTTCAAGTGAGCAGCAGGCCCCGGGGTTTCACGCCCCAGCGTGGCTGGCTTGGAAAACATTCGTTTGAACAGTTTCTTGATCATTTGAACAACTCAAGGACAGGCCAGCCGCGTGTTCGTGCAATTTCAGCCAGTTTGTTGTCGGGGTTTGCCGCAACCGGGTGGCTTACGCATTCCAGAAGGGGCAGGTCGTTGATGGAGTCACTGTAAAAGTAACTGCTCTCAAAGCTGCTCAAAGTCCAGTTCTTCGCGGCCAACCACTCGTTCAGTCTGGTCACTTTGCCCTCCCTGAAACTGGGCACACCAGTGACCTTGCCTGTGTATTCACCATCGAC
>FWPV01009594.1_pt1 | contig 16312 bp, 19 predicted proteins | sample 2228371 | NCBI WGS metagenome assembly FWPV01 (sample SAMEA103939776, study PRJEB20133) | metagenome | reverse complement strand
AAGATATTAATTTCGGCAGATTAAGTAACATATTGATACGTCCTATTAATTATATAAAATATATTTTTACTCAAGATCTAACAGATAAACTAATTAATAGTTTTTTTTCTTTTTTTGAATTGGTAATTCTCGTTTTATTTCTTCGGCCTCCTATTTTTTTTCAGACAAATATTTACTGGTTATGCCTATTTTTTTTGGCAGTAATTTCAGCATCGCTACTTTATTTCGAAATTGGCATGTTGTTATCATGCATTGGATTCTGGTCAAAAGAAACTTGGGCACCAAGATTTATTTTTTATATTTTAGTAGCTTTTTTAGCCGGAATATATTTTCCGCTAGATATATTGCCAGCTCAACTTTTTTTAATAATTAAATCTTTACCATTTACTTATTTAGTTTTTTTCCCGATAAAAATATATCTTGGAGAAATAGAAATCAAGGCTGTGAGCAGTGGTTTTATAATTATGTTTTTTTGGTTGATTATTCTTTGGTTTATTTTAAGATTTGTTTGGAGGGAGGGATTGAAAATTTATACATCTGAGGGTATCTAATTGATTATGGAAAAATATTTGAGAGTTTGGATATATTTGACCATTGCTTCATTTCAAACTTTTTTTGTTTCCCGAATAAGCACGATTCTTTTTTTAGCAGGAAAAGTGATTCGTTTTCTTTTTTTTCTAGGATTCTTAATTATGCTTATGTCTAAAACTCAAATTTTAGCAGGCTATAATGTTTGGCAAGTACTTCTTTTTTATCTCACTTTTAATTTTATTGATGCTATTACTCAAATGTTGTTCCGGGAAGTTTATCGTTTTCGTCAACAGGTAGTTAGCGGTGATTTTGATCTTATTTTAGTAAAACCTATTAATGTGTTATTTAGATCGCTTTTTGGTGGAACAGACCTTCTTGATTTTATTACCCTGATACCATTTATTATTTTTATTGGAATAGTTTTGAGTAAAATTCCCGATATAAATTTTCTTAAAATCATTTTATATTTAGGTCTTGTGTTTAATGCTTTATTTATTGCTACCTCATTTCATATTATGGTTTTAGCTTTGGCGATATTAACAACCGAGATTGATCATGCGATTATGATTTATCGTGATTTTACAAGTATGGGAAGATTACCAATTGATATTTATAAAGAACCTTTCCGTTCATTTATTACTTTTATTATACCTGTTGGAGTCATGATGACTTATCCGTCAAAAGCTCTTTTAGGACTTTTGGGCACGAGCGGCTTAATTTTTGCCTTTGTACTTAGTGGAACTATATTTATTTTTAGTTTGATACTTTGGCGTTTTGCACTAAGAAAATATACTTCAGCATCAAGCTAGAAGTCAGAAATGGATTTGTATTATTTTGTATTATGAATTTGCATAAAGAATAATGAGAAATATGGGAGAAAAAATAAATATTCTATTTGGGATCTCATCCAGTATAGCTGCTTATAAAATATTAGATCTAATTAGGATATGTAAAGAGGAGGAAGGATTTAATATTTATGTGATGATGACTAAAAATGCTTCTTTAATGATAAATTCAGAAGAATTTAGAAAAATTTCTGGTCATAAAGTCAATATAGATTTATTTGAAGAAACATTAGACTACAAGACATTATTGCAAAAAAAACAAATAGAACATATTAATATGGCTTCAAAGGCGGATATAATAGTAATAGCACCGGCAACTGCCAATATTATTGGTAAAATAGCCCATGGAATAGCAGATGATTTTATTACCACTGTTTTTTTAGCAGCGAAATGTCCAAAACTAATCTGTCCCGCTATGAATACTGTGATGTGGCAAAATAGAATTGTTCAAGATAATATTTGTGAACTGAGAAGGAGAGGTATTATAGTTTTGGAGCCAGAAACTGGTTTTCTGTCTTGTGGTAGTTTTGGGATAGGGAGACTTGCTGATATTAAAGTTATCAAACGAAAGATATTGGAAATTATAGGAAGAGAAGAATTATTAAGAGGAAAAAAAATTATTGTTACCGCCGGAGGCACAAGAGAACAGATTGATCCTGTAAGAGTCATCGCTAATAAAAGTTCGGGAAAGATGGGAGTAGCTTTGGCAGAAAAATTGTATTTAATGGGAGCGAAGGTGTTGCTGATCCGAGCGGCTACTTCGGTGACAGCAGGATTTCCGATTAAAGAAGTAATTTTTGATAACGGAAAGCAATTAGCCGAAATTATTAGAAAATATATTAGAAGCTACGATCTACTTTTTCATTCGGCTGCGGTTTCAGATTTTATTTTAGAGAAGAAAAGCTTAAAAAAAATTGACAGTTCAAAATCAATAAATTTAAGACTAAAACCGGCAGTGAAGATTCTTCACCAGATTAAAATATGGAATCCCAAAATTAAGCTTATTGGTTTTAAAGCCGTATATAAATTGACTGATAAAAAGATGATAGAAGAGGGGTTAAAGAAAATAAAACAGAGTAAAGCCGATTATATCATAGTAAATGATGTTGGAAGAAAAGGGGTAGGTTTTGAAGTAGATACAAATGAAGTAATTATTGTATCTTCCAATGGATTAGTTAAAAAAATCGATAAAGCACCGAAAGCTATTATCGCCGAAAGGATTATAGAGATCATATTCGGATTTGATAATCCAGTGATTAAGGAAAATCAATATTGGAGTTGATTATTCAGTTGGGATGATACGAATAGCTAATCGAAAAATGAGGAGCGATAAGCAAAAAGTCTTTCATGTTGCTGCCAAAATCCCTAAAGGTAAAGTGCTTACATATCAAGATGTAGCCCAACTTGCTTCTGTTAGAAGTCCAAGATTAGTTGGTAATTTGCTTCATCTTAATAAAGACCCTATTGGGATACCTTGTCATAGGGTAGTTCATAAAGATGGTAGATTAGCACAGGGATATAGGCTGGGAGGAATAAAAAAACAGAAAGAGAGATTGGAAAAAGAAGGAATAATATTTAAGAATGATAGAGTAAATCTAGAAATATATCTTTGGAAACCGATATAAATCTCATAATAGTGAATATAAAAATGGCCGAAATTCAGCTAATCAAAGGAGATATAACGACTGTAGAAGTAGAGGTAATTGTCAACGCCGCAAACACTACTCTGCTTGGTGGTGGAGGGATAGATGGAGCAATTCATAGAAAAGCTGGGTCTAAACTGTTGGAAGAATGTCGTACATTATCTGGATGCAAAGTAGGTGAGGCAAAGATAACAAAAGGATATAATCTACCAGCGAAATTTGTTATTCATACTGTTGGACCTATTTGGAAAGGCGGTTTTAGTAATGAATCAGGAGAGTTAAAAAATTGTTATCTCAATAGTCTTAAATTAGCTGAAAGATATGGTTTAAGATCAATTGCTTTTCCCGCAATATCGACTGGTTTCTACAACTATCCAAAAGAAGAGGCAGCTAGAATAGCCATTAGTACAGTAAAGAGTTATTTATCAAAATCAAAAATAGAGAAGGTTATTTTTGTCTTGCATTCAGATTTTGATTATACTCTATATCAAAATATATTAAGAGCTTCCTGATTTAGAAATCTAATATTATTTAGTGCTGTCTATATATTTTAAATATTAATAATAATAAAAAATAATAAAAGCGAATCTAAATTAAATAATATATAAATAAATAAAAATTTATCGATAAGACATATAAATCAGCGGTTTTATTAGTTTTTTCATTTGGACAAGAATGATAGACAATTTTTTTATTGCCCCTAGATGTATTTTGATTGAAGTAATTCCTCCCCATGTTCATCATAATGATGCTTTGAAAGCGCTCGCTGAGCTGGAATTATTAACTATGACATTTGGAGGTTTGACAGTTGACTGCATCGTTCAGCATCGACTAAAACCTCATCCTGCCACTTATATTGGTAAGGGAAAACTGGAAGAGCTTAAAGAAAAGGTGGCAAGACAGAAGATTGATATTATTATTATCAACGCAATAATTAATTCTGGTCAGATTTTCCGGTTGGAGAAAACATTATGGCAAATTAATCCAAAAATTAAGGTATTCGATAAAGTTGATCTTATCTTACATATTTTTGAAAAGCACGCTTCTTCAAGAGAAGCAAAATTGCAAATAGATTTAGCTCGATTAAAGCATCTTGGACCAAGAATTTACGGTTTAGGCGGCACGCTTTTTTCACGTCAGGCAGGAGGTATCGGCACAAGAGGTGTTGGAGAAAAAAATCTTGAGCTTATGAAACGTCATTTTAAAAAACAGATTAATATGATTAGTCAAGAACTGAATAAGATAGAGAAGATAAGAGAATCATCTATTAACAGAAGAAAAATTAAGCTGGTAAAAACAGTGGCGCTGGTTGGATATACCAATGCTGGAAAAACTTCACTTTTTAATAAACTAACTGGAAAAACGAAACTTGTTCATGACTCTTTTTTCACCACTCTTGATAGCAATTTAGGACGAATAATTAGTTTAGAAGATAATAGCGAAGTGTTAATATCCGATACCATTGGTTTTATCGAGGGATTACCCCCTTTTCTGATTGATGCTTTTAAATCGACTCTGATGGAAACAGTCAACGCGGATCTTCTTCTACAAATTATTGACTCGTCGGACCAATTGCTGGTAAAAAAAATAGCTGTGGTTGAAGAAATTTTAGATAGCATCGGTGTTGGGAAGAAAAAAAAGATCTTAATTTTTAACAAGTGTGATCTGATACCGTTAGAAAGACAAAATGATATTAAAGAAATGTATCATCACAATTTACTGCTTTTTACTTCAACAAAAACAGGCGAAAATATAAACAGATTGACAAAAATAATTTACAGCACTCTAAATTGTTAGAACGGAATTTTTTTATATTACAATTGAAATTATACTTTATAAAACTTAACATCTTTTTAGACTTATTAAAAAATTTTTTTTGGGGAGAAGAAAAAAAATATTAAAAAGCACTCGGTCGGAAGACGATAGATACCAAATAATTTTTATTTTAGAGAGGAAGGGGTATTTTTTTTCTTTACTTTATACCAGATGTGTTTTTGTTTATTGAATAAATATTTGAAAATATCTTTTTCAACAATAAAACCGACTAATTTTTCCTTTTCATCAAGCACTGGAAGAATTCTTTTGTTATAAGCCAACATTCTTGATAAGGCTTTGAAGACGTCGTGATTTTGATAAACAGTATATACTGTTTTATTCATGATATCGGACGCAGTTAGGTGTATTTGATTTTTGATTTTTTCCTCCAGATCGTCAATAGAAGGAGAGGTAGGAAAAAAATCACTAAAAAATTCTCGATAATCCGGAATTAAATTTATTAACAGATCTTCTGCCGTAATGATACCTTTGATAAAAAAATTTTTATCTACCACAGGCACCATATGAAATTTCAGCGAGGAAACTAGAGACCAGACTTTGTCAAGTGGGGTGTCAAGATATACTGTTTTTGGCTTGACCCGCATCAGATTTTTTACTTTCATAAAAACCCTCGCATAATCTATTATTTTTTCGCTAAATTGTCAAGAAAGAATTTTTAGGATAAACTGATAGTAAAACATTTATATTTTAAAATATGGATTTTTTTGAGGTCATAAAAAAAAGAAAAGCTATTAGAAAATATCTGCCTAATAGAGTTATTCCTCAGAGGGTTATACGGAAGATATTAGAGACTACAATTTTAGCGCCATCAGCTCGTAATCTCCAAAGTTATAAAATTTTTGTAGCACAAAGCCGCCAAAGTCGACAAAGAATTGCTCAGGCTTGTTACAATCAGCGATCTGATTTTATTGGAAATGCTAGTTTGATACTAATTTTTTGCACAGATTCAAAGCAAGCAGAGGAGAATTTTGGCGAGAGAGGTAAATTTTTGTATGCAATTCAGGACGCAGCTATTGCTGCTTCTTTTGCTATGCTTTCTTGTACTGCTTTAGGTTATGGTTCTTGTTGGATAGGAAATTTTAGAGAAAAAGAAGTGCAAAATATTTTAAAAACAAAATTATCTCCGGTCGCAATTTTAGTTGTTGGATATTCAGACGAACAGCCAATAAGAAAACCAAGAAAATCCATCAATCAATTGGCTGAATTTATTTAAATTAAATCCTTTGTTAGAAAGATATAATTGATTTTTATTTCAGAAGAGAAACCTAATTTATTTTATGCCAAAAGATAAATATACCGCGCTTTGGTTGTCGTATTCTTCAATAAATGATTATTTAAAATGTCCTCGAGCTTATTTTATTAATAATGTTTATCGAAATCCAAAAACAGGAAATAAAGTAACGCTTATAACACCGCCACTTGCTTTAGGTCAAGCAGTACATGAATTAATTGAATCCTTATCAATTTTGCCAGTTAAGAAACGTTTTGAAATCCCACTAGTAAAAAAATTTGAACAATTCTGGGAAAAAGTTAGAGGAAGAAGAGGTGGGTTTATATCTTTAGATGAGGAGTATCAGTATAAAAAACGGGGCCTGAAGATGATAAGTCAGATGATAAGAAATCCAGGACCCCTTAAAAAACTGGCGGTAAAGATAAAAATGAACTTGCCATATTATTGGCTATCTGAAAAAGATAATATTATTTTGTGTGGAAAGATTGATTGGTTAGAGTATTTACCAAAGACTGATAGTGTTCATATCATAGATTTTAAAACCAGTCGGAAAGCCGAAAGTCAAGATTCCCTTCAGTTACCTATTTATCAGCTATTAGCGCATAATTGCCAAAAAAGAAGAGTGACGAAAGCTAGTTATTGGTATCTAGATCAAGATGACGGTTTAGTTGAAATAAATCTTTCTGATCTTGAAAAATCCAGTCAAAAGATACTTAAAATAGCAAAAGAAATAAAATTAGCTCGTCAATTAGAAAGGTTTGTTTGTCCGAAAAAAAACGGTTGTTTTTATTGTCGACCATTAGAAAAAATATTATCAAAAGAAGCGCAGTTTGTAGGAATAAACGATTTCAGTCAAGAAGTCTATACTCTTAAAAGAAATTGTAAAGAAAAAGAAGATAATAGTATAATTATTTAAGCGTATCAACAATTTCTCCTGGTTTGAGCCAATAAGTAAAAGTACAGCCAGTAGGAATTTTATTTTCTTTATCCCAGCCTGCAGTTGAACATCTTTTTAGTTTTTTTCCTGTTGGAGAAGTATAAAGTATAAGAGGTTCACCGCATTGTGGACATTTTTCGTCAAGAGGTTGACTGGTTCCTTTTAGCCATTCTACATAAGTACAGCCAGTAGGAATTTTATTTTCTTTATCCCAGCCTGCAGTTGAACATCTTTTTAGTTTTTTTCCATAGCGGGTAAAAACTAGCACTAATTGAGCTCCGCATTGTGGACATTTTTCGTCAAGCGGTTTCGGAGGGATAGGAAGCCATTTGACAAAACTGCATCCTTCAATCTGTCGTGTGACGGAGTTCCAGCTTCCAGCGCTACATCTGCGTAACATTTTTCCACTTTGGGTAGTAACTATTTCTCCTAGAGGTTTTCCGCATTTAGGACAGAGATCCTTTTTATCTTTAGTATTCTCATCAGCCATTATAGCTTTATATTTTGAAATATGAAATGAAAAAAGTAAAGAACCGATTTATTGGCATATATTTATTTAAAATTTTATTATATAATAGGTTTTAAATGTGAAGAGAAAATATTGTATTAAGAATATGGAGGAGAAAAAATGAAAAAAAATTTATTAATAATATTATTAATAATTGTTGTTTTGATAATTATATTATTAAGCGGAATCGTCGTTATCAATAAACAAAAAAGGCCTGGTTTTGTGAGCAATGATTTAAGGATTTCTCAGACACAGGATACAATTAATAATCAGCGAGATGGTTTTACCGGCAAGCTGAAGCAAGCTTTGTTAAAGAATATCCCTTTGAAGTGCAGTTGGAAGAAAGATGAAACATTTTCTGCAGTTGGTTATTTAAAAGGGAAAAGCTATTATGGAGAGGTGATTCGGGATGGTAAAAAAAGTTATCTGATAATAAAAAATAATTGTATGTGGACTTGGTATGAAAATAACAAGCAAGGAGCAAAAATGTGTTTTAAAGGAGATGTTTGGGATCAGCAGAATAATATTCCTCAAGAAGATTATCATTGCGCACAAGCTTCTGTTTCCGATGACATGTTTATTCCACCGGCCGATATTAGTTTTCTAGATATTGATAAACAGATGGGTGGAGAAGAAGAGTAAAATTTGCTTAATAATTTAGAATATATTCTAGTGGAAAATATCCAAGTAAGCTGTGAAATTATTGGAGAAGAGATATTGTGATAAAGTTTTAGCAATTTAAAGTTAGAATAAATGCCGTATAAGTATGGTTAAAACACATAGATAAGATGTTAAAGCTATAAAATGAAGAATAATAGAAATCTTTATCAGCCTAATTCCTCTTTACCATTTAAGTTAAGCAGATCAAAAATAGATCTTTTTTTAGAATGTCCCAGGTGTTTTTATTTAGATCGAAAATTAGGAATTTCCCGTCCTTCGACGCCAGGATATTCTTTGAATAGCGCAGTTGATCAGTTATTAAAAAATGAATTTGATCTTCTTAGAGATAACGGTCAATCTCACAAATTGATGAAGAAGTATAAGATTGATGCGATTCCTTTTAAACATAGCGATTTTCCTATTTGGCGGGATGATGTTAGAAAATGGCTTGGTGCTAGTACATTACATAAAGAAACTAATTTTATTGTTCATGGGATAATTGATGATATTTGGATAAATAGAAAAGAAGAATTGTCAATTGTAGATTATAAGTCAACTAGCACAGAAAAAGAGATATCTCTAGAGGATGAATACAAACAAGGTTATAAAAAACAGATGGAAGTTTATCAGTGGATTTTTAGAAGAAATGGCTTTAAAGTATCTGATATCGGATATTTTGTTTACGCCAATGCTGGGAAAAATCGTCCCACTTTTGATGGTAAATTGGAATTTGAACTTATAATCCTCGATTATAAAGGAGATGATTCTTGGGTGGAACCAACGATTTTTTCTATCAAAAAAATTCTTGATTCAGATACCGTACCTTTAGCAAATATGTCTTGTCAGTACTGCAATTATATCAAAGACAGAGAGAGCGCTTTTTGAAATTCTAAAAACCATGGTGGTTATTTACTCTCCAATATTTCTTCAGTTTGGACAGCAAAAACATCCGGAGTCCCCAGATAGAGTTAAGTTTATTTATAATGAGCTAAAAAAAAATAGTAAATTTAAATTTATTTTACCTGCGAAAGCAAAAGAGAATGATTTACTTTTAGTCCATAGTAAAGCTTTAATAAAAAAAATTAAGGAAAATAGTTTTTTTGATCCCGATACACCAAACATTGAGAATATTTATCTTGTTGCTTCTTATGCTGTAGGATCGGCTATAACAGCAGCTAACATAGCTTTAGAAGAAGATTTTGCTTTTTCATTGGCAAGACCGCCGGGACATCATGCTACGAAAACTAAACCAGGTGGTTTCTGCTATTTTAACAATATTGCTGTAGCTTGTGCTAAACTGCTTCAACGGGGAAAAAGGGTAGCAATATTAGATATTGATGTTCATCACGGAAACGGCACACAAGATATATTTTTGGCAAGAGATGGCATCATTTATTGTTCATTGCATCAATCACCACTTTTTCCTGGTACTGGATTGCTATCAGAAAAAAATTGTTTTAATTTTCCACTTGAAATTGGTGTTAGTTTTGTCACTTATAGAAAGATTTTAGAAGCGGCATTAGAAAAAATAAGTCAGTTCCAACCGGATATATTGGCAATATCTTTAGGGTTTGATACTTACAAAAAAGATCCTCTTGCGGCAATAAACCTAGAAATTGCTGATTATGCTATTATTGGACGAATGATCAGACAGTTACAATTTCCGACTTTTTACGTCCTGGAAGGAGGCTATTCGTCTGATATAGGAATTATTGCCAGAGAATTTTTTTTAGCCTTTATTTCTGGTTAAAATAGTGTAATACAATTACCAAATTATGTCTCAAAAATTTTTTCTTAAAACATTTGGTTGTGCCCAGAATATTGCTGATTCAGAGAGAATTGTTTCCAGTTTTATCTCAAAAGGATGGATACAGACAAAAAATATTTCTGATGCTGATGTAGTAGTGATAAATACTTGTATGGTAAGAGAATCAGCTGAAAACAGGGTTTATGGTTTAATAAACAATATCCAAAAAAATAAAAAAAAATCTCAGAATAAAAATTTAGAAGTAATAAAACCAAAAATTATTTTAACAGGATGTATGATAGGAATGGCGGTAAGAGACAAGACAGGTAGTTTTTTCAAAATTCTAAAAAAACGAATGCCGCAGGTGAATCAATTTATACCAATTGAAGAGATTATTTCGAATTATTCCCCAATTCGTCAAGACAATCTTCATGCTTTAGTGCCGATAACAAACGGTTGTAACAATTTTTGTAGTTATTGCGTCGTTCCTTATACTAGAGGAAGAGAGGTAAGTAGACCATATGAAGAAATAATCAAAGAGTGTCAGAAATTAGCAGAAATAGGTTATAGAAAGATCACGCTTTTGGGGATGAATGTTAATTCATACGGGGCTGATTTAATTTTAGGATCAAAGAATGCCAATAGTAAGAGTTATCACAGCAAGTATTTTTCACATTACCGAGCTGCTATCAAAAAAAATCACAAAAAACTAATTAAAGGATATCGATTGTCAAATAAAAAAATTATTTATCCTGTATTGGTTAAACATTTAGGCAGATTAAGAATTCCTACACTTTTTCCTTATCTATTAGAGGATATCTGTAAGATTAAAAAAATAGAGCTGATCGACTTTATGTCGAGTAATCCTTGGGATTTTTCTGATGAATTGATCGAGGTGATCGCAAGAAATCCTAAAATCAGCAGAAGCATCCATCTACCAGTACAATCCGGTAGCAATTCAGTATTAAAAAGGATGAACAGATGGTATACCCGCAACGAATATTTAAAACTTGTTGCGAATTTAAAATTAAAAATTAGAAATTTAAAATTATCTACAGATATTATTGTTGGATTTTGCGGGGAAACAGAAAAAGAATTTCAGGAGACAGTGGATTTATGCCAAAAAGTTGGATTTTGCAAAGCATATATTTCTAAATATTCAGACAGACCAATGACTTTTGCGCATAAAAAGTTAAAAGACGATGTTTCTTATAAAGAAAAGTTAAGACGATGGAAAATATTGGAACAGCTAATTAATAAGCCAAATTTTAAGAAATAAAAATAGAGATGAAGAAACTGTTAATCATATGCGGTCCTTCTGCTACTGGTAAAACAGCTTTAGGTATTGCATTATCAAAAAAATTTCACGGAGAAATAATAAATGCGGATAGTCGGCAGGTTTATCGGGGAATGGATATTATTACTGGAAAAGATTTGCAAGGAAGGGTAAAGTTTATTAATTCAAATAAGAAATTACAAATAAAGAAAGAGAAATATTCTGTGGGGTATCGAATAAAAGAAGATACGCCAGTTTGGCTTATAGACATTGTTGATCCTAATTATAATTTTAATGTAGGAGAGTATACCAAACTGGCGCAAAAAGTTATCCAAGATATCCAATCAAGAAATAGATTGCCTATTGTAGTTGGAGGAACAGGATTATATATCAAAGCTTTAGTTGAGCCTTTATTTTATATTACTATTGCGCCTAACAAGTCATTGAGAAGTAGGTTAAATAAAAAAAACAGAAAAGAACTCGCGGAATATCTTCAGCAAGTCGATTATAAAAGATGGGTAAAGATGAATCAAAGCGATAGGCTTAATCCCAGAAGACTTATTCGAGCAATCGAGATAGCAGATTACCAAAAAAAACATTCTGACAGGCAGTCTCGAAAATTTTACAAACAGTATGATTATCTTATGGTTGGATTAAAGGCAAAAAGAGAGACTATTTATCGAAGAATTGATATAAGAGTTGAAGCCAGGATAAAACAAGGTGCAGAAAAAGAAATCAGAGAACTTTTGAGAAGAGGTTTTGGCTTTAACAATTCTGTTTTAGGAAAGACAATTGGATATAAGGAATGGGAACTGTATTTTATTGACAAAATCTCTAAAGAAGAAGTTATCCAAAAATGGAAATATTCAGAGCATGATTATGTCAGAAGACAATTAACATGGTTTAAGAAACAAAAAAAGATAGAATGGTTTGATATAGAGGATAAAAAGATTTATGAGAAAATCGAGAAATTAGTTGGAAAATGGTATACTCAGTGTAAGTAATTACAAATTTTTTATACTTATGCCAGCAAAAATAGAAATATCTCATCGGACGATAATTTTTACCGTGTTATTTCTAATAATGCTTTGGTTACTGATTCAAGTAAAAGAGATAATTTTTTTAATTGCTGTTTCTTTTATTTTAATGTCTGCTCTTAAACCTTGGACCGATAATATGGAAAATCATCAAATTCCTAGAGTTATTTCGATATTAGTAATTTATATTTTGTTTATCACAATATTGATTTTTGCAGGAAGCTCTATTATTCCTCCTCTTATCAGCCAAACTGTTTATCTGGGAGAAAATTTTCCCGGGCTTCTCAAATCAGTATTACCATTTATTCAAATAGATAATCAAGTGTTAGTCCAACAGATAGCTCCAATTTCTCAAAATATTTTCAAAGCGACAATAGTATTTTTTAATAATATTGTTGCTTTATTTAGTATTTTGGTTATTTCTTTTTACCTTCTGCTTGAGAGAAAGAATTTTGAGGCATATTTAATTTCACTTATTGGTCAAGAAGCGGCAAAAAGTATTTTAGAGGTAATGGGAAGAATTGAAAAAAGACTGGGAAGTTGGGTTAGAGCACAGGTAACTTTGATGCTAGTAATTGGTTTAGCTACTTTTATCGGACTTGTTTTTCTTGGTATTCCTTATGCTTTGCCATTGGCAATATTTGCTGGAATTTTGGAAATTGTACCTACAATTGGTCCGATAATTTCGGCTATTCCAGCTATACTTATTGCTTTAACGTCGTCTTCATTTTTGGCAATAGTAACATTAGCTTTATATTTCTTTATTCAGCAAGCAGAAAATCATCTAGTAGTTCCGTTAGTGATGAAGCAAACAACGGGGTTGCCTCCTTTAATTACTCTGATAGCTATTATGATCGGAGCTAAATTAGCCGGAATAATTGGTGCTATTTTAGCTGTGCCAGTAGTTTTAATTTTTGAGATTGTGATTTTAGAATATCTTAAATTTAAAGATAAAGAATTAGAAAACCAATAAAAAATCTACGAAGACTCATAAGCCAGATTCTGTTTTTAGATGATCATTTCTCTCGGTTGATGATAAAGTCATCCTACCGGCTAGTTAGACTAGCTGCTCTCAAGCCTTGGACCTCGGGAAGACAGCCTTATTTTCGCTCAATGCGAAAATTTCGGTCCTTTCGGAGATTGCAACAGGTGGGATTGTCAACGTTTCACTCTTTTGACATATTTTGATGAAATCAAAATTTAGCCAAAAGCTCGTCTCTGTGACTCTCTCATCCGGTTAATTCCGGAATCGTACCCGCCGCCTTTCGTTGACGGATCACCAGCTTCGATATAATCGAAGTCACGCGTTACCGCGAGTCCCCCATCTTCGGTTGTCTGGACTTTCCTCCCCGAACAAATCAGGGCGATCATCCGGTCTTCGTAGACAACTATATTATAGCAAAGAGTCATTTTGGCTTCAATTTATGTAACTTTAATATTTCCAGATGCCGTATATTTTCTCAAAACATTTAGCGCATCTGCCTTTTTTTAAATCCAAATTCTTGACTTGTACATAATATCCATGGCGAGAAATTAGAGTTTGTTTACATTTAGGACAATAGGTAGCAGATCGTTTGTCATCAACAATATTTCCGACATAAACAAATTTTAACCCCTCTTTTTTTCCAATTTCATATGTTTGAAATAATTTTTCTGCAGATGTGGGAGGCGTATCGGCCATTTGATAAGCCGGATAAAAAGCTGAAATATGCCAGGGAATATCTTTCGAGACTGACGAGAGAAACTTGGCAATTTTGGTTAATTCCAAACTGCTATCATTTTTACCAGGAATTATTAATGTAGTGACTTCTGTTTCAATGCCTTGATTAAAAAATTTTTTGATATTAGACAAAACTGGTTCAATTTTGGCTTTACAGATATTTCGATAAAATATTGGACTAATGCTTTTTAAATCAATATTTATGGCGTCGATATAATTTTTGATATAATCAAATGTTTCTTTAGATTCAAATCCATTTGAAACATAAATATTTTTTAGCTTCTTTTTTTTGGCCAAAACAGCTGTATCATGAGTAAATTCGGCAAAGATCGCCGGTTCATTATAAGTATAGGCGATTCCAACCGCTCCTTTTTTTAAAGCCATATTCACAATTTGTTGAGGATTTATTGTGATTGAAATGCGGTCAATTAGATTTTTCAGTTCTTTTTCCCACTTTTGATATTTGACGCTGGCTATTTGATTTTTATTCACTTGGCTCATGTCCCAATTCTGACAAAAACGGCAGGCAAAATTACATCCGACTGTACCAAAAGATAAAATTTGAGTTGACGGTAAAAAATGATAGAGAGGTTTTTTTTCAACCGGATCAAGATAAAGGCCAATGGCCTTTCCATAAACTAAAGAATAAAGTATCCCCTGCTTATTTAATCTAGTAGCACAAATACCAACTTTTTTCGGAGCTATTTTACAGTACCATGAACAGGCCAGACATTGCACCGATTGTTTATCTGTTTTTTTATATAAAACCGCTTTTCTCATATTTATATTTTACCAGAATAATTGAGAAATAGATTTTGATAAGGTTATTTGTTAAGATAGGAGTTTATGTGCGGACGATATGGATATTCAATAAAAAATAAAAAAGATTTTTATGACCGTTTTTCAATTCAAAATGATTTTTGGGGACTTTCTTCCCATTATAATATTGGTCCGGGAACTTATAATCCTGTAATCATTAAAAAAAAGGAGAATACAATTCAAAATATGTATTGGGGTTTGATACCTAACTGGGTACAGGATCGAAAAAAATCATTTCGCACCATAAATGCCCGGATAGAGGATATCGATAAGAAACCTTCTTTTAAATTGCCATTTAAAACCAGACGCTGTCTAATACCGGCCAGTTTTTACTATGAGTGGAAAAAGGATATTAAACCGAGCATTCCCTATCTTTTCAAACTAAAAGATGATGAATATTTTGTTTTTGCCGGTATTTATGATATTTGGCTAAATCCAAAAACAAATAGAGAAATTATGTCTTATACGATCATTACTTGTCCCGCCAATGATTTAGTTAAAAACATTCATACTAGAATGCCTGTTGTTTTGAGAAAGGATAATGAAGAGAAATGGATTGATCCAAATATACAAGATCAAAAAAAATTATTCTCGCTATTGCAGTCAAGAACAGTAGAGGAAATGGAGTGTTATCAGGTTTCTAGACAGATTGGTAGTACTCGATTGGATAATAAAGATCTCATTAGCAAAGCAATAGATGAGGGGCAAACCAGCCTATTTTAATTAATATGCTATTGTCTGTATAATTTAATCTGTATATATTTATGAAAAAAGTTATATTGATTCACGGCTATACTTCTTCTCCTAGAAAGAAAAAATATCAGATCATCTCAAATGAGCTAGATAATCTGGGGATAGATTACTCAATTCCGGCAATGCCCGGAGGAACAAATCCAAAAGCTAAAGAATGGCTGGAAGTAATTGATTCTGAAGTGAAAAAAACTGCAAAGCCGTTAGTGCTAGTTGGTCATAGTTTAGGAACAAGAGCTATCATTTTGTATTTAGATAGGTATGAAAGGGAGGTAGATACCGTAATACTGATAAGCGCATTTGACAATAATATTAAAAATAAAAAATTAGAAGAGAATAATATTGTTGGTTTTTTTGATTATCCTGTTGATATTGGCAAAATAAGAAAATTAGTTAATAAAATTATCGTTGTTCATTCAATTGATGATGATTCTATTGATTATGAGCAAGGCAAAAGGATAGGAAGTCAACTAAAAGCACAACTTATTACCTATAAAAAAATGGGTCATTTTTGCGGGGAAGAAAATGCTGAAAGGAACGCTAAGTGCTTTCTTAAAGTTATTAAATCAGTAATTTGATAGTTTTTTCTATGATTTTGATTAGTTGTTTGTTCTTTAGGATTTAATGAGAAGAGCTCTGAAATTATAACTAAAATTCATCGAAGACTAAAAAATAAGTTCTTGTTGACTAACGCTACGTTCTATGATATAATAGAGAACGTATGCAAGTAAAATTACACAAAAACGCCAAAACAACCTTAGCCATAAGAAAA
>FWPV01009593.1_pt1 | contig 16312 bp, 12 predicted proteins | sample 2228371 | NCBI WGS metagenome assembly FWPV01 (sample SAMEA103939776, study PRJEB20133) | metagenome | reverse complement strand
GGGCGTGGAGCGGTTGAGAATCGTCCCGGTTCCAAGAACCGCCCGTTTCCCCACCACCGTGCCCTCATACACGCCGCAGTTGCCGCCCACAAGCACTTCGTCTTCGATGATCACCGGCAGCGCGCCGACAGGCTCAAGCACGCCCCCGATTTGAGCAGCCGCGGAGATGTGACAGTTGCGCCCTACCTGCGCGCAGCTTCCGATGAGCGCGTGCGAATCGACCATCGTGCCGTCGCCGACGTAAGCGCCCACGTTGATGTACATCGGCGGCATGCAGGTGACGCCCTTGCCCACGAAACAGCCGTCGCGAATGCTCGATCCGCCGGGCACGATGCGCACTCCGCTTTCGACAGTCAGCCGCTTGACGGGATAAGTCGCCTTATCGAAAAAAGGCTGCCGCGCCCGGTCCACCGACATGTCCACGAGCTGCCCCATGCGGAATCCGAGCAGGATGCCCTTCTTCACCCAAGCGTTGACGCGCCATCCGGTGGGCGACGAGGCGTCCGGCTCGGCTGCGCGCACCGCGCCGGCATTCAAGGCGTCCTTGAACCGCTGAAACAGGCGGAAGTGCTCTTCGAGATATGTCTCCGGCTTTTCGTCGAACAGCCGTTCGATCTCAGCCTGCATGCGCCGCCTCCAGCAAGCCGGTTTCCTGAAGCACCTTGCGGATCTTCTCCTGATTGTGCGGCTGCGGCGCGACGAGCGGCAACCGCCACACCGGCTCGAGCAGTCCCATCATCGCCATGGCGGCTTTCACGGGTATGGGATTGGATTCGATGAAATTGACTTCCATCAGCGGCAGGTATTTCCTTTGCAGCGCCCGCGCGGCGGCGAAATCGCCATTCAGCGCGGCTCGCGTCAGTTGGGTCATCGGTCCGGGGATTTCGTTCGAAACCACCGAGATAATACCTTTGCCGCCGAGCGCGATGAGCGGGATGGTGATGGCGTCGTCGCCCGAAAGCACGTGAAACCGCTCCGGAACATGGTGGATCACCGCCGCCATCTGACTGATGTTGCCGGAGGCTTCCTTCACGGCGACAATGTTGTCGATCTCCGCCAGACGCTTCAGCGTAAGCGGCTCCACGTTCACCCCCGTGCGCCCTTGCACGCTGTACACCACGATGGGAACTTTCACCGCCGCGGCGATGGCGCGGTAGTGCTGATACAGCCCTTCTTGCGTCGGCTTGTTGTAATACGGGGTGACGCTGAGCAAGCCGTCCACGCCCATGGCTTCGAGTTCCTTCGCCAGCGCGATGACTTCAGCGGTGTTGTAGCCGCCGGCGCCCGCCACCACCGGAACCTTGCCCTTCGCCTCTTCGAGCGTCACCTCAACGACGCGCAAGTGTTCCTCGTGCGCGAGCGTAGGGCTCTCGCCCGTGGTTCCGCACGGAACCAGAAAGTCGATTCCCGCTTCGATCTGCCGCCGCACCAATCGCCGCAGCGCCGCCTCGTCCAGTGAGCCGTCTGTCTTGAACGGCGTCACCAAAGCCGTGCCGCAACCTGTGAACATAGTCCTCCTCCCATCTCCGCGCTCACTTAACCAAAAAGTATCTGCCCGAATTCGTAAATCCCCTTCTTTCCCACGATCCATTGCGCCGCCTTCAAGGCTCCGCGGGCGAATCCCTCCCGGCTGCGCGCCACATGCCGCAAGGTGATGGTGTCCGCCGCCGAGTCGAAGCCGATTTCATGCGTGCCCGGGTGCGCCCCGGCGCGGTTGGAAGCCGTGTCGATGGGGCGGGTGAATCCCGCGCGGCGCATTTCGTCGACTAGCTTCAACAGCGTCCCGGACGGCGCATCTTTTTTCGTCGAGTGGTGGATCTCCCACCCCCATGCGCCGTACTCCTCCTCGGAGGCGAGCAGCCTCGCCGCTTGCGCCACAAGCCGCGCGAACACGTTCACGCCGATGGAAAAGTTCGGACTCCACACCAGCCCGGTGCCGTGCTTTTCCACCGCCGACTTAACGCGGTTGAAGTGTTCCTGCCAGCCCGTCGTGCCCACCACGGTATTGACCTTCAGCGCGGCGAGGCGCTCCACGTTTTCCAGCACCACCGCGGGCGTCGAGAACTCCACGGCGACGTCCACGCCGCGGAAGTTCTCCGCCGTCAAGCCTTCGAACGAGGCGTTGTTGAACTCGTCCAGCTTCAACGCCACCTCGAACCCGTAAGCCGGGGCAAGCTGCTCGATCAGCCTGCCCATCTTTCCATAGCCAACGATCGCTAGTTTCATGTCAATCGAACACCGCGGGATCTAATTTACTGAAAAACGCCGTGTGCAGCGCCTCCACCGCCTTCGTCAGATCTTCGCCGGATACGACAACGCTCAGGTTCAGCTTGGAAGCGCCCTGCGAAATCATCCGCACGTTGATGCCGTTCAGCGCTTGGAAAGCGCGCCGCGCGACGCCGGGCGTGAAGCGGATGTTGTCGCCCACCAGACAGATGATCGCCTGATCGCGCTCGATGGCGACTTCCGCAAATCCGCGCAGCTCTGCGACGATGCCGTCCAGCCGCTCCGTGTTGTCGATGGTCGCCGAGACGCTGACCTCCGAAGTGGTCACCAGATCCACCGGCGTCTCAAACCGGTCGAACACCTCGAAGATCCGCCGCAAGAAACCGTGCGCCATGAGCATCCGCAAGGACTGAATATTCACCACGGTGATGCCCTTCTTGCAGGCGATGGATTTCACGTCGTTTTCGCAAGGCACGGACTCGCCGACAATGCGCGTGCCGTCGACGTCCGGCCGCCGTGAATTCAGGATCAGCACCGGGATGTTCTTTTCCACTGCGGGGACTACCGTCGCCGGGTGCAGCACCTTGGCGCCGAAATAGGCCAGCTCCGCCGCCTCGGCGAACGAAATGGTCTTCACGCGCCGCCCGATGGGCAAAATCCGGGGATCGCAGGTCAGCATGCCATCCACATCGGTCCAAATCTGAATCTCCTCGGCGCCGATGCCCGCCCCCACGATGGATGCGCTGAAGTCGGAGCCGCCGCGCCCGAGCGTGGTCGTCACGCCGTCGAGCGTGGAGCCGATGAAGCCGCCCATCACCACCGTCTGTTTTTCCGCCAGCGGGCGCACGACTTCCGCCAAGCGGCTGTATGTGGCTTCGTATAGCGGCGCCGCTTGCGTGTGGCGGGCGTCGGTTTTGATGACATCGCGCGCGTCGACGTGCGCCGCATCGATTCCGTGTTTGCGGAACGCGATGGCCACCAGGCGGCTCGAAATCCGCTCGCCGAAGCTCGAGATGGCGTCGACCGAGCGCGGCGTCAGCTCTCCGAGGATGGCCAGCCCCCGCACCAGCTCCGCCAGTTCCTGGAAATGCTCGCTGATCACCGCCTCCGCTTCGGCCAGGTCCTGCGGGCGCACGCAGCCGGCGGCTTCCCGGCGATGGTATTCCCTCAATTGCTCCAGTTCGCTCAAAGCGCGCTCGCGCTCTTGCGCCACCGCCGCCGAGGCGATAGCGAGCAGGCGGTTGGTGGTCTTGCCCATCGCCGACACCACCACTACCGGGCGGCGATGCTCGCGCGCCTTCACAATGCCCGCCACGCGTTCAATTGCGGCGGCGCTCTCCACCGAGCTGCCGCCGAATTTCATCACGATCATCAGAGCATTCCCTCGCTGTGCATCAACTCGGCGTTCAGCACCGCCGCTCCGGCGGCGCCCCGTACGGTGTTGTGCCCCATCGCCACGAACTTCCAATCGAGCACCAGGCACTCGCGCAGGCGACCCACGAACACCGCCATGCCGCGTTCGCGCTCCACGTCCCGGCGCGGCTGCGGGCGGAGCGGGTCGTCCATGTAAATGACCGGCTGCGCCGGCGCGCTAGGCAGCTTGCGCTCCTGAGGCAATCCGCGGAAGGCGGCGATGCCGGCGAGGATCTCTTCGCGCGTAACCTTCTTGGCGAGTTCCACCGACACGCAGCAGGTGTGCCCGTCCACCACCGGGACGCGGTTGCAATGCGCGCTGACCTTCGCGTCGAGCGCCACCAGAGCGTCGCCGGTGCACTCGCCCAAAATCTTCTGCGTTTCGATTTGCATCTTCTCCTCTTCGCCGCCGATGAAGGGAATGATGTTCGCCATGATGTCCATCGACGCCACGCCCGGGTAGCCCGCGCCGGAAATGGCTTGCAGCGTGGTGACGATGACGCGGCGGATGCCGAAAGGCTTGAACGGCGCCAGTCCCATCGTCAGCACCACCGTCGAGCAGTTCGGGTTGGTGACGATGCAGCCTTTCCAGCCGCGCTTGGCTTGCTGCGGGACGATGCGCAGGTGGTCGCCGTTAATTTCCGGCACGAGCAGCGGCACGTCCGGCTCCATCCGGTGGTTCTTCGAGTTGGACACCACGCAGTGCCCCGCTTCGGCGAACGCGCGCTCGATCTCGGTGGCGACGGAGGCGTCCATGGCGGAGAAAACCAGCTTGGGGGCGCCGTTGCCCGGCTTGCAATCCTGCACCGTGAGCCCCGCCACCGTTTCCGGCATTACGCCTTCCAGCCGCCAGCTAGTGGCTTCGGCATACTTCTTGCCCGCCGAGCGGTCGCTTGCGCCTACCCAAGTGATTTCGAACCACGGGTGGTTCTGGAGAAACTTGACGAAATGCTGGCCCACCATGCCTGTGGCGCCGAGAATGCCTACCGGGATCTTCTGTTCCATTCGATCGTCCTTTCTAATTAGTCAGAATCCAGCAGCCGCCGCACCAGCCGTTGATACAGCTCCACGGCTTCGATGAGCTGCCGTTTGGGAACCCGCTCTTCCTCCGTGTGAGCCACCAGGATCGAACCCGGACCCAGCAGCAGGGGCTCGCCCCATGCGCCTCCGAACGCCGGGATATCGGTCGTGTAAGCCACCACGGTGGTTTCAAATCCGTCGAGCGCCCGCAGATGGACCGCCGGGACGCAAAGAATCTGCCGGGCCTCGGCGCGCCCTTCCACCGCGCGCGCCACGGCTTGCTTGATTGAGTCGCCGCTGTCGACGAGCCGGAAAAACACCTCCGCGCGCGCAAAATCCGGAATCACGTTAGGCGCGCGCCCGCCCTGAATCGTTCCGATGTTGAGAGTCGAAGGACCCAAAACCGGATCTTCGGGCAGAGGAATTTTCCGCAGCGCCTCCAGCACGTCGAGCAGCTTCAGAATGGCCGACTCGCCCAAATGCGGATACGCGGAGTGCGCCATGCGCCCGCGGGCGTCGATCTCGTAGCGCAGCGCGCCTTTGGAGCCGAGAGCCAGGCGGTTGTCCGTAGGCTCGCCGTTAATCAAAAAGCGGGAGCCGCGCGGGTGCGCCGCGGCGTAAAACGCGCCCGCGCTGTTGCGCTCCTCTCCCACCACCAAGAGCAAGGCGATGCCGCGCACTCCTTGCTCGAGCAAACTCTCGACGGCGCAAATCATGGAGGCGATGATGCCCTTGGTGTCGCAAGCGCCGCGCCCCCAAATGAATTCGCCGTCTTCCGACGACGGGAAGAAAGGCGGCACTGTGTCGATGTGGGTCGAGAGGGTGACCACCGGATCGCCCCATGTGGCGAAGAGGTTGAAGCGGTCTTTCTCCACTTCTTCGAGTTCGAGCGTGCCGCCGTAGCGCTCCGCGAGCGGGCGCAGCTCGCCGGCGAGAAACAGCGCGACCTGTTTCTCGTTGCCGGTGATGGACTCGATGTCTACAAGCGCCCGCGTGAGCGCGAAAACCTTCATAAAGCCTCGAAGGGAACCGGGGAGGATACAAGGAGGGATCAGCGGCGGTACGCGTCGCCCTGGCCTTGATAGCGCTCCATCCGGGTTCCGGATGACAGTGGGAAGGATTTAGCCTTCGCCCCCAACCAGCCGCCCCGCGCCGGGAGACTGATTTCGGCGGGATACTTCTCAGCCCCTTTCACCGCCCGCCCGGAGCGCGCCGGGACTACACGAACGGCTACTCTTGGCTGCCGCGCCTCTATCAGGTAACTTTCAAGATACCGAACCCCCGCAAAGGAAGTCAATTCCGCCTTCCCGCAGCCCGCCGCGGATAAACACAGATGAACGCCGATCAGACTCATGCCCTCCGCCATCGGCGTTTACCGGCGTTCATCCGCGGCTGAATTCTCTGATTCCCCGTGCCGCGGCGTTCCCACCGGCGGCCAGTGGTGATACACTGGCCGCGCGGAGGCGCTGAGTATGAGCGTTCGGTTGGGATTGGGAATTGGACTCATGCTGGCCGCGGCGGGTTGGGCGCAGGAGCCGCGCGGTTCGATTACCGGGCTTGTCACGGACCATACAGGAGCGGTCGTGCCAAACGCCGCCATCCGGGCGACGAATCTGGACACGGGGGTGACGGCGCGTACGTCGACCAACGCGCAAGGGAACTATGAGCTTCCCTTCCTGCTCCCCGGTCCGTACAAGATCGAAGTGGAAGCGCCCGGGTTCAAGTCCTGGCTGCGGCAAAGGGTCGAGCTGCGCATGGAGGACACCATTCAGGTGGATGCTCAGCTCGAAGTGGGCAACGTCACGGAGGTGGTGACGGTGTCCGCCGAAGCGCCGCTCGTCGAATCCACGAGCGGCGGCGTGAGCCAGGTGATGGGCGGGGACATGATCTCCGAGATGCCCTTGCGCAGCGGCAGCGTGGCGTGGGCTTACGCTATGGCGCCGGGCGTGGTTTTGAACGACCGCCCGTACGACGGTCCGTGGAACATCGACCAAGCCTCGAACGTCAGCATCGCCGGGAGCCGCGGCTACGGCGCCGATTTCAATGTCGACGGCGTGTCGAACAACTCTTACGGCGGGCGCACAGCGTTCGTCCCGCCCGCCGACATGGTTCAGGAAGTGCGGGTGAATGTGACCAACTACGACGCATCGCTCGGGCGCGCCACCGGGGCGAGCGTCAACGTCAGTTTGAAATCGGGGACAAACCGCCTGCAAGGATCCGTTCAGGTCACCGGCTCGGGCGGAGCCATGATGACCCGCAACTTTTTCACCAACCGCTTCATTTTCGATCCCACCACCGGACCCATCACTCCCGAGAAGATCGCCGCCAACACGCCGAGCGTGCGGTGGATGCGTTACAGCGCGGCGGTGGGAGGTCCGGTGGTGATTCCGCGCGTGTACAACGGGCGGAACCGTACGTTCTGGATGTTCGGTTATCAAACGCACGACCGCGTCCGCCCCAGCGCCACCTCTTACAGCGTTCCCACGGCTGAGCAGCGCAAAGGCGACTTCTCGGCTTTGCTGGCGCTCGGCTCTTCCTATCAGATTTACGATCCCGCCACCACCGTGCCCGCCGACGGAGGGCGGTACCGCCGGCAGCCGTTCAGCGGAAATATCATCCCCGCCAGCCGGATCCATCCGGTTTCGCAAAAAGTGGTGAACTACTACCCCGCCCCGAACGTCCCCGGCACGCGTGATTTCCTGAATAATTTCAGCTACACGTTCCAGAACTTTCAGAATCTCGATCAGCCGGTGGTGAGAATCGACCACAACCTGAGCGAGCGCCACCGCTTTTTTGGGCGTTATGCGCAGTCGAATTTCCATGGCGACTTCGACCGGCTGGTGCCCAATAGCCCTGTGCGCGGGCGCCTGCGGGCGCGTCCCTACCGCGGCGTCGCCTTCGACGACGTGCTGGTGCTGACCAACAGCCTGGTGCTCGACTTGCGGTACGGATTCACCTGGTTTCAGGAATTCGAGAACTACGCCAACACCGGATGGGATCTGCGGGAGTTCGGCTTTCCGCAGAGCCTCATCCATCTCATCGATCCCAAGGCGCGAACGTTTCCGCAGATCGTCATCACCGACTTGCAAACTTTGGGCAACGTCGGAGGCTTCTATCAAACCAATTACTCCCATAGCGCGCTGGCGGTTCTGAACTGGATTCGCGGCAAGCACAGCGTGAAGTCCGGCTTTGACGGGCGCGGCTTGTTCGCCAACGAAAAGGTCTATGACAACGCTACGCCGCGTTTGGAGTTCGGTGAAACGTACACCCGCGGTCCGTTGGATAATTCCGCCGTGGCGCCCACCGGGCAGGGGCTGGCCAGTTTTCTTTTGGGGCTGCCCACGGGCGGCTACATCGACGTGAACGACTCGCGCGCGGCGTCGAGCAAGTTTTTCGCTTTATTTATTCAAGACGACTGGCGCGTCTCCAGCCGCTTGACCGTGAACCTGGGCGTGCGGTGGGAATATGAGACCACCGTTACCGAGCGTTTTAACCGGTTCACCCGCGATTACGATTTTCAAACCGTCAATCCGATTCAAGCGCAGGCGCGCGCGCAGTACGCCGCAAGCCCGATCCCGCAAGTGCCGGTGGAGGAATTCCGCACCACCGGCGGCGTACGGTTCGCCGGGCGCGACGGGGTCCCGCGCGGGCTCCGGGACCCGTTCCGGAGGGCGTGGATGCCGCGGGTGGGGTTCGCATGGCGATGGAAGCCAACAACAGTGGTTCGGGGCGGATACGGAATCTACTACGACCTGCTGGGAGTCGATTTTACGGACGTGCCGCAGTCGGGCTACAATCAGCGGACCAATACGCTGACGTCGGTCGATAGCGGGCAGACCTATGTGGGCTCGATTTCCAACCCGTTTCCCTTCGGCGTGGAGCTTCCGAAAGGAGCGAGCGGCGGGTTGCTGACGTATCTGGGGCGAGCGCCGGCGTTTTTCTCTCCCGATGGGCGGCGCCCGTACGCTCAGCGGTGGAATCTGGCTGTGCAGTTCCAGCCGCTGCGGCAGAGCATGATTGAGTTGGGCTATCTTGCCTCGCGCGCGGTGCGCGTGCGGACGACCACGGATTTCAATCCCGTGCCGCGGCAGTATCTGAGCACATCGCCGGTGCGCGACCAAGCCGCGATCAACTTCAACACCGCGGCGGTAAACAATCCGTTCCGCGGCATTCCGGGCTTTGAAGGCTCAAACTGGTACACACAGCGGACGGTGCAGCGCAGCGTGCTGCTCAAACCCTATCCGCATTTTTCGGGTCTGACGGCGGCGCTGCCGGCGGGCGCCACCTGGTATCACGCCATGACGGCGCGTTTCGAGCGCCGCTTTCACGCGGGCTTGCGCGCGCAGGTAAATTACACTTGGTCGAAGTTCATGCAGGCTTCGGCGTACCTCAACCCGACCGATGACAAGCCGGAGCACGTCGTGGGCGGCTTCGACCGGCCTCACCGCATCGCCTTTACCGCCATGTACAACCTGCCTTTCGGTCCGCGGGCGCGGTTTTTCTCCGGGGCGCGGGGCGCGCTCGCGCACGCCATTGGCGGCTGGCAAGCCGTCGCCGTGTTCAACGGACAAAGCGGTCCCGCCCTCAGCTTCGGCAACGTCATCTACAACGGGACTTATCCCGAAATCCGCATTCCGGTATCGGAGCGCACCGTAGACCGGTGGTTCAACACTTCCGGCTTCGTCACCGCATCCGGAGCGCAACTGGCGCAGAATATCCGCACCTTCCCGACGCGGATCTCCGCCGCGCGCGCCGACGGCATCAACGTCTGGGATTTATCGCTCCAGAAGGTCTTTCAGGTGACTGAGCGCTACCGCTTGCAGTTCCGCGCGCAAGCCGAAGGGGCGATGAACCATCCCAATTTCGCCGCGCCGAACACCACGGTGACGAGCACGCTGTTCGGGAGGGTCACTTCGACGCAGGGCGGCGGGCAGGAAGAGCGCCGCGTGTTCCTGGGATTAAAGTTTATGTTTTGATGGCTTCGCGGAGGGCGCGGGCGGCGGCTTCGGGGTCCGGCGCGGCGCAGATGGCGGATACCACGGCGATGCCGCCGGCGCCGGCTTCGATGACGCTGCGCGCGTTTGCGAGAGTGATGCCGCCGATGGCCACCACCACGTGAGGGCTTTCGCGGCAGTAAGCGGCGAGGGCTTCCAAACCCCACGGCGGCGCGGCGTCGGGCTTGGTGGGCGTGGAAAAGACGGGACCGGCGCCTAAATAATCCGCTTCCGCGGGCTTCTGCGCGGGCGTCTCCACCGAGATGCCGATGATGGCGTCGGGGCCCAGAATCCGGCGGGCGTCGGCGTACTCCATGTCCGACTGACCCAAATGCACACCGTCCGCCGAGCAAGCCAGAGCCACATCGACCCGGTCGTTGATCAATAGAGGAACGCCGAGCGGCGCGAGCAGGCGTTTCAAAGCTCGCCCTAGCTCGATGAACTCGCGCGCCGGGCAGTCCTTCTCCCGGAGTTGAACCACGGTGACGCCTCCGCGCACCGCCGCCGCCACGACGTCTTCGATTCGCCTGCCGCCCATGAGCCGGCGGTCGGTGACCAAGTAGAGGCGATAGTCGGGACGCGGTTTCATCCTTCTGCCCGCAGCCGCGCGGCGATGGCGGAGTATTCCAAATTGTGGAGCGCGTCGAGGAACGCCACGAAGAAGCTGCCCGGACCCTGCGCCTGCTCCGCTGCAATTTCGCCGGCAATCCCCATCACCGCCATGGCGTGCGCCGCCGCTTGCCGCGGCGAGGGGTTGATTGCCGCGAAAGCGCCCACGAGCGCGGTGGCGACGCAGCCCAACCCGGTGACCCGGGGCATCAACGGATGCCCGTTATGGATGCGGATGACGGAGGCGCCATCGAGAATGAAGTCGACCGCTCCGCTAACGACGACGACGCAGCCGTGCCGGGAGGCGAGAGCGGCGCCCGCGTCCGCAGCGGCTTCCGAACTGTGCGCGGAGTCCACGCCGCGGGTGGCTGCCTCCTCGAGCGCGAGCGCGCGAATTTCGGAAGCGTTGCCGCGGACCACCGCCGGGGCAAGTTCGTCGAGCAGCGCGCGTGCGGTTTCGGTGCGGTACCGCGTCGCTCCGGCGCCCACCGGATCGAGGACAACCGGAATTCCCCGTTTCTTCGCCGCGTGGCCTGCGGCGCGCATGGCCTCCACCCAAGCGCCGCTCAGGGTTCCGATGTTCAGAACCAGCGCGCGCGCCAAGCCCGCCATTTCAGCCGCTTCTTCCACCGCGTGCGCCATCACCGGCGACGCGCCGGCGGCGAGCAGGGCGTTGGCTGTCGTGTTCATCACGACATAGTTCGTGATGTTGTGGACCAGAGGGGCTTGGCGGCGGATTGCGCTGACATCCGTCCAAATGGATTCGGCGGAAACCATACCGCTGTTACTTGGAGAGTTTCATCGGAACCCGGACCGTCAACTTTTTGCCCGGCGCCACGTGCACGTTGGCTACCTCGAACTCCACCTCGCCGGCGGCGGGCGACGGCGCGTTCTTCGCCACGGTCAAGCGCAGCGCTTGAATCGACTCCGGCTCGAGGTTGACATCCCGGACGGTCATCCACGCAGGTTTGTTCTGGACTGTGAGCCGGAACGGGATGGCGGACCGGTTCCGGAGAGCGCGCCCGCCGTCGAGAACTTGCACCGAAGCGGTCCACAGGGCGCGCATGTACTGCTCGGCGCCCCAAAGCTCGCCCCCCATCCATGCGGAAGTGCGGCGGGCTTTGAGCGCTTCCCGGATGCCGTTCGCGTCCGCAGTAGGCGCGAAGACCAAGGTGAGCGGGCGCCCGGGGCGCGGACCTTGCGGCGTCATCGGGGTGTGGACGTCGCTGTTGGAGAGGATGGTGAGCTTCTTCTCCTCAATCCACGGGAACGCCTCGGCATAGAATGTAGGCCCGTTGATCAGCTCGACGCCGTCGAACAGACCCGCGTCATAGGCGGCCGCGATTTCCGGGAACCAAGCCGTCTTCTTGCGCCAACCGGGGTGGTTCCAAAACAGGAAAGCCCCTTGTTGCCGGCCTTCTTTCAGAGCCGCCATCAGATCCAAGCCGGCGAAGCGGTTCGGTTCGGTGACGAACAGGGCGTTGAAATGGATGTCGCCCTTGGTGATTTCAGCGCCGGGGATCAAAATGATGCCCATGCGGCGGGCGAGCGGCGCGGCGATCGTGTAAGGGCGGGAAATGTCCTTCTTGACATCTTCCGCGTGCGGGCGGTAGTCGTCGTGGTCGGTGATGGAAATGGCGTCCAACCCATCCCGCCACGCTTCCATGACGCGCGTCGTGGGCCAGACTTCTCCGTCCGAGAAGACGGTGTGCATGTGGAAGTCGCATTTCAGCGTCTTGTAGCCGGGGATGTCCGGCACGGGAAGCGGATCGCGCTTCTGCGCAGCCGCCGGCAACCCGAGCGTCGCCACGGCGGCGAGTAGGAATGACAGGAACCGGGCAGGAAGCTTCATGATGACGCCTCGTCAGTTCTCCTCAAAAGACGCTATTTCCACTCCAACACGGCGAAGACCGGAAAGTGGTCGGAGGGATAACGCCCGTTGTCGTTCTTGGTGATGGTTTCGGCTTCCAAAGCCTGAAAGGGTCCGCGGTAAAGGATCCAATCAATGCGCGGACCGGTGGTTCGGCCTTGAAAACCGTTGAAGGTTCCGGTGGGACCGGTGCGCCGCGCGGCGGCTTCCCACGCATCGGTCAGAGAGGCGGTGAGCAGCTTGTAAGGCTCGGTCCCCGCCCCGGTGTTGAAGTCGCCCGTGAGGATGAGCGGAATATTTTTGGGCCGTTCCGAAATCCACTTGGCGATCACTTCAGCGCACTTGAGGCGCGCGGCGGAGTCCTGCGGGCGGTGCGGGAAGTGGGTGTTGGCGAAGTAGAACCGCCGGTTGCCGAGTTGGAAAAGACCCCAAGTGACCATCCGGGGCAGCGTCACATCCCACGACATGCTGCCGGGCTTATCGGGAGTCTCCGACAGCCAGAAATTGCCGGATTCGAGGAGCTTCAGCCGGTCCTTGCGGTAGAAGACGCCCATGTGCTCGTCTTCCTGATTTCCCCGCCGGCTCACGCCGAACCACGCGTAGCCGGGCAGTTTCTCGGCGATATATTGGCCCTGGATGTAGTAAAGCTCTTGCGTGCCGAGCAGGTCGGGCGCCTTCTCGCGAATCGTCTCGACAAGCAGGTCCCGGCGTAGTTCCCACCGGTTTTCGCCGTCGCCCTTGGCCGGGTAACGGACGTTAAAACTCATGATGCGCAGGTTTTCGGCGGCGGTGGACAAGCTGGCCGCCGCAATCATTAGAAGAGCAGTTCGCCGTAGCACAGTCGATGGATCCTCGCTTTTCAGTCTAACCAATGCGGCTCAGCCCCGCAGTGCGTTACCATAGCCTTTTCCCCGCTATGGAAATTTATCAGGCCGTTTTCCTGGCCATTCTGCAAGGCTTGACGGAGTTTCTTCCCATCAGCAGTTCAGCGCACCTGGCGCTGGCGCCGTGGCTGCTCGGATGGAAGGATCAAGGACTGACGTTCGATATTGCGATGCACTTTGGAACGCTGGCGGCTGTGGTGGTGTATTTCTTTCGTGACTGGGTTCAAATCCTGGCGCAGGCGGCGGGGAAGCCCTGGGGTCAGGACCCGCAGCTCAAGCAGAATCCGCGATTACTGTGGCTGCTGGCGGCGGCTTCGATTCCGGTGGGGCTGTTCGGCTATCTGTTTAAGCATCAGGCGGAGGAGCAGTGGCGCCAACCGCTGGTCATCGCCACCATGCTGGTCAGCGTGGGGGTGCTGATGTGGGCAGCGGAGCGAGTGGGAAAGCGGAACAAAGACATTGGGCGGCTGAGCCCTGCGGACGCGATGGCGATTGGAGCGGCGCAGGCTTTGGCGATTGTGCCGGGCACGTCGCGCAGCGGCATTACGATTACGGCAGGGCTGTTCCGGGGACTGGAGCGGGAGGCGGCGGCGCGGTTTTCGTTCCTGCTTTCGACGCCGGCGATTGCGGCGGCGGCGTTGAAAGAGTTTTGGGACGTGTATAAGAGCGGCGCGCAGGTGGAATGGGGGCTGTTCGCCTTGGGCATGGCCGTGAGCGCCGTCACCGGCTGCCTGGTGATCGCGTTTCTGTTGCGATTCCTACGCACGCACAGCCTGCGATTTTTCGTGTACTACCGGATCGTTTTTGGCATAATAGTATACGCTCTGGCTATCTTCCGCCCACCGGCGGGATGAAGATTTTAGGTCCGACTCGAAACAAGCGGCTCAATGAAGTCGGGGCGTTCGTGTGGGCAGTCGCCGCCGTCGCTCTTATCCTGAGTCTGGCTTCCTACCATCCGGAGGATCCTTCCTGGAACGTGTCGGCGGGAGCGCGGCGCGCGCAGAACCAAGTTGGTCCCGTGGGCGCCCACATCGCGGACCTGCTCTTTCAAACCTTCGGGCTGACGTCAGTGATCTTTCCATTGATGCTGCTGGGCTTGGCGTGGAAGTGGCTGCGTTCGCGCCCGGTTTCCGGCGTAAAGATCGGCGGAGTGGCGCTGTTGACAGGCAGCGTGAGCGTTGTCCTGCAAATGATCCCGCGGTGGGAGCTTTTCGGCGGATTGATCCCCCCGGGCGGCATGACAGGGCTTTTGCTGGCGGACTTGCTGCGAGAGGGACTGAACGAAGCCGGCGCCTGGCTGGCGACTCTTCTGGCGCTGGTGATTTCGCTGTATGTTCTGACGGCGTTCGAGATGGCGAAGCTCGGCGAATGGTTCCGCGGACCGGCGCAAGCCGTCAGCAGCGTCGCCGGGCGGTGGCATGCGTGGCGGGAAGCGCGCCGGAGAAAGAAAGCCGAGCGCGCGCGGCGGAAAGCGGAAGCGAAGGCTGAGGCGCTCGAGAAGAGCCGGGAGCGGCGAAAATCGCGCGTGGAGCGGGTCGAAACTCCGACGGTGGAGATGCCGCCGCCGCTGCCTTCGACGGGCATTCAGGAAGAGGCAGCGCCCGCCCCTTGGGAGGAGCCCCAACCGGAGCCGGAGATCCCGATCAAGACGCTGGACGACTTGGAGCCGCCTAAGCCGTCCGCTCCGGAGCCTGCCGAGCCCGAGGCGGAGCCTGAACCCGCCGTGGCGGAGCGCAAGAGCAAGGCGGCGCCGCGCAAGCCGGTGTACAAGCTTCCGGGCACGGAACTGCTGAACGAACCGTCCGGGCGCCCGCCGTATGATAGTCAGGAACTGAAGGAGATCGCCGCCCGGATTAAGTCCAAATTTGAAGAGTTCCATGTGCTCGGCTCGGTGGTGCAGATCAATCCGGGACCGGTGGTCACCACCTTCGAGTACAAGCCGGACGCCGGCATCCGCTACAACAAGATCGTCACGCTGACCGAGGATCTGTGCTTGGGGCTGCAATCGGAGTCCATCCTTATTGAGCGCATCCCGGGCAAGCCGACGGTGGGCATCGAGGTGCCGAACACGAAGCGGGAGGTCATCAGCCTGCGGCAGATTCTGGAGTCGGACGAGTTTCGAGACTCGCAATCCTATCTGCCGCTGCCCTTGGGGAAAGACATCAACGGGCGGATCAAGGTGACGGCGCTCGAGGCGATGCCGCACCTGCTCATCGCAGGTTCGACGGGTTCGGGCAAGAGCGTGATGATGAACTCGATGATCATGTCGATCCTGTACCGGTCGACGCCGGATCAGGTGCGCTTGATCATGATCGATCCGAAGCGGGTGGAGCTGGGAATTTATGAGGGCATCCCGCACCTGCTGACGCCGGTGATCACCGATCCGCGGAAGGCGAACAACGCGCTGCGCAACGCGGTGCTCGAGATGGAGCGGCGGTTGAAGCTGCTGGCGAGCGTGGGGGTGCGGAACATCGAGCAGTTCAACCGCAAAGTCCGGCAAATGGGGGCGATGCCGCTGAGCTTGTTCGAGGAAAACGAGGATGAGGGCGAGCGGCTGGAGCCTTTGCCGTATATCGTCCTGTTCATCGACGAGCTGGCCGATTTGATGATGGTGGAGCGCGGCAGCGTGGAGGAATCGATCTGCCGGCTGGCGCAAATGGCGCGCGCCGTGGGCATGCACCTGGTGGTGGCGACGCAGCGGCCGAGCGTGGACGTCATTACGGGACTGATCAAAGCGAATTTTCCGGCGCGGATCAGCTTCCGCGTGGCGACGCGGGTGGACTCGCGCACGATTCTCGACAGCATGGGCGCGGAGCATCTGCTGGGCAGAGGCGACATGCTGTTCATGCCGCCGGGTTCGGCGCGGCTGATGAGGGTCCACGGAGCGCTGGTCACGGAGAACGAAATCAACCGGGTAGTGGAGTTCTGGAAGGGTCAGGCGCAGCCGGATTACGATCAGACGTATCTGGCGGCGCCGCCGGGAGACGACGAGGAAGAGGCGGAGGAATTCGACGGCGAGCAGGACCCGTTGTACGAAGACGCCGTGCGCGTGGTGGTGGAGCTAGGGAAAGCTTCGACATCGACACTCCAACGGCGCTTGCGGTTAGGGTACGGGCGCGCGGCGCGGATCCTGGACCACATGCAGCGGGAAGGGATCATCGGACCGCCGGACGGCAGCAAGCCGCGCGAGGTCCTGAAGCGCCCGGACTGGTTGGACCGTGTGGAAAAGGTGCTGTAGCTGACTTCCCTTTCTTCTTTGTTTGGAAGGAATAAAAAAAAAACCGGCTTGATCACCC
>FWPV01009592.1_pt1 | contig 16315 bp, 15 predicted proteins | sample 2228371 | NCBI WGS metagenome assembly FWPV01 (sample SAMEA103939776, study PRJEB20133) | metagenome | reverse complement strand
GATATCGTGATTATCAAAGGAGTAAAAGTATTCCCCTCGCAGGTAGAGGCAATTCTTATGGAGATAGAAGGTGTTGAACCCCATTATCAGCTTATTGCTGACCGGCAGGAGGGTATAGATAGTTTAGAAGTAAAAGTAGAAGTAAATGAGCGAGTCTTCTCTGATGAAATAAAAAATCTGCAAATCATTTCGGCCCAAATTGAGCGGCGATTTCGAGAAATAATCGGAGTGAGCGCTAAAGTTAAGTTAGTGGCACCAGAGAGCTTACGCAAGGGAGAAGAGAAGCTGCCCAAGGTCATTGACCGGAGGAAAAAATAATAAAGGGGAAATTAAATTAGTTGCCCCAGAAAAGGAGGAAGAAGTGCTAACTAAAAAAATTTTTTCTTTGTTATTATGCGGAGGTATCCTTTTTTTATTCACCCCCTGGGCTTGGCCGCAAAGTAAACCAATTGAGCTTTCCTACTCCATCTTTTTCCCTGCTCCCCATAAACATACTAAATTAGCAAGCGAATGGGCCAAAGAGATAGAAACTCGAAGTGGCGGGCGAGTGAAGATTACCATTTTCCCGGGAGGGACTCTTACGCCTGCTGATAAATGTTATGATGGAGTAGAGAAAGGCATTTCCCACTTAGGCATGTCCGTGCTCAGCTATACGATGGGTAAATTCCCTCTTACCGAGGTTATTGATTTGCCTTTAGGCTATAAAAGTGGCCTAGTGGCTACCAAGTTAATTAATGCCTATTACCGCAAATTCCAACCTGCGGAATTTTCCGGGACCAAAGTTATGTATTTCCATGCCCACGGCCCTGGATTACTGCATACCAAGAAACCGGTTAAGAAGTTAGAAGATTTGAAGGGAATGAAGATTCGATGCACGGGCATGGCGGCGAAAATTGTTAAAGCTTTAGGGGGAGTGCCAGTGGCTATGCCTATGGGCGAAACTTACGATGCTCTAAGTCGCGGCGTAGTTGATGGCTCTATGGCCCCTCAGGAAGCTTTACAAGGCTGGAAGTGGGGCGAAGTCGTTAAATTTACCACTGAATCTTTTGGGGCAGCCTATAGCACAGCCTTTTTTGTGGTAATGAATAAGGATAAATGGAACTCGCTGCCTGCTGATCTGCAAAAAATTATTGAAAAAGTAAACGAGGAATGGATAGAAAAAACCGGCAGGACCTGGGATGAAATCGATAGGGTAGGGCGGGAATTTACGCAAAAATTAGGGAATACCATCATTTCCCTCTCTGCTCAGGAAAACGAAAGATGGTCTAAGGCTGTGCAGCCCATCCTAAAAGATTATGGGGAGCGAATGAAAGCCAAAGGGTTGCCCGGCGAAGAAGCTCTGCAGTTTTGTTTACAGCAACTTTCCAAGCTTTAAAGAATTCTTTTAAAGAATTCTAAGGAAAAATTTAAAAAATTTGAACCCATGGCTAAATTTTTAGAAGCCATTAAGAAAATAACTGCCGTTTTGCATGGGGCGGCCGGCTTGAGCCTTATTCTACTTATGACTTTAACGATTACTGATGTGCTTTTACGTTTCTTCAAAAATCCGATTGTAGGTACATATGAGTTAGTAGCTTATGCCGGGGCCGTGGCTGTTGGATTTGCCATTCCTTATACTTCCTGGATGCGGGGACATATTTATGTAGATTTTTTTATGGCAAGATTACCCCGGGCTGGGCGTCGGATCCTTCATATCGTCACCCGCCTAGCTGGTATGGCTCTTTTTTTAGTTATCGGCTGGAATCTGCTGCGCATGGGTCAAGATTTGCAAACCTCAGGTGAAGTATCTTTGACGCTGCAATTCCCCTTTTTCTATATTGTCTATGGTTTAGGGGCCGTTTGCCTGGTCCAAATTTTTGTCTTGTTAGCCGACATATTTAAGGTCTTTGCTGGCACCTATGAATGAAACCTATATTGGCCTTGCTGGTCTTATTTTAGTTCTCGCCCTATTTTTTACGGGTATTGAGATCGGGTTTGCCATGGCCATTGTAGGTTTCTTAGGCTTTGGCTATCTTGTTTCCTGGCCGGCTGCTTTCAATCTTTTGGCTAAAGATATATTTGATGTTCTATCTTCTTACGGTTTTACTGTAATTCCGCTCTTTATGCTCATGGGTCAAATCGCTTTTAATGCTGGAATTGCCAAGAGATTATACAACGCGGCCTATAAATTTTTGGGACATATTCCCGGTGGATTGGCTATAGCCACGGTAGGTGGTGCTACTGCTTTTAAGGCCATTTGCGGTTCTTCGCCGGCGACCGCCGCAACTTTTGCCAGTGTAGCTATTCCCGAAATGGACCGTTATGGTTATAGCAAAAAATTATCTACAGGCGTGGTGGCCTCCGTGGGCACTCTGGGCATCCTTATGCCCCCGAGCGTTACCCTCATCGTCTTTGGCGTAATCACCGAACAATCTATTGGTAAGTTATTTTTAGCCGGCCTAATTCCTTCACTGCTCATCGCCTTCTTTTTTGTCTTAATTATTTTAGGGTGGTGCAAATTAAATCCCCTCTTAGGTCCCCGAGGCGAGAAGGCTGCTTGGCGAGAGAGATGGGCCTCCCTCCCTGAAATTCTCTGGGTAGTTCTTATTTTCCTTTTGGTTATTGGCGGCATGATGAAAGGTTTTTTTACCCCCACGGAAGCGGGTAGTGTGGGCGTGGCCGCTGTTCTTATTTTAGCCCTTGGCCAAAGAGATCTCAATTTTAAAGGCTTTTTTAAGTCGCTGAATGAGTCTTTAAAAACTGCCTGTATGGTCTTGATGCTTATTGTCGGTTCTACGATTTTAGGTCATTTCTTGGCCGTAACCAAGATACCCATGCTTGCGGCCCACTGGATTACCGCGCTTAATTATCCTCCTTATTTGACCATGGTTATTATCGCTCTTATCTATCTTTTGGGCGGATCCTTTATTGACGATTTAGCTTTTATGATCTTAGCTACCCCTATTTTTTACCCTGTGATCATAAAGATTGGCTATGACCCCATTTGGTTTGGTATGGTCATCGGCATCACGATCATGATCGGGGTGGTTATACCTCCAGTGGCCATCAATGTCTTCGTGGTAAAGAATATCAGCAAAGTCCCCTTAGGCATTATTTATAGGGGCGTAGCTCCCTTTTTAATAAGCCTTGTTTTCTGTGCTTTCTTGCTTTTCTTATTTCCTGAGATAGCCCTTTTCTTACCGAAGTGGCTAATGCCCTCTAAGTGAAGCTCATGGGAGAAAAAAATAAAGAGGTGGAAAGTGAAGAAGTATTTCAGGCCGTGTATTGAGACAATGAAAGGATATGTTCCGGGAATTCAGCCGCGGGAGGAAGGGAAATATATTAAATTAAATAGTAATGAAAATCCTTATCCTCCTTCACCCCGGGTTGAGGAAGCCCTACGCCAATTTTCCTATCAAGCTCTCCGTTTCTACCCCGACCCATTATGCCACCAATTACGGGAAAAGTTGGGGGAGTTATATGGGCTTGCCCCGGAGCAGATTATTTGCGGCAATGGTTCGGATGACATTTTGAATATCATTGTTCGGACTTTTATCCAACCGGGGGAAGCGATGGCCTTTTATGAACCAACTTTTCCTCTTTACCGGGTGCTGGGAATTATTCATGGAGCAGATATAATCTCTTTCCCCGTGTCTGCGCCATATCAGGAGTTTCCTGATCCACCACCTGCTGCCAAAGTTTTTTTCTTGGCCAATCCTAATTCTCCTTTAGGATATAGCATTCCTCTCGCAAAAATTGCGGAATTAGCCCAAAAAGTTACCGGCATTTTAGTGGTTGATGAAGCTTATGCCGAATTCGCTAAAGAAAATGCCTTATCCCTCTTAACCCATTTTAAAAATGTGCTCCTGGTACGTACCGTCTCCAAGTCTTATTCTTTAGCCGGCGTACGCCTGGGGTATGCTTTAGGGGATGCCGCCTTAATAAAAGAGATGTTTAAAGTTAAAGATCCGTTTAATGTCAATCAGCTTACCCAGAAGATTGTAATGGCCGCCCTTAATGACCAGGAATATTACCAAAGAAATATTGCCCGTATTGTGGCTACGCGGGATTGGTTTACCCAGGAGGCTCGCCAACTCGGATATAATATAATTCCTTCCCAAGCCAATTTTATCTTTCCCAGCCCGCCGCGCCGAGGAGAAGGACGTTCATTTTACCAGTATCTCTATGAAAAAAATATATTAACCCGTTTTTTCGACGAAGAACTTCTCCAGGATGGAGTCCGCATGACCATCGGTACGCAAGAAGAAATGGAATTAACTCTGCAAGCCATGCAGGAAATAATAAAAAAATATTGAGGTGCTTATATGTCGATTGCTAATAAGATTAAAAATTTTATGGAGCAGGCCTCCTGGATTAGAAAGATGTTCGAACAAGGCCTAGAATTAAAAGCCCGCATTGGGGCCGATAAAGTATTCGATTTTAGCTTGGGAAATCCTAATCTCGAACCCCCAGAAGAAGTTAGGAAAGCGATCATTGAAGTAATCTCTGATGAGCGCCCAGGTAAACATGCCTATATGCCGAATGCGGGCCTAAGGGAGACGCGTGAAGCAGTGGCCAATTACCTTTCTGCAGAACATAAATTACCTATTACCTGGCAGCATATCGTGATGACTTGTGGCGCTGGCGGGGCCTTAAACGTTGCTTTAAAGAGTATTTTAGATCCTCAAGACGAGGTTTTAATTTTAGCCCCTTACTTTGTTGAATATTTTTTCTATGTCGATAATCATAATGGAATAGGCAAGTTAGTTAAAACAAATGAAGATTTTTCTTTAAATATTAACGAAATCGAAGCGGCCATAACACCGCGCACTAAAGCGATTATTTTAAATTCCCCGAATAATCCCTCAGGTAGAGTATATGACGAAAATAGTTTAAAAAACTTAGCACAACTTCTTGAGTTTATTAAAATAAATAAAAAACAAATTATTTATCTCCTTTCTGATGAACCTTACAGCAAAATTGTTTATGATGGAGTAAAAGTACCAAGCATTTTTCAGGCATTTCCTCAATCCATTATTGCTACTTCTTACTCTAAAGATTTATCTCTTCCCGGAGAGCGCATTGGTTATCTGGCGGTTAATCCGCGTCTAGAAAATTGGGCCCAAGTCGTTGATGCTCTAACTTTTTGCAATCGGATTTTAGGCTTTGTTAATGCGCCAGCGCTCATGCAGAGGATTTTACCCAATTTGCAGGGTGTTCATGTAGATATCAATGAATATAAAAAAAAGAGGGACATGCTTTGCCAGGGATTGGCAGATGCTGGATATTATTTCATCAAACCAGAAGGGGCTTTTTATCTTTTTCCCAAATCCCCAATTACCGATGACGTAAAATTTGTTAATATCCTACTTGAAGAAAATATTCTGGCTGTACCCGGAAGAGGGTTTGGAGCTCCAGGTTACTTCCGTTTGGCTTATTGCGTAGAAGACCGGGTTATAGAAGGGGCTATTCCTGGTTTTAAGCGAGCTCTCCATAAGGCAAAATCCCTATAATTTTAAGCCGCTTTGATTTGCTTTAAAATTTCTATGAAATTTATAACGTCCGATAAGATATATTATGTAAACTAAAATGGATTTAAATTTTTTTCCAACTCAAAAAGTTACTGCATTTATTATTTTAAACTGGCTGAGGCTTTGACTTTTATTCCAGCTTTTTGGAGAGCAGCGCGGGATAAGATATCTAAAACATCAAAGACGGGAATATTAAAGCAACTTTGGTCCAATACTATGGGAAGCTCGGTGCATCCGATAATAATGCCTTGGGCCCCTTTTTTTATTAATTTCTGGCCGATTTTAATAAGTTCTTCTTTAATTTTTTTTCGATTATTTATAGTAGTATTTTTTAAGGCAAAAATATTTTTTTGAATTTTTTGTAAGTCCCTTTCAGCAGAAATTAGCGTAGAAATTTTTTCTTTGGCCAGAGCCTTTTGAAATAAGTCGGTTCTAATTGTACCCAAAGCGGCCATTAAGCCCACGCAGTTCATAGAAGAATAATTTTTTTTGATAAAAGATACAGTTTCCTCAATTATGGAAATAATGGGGAGGATTTTCTTAGCTTGCATTTGGGGAAGAAAATAATGAGCAGTAACGCAAGGAATAACTACAAAATCCGCTCCCGCGCTTTTTAAAGAGCGCAGGCCTTTAATGAGCACGGGTAAAGGATCTTTCCCTTTACCTTCAATGGCCGGCAATCTCTCCGGAACTTGGGGATCGTTATAGATAATTAAACGGGCATGTTCTTGATCCTTAATTGCCTCTGTATTGGTCAGTATTTTTTTAAAGAAAAGAAGCGTTGCTTCTGGCCCCATGCCCCCTAAAATGCCAATGGTCTTTGCTCTCATTGGATATAAAGTTTTTCTTTCAAATTTTATTGATTATATAAGGATTTTATTAAGGAATTCTCTCGCCCTTTCAGTTTTGGGATTGGAAAAGAATGTTTTGTCTGTAGCTCTTTCCACAATGCGCCCTTGATCCATAAAGATTATTTCATCAGCCACCTCTTTGGCAAAGCCCATCTCGTGCGTCACTACCACCATAGTCATTCCCGATTTCGCTAAGTCAATCATAACATCTAAAACTTCTTTAATCATCTCTGGGTCCAAGGCACTGGTAGGCTCGTCAAAGAGCATAATCTCAGGTTCCATCGCCAGAGCGCGAGCGATAGCTACCCGTTGTTGTTGTCCCCCGGAAAGATTCCCTGGATATTTGTGGGCTTGATCAGGGATGCCTACCCTTTCTAATAAAGCCATAGCTTTCTTCTCCGCTTCCAGGCGACTCATCTTCTTCACTTTTATAGGAGCTAAGGTGATGTTCTCTAAAGCAGTCATATGGGGGTATAGCTCGAATTTCTGAAATACCATGCCGATCTTCTGGCGCAGCTTATAAAGATTGGTATTAGGGTCTTTTAGGGAAACTCCGTCAATTTTGATATCCCCTTGTTGAAAATCCTCTAAGCCATTGAGACATTTGCAGAGCGTGCTTTTCCCTGAACCAGAAGGGCCACAGATTACTACCACTTGATTCCGCTGAATAACTTCATTTATATTATCTAAAACTTTAAAGTTTCCATACCATTTGCTTACATTAATTATCTCGATCATCGGCTAATCCCCTTTTTAGCTTCCCATTTTTTGGTAAAGTAGCTCATGGTAAAGCAAAAAATAAAATAAACAATGCCGACAAAAGTGTATAATTCCAAGCTTCGCACTTCTCGCGCATCGACTATGCTGGCCGAGCGTAAAAATTCTTTTAAGCCAATCACATAAGCCAGTGAAGTATCTTGAAAGATAATTACGGATTGCGTCAACAGCGAAGGAATCATATTACGCAGAGCTTGCGGGATAATAATATAACGCATAGTTTGCTTGTAATCTAAGCCGGTTGATAAAGCTGCTTGCATTTGCCCTTTAGGGATAGATTGGATTCCAGCCCGAATAATCTCCGCAAAGTAAGAGGCTTCAAAGACGATAAAGGCAATGGAGGCCGAGAGAAAATCTCCCAAAGGCCGCCCGGCAATTATAGGAACTAAAAAATAGAACCAGAAGATAACTAAGATCAGGGGAATGCTGCGTAAGAAATTTACAAATACCGTGGCGGGGTAATAGACATAGGGGCGGGAGCTTAGGCGCCCCATACCCACTAATATCCCTAACGCTAGCCCCCCGGATATGCCGATTAAAGCTAATTGGAAGGTGGTAATTAAACCGCGCATTAAAAAAGGTAAATTATCTAAGATTACTTGATAATCAAAGATAGCCATTTTTAGCGTCCCCGGGCGATCAATCCAGGAATAGCTAATTTCTTTTCCACTAAACCCATTCCTGAAATGACCAGCATGGTTATGGCCAAATAAACTAAGCAAGCCCCCGTCGTAGCTTCCAGGCCTCGAAATGTATAAGCTTCAATCTGTTGACTCATAAAGGTGGTCTCTAAAACCCCAACTGTCATGGCCAAAGAGGTATTCTTAAAGATGGTCAAGAACTCCGTAGTTAAAGGTGGAATCATGATTCGAATAGCCAAAGGAATGGTTACATACCGATACATTTGAAAATAAGTAAGTCCCGTACTCAAGGCGGCGTGGAATTGATCTTGCGGAATGGATTGGAGGCCAGAACGGATCTGTTCGGCCACTCGCGAAGAAGTATAAATCGAGAGGGCGATGACCGTAATCCAAAATTCGGCCTGGGGCAGCTGGCGATAAAGATAAGTTTCCATTGCCGCGGGCAGAATTCGGGGAGCGGCAAAATACCAGAAGAAAAGTTGCACTAATAAGGGTATATCTCGAAAAAATTCTGTATAGGCAGTGGCTAAGAACCGCAGTGGTTTCCACGGTGTTACGCGGCAGGTACCCACGATTATGCCCAAAATCAAGGCAAATATCCAGCTAATTAAACCGAGTTTTATGGTTGTCCAAATTCCTTGGAGCATCCATATTCCATATGGTTGTTCCCACAACACAGACCAACGAAACTCATAGGCCAGCATTTTTCGCCTCGGCAGGTTATTTAAGGAAAAAAAGGAGCCAAAGACTGATGGAAATATACCTTATCTTTGGCTCCCCAAATTAAAAATTATTTCTAAATTACGGCCAAGCTTGCAGTTTGAGCAAGATCTTAAATTCTTCACTCATTGGATAAGGAACCACTCCTTTGGGGCCAAGCCATTTTTCATAAATCTGGTAGAAGCGCCCATCCTTAATCATTTTAATAATTTCGATATTTATGAAATCCCGGAATTTCGAGTCATTCTCCCGGACAATATAAGCGTAGGGATCATAGGTTATGAATCCGCCCACCACTTCATATTCTTCGGGATTAGGGGCTTTAGCTTTAAGACCAGCCAATAGAATGCCATCGGTAACATAAGCATCTAAGATGTTCCTTTGTAAAGCCAAAAATCCTTGAGAATGTTCCTGAAAGACAACGATATTAGCTGCCGGCTTAATCTCTCCTTTATCGTTGAGGTCGCGAATTGCTTTTTCATTTGTTGACCCTTGGGCGGCCCCCACTTTTTTACCGGCTAAATCTTTATAACTTTTTATACCACTCCCCTTTTTCGCTAAAATTTGCGTACCAGTTAAGAAAACGGTTAAGGTAAAATCTACTGTTTCTTCTCGATCCACGGTGTGGGTAGTAGAACCGCATTCAATGTCAATTGTCCCATTAGCGACTAATGGAATGCGTGTTTTGGGGTTGGTGGTTTTGAAGGTCAACTTAAGCGGTTTACCTAACTTCTTTTCCAAAGCTTTATGAAATTCCCTAGCCATATCTACGCTGAAGCCCACATGCTCGTTTTCTTTACTTATAAAACCAAAGGGAATGGCTCCATCTCTAACCCCGACCACAAATTCTCCCGACTTAGAAATTTTTTCCAAAGTGCCCTGGGCAAAGCTGTTCAGGGGTAAGAGGATGGCGAAACAAAGAATAAAGATTTTTAAATATAGTTTTCTCATCTTAAAACCCCCTTTTTCAGTTTTAGTTCAAAAATAATTTTTCCTTTTTTATTTCCCCTAATCAATCAACCCCTATTTTTATGTATTATTATTTATGGGGACAAAATTGTAAAGAGGAATTTTTTGAGTTATTTGCTAATCTCACCTTAGCCCGTTATTAAAGAAAGGGAGATGATCATCGATTTTCTAAAGCAAGTTTCTGAGGAGTTTTGGTTCACCGCAGCACGCAAAGAACATAGAGGCATTTTAATTTTAAATTTGCCCTACCTCCTCAATTCCCTCAATTAAACACCGCAGGGCAAGAACTTGGCCATTGCCTATTTGAGCCACTCTCAAAGCATTATTTTTTATCAGCACCTGCAATCCTTTAACCTTGCCCACCTACCCTTTTCCAAAACAATAGTTATTCTAAATAATTAATTGCTAGATATTTATTAAATGGCCAAGAGGTGAACAAGGATTAAACCAGTGGTGAATCAGAGGCAAACCCAGGATGAACCAGGAATGTAATAAAGCAGGCCTTTAGCGAGTGCCTAATATGGCAAGGGATAAACCCTTGCCCTACTAATTAAACCATTGACTCGTAGGGCAAGCCCTTGGGGCTTGCCGAAAGTGTGCGGCAAGGGCCGAGCTCTTTCCCTAATCGAGCCCGGGCTAAATAGGGTAAAAGTGCCTGATGATCCCGAAGGAATCCCTGGTTCGCCTCCTCGCCTTTTATACGCTCTAAGATTCGAATCCCAAAGTGAAGGTGGGCAGGTTTTTTAGCTGACCGTCTATCAGTTTTAATTTTCCTATACCTATATGACCAAGGCGGAAGGGGAAGAGGTGAAATTAAAATTCATATTTTATCCCCGCCCGTTTGCCAAAGCTACTCAGTGCCTCATTTTAATGAACCTCTTTCCTTTCCGCCTGAATTAGCCATGTTTCTAAAAGGTGAACGACGGTCAGGTTTTTAGGTCTTGACAAAATTTATTAAATAAACTATTTAATACATAAATTTGGCAAGGAGAGCATTAAATTGATCAGGTTCATCTAAAAGATGCTCAATTTTTAAAAAAAAATTAAGGAGGAAAAAACATGAAAAAAAGATTAATTATTTTAGGCGTTATGGTTTTATTTTTGGCTTGGGCGTTATCCACGCCGGCAGATGCGCAGAAGAAACGCTTTTTCGGCATTGCTACGGGCGGCGTTGGCGGAGTTTATTATCCCCTGGGCGGTGCCTTGGCTCAATGTTTAACGAACAAAATAGAGGATATGGTGGTTACGGCGCAGACTGGTAATGCTTCAGTGGCTAACGTAAACTTAATCGCGCGGGGTGAAGTGGAATCAGGATTGTCCCAAAACAATGTGGCTCTGGCGGCATATATTGGAGATAAGGAATCCTGGAAAACTCCTCCGGTAAAGAATCTAAGGGCTATTGCGGGCTTATATCCCGAAACCACCCACTTAGTGGCCTTGAAAAAATCAGGGATAAAGACCATTTATGATTTCAAAGGCAAACGGATTATCGTTGGCGACAAGGGGAGCGGAACAGAATTTGATTCGCGCCGGATGTTAGCGGAAGTGGGTTTTGCCGATAAAGATGGCTACAAGAATATCGAACCTGTATACGTTTATTATGCCGTAGCTGTGCAGCGCATGAAAGATGAACAGGCAGATGCCTTAATATGGACTTCGGGAGTTCCTAACGCCAATATAATGGAAATTGCCACCACCAAAGATGTAGTATTCATCCCCTTCCCTGATGACGTAATCAAAACCCTTAATACGAAATACCCCTATTATGCCCCGGTAACCTTACCCGTAGTTTATCCCAAGCAGACTGCCCCTGTTAAAACCGTGGCGATCATTGCCCTTTGGGTGACGAGAGCCGAAGTGCCGGAGAAAGATATCTATGATATTACCTATCATCTCTGGGAGAAGACTCCCCTATTGCACAGCGCTACGAAAGAGAGTGTTAGCGGGGCTGAAGTGGTGGCCAAAGTCCACGAACAAGGGAAAAATGTAAAGCTTGAAAATGCTCTCCTGGGAGTAACCATTCCTTTACATAAAGGAGCTTATAAATATTACAAAGAGAAAGGAATTGCTATTCCCCCAGCGCTTGTTCCTCCCGAAGCCAAATAAAGAAGAATGGCTAATTCGCTAATTGAGCAGGAGCTCCCCGGTTGATTTTTCATGCTGGCGGGGAGCTCCTTATATTTTCATGAGAAGAATTCTGCTATTTTTCTTAACAGGTGGGATTATCCTTTCTATTTTTCATTTTATATCCTTACCTGTCTTAACTTTAGAAAAAGAAGGAAAAATAATTTTTTGGCGCTGGATTAAGCCGGGAGATACTTTTTTACTGGGTTATCAACATTCCGTAGCTAAAAGTGACGTCTGGGAAGAATTTGTGGTAGATAAAAACTATCAGCTCACCTTAATCCAAACTATATTCCAGGGGCAAGGGGCAGGTTTGCCTTATAATATAACAGGTCATGAGAAATTGGTCCGCGATGGTGAATGGTTTAGAATTACAGGGATGAGACGAGTTGCCCCATTGATCAATTGGCGCATTGATGCCCAGTGGCAAAGCCGTTTTCGTTTTGGCCAGGAGAAGATAATTCCAGCGGCCAAGGTATGGGGAGATGGCGTAGTCCAGATTAAAGCTGGCCAGATGAAGTTAAAGAATTGGCTAATCTATGGATTAAAAAATTTCTGGCAAAGGAACTCAGGGAAAAATGAGCGAGATTAAATATCAAGATGATAAAGAAAAAGTAATCGAATATAAAGTTGAAGAAGAAAAAGTCAAAGAACTGGTAGAGACTTTTGATCCAGAACTACGGTTTCGCAAACTAAAAGGAGCGGCCGAAAAAATTGTCCTCATCATGTGTATTATTCTCTCCCTCTTCCACATCTACACGGCCGGGTTCGGCGTGCTCCAGGAATGGAAGCATCGTTGCTTTCACTTTTCTTTTGTTCTTTCCCTTATTTTTCTGGTTTATCCCACCCGCAAAATTAAGATTAAGAATCTTAAACTGACCTGGATCTACGAAGTCATATATTCCCTAATCTGTGGTCTAATTTTAGCTTTAGGGATGCAAAGTGTCCTTAAGTTAGAACCGCTTACCTCGGTCTTAATTTTTGGCATCGGCTTTTTCTTGGCCTTTGCCCTTAAGACCAGAGATCTTTTTCGCCCTTCTATTACAAACTCCCTCGATCTGGTAGCTTCTTTGGTCGGCTTAGGAGTGATAACTTTCGCCATTTTTAACGTAGTTAAATATTGGGGAGCCTATGTAGGAGAATCAGGAACAGGTTTTATTGTCTGGACCGGGGCTGTCTTCTTTGGCTTGACTGCTCCCTTAATTTTTATGCTTTGGCAGGCTATCCAGATTTTAGCTGGTCGGCAGCAATTCCATCTCGATCCCCAAAAAATTCCCTATTTTGAAATTACTCTGGCGGTAATGTCTTTTGGCATGTCCAGTTATATCATCCTGGATTTCGATCAATTTATTTTCCGAGCTGGCTTCCCGAGTATCCGCGACCTAATTATAGGTAACCTGGCTATATTGCTTGTTTTAGAAGGAACGCGCAGAAGCATCGGGTTACCCTTAGCGATTCTGGGGTTGTTAGCTTTGGCATATTGCTATGTGGGGCCATGGTTAGCCAATCTACCGGGAAGCACTTTTTTTGCTCATCGGGGTTTTTCACCTTCGCGGATCATTGACCAAATGTTCCTAGGCACAGAAGGAATTTATGGTGTGCCCCTGGGAGTAGTGGCTACTTTTGTTTTTCATTTTGTTCTATTTGGCATTTTTACAATGAAGACCGGTTTGGGGAAACTATTTATTGACATTGCCATGAGCTTAGCTGGCTGGTCTGCAGGTGGTCCAGCTAAAGTCGCTATTGTAGCTTCCGGGCTTTTAGGCTGCATCTCTGGTTCTTCTGTGGCTAACACCGTGACTACGGGCGCCTTTACTATTCCGATGATGAAAAAACTTGGTTATCGAAAAGAATTTGCCGGTGCCGTAGAAGCTTCGGCTTCCACCGGGGGGCAGTTTATGCCTCCCATTATGGGGGCAGCGGCCTTTATTATGGCCGAGTTTTTAGGAATACCTTACCTGACTATAGCTACTTGTGCTATTGTCCCGGCCATATGCCACTTCTTTGCTGTGGGGGTTATGGTCCACTTAGAGGCCAAAAAAAATAATATGTCCGGAATTCCTCGTGATCAATTGCCACGCTTAATCCCGCTCCTGCGCGATAATGGGACATTAATCATACCTTTAATAGTAATTATCTGGCTCTTAGTAAGTGGTTTTACTCCCTTCTTAGCCGCCTTCTGGGGAATTATCAGTTCTGTCGCTTTTGCCCAATCAGGCCCGCGCACCAAATCTTTTTTTATCACTGTAGCAGCGACTATTCCGCTTATCCTTTTGCAGTGGGACCCTCTCCATAGTTCTGGGCCGTGGATTATTTTGTGGAGTACTTTTATTGTTATCGGCTTTGTTCGGAGTTGGCGTTCATCAAATTTTATCTATTGGGTATTGGGCGTAATAGGGATTCCTCTATTGATTTTCCTTTTATATAAAGGAATTAATGCGGAACTGACGGCTTTTTGGGTAAATCTCTATGTAATAATCGTCGGCTTAATTCTGCGGCAAGGACGAATGCGCTTGGAGCATGTGCTCGATTGCTTAGAGTGGGGAACAAAGAATGCTTTAGCTATCGGTGCTGCTTGCGCCGCTGTGGGGCTTATTGTAGGGACGACTACTTTAACAGGCATGGGATTAAAATTTGCTAATGCCACGATCTATCTCAGTTCCACTACCGCAGCTTTTTTTGAAAAATTAGATATCCTTAACTTATTTACTTTGGATCAAACTTCTTTGTTTTTTACCTTGGCTTATACTGCCTTAGCCAGTCTTATCCTGGGCATGGGACTCCCCACTACTCCAAATTATATAGTGGTCTCCATTATTGCCGCCCCTGCCCTTCTTAAATTCGGTATCGCTCCTTTACTCAGCCATATGTTTGTATTTTATTTTGGTATTTTAGCAGACCTTACTCCACCAGTAGCGGTAGCTGCGTATGCGGCTTCTGGTATTTCTCAGGGGGATCCATTCCGCACAGGCTTAAGAGCCTTTACCTTAGCTTGGTCGAGTATGTATGTACCCTTTGCTTTTATGTTTAGCCCAATTCTCATCTTAATGCCCTGGATTTTGCAGAAGCCTCGAGGGGCCTTTCCGGTACTTGACTTTTTATTCATTATAGCCACGGTAATTTTAGGTATCATAGCCTTGGGAGCCATTATCATTGGGTATTTCGGAGATCGGCTTAATAAATTAGATAGATTTATCTTGCTTATAGCGCTAGTGGGTTTATGGTGGCACGAGATGGTTTCAAGTATTGTGGGAGCAGTCCTCCTGGGTGGTGTATATATCTGGAAATACTTCCATAGATCAAGGCGCGAAGAGGAACTTTTGCAAAAAAGCATAGCAGAGGCAGCACCAGCTGATCCAAAAGCGAATTCCTAAACTTATTTATAAAATCGCTTGCTGTGCTTGAACTTATAGATCTTTCCCCCAAAGATAAATTCACCTCTTAATTTTTGGGAAGCAAATTAACTGTTTCAATAATTATAAAAGAGTGCTAAACTAAATAAAAAGGAAGGAGAATCTATGTTCCAAGTTTCCGAAAAAGCCACAGAAAAAATTAAAGAATATTTTAAAGATCGGGAGGAAATTCCCACCATTAGGATAACTTTAACCCAGATGGGTTGATCTGGGCCCGCGCTGGGCCTGGCTCTGGATGAGCCACAAGAAGATGATGAAGTTTTTAAGCAGCAGGGTATTACTTACGCGATCAACAAGCAGCTCTACGAAAAAGTGAAACCTATTTCTCTAGATTATGTAGAAACGCCGCGGGGTGCAGGCTATCAAATCATTGCCAATATAGCTAACTTAGGCCAGGGATGTGGATCCTGTAATTGTTGATCAGCCAAAGAACTGCGTTTCTTAATAGTGAAGCGTGGTCAATCTTCGAAAAGGGCTGAGGGGAGTTTTCCCTCAGCCCTTTTGTCTTTCCGGCTTTTATTTGTATTCAAAAAAATCTCCTGGCTTCCAAGAAAAAACTTTGGCCCGGGGAGCCCGGAGCTTTATTTCTTCTATCAGCTTCTCCATTTTAAGTTGCTGATTGGGAAAAGTGCCAAAGTGGATGGGCAAGAAATATTCTGGGTGTAACAAAGCAGCTGCGTATCCTGCTTCCCTGTATCCCATATTATATTTGCCCCCCACTATATTCGGGCTATACAGGTCTCGAATAATGGCCATATCGGCAAATACGCCGGTATCTCCCCCATAATATATCGCCGGGCCTTCTGGGATAGAGATTACATACCCCACTGATCCTGATCCCGCAGTAAGGATTCCTTCTTTTTTATAATCTTCTCCCATAATGTCAGAAGTATGGGCGGCATTGACCATAGTAATAGTAAAGTCGGCAGTTTCCCAGCTTCCTCCTATATTTAGAGGAATTGAACCTTCGTCATACTTAATCCCGCCAAATTTTTCCGCGTACATTCCTATCTCAGGAGTACAGATTAAAGGCGCTCCTGTGGCTTTGACGATCGCTAAAGAATCGCCAATGTGATCGATATGGCCATGGGTAACGCAGACAGCGTCGGCTTTTTTGATTTGTTTCACTTTAAGAGAACAGACTGGATTTTCGTCCAGCCAAGGATCCAGGAAAATAGATTTTCCTTTAGCTTCTATCTTAATCGAAGCGTGCCCTAACCAGGTTATTCGGGTTCTGGTCATTTTTTCTTCCCTCCTTTACTCTTTTTCGACTTGGCCTTTGAAGGAGGGGCAGGAATCTTGACCTCTAC
>FWPV01009591.1_pt1 | contig 16317 bp, 11 predicted proteins | sample 2228371 | NCBI WGS metagenome assembly FWPV01 (sample SAMEA103939776, study PRJEB20133) | metagenome | reverse complement strand
TGTCCCGGAGGGTCATGGGGGCTCCGTCAACACCGCCCGCTCAGCGGAGGCAGGGCTGCGGGACCGATCGTTCTCGCGTTCCTCGGAGACACGGTTGGGATGCAGCCCTCGCGCGAGCGCGACGGGAAACCCGCCGGGAGAGCGCGGGGCCACGGCTGGGAGACCGCTCACTGATGGCGGATGATGCCGCCCTCGTTCGCCGCGCAGAACCCAACGCTGCGAGTTTTCCTGACTGGCGCCGGCCGGGGGCAGGACGGCCCGCCCGCTTGCGCGGACGCCAGGTCTCGAGAGACGGCGGCTCCGTCCCGGCCATCAGTGAAGGCAACGCTCACGGCAGCGCCATTTCAGCACGGAGCGGCGTGTCCGCTGACGAGCCGCCCACGAAGATGCGGAACGTGCCGCGCGGCGTCTCCCAGCGGTTTGATTTTTCGTCGAAGACCGCGAGGGTGAGCGGGTGCAGGGGCACGGTGACGGTGCGCGATTCGCCGGGCTTGAGCGTCACCTTCTGCCAGCCGGCGAGCCGGCGGAACTCCTCGCCCGCCGAGGCGGGCAGCTGCACGTAGACCTGCGCCACCTCGGCGCCCTCGCGCTGACCGGTGTTGCGCAGCGTGAACGTGGCTTCCCGCTTCGCCGCATCCAGGCGCAGATCAGAGTAGGAGAACGTCGTGTAAGACAGCCCGAAGCCGAACGGGAACAGCGGCTCGCGCTTCATCGACTGGAACCACTTGTAGCCGGCGCGCGCGCCTTCCGGGTATTCGAGATCGAACTGGCGCGTGTTGACGCGCAGCATGGCCGGGCCGCCCGGAAACATCGGGCCCATGTCCTGCGGTCCGCGCGCCGGGGGCTGCTCGACCAGGCGCGGCTGGGCCAGATCGTCCTCGGATTTCGGAAACGTCATGGCCAGTTTGCCGGAGGGATTCACGCGGCCGAACAGGACATTGGCGATGGCCTCTCCGCCGCGGATGCCCGGATACCACGCCTCCACGACGGCGGCTACGCGAGCAAGCCAGGGCATTTTCACCGCCGTGCCGGTTTCGAGCACCACCACCGTGCGCGGATTGGCCGCGGCGACCGCGGCGATCAGATCGTCCTGCCGGTCCGGCAGCGAAAGATCCGGCAGGTCTCTGCCTTCACTGGTGTGCTGCACGGCGAAGACGATGGCGACCTGCGCGGATTTGGCGAGACTCGCCGCGGCGGCTGCGTCCTTCCCATCGTGGAAGACGACCTTCGCGTTGGCGGCGAGCGCCTGAATCGCGCGCAGCGGCGCGGAGCGGTGATACACAGGGGTGCCGAACATGATGTCAAGCAGAGAAGCACCGGGCTTCGGCGGCGCCGGCGGCACGGCGTTGCCGCCCGCGGGGTCGACCTGCGCCGAGCCGCCGCCACTGAGCACGCCTGCATCCGCATGGCCGCCGATGACGGCGATCACGCCCTTCATCTGCGGATCGAGAGGCAGCGTGGCGCGGTCGTTCTTAAGCAGGACGATGCCCGCTTCGGCCGCCTTCTGCGCCACTTCGAAGCCGCGGAAGATGTCGGGCACCTGGCGCTGCGGGCGGCGGTCGAACAGTCCGGCGCGGAACAGCGCCCACGCGATGCGCTGCACCATGTCGTCGAGCCGCGCCATGGGCACTTCGCCTTTTTGCACGGCGGCTTTCAGGGCATCGGCGAAGAACGTGTTGCCGGGCATCTCCATGTCGAGCCCGTTCAGCGCGGCTTTCACGGTCGAGTGCGTCGCTCCCCAGTCCGACATGACAAAGCCGGGCCAGTTCCACTCCTTCTTCAGCACGTCGTTCAGCAGCCAGGCGTGCTCGCAGGCGTAGTCGCCTTCATAGAGGTTGTACGAGCACATCACCGAGCCGGGCTGTCCTTCCTTCACCGCGATCTCGAACGCCAGCAGCTCGCTCTCGCGCGCGCCCTTGCGCGACATGCGGACGTTGACGAAGTAGCGTCCGGACTCCTGATGGTTCAGCGCATAGTGCTTGACGATGCCGACGATGCCCTGCGACTGCTTGCCCTGCACATATGCAGCGGCCATGCGTCCGGCCAGCAACGGGTCTTCGCCGAGATACTCGAAGTTGCGGCCGTTGCGCGGCTCGCGCGTCAGGTTCAGACCGCCGCCGAGCGTGATGTTGAAGCCCTGGTCGCGGAGCTCTTTGCCGATCGCCGCCGCGTACTCGCGGGCCAGGTCCAGGTCCCAGGAAGACGCGAGCGCCAGCCCGGAAGGCATGGCCGTCGAATAGCGCCCCATGCGCGCGCCGCCGCCGGACCCCACCATCGCATCGTTCATCTGCAGGTCGGGCACGCCGAGCCGCGGGATGCCCGGAATGAAGCCGCCGCCGCCATTGGAGCGGTACACGATGGGCGGCGGCTCCTGGCCAGTGAGGTTCATGTCCGCGCCGAAGAACCAGCCGATGCCGTGGACCATCTGGATCTTCTCGTCCAGCGTCATCGCCTGGACCAGAAGGCGGGCGCGCTCCTCGGGTGGAAGTTTCGGGTTCGACCACGGGCCTTTGGACGGCGGCGCGCCGCCGGGAAACTGAGCCAATCCAAGAGCAGGGAAGAGAGCCAGTGTGCAGAGCCAGCGCATGGGATTCATCCTTTCACAGCGAGTTCGCGCTCGGCGCGGTCGGGGTCGTTTTTCACCACGCAGGTGTCGTCGAAGATCATCGTGGGGCCGGTGGCCGGATCCCACGCAGGCCACTTTGGAATGCCGGGGTGGTTCGGGTCGCCGGTGCGGGCGAACTGGATCCACGCCCGGCTCATGCGCGTGGCGAGCGCCTGGGCGCGCGCGCCGCCGCCGGTCATGTGGTCGCACCGCTCGATGTTGTCGAACACGAACGGCAGCTCGAGGCAGTGGAACGAGCGCGGGCGTCCGTCGAGCACGGGCGTTTTCCAGCAGAACCAGTAGTTCCACGCGGGGGCGGCATTCAGCGCCGCCTTGCGCGTCACCTGATCGATGGCCGCCTGCCGCACCGGCGCGGTGGCGATCAGCGAGAACAGGTCGAGCGGCTTCGCCTTCGGGTTCGCCTTGCGGAACGCGGCGATGATCTCCGGGGCGCGGTCTTTGAAGATCTCCGAGACGCGCTTCTCGAGGTCCGCCTCGGTCATGTTCTCCATCGCCGGGTTGCCCATGGCCGAAACAAATTCGTTCATGACTGTTCCGGCGATGACGGGCACATGGGCCGAGACCTGCGGCGCGTCCGGGTCGAAGGGATGGCGCGGCAGGTCTTTCCCGTCGACGACCGGCGCCCAGCCGAGCGTGCGCCCCATGTCGCTCAGGCGGATGATGCCGGGGCGCGGCGCGATTTTGTTGCGCGCCGCCACGCCGGCCATCACCAGCGTCTGCGCGGGCAGCTCGTGGAGCCTGCCGAGATCATTGCGCGAAAGACCCAGTTCGGCGAGGGTGGCGGCGGCGAGTTGCGCCGCCAGATCGGGCGTGGAAAGGCGCAGCGCCGAGCCGCTCTGCACGATGGCCTTGTGGAAGAGCCCCTTCGCCGCCGGCATGGCGAGCAGCGCGTTCACCTTGCCGCCTCCGCCGGACTGTCCGAAGATGGTGACGTTCGACGGGTCGCCGCCGAAGGCTGCGATGTTGTCGCGGACCCATTCGAGAGCGAGGATCAGGTCGAGGATGCCTGCGTTGCCCGAGGATGCGTAGCGCGGGTCGTACTCGGCCAGATAGAGGTGGCCCAGCGTGTTCAGGCGGTGATTCACGCTTACCACGACGACGTCGCCGCGCCGGGCGAGGTTCTCGCCGTGATAGGACGGCAGCTCGTGTCCCGAGCCTGCCTGGAAGCCGCCCCCGTGCAGCCACACCATCACCGGGCGCTTCACCGTGCGCGACGCGCTGGGACCGGGCGTCCAGACGTTGAGCCGCAGGCAGTCCTCGCCGGGCTGGCCGTCGTCCCACTGGAACAGCCACGCCACTTCGTCGTTGGCCCAGCCATCGCGCGGCTGCTGCGGGCACACGGGGCCGTAGTGCATGCAGGAACGCACGCCCGCCCAGGGTTCGGGCTTCCGCGGAGGAAGGAAGCGGTTGGCGCCGCCGGTGGGCGCGCCGTAGGGGATGCCCTTGAAGGTGAAGATGCCGCGGCGGATGTAGCCGCGGACGCGGCCCGCGGTCGTTTCGACCACGGCGAGCTGATCCGAGGCGAGGACGGGATCGCCGGCGGCTGCTTTGCGAACAGGCACGCTGGCGGCGCGGTCCTGTCCGGGCCTCTGTTGCGCCAGAGCGGGCGCGGCTGCCGCGGCAGTGGCTGCGGCGAGCAATGTGCGGCGGGGAAGGGGATGATCCATTGCCATGACTCCTGCTCTCCGTGCGTTTGCTGTGATGATGTCGTCTCCGTGCCCGGAAGTGGTTTGACTTTGGGGCTGGATCCCGCCCGAGGCTGCAGATCCCCCGCAGGCGAAGGCGCTGCGCCTCCGGGCCAGCTACATCGTGGGATCGGACGCGGCGTGGGGCGCCGAGGTTACTCCCGGGTCATGAGCTGCCGCTGGCGGGCGGCTGTTCATCGGCACAGGAGGCGCGCGGGCAGGTCGGGCGGGGCTGGATTGAGCCAGCTGTGCTGAATCAGGCGGGGGCGTTCCCCGCTCGTCTCGAAGTGCAGGGCTGTCGCCTCGCGGACATTGGCTTTGAGTTCATCCCAGGTGTCTGCCTGGGTGAAAATCGCATGGCCGAGAGCGCGGGCGCAGTAGCCGCCTTCTTCGGCATCGCGGATTTCAAAGATGATCTCCATAGCCCTGCCGCCACTCTCGCTCGAATCCTTCGCGCGGCACAATCGCTTCAAATCGCCCGTCTGCGGCTGCGTTGCCCGGATCCTCGTTCCTGCGCCGCTGTGCGGGCACGGTTCGCCAATACTGGCATTATTCGAATTTATGGCAATCTCCTATTGCATTTCTCCGGCTTGTACGCTAATCTGGGGAGCGTGATGCCGTTTGGCGCGACAGTCTGTGACCCTCAGCTCCTGTCGCCCAGGGGTGTCTCCATTCTCGTCATTGTAGGGATCATTCGGATTGGAGTCGCTGTACCGGCGCCCGCCTGAGTGACCCTACACCAAGGACAAATTCCGAGGGCCACCAGGCGGGCAGATCCCCGCAGGTGGCCCTTTCGGTTTTTGCCGGCCTGACGGAGTGATCCCTGTCCCGCAACGAGCGGTGGCTTGAGAGAAACAAGGAGAGGACAAGAGTCGATATGGCCCAAACGATGAGCGGTGCGCGGATTCTGATGGAATGCCTGCAGCGCGAGGGCGTGGAAGTAATCTTCGGCTATCCGGGGGGCGTGACCCTGCCGCTGTACGATGCGATGTACGAAGGCCAGATCCGCCACATTCTGGTGCGGCACGAGGAGAACGCCTGCTTCATGGCTTCCGGCTACGCCCGGTCCACCGGCAAGGTCGGCGTCGCCTGCGCCACTTCCGGACCCGGCGCCACGAACCTGACCACCGGGTTGGTGGACTGCATGATGGACTCGATCCCCGTCGTGGCGCTCACCGGGCAGGTCTCGTCGAAGCTGATCGGCTCGGACGCCTTCCAGGAGGCCGACACGTTCGGCATCACCCGCTCGGCCACCAAGCACAACTACCTGGTGAAGGACATCAAAGAGCTCGCTTCGGTGATCCACGAGGCGTTCTACATCGCTTCCACCGGGCGGCCCGGCCCCGTTCTGGTGGACATCACGAAGGACGTTCTCCAGGGCCAGGCGCACTACACGCCCGTGCACGCCATTCATCTGCCGGGCTACAAGCTGGTGACGGAAGGCCACGCCGGCCAGATCCGCCGCGCCGCGCAGATGATGTGGGAAGCCTCGCGGCCGTACGTTTACGCGGGCGGCGGCATCATTGCCAGCGGCGCTCATGAGGAGCTCCGCGAGCTCGTCGAGACGCTCGACGCGCCGGCCGTGCTTACGCTGATGGGCCTGGGCGCGCTGCCTGCCGATCATCCCAATTTCATTTCGATGCCCGGCATGCACGGCTCCTATGCGGCCAACATGGGCATGTACGAGTGCGACCTGCTGATCGCCCTCGGCGTCCGCTTTGATGACCGCGTCACCGGACGCCTCGCCTCTTTCGCGCCGCACGCCAAGGTGATCCACGTCGACATCGACCCGGCCGAGATCGGCAAGAACCGCGCCGCGGACCTGCCGATCGTCGGCGACGCGAAGAAGGTTCTTGGCCGCCTGGTGAGGGCGCTGAAGGAGAGCGCTCCGGAAATGCGCGGCCTGCGCGAAAAAGAGCGCCGCGAATGGTGGGAGCAGATCCGCGCCTGGAAGGAAGAGCATCCGCTGAAGCCCGTCTTCAGCGCGGACGAAATCAAGCCGCAGCATCTGATGGTGGAGCTCGACCGCCTCTGCAACGGCAACGCCATCGTCAGCGTCGACGTGGGCCAGCATCAGATGTGGGCGGCGCAGTTCATCCGGTTCAACAAGCCGCGCACGTGGCTCAGCTCGTCAGGACTCGGCTCGATGGGCTTCGGCCTGCCCGCCGCCATCGGGGCGCAGGTGGCGCATCCGGAAGCGCTTGTCGTGGCGCTGGTGGGCGACGGCGGCTTCCAGATGTCGATCCCCGAGATCTCGACCATCGCCAACCAGGGGCTGCCCGTGAAGACCATCATCATGAACAACGGCTATCTGGGCATGGTGCGGCAGTGGCAGGACCTCTTCTATCAGAACCGCCTCAGCGCCGTGCAGATCGAGGCGTTCCCGAACATTGAGAAGCTTGCCGACGCGTACGGCATCAAGGGCCGCATCGTCGAGAAGCCGTCCGAGCTGCGCTCCGCGCTCGAAGACGCCTTCCGCCATCCCGGTCCCGTGCTGGTCGACGTGCGCGTGTCGCCGTTTGAAAACGTCTATCCGATGGTGCCTGCCGGCGCGGCGATCAACGAAATGGTGCTGGCGCCGCCCAAGCCCGTCGAGGTGCCCGCCTGAGAGAGCGCGCGAGGAAAACCGACCATGCTGATGACGATCTCCCTGCTCATGGAAAACAAGCCGGGCGCGCTGATGCGCGTCACCGGGCTGCTGTCGCAGCGCGGCTACAACATCGAGTCGCTCACCGTCGGGCGCACGCTCGATCCGACGCTGTCCCGCATGACCATCTGCGTCGACGTCGAGCCGCGGCTGCGCCCGCTGCTCATCAAGCAGATGAACCGCCTCGTCAACGTCCTGCAGGCGCACGATCTGACGGAAGCCCCCGCCGTCATCCGCGAAATGGTCCTGCTGCGCATCCGCGTCAGCCTGGAAAACCGCACGGCGATCCTGAAAGAGGCCGAGATCTTCGGCGCGCGCGTCGTCGACAGTTCGGTGGACGGCTTCGCGCTGGAGGCCAGCGGCGATCCGGAAAAGCTCGAAGAGTTCGTCGCCGTCATGCAGACTTACGGCGACATCGAAGTCACGCGCTCCGGGCTTGTGGCCGTCTCGCTCGAGCCGCGCAAGCTCAAGCTCGCGCCCCCGATCCCGAAGGGGCACTCTGAATCCGAACCCGCTCACACCCGATAGAAGGAAGGAAGTCTCACTCACAATGGCCAAGCGTTATTACGAACAGGACGGCTCGCTCGAGCCTTTGCAGGGCAAAACCGCAGCCATCATCGGCTACGGCTCGCAGGGCCACGCCCATGCGCTCAACCTGCGCGACTCCGGCGTCAGCGTCGTCGTCGGCCTGCCCGCCTCTTCGCGCTCCCGTGCGAAAGCTGAAAATGCCGGGCTCACCGTGCTGACTCCGGCCGAGGCCGCCGCGCGCGCCGACTTCATCATGATCCTTGTGCCGGATCATATCCAGGCGGACCTGTACAACACGGACATCGCGCCTTCGATGAAGCCGGGCAAGACGCTCATGTTCGCTCACGGCTTCAATATTCATTTCGGCTTCATCCAGCCGCCCGCGGGCGTCGATGTCTCGATGGTCGCGCCCAAGGCGCCGGGCCACCGCGTGCGCGAAGTGTTTCTTGAAGGCCAGGGCGTGCCGGCGCTCGTCGCTGTCGCGCAGGACGCCTCCGGCAACGCTTTGCGCAATGCGCTCGCTTACGCGCTCGCGCTCGGTTCGCTCAAGGCCGGGGTCATCGAAACCACGTTCCGCGAGGAGACCGAGTCCGACCTGTTCGGCGAGCAGACCGTGCTCTGCGGCGGCGTCAGCGAACTGATCAAGGCGGGTTTCGAAACGCTCGTCGAGGCAGGCTATGCGCCCGAGATCGCCTATTTCGAGTGCCTGCACGAACTGAAGCTCATCGTCGACCTCATCTACGAGGGCGGCCTCAGTTACATGCGCTACTCGGTCTCCGACACGGCCGAGTACGGCGACTACACGCGCGGGCCGCGCATCATCGACAGCCGCACGCGCGAGGAGATGCGGAAGATCCTCGCAGAAATCCAGTCCGGCGCGTTCGCCAGAGAGTGGATGGACGAGAACCGCAGCGGCCGGCAGAAGTTTCTGGCCATGCGCGAGGCCGCCCAGAAGCACCAGATTGAAGTTGTCGGCGCCGAGCTGCGCCAGATGATGACCTTCCTCAAGAAGAAGAAGGTGGAGCAGTAGAATTCCCGCCGCGCGCCGCGCCCCGCCTGAGGGGCGCGGCTGCGGCGGTTCGACAGGGAGCAGGAGCAGAAGATGCGGATCTGGACATTCGACACGACGCTGCGCGACGGCACGCAGGGCGAGGCCGTCTCTTTTTCGGTGGAGGACAAGGTCCTCATTGCGCAGAAGCTCGACGACCTTGGCATCGACTACATCGAGGGCGGCTGGCCGATGTCCAACCCGAAGGACAAGGAGTTCTTCGAGCGCATGAAATCCGTCAGGCTGAAGCATGCGCGGCTCACGGCCTTCGGCTCCACGCGCTTCGCGCGCAATGCGGTCGAAAAAGACCCCAACGTGCTGGCCCTGGTCGAGGCCGGCACGCCCACGATCAGCATCTTCGGCAAGAGCTGGGACATCCACGCCACGCGCGTCCTCGGCATCTCGCTCGAGGACAACCTGGCCCTTATCGCCGACACCGTGCGGTTCCTGAAAGAGCAGGGCCGGGAGGTCGTCTATGACGCCGAGCACTTCTTCGACGGCTTCAACGCCAATCCGTCGTACGCCCTGCGCACGCTGGAAGCCGCCAAGGAAGCCGGCGCCGACGTGCTGGTGCTGTGCGACACCAACGGCGGCACGCTGACGGACCGGCTGGCCGAGATCGTCGCCGAGGTGCGCCGCCGCTTCGATGGCGTGCTGGGCATCCACTGCCACAACGACAGCGACCTGGCGGTGGCCAATTCGCTGGCCGCCGTGCGCGAAGGCGTCACGCACGTGCAGGGCTGCATGAACGGCTACGGCGAGCGCTGCGGCAACGCCAATCTGGCCTCGATCATCGCCAACCTCGAAGCCAAGATGGGCTACTCGACCATCGGCCCTGAGAAGCTCACCGCGCTCACGTCCGTCTGCCACTACATCGCCGAGCTGGCCAACCTGCCGCTGCCGCCGAACCAGCCTTTCGTCGGCCGCGCCGCGTTCGCGCACAAGGGCGGCGTCCACGTCTCCGCCGTGCTGAAGGACTCGATCACCTACGAGCACATCAAGCCGTCGGTTGTCGGCAACCGCCAGCGCGTCCTGCTCAGCGACATGAGCGGCCGCGGCAACGTGCTCTACAAGCTGGAACAGTACGGGCTGAAGGATCGCATCAGCGAAGAGGCCAAGCGCGAACTGCTCGACCGCATCAAGACGATGGAGTACCTCGGCTACGAGCTCGAGGCTGCCGAGGGCACGTTCGAACTGCTCGTGCGCGAAGCTCTGCAGCCCGGCATGCACTTCTTCGAGGTGGTCTCGCTCGAGGTAGAGACGCGCAAGATCGGCACGCGCGACTCGATGACCACCGCCACCGTCATCCTCCGCGTCAACGACGCCATCCACTCGGCCACCGCCACCGGCGAAGGTCCGATGAATGCGCTCGACCTCTGCCTGCGCCAGTGTCTCTCGACCGTCTATCCTGCCATCGCCAACGTGCGGCTCACGGACTACAAGGTCCGCGTCATCTCGACCGAGCGCGGCACTGCGTCGAAGGTCCGCGTGCTCGTCGAGTGGAGCGACCACCGCCGCTCGTGGTGCACCGTCGGCGTCAGCGAGAACATCATCGAAGCGAGCTGGAACGCGCTGGTCGACGCCATCCGGCTGGAGCTGATGCGCCTGGCAGACAAGGACGAAAGCATCGAGAAGGCCGTCGAAGATTACTGCTGGGGCGTGTGAAGCGCCGCGATCCCGAGCTTGAACGCGCGCTGCGCCGCTCCGTGCGGCGCAGGGACGCCTCGCGCGACGAGGCGATTCTCGACGTCATCCGCCGCATCCCGCGCGGGCGCGTCGCCGCCTATTCCGCTGTCGCCGCCGCCGCAGGCTATCCGCTGCACCACCGGCTGGTCGTACAGTTGCTGCGCCATCGGGGAGACCGCCTCCCGTGGCATCGCGTGCTGGGCGCGGGCGGCGAAATCCGGCTGCGCGGCGAAGCGGCTCTCGAACAGCGTCTGCGGCTCGAAGCCGAAGGCGTCCGCTTCCGCGGCAGCCGCGTGGCCGCCGAGCATATACTCAAGGCGGAAGACCTCGTATGCCTGCGCCTGTGATCGACCGCCGCACGTTCGCTGCATCGCTATTTGCACCGCTGGTTTCCGCGCAGTCCCCGGACTGGGTGGATCTTTTCAACGGCCAGTCTCTGGACGGCTGGAAGCCCAATGAAAACCCCTCGTCATGGCGGGTGGACGGAGGCGCCATCGTCACGGCCGGGCCGCGCTCGCACCTGTTCTACGCGGGACCCGTGCAGTCGGCGCAGTTCCGCAACTTCGAACTCGAAGTGGAAGCGCTCGCCGAGCCGCTGGCGAATGGCGGCGTGTACTTCCATACGGCGTTTCAGCCCGAGGGCTGGCCCGTGCGGGGCTTCGAGGTGCAGATCAACAACACGGCTACGGGGGAGGGCAGCTACCGCGAGAACAAGAAGACGGGCTCGCTGTATGGCGTGCGCAACGTTTACCGCCAGTTTGTCAACGACAACGAGTGGTTCACGCTGAACGTACTCGTGCGGAACCGCAACGTGCAGGTACGGCTGAACGGGATGCTTGTGGTGGACTATACCGAGCCCGCGCCGCCGCCGCCCTACCCGGGCATGGAAAAAGAACGCCGCATCGGTCAGGGAACGTTCGCCCTGCAATGCCACGACCCCGGCTCGCGCGTCCGCTTCCGCCGCATCCGCGTCCGTCCCTTGCCGGACAACCTCCCTCTGCCGCAAGGCGCTGTCGAGCCGGTCGCGGACGCCGACTGGCGCGACATCCTCGCCCTCGGCGCGCAGAACTATCCCATGGCGGACTACCACGTGCATCTCAAGAGCGGGCTGACGCTGCAGCAGGCGCTCGACCGCTCGCGCATCGACGGCATCTTTTACGGAATCGCCATCAACTGCGGCAAGGGGCACGAGGTGGAGAGCGACGAAGGGGCGATGAAATTCTTCGAGCGGATGAAAGGCCAGCCGTGTTTCATCGCCATGCAGGCTGAGGGGCGCGAGTGGATGCAGATGTTCTCGCGCCGCGTGGCCGCCATGTTCGACTATGTCTTCACGGACTCGATGACCTGGACCGACAACCGCGGGCGCCGCATGCGCACCTGGATTCCGGCTGAAGTCGGCACGATCGCGGACCCGCAGGAGTTCATGGATACGCTGGTGGCGCGGGCGGTGGAAATCATCGAGAAAGAGCCCATCGACATTTACGTCAATCCCACCTACGTTCCGGATCAGCTGCAGCCGCGTTACGACGAGCTGTGGACCGAAGAGAGGATGCGGAAAGTTCTGCAGGCGCTCGCAAAGAACGGCGTGGCCATGGAAATCAACGACAGATATGAGATTCCCTCGGCGAAATTCATCCGCATGGGCAAGGAAATGGGCGTGAAATTCGCGTTCGGCACGAACAATGCGGGCCCGCGGGATCTGCGCCGGTGCGATTACGGCCGCCGCATGGTGCGCGAGTGCAAACTTGCCTGGAGCGACTTCTGGACGCCGGCGCCGCGGGGCGCACGGGCAGTGGACCGCAAGGGGGGTGCGCTACGTTAGCCGGCAGGCGCGCGGGTGGAGCCGTTGACGTCAGCTCCGGGCTGCTCTGATCGTCCGAAATTGGCGGGCGCCTTTGGCCCCGCGCGTGTCAACCGGAACGGCCCGGGCGCGTGACCACCCTCCGTCGAGGCGCGGCAAGGAATGGACCGTATCTGTTCAGGCTTATCAGGTCTTCCCCTCGGACATCCGCGATCCTGCCACTGAAGCGGCAAGGCTGCCTAGGATCAAGAAAGCCGCCGGAGCGGCTGCCCTACAAGGCTGTTCCCGGTTCGTCCCGGATTCCGTCGTGGAAGAAGGGGCTGATGGTTCCTGTCCTCTCTTTCAGGCGGCAGTCAAGCCGAGGCGCGAGGCCATGTCTTCGTAGGCTGGGCCCCAGGCCGGAAGGCTGGCGAGGACCTGCGCGGCGTGCTGGGCCACCCAGCCGTCGGTTTGCGGGCCGGGCGCAGGCACGCGCTCCAGTCCGTGCAGCTGTTTCCAGACCTGCTGCCAGCGGGCATCGTACGAAGCCAGAGCGCCCGCATCGGCGCCGCCGCGCAGGATCGATTCGATCTTCGCGGCCAGGTCGGCGCCTTCCCAGAAGCCGAGGTTCATCGAGTGCACGCCCGCAGGGCCCGTCAAGTGCGCCGCGTCGCCGGCCAGCCACAGCCTGCCCGCGCCGAACCGCTTCGCCAGCCGGCGCTCGAAGCGGACGACAATGCGCCAGGTCAGCTTCTCGATCGAGCCCGTGAACCATGGGGCCCGCTCGCGCAGGTATTCGCGCAGGTGCGCCTCATCGAGCACCGGAAGGTCGAGCCCGTGCGACAGCAGCACGCGGTCCTTCTGCCGTTCGGTGGGGAAATCGCCGAAGCCTGCCTTGCGCAGGGCCTCGACCGGATCGGGGGCGGAGGGCCTGTAATCCGGCAGTTCGAAACTCCACCGGGCCGCGCCGCCGGGCAGCGGCCATAGGACATTCATCGTGCCGCCGTCGAGGGCCACGCGCACCGTGTTCTGCAGGTCGGCGTCGGTTTTGAACTCGAAGACGGCGAAATACTGCGCCGGGCCGACCTCGGGAAATTCGGAATCCAGCGTCCGCCGGACGCGCGAGTTGTAGCCATCGGCGCCGACGACGAATTTCGGTTCGAGTTCCCAGGTTTTCGCCACGACCCATTCCGTATGGGCGACGATATAGCCGCGGGATTCCTTCTCGAATTTCTGCACGGTGACGCGCGCGTGGTCATCGCCCTGCGCCACGGCCGCGGCCTCGTGCCGCCAGCCGACGCGCACGCCGAGCTTTTCGAGTTCGTCCTCCAGCAGGTTCTCGAGGGCATCCTGCCGGACCACGGCCAACGGGTGCTGCGCATCGCCGGCATCCAGAGCCACGCGCGTGCCTTCCCGGTCGCAAAAGGCGATGCGCCGCACGGGGTAGGACTCGGCGAGGATCTTCTCTTTCAGGCCGAGCTGCGCGAACAGATCCAGCGCCTGCGGGTGCACCGCCAGGGCATAGCTGTGCGTGCAGGCCCAGACGCCCGTGTCGATGATGCGCACGTTGACGTTGCGGCGCGCCAGCGACAGCGCAGTGAACAGCCCGACGGGGCCGGCTCCGACGACAAGAACTTCGGGTTTCAGTTCATCGAACATGGCAGCACTCCTCGTATGAATACGGGCAGATGCAGAATACACCGGGCGGTGACGGCAAGACAAGAAGCACCTTGCGGCGGCCGCGCCGCAGGCGGCAAGGGTCAGCCGGTTCCAGGCAGCCACAGGGTGGAGATTCGTTGATGTCGCGCGCGAGACCAGGGCCAGTTTGCCGGGCCCAGCGAGGCGCGAGGGGACCGCTCACTCGAAAATCGCTGTTGGGTTGTGAGGTTGGGAGGGAACCGCTCACTCTCGGCGGCTGACGCCGCCTCCGTTCGCGGCTCTGACCCTCGCTGACGCCGCCTTCGTTCGCGGCACAGAACCCGCCGCAGGGCGCCGCGATGCTCTTCCCTGCTGATGGAAAGCAGGGGCATCAGGGTTGGCGGGAGCAGGCATTTCCCGATCCGGGCAAGGAGGGGGGAGTCATGAGACACCCGTTCGCGTGCTCATGTCCGGGAACAGACGGAAAAGCAGTTTGAAAAACGAACGGATTTCTGATAGAAGGGTGCGGAGGGATCCTGAGCATGAAGCGGCTTTTTTCGAAGCAGTCCGGCCTGATTCTGCTCCGCTGGGCGGCCGTAGCTGCAGCGCTGCAGCTTGGGACCGGGGCTCTGAACCAGCAAGCGACGCCTGAGCATCCGATCACAAGAACCGGCATCGTCATCGGCTGGTTTGCGCTTGTTTTTTTCCTTGCCGCGGTCTATCACCTGATTGCGCGGGGATGGCGCAGCCCGCTGGGGTGGACCTGCGCTTCGCTGGCGGCCGTGAATTACGCGGCGGTGTCTCTTCACTCGGACACGCTGGCGCCGGTGATTGCTCTGTCGTCCCTCTTAGCGGCGGCTGCTGTCCTGTTCCGGCTCGGGGCGCAGCCGGCGCTGATGCTTGCGGCGGCTTCCAGTCTGGTCCTTGGTTTGGTAGCGTTTTTCGCCAGTATTCTGCTGGCCGCGCCGCTGAATGGAATCTGCAGCCGGTCTGCGCCGTGGGTTTGCCAGCTGGCAGGACTGCTTTGGGGAAGCGTTGCTGCAGCCGTTCTGTGCCTGGCGTTCTGGTATTCGGCAAGACGGCTGGATGGCCCCGCTCAGCCCGCCGGACGATAGGCGGGGGCGTGGCGGCGCGTCACCGGGCGTGGGGCGCGCGGGCGATGCCGCGGCCGATGAGAATTCCGGAAAACGCGCCGAAATAGACATCCGAGGGCCAGTGGCGGTAGCCGGTGACGCGGCTGACGCTGATGGCCGCAGCCGTGGAAATCAGGCTGATTTTGAGCCATTTCGGCGCGCGCGGATGCGCAGCGACAGCGGTTGCGACGGCGAAAGAAGTGAGGGCATGGCCGGAGGGAAACGCGTCGCCGCCGGAATAGAACGAGCCGCGCGAGCCCGGCGCATCAGGCCTTTCTCTCCATGTTGCGCCTTTGATTGCGTAAGTCACCGCGAGCCCCGAGGCGAGCGCGAGCGCCGCGTCGCGGCCGAGGTGCGACCAGGCAGGCTTGCCGGCATAATGGCCGTAACCTGTTGTCACGGCCGTAGCCATCGTGAGGCCGGCCATGGAGCCGATCAACGAAACGCGGCGGCTCCAGTCGCGCTGCGCCGGAGTGCCGGGCAGGGCACCCACCATGGAGCGGTCGGCGGATTTCAGCGCCACCGTGCCTGCCACCAGCGGCAACGCGAGCGTCCACGCCTCCTGCTGCGACATTTTGAACGGCGCGGTCCAGATGCGCTTTTGATCCGTGGCGAAATCGCGCAGGAAATCGCCTGCGGGGCTGCCGTGCTGCCCGAAAATGGACGGGCAGCAGGCCACATACAGGAGGAAAATCCTCAGAGCGCGGAATCGCCGGAATTGGCGCTTCGTTTCGTGGCCGGCTTTTCCCATCACAAAGGGCAGTGCTGGCATGGATCGACGGAAACGCCCTCCCGCAGGCCGCGGGAGGGCCGCAACACATGCCCGGTTCCGGGCATGGCGGCTCCGGTCTGAGAGTAACACAATGCGCCGCGCAGCCAGACCCACGATTGCCGTATAGGTGGGGTAGGCGATTTCCAGTTCAGCCAATTGTTCCACCCACATATCGGAGGCCATACCAGCCGCTACCAGGTGGACAATCTCCAAGGCTTGCTCACCCACTACGTGCGCTCCTAGAATGCGATGATTTTCGCGTGAAACGATCAGCTTGCAAAAGCCCTCTATACGCCCGTCGATCACGGGGCGGTCTATATCCAGGTACTGCACTTCCCCAATCGCCACGTCTTCCTTTGCCCTGGCTTGGGCTTCGGTCAGGCCAACGCTCCCGTACTCGGGGTCGGTGAACCCGCCGTGCGGCACGATCAGGTGTTTATAGCGTTGTCCGGGCCCTAAAACGGCATTCTCCGCTGCAACGCGCGCTTCGTAGCTGGCGCTCTGCACCAGCATCATACGCCCGGTGATGTCTCCGGCGGCGTAAATATGATCTACGGAGCTGCGCAAAGAATCATCCACCAGGATGTAGCCGCGTTCGCTTTTCACCCCGGCGGCCTCCAGGTTAAGCGTATCGGCGTTGCCCGGCCAGCCGGTGGCCATAATCACCGCCTCCACCTCTATGCTCTGCAGCCTATCATTTATCTTATAGAAGAGGGATAAACCCTCGCCCCGTTTTTCGATACGATCGATGCACCCGATGTCGGTCAAAATACG
>FWPV01009590.1_pt1 | contig 16317 bp, 8 predicted proteins | sample 2228371 | NCBI WGS metagenome assembly FWPV01 (sample SAMEA103939776, study PRJEB20133) | metagenome | reverse complement strand
CTGAGTACCTGTGTAATGGTGGCATCATCGTCAATGACCAGTACATGGTCAGCGCCTGCCCGTTCCAGGTACCCATTGGCACGGGGACCAAGCCACAGCCGTGTATTAAGCTCCAATGGATTGCACCGGCAACGCGAGTTCGGGTTGGCGGGCAGCCGGTGATTCTACAGACCAGCTCGGGGATTTGCCTGAGCGCTGAACAGATCCCGCAAGGAGCCCCTACAGTTGTTTCTACCCAGGTGCGGGTGAAAGGGACCTGAGTGACCCAATGAATATCGATTTCCCTTACCATATCGACGCTCTTGGCAAGACCGCGACGGTCGCAGATGCCGATCACCTGCGCGATATGATCGACCAGGTGTTGTTCACCGCCCCGGGTGAGCGGGTCAACCGGCCGGAATTTGGCAGCGGGCTGCTGCAGATGGTTTTTGCGCCAAACAGCCAGGAACTGGCTACCGCCACGCAGTTTCTGGTGCAGGGCGTGCTGCAGCGCTACCTGGGAGACTTGATCACTGTGGAAAGCGTGACAGTGGAGAATGAGGATTCGATTCTACGGGTGTCAGTAGCCTACATCGTCCGCCGCACCCAACAGCGGCGGGTGGATCAGTTCAGCAGGACGGTGTCAATATGACAGCTTATTTTTGCTGCGATGATAACCGCCGGAGCATGGTCCGGGCGCATGCCTCCTTGAACGGGATTGACTTCCTGGAGGTAAAGGACGAGCCAGGCCAGCCTCTGGAGGACCGCCAACGCTTCCTTCTTGTAACCCTGCTAAAGCTGCCCGCCGCGCCTTTGACAGAAAGCAATATCCGCATCGAGGGTGGTGAGGTGGTGCGAAATGTCCGGGTCGTGGATGTGCAGCAGTCTGGCAGCCTGCTGACGGTAGAAGTCGACCGCCCCGGCGATTTCGGTACCTATACGTTACGCCTGGTAGCCGGAGCCGAGTTGGGTGAGCCTCCCGCGGGTTATGACCGGCTGCTTTCAGCGGTGGATTTTTCGTTCAAGGTTAACTGCGAGTCAGATATCGACTGCGGCCTGCAGGAGGATTGCCCGCCCGATGTGTTTGTGGAGCCATCGCTTGATTATTTGGCGCGCGATTTCAACTCGCTGCGCCAACTCATGCTGGACCGCATCCGCTTCTTGAACCCGGGCTGGCAGGAAGATCACCTGGCCGATTTTTTACAGGCCATGGTTGATCTCAAGGCCTATGTGGGCGACTACCAGCACTACCAGTTGGATGCGATCAATACCGAAGCCTACCTGTTCACTGCCCGCAGGCGAGTTTCCGTCCGCCGTCATGCCCGGCTGGTTGACTATTTTATGCACGATGGCAGCGCGGCGCGGGTATGGATTCAGTTCAAGGTGGCCGAAGGCGTTGGTGGTCCGGTGCCATTGAAGAAGGCGACCCAGGTTTTTACGAATGTCCCTAATCTGCCTCAGGTTATCCAACCATACAGCGAGGCGCATCGTGAACTCCTTGAATCTAACTCGCAGGTTTTCGAGACTCTTCATGAAGCCAACCTGTACAGCGAGCACAACTTCATGTGTTTTTACACCTGGGGTGACGGGCGCTGCATCCTGCCGCGCGGCGCGACCAAAGCCACATTGGCAGGCCATTATGCGAACCTTCAGGCTGGACAGGTGCTCATTCTTGAGGAGGTTCGTGGGGCAGAGACGGGCGACCCGGCCGATGCAGACCGGTCCAGGCGCTTTGCCGTCCGGCTGACCGCGGTCAGCCGGACGCGCGATGACCTGGCTGAGATGGATGTGACAGAAATTACCTGGCATGCTGAGGATGCGCTCTCGGGGCCGCTGTGTCTTTCGGCAGATGTTCCTCCGGCCCCAGAAGGGACAGAGTGTGGAGATGCGATCAGCGTGGCGCGTGGCAATATCGTTCTGGCCGACCACGGGTTGACCCTGCCTGATGAGTTCCTGGGTCTGGTGCCGGAAAGCTCGCTGGCGTATGCCGGCCGAGATGACCGTTGCAAGCCGCCCGGGCCTGATACCCATCTCATTCCCCCGCGTTTCCGCCCGGCGCTGAGCGCCCGGTATGTCTCTCAATGCCTGCCTTACGATCACGCCACAGCAGCCAACCCGGTATCCCCACAATCGGCCACCGCTATGCTGGTGATCGACCCGGCTAAAACTCTGCCGGCCGTGATCCTGGCGAACGATGAGGATTTCGCAGGAGAGCTGTGGAAACCCCAGCGGGATTTACTGTCCAGTGCTCCGGATAAACCCGAATTTGTCCTCGAGGTGGATAACGATGGGCAGGCACTGATCCGTTTTGGCGACGATCGAAACGGCCTGCGCCCTGACGCGGGCCAGTCCTTCTGGGCGCGTTACCGTTACGGAGAGCCCTTGAGCGGCAATATCAGCGCAGATACCCTGGCCCATGTGGTAACGCCCCAGACCGCCGTCGTGAGCGCGCGTAACCCGCTGCCAGCAGTGGGCGGGAGCGAGCCCGAGAGCATGGAGTCGGTCCGACAGAATGCTCCACAGGCTTTCCGGGCCCAGGAGCGGGCGGTAACTCCTGCGGATTACGAGGCCGTGGCGCTGCGGTTCCCGGGCGTGCAGCGGGCTGCAGCGACCATCCGCTGGACTGGTAGCTGGTATACCGTATTCCTTACTGTTGACCGTCTGAACAATGCCCCGATCACTCCTGCCTTTGAGCGCGATTTACGGACCCATATGGATGCTTACCGCATGATGGGCTATGACCTGGAGGTGGATGCCCCGTATTACGTCCCGCTTGAGATCGAACTGGAAGTATGTGTCGAGCCGGGTTATTTCCGCGCGCAGGTGGGCAAAGCGCTGCGAGACGTGTTCAGCACGCGCCAGCGGCCGGATGGAACCCGCGGTATATTTCACCCGGATAATTTCACTTTTGGCCAGGCGGTTTATCTTTCGCCCATTATTGCTGCGGCTGATCCGGTGGAAGGGGTGCAAACCGTGCGAGTCACCACCTTCCAGGTGCAGGATAACCCGGCTCGCAGCGGCCTGGCGAGTGGAAAGATCACCTTGTCTCGCCTGGAAATTGCCCAATTGGAGAATAATCCAAATTACCCCAAGCGGGGTGTTTTTCGCCTGGTTTTGAAAGGAGGCAAGTAATCTATGCCTGAAACACTCAATCCTTCACTACGCGGTTTAAGCGACTGTGATGGTTGTGAGGGGATCTCCCCTGAGACTCCGTTGCGGGTGGAAAACCGGCCCGGACTGGACCAGATTGCATACCGGGTCGGAACCCACGCCCGCTTCCTGGAATCGATGCTGGCGCGCCTGTCCAGCAGCCAATACCCGGCCCTGCGGGGGCTGAGCTCTCGCCGCACCGATGACCTGACTATCGCTTTCCTGGATGCGTGCGCAGCGGTCGATGATGGGCTGACCTTCTACACCGAGCGCTACGCCAACGAGTGGTTTGTGAGCACTGCCCGCGAGCGTGTCTCGCTGGTCCAGATGGCCCGTTTGATCGGGTACGACCCTGGACCGGGCGTAGCGGCCAGTACTTACCTGGCATTCACCATCGATGATACGCCCGGTTCGCCAGAGAAAACTACTATTGATGCTGGGATCAAAGTGTTGAGTATCCCTGGAAAAGACGAGTTGCCGCAGTTCTTCGAGACCGGCGCAACGATCGAGGCGCGCTCAGCCTGGAACGCGATGAAGGCCCGCACGAGCCAACCGCAGCTTGTTTCAACCGAAATGGAAGTTATCTTCGTCCAGGGTATCGAGAGTGGCGCGCGGCGCGGCGACAGCCTGCTGATCGTCGTATTGAAAGAAGACGGTAAATACACGACGGAAGTCAAGCGCATCACCCGGGTTGTCCAGGAGCCGGAAGCTAACCGGACCCGGTTGGAGCTTAAGGATGCGCCTACCCCATCTCGTTCGCCGTTTGGCTGGGTGTACGCCGGGATCGGCAGTTTCAACCAGAAGCTAAATAATGATATTTTCGACAATCTCCTGGCGGGAAAAAGCAAGTCGAACAGTGAGATTGTGGCTATGAACCATATTTTTCACTGGCCCGAAGCTCACTTTGCCATCGCCGCCAACTCTCCCAAAGCGACCGAGCCGGCGGTCCAGGGGGTGTATGCCTTGCGCCAGCGGGCGGCCGTCTTCGGCCACAATGCGCCCTCGTGGGCCAACCTGCCCCAGATTGTCCAAGGCCAGGATCACCAGATCACCGGGCGGGTGCTGGCAGGCAGCGGCAGCCCAGAAACAGATACTACAAAATGGCAATATGATAAGAATTGGGATAACCTGAACCTGGAGGAGAGCAATACCGGCGCTGGTGTGGTTCATCTGGATAATGTCTACCCTGCCTTTACTGAAAATAGTTGGGTTGTTTTGGAGAGTCCCGGGCAGGCTGCCAGCGCATACCGGGTGGCGTCCAACCGGGAGATCACCCGCAGTGATTACACCCTTTCTGCCAAAGTCACCCGCTTGACACTCTTCGATGCGGATGATCTGGAGAAGTTCCCCATGCGCGAAACGTCTGTGTATGGGCAATCTGACCAACTGCCCCTGGCGGATGTCCCGGTTGAAGGCGATGTGGAAGGCGACATGGTCATTTTAGCCCAGTATTACCCCGGCCTGACCAAGGGCCAACTCGTCATCGTCAGCGGCGAGCGGACCGACCTGCGCGGCGTGGTTGATCACGAGGTCCGCATCCTGGAAGATGCTGTGATGAGCGGCGACATTGAACCCGGGCGCTATTTCACGGTACTCAAATTTACCGAACCGCTGGCATATCACTATATCCCGAAGACGGTGACGGTCAATGCCAATGTTGTGCCAGCTACCCACGGGGAAACCAAGGTGGAGGTCTTGGGCGGTGGCAGCGCCGAACGCTACCAAACATTCACCCTAAAACAGTCGCCCCTGACTTACGTGAGCGCCCCGACCCCAACCGGCGTTCAGTCGACCCTGGAAGTGCGGGTCAACAATATCCTGTGGAAGGAAGTCGCTTCGCTGTATGGTCTTGGCCCGGAAGAGCGCGCATACGTGATCCGGCACGAGGATGATGGCAAGTCACGGGTGCAATTCAACGCGCCGATCCCGGGCGGAGCGGAGAACGTGACCGCTCGCTACCGGGTGGGGATCGGGATGCCCGGGCAGGTGAAAGCCGGCCAGCTCAGCCTGCTGGCGGTCAAACCGCTTGGGGTGCGTTCGGTGACCAACCCCCTGGCGGCCAGTGGGGCCGAAGACCGCGAGTCGATTGAAGATCTGCGGGAAAACAGCCCGCTGACCGTCTTGACGCTTGAACGGCTGGTCTCTCTGCAAGATTACGAGGATTTTGCCCGCGCCTTTGCCGGCTTCTCTAAGGCTTTGGCTACTCCCACATCGGATGGGGCGCGATACGGCGTGTTCCTGACTGTCGCTGGAGAAACCGGGCCGGTGAGCGAAGACAGCGCCGAGTTTGATAACCTGGTGGGGGCGATTGAGCGGTTTGGCGATCCGTTTGTCCAGGTGGTGGTTAAACCCTACCGGCAGGCGTTCTTCCAGGTGGAGGGCACTATTGGCGTCGATCCCGCTTACCAACCTGAATTAGTCGTGGAGGATGTCAAAGCTGCGTTGACCGGTCGGTTTGGCTTTAACAGCCGCCGCTTTGGGCAGCCGGTCACCCAGGTGGAAGTGATAGCCGCCATGCAGAATGTCCCCGGAGTGGTATATGTGACGATGACTTACCTGTTCCGCAGCGATCCGCTCAACCCGAGCCTGCCGAAATCGCTGCAGAGCGTTCTTCCTGCGGACCAGCCAGAGCCAGGCGTAAGCCGCTTCACGGCCCAGCCTGCCGAGCTGCTCACGCTGGACCCGCGCCCAATCCTCATCACGGCGGTGACTGTATGAATACTGATCCTGAACAAGTAGCCGAGCGCCTGTATGCGCTGCTGCCCTCCCTGTACCGCCTGCGTGATGCTGAAAATGGTTATCCGCTGCGTGAGCTGGTGGCTGTGGTGGCTGAGCAGGTGGCAGTGGTTCAGGAGAGTCTCGAGCAGGCTTATGATGACCTATTCATCGAAACCTGCGCTCCCTGGATTGTTCCTTACCTGGGTGACCTGATTGGCGCTCGCCCGCTGCACAATAAAGCCCCCGGTAATGCCGGTGGGCGGGCGGAGGTGGCCAATACGCTGGGGCTGCGCCGGCGCAAAGGAACCCTGGCAGCGCTCGAACAGTCTGTCCGGGTGGTAACCGGATTCCCGGCGGTAGCTGTGGAATACTTCACCCGCATGGCTCTGACCCAGTCGATGAACCACATTCGCCCTGAGAACCACTACACCGCGGACATGCGCGGCGAGCTGGCACTAGAATATGTGGACGGGCCCTTCGACCCGACCGCGCGAACGCTAGATGTGCGCCGCATCAGCTCCCGGAGGGGACGCTACAACTTGCCTAATATCGGCCTGTTCCTGTACCGGCTGCGCTCGTTTGAATTGCGGAACGCTTCGGCTGCCCGCCTGGATGACTTTCGCTGGTACTTTAACCCCCTGGGTATCGACATGGCCCTGTTTAACGATCCAAAGACGGAGACCAGCATCACTGACTTTGCCGGGCCGGAAAATGTGCCTCTGCCCCTCAGCCGGTTGGCCTTGAAGACGGACCTGGCTTCTGGGAACAGCGCCTTTTATGGCCCCAGCGCACCCCTGCTGCTCGAAGTGGACGGGACGGTCATCCCGGTCGAGCAGGTGGTGGCCTGCAACCTGAGTGACAAAGGCGATGGGTCGGGCGATTGGGCCCATTCTCCCGCGAATGTGTATGGGATTGACCCGGTTCTGGGGCGGATCGCTCTGCCCACCAGCCAGCCCGCGCCTGCATCGGTGGTGGTGAACTACCGCTATGGGTTCAGCGACGAGCTGGGTGGCGGTTCGTATGAGCGCGGGGCGGAGCTTGAAGGGGCGCCTACGCACGTGGTGAACGCTGCTGCGCCCGATGTGCAGGCAGCCCTCACCGGCGCGGGCGGCGGCGGGATCGTCGAGTTCGGCGACAGCAGGATCTATGAGTTGGTCAGCCAGGCACCTAACCTGGACATCGCCGCGGACCAGGTAGTGGAAATCCGCGCTGCCAATGGCCAGCGTCCGGTGGTCCGCTTGACTGGCGGGGAGTGGATGATCCATGGTGGCGAGCGAGCCACAATTATTCTCAATGGGCTGGTACTGGTAGGTGGCACCCTGCGCATCACCGGCGAGCCGTCCGCGGTTATCCTGCGCCACTGCACACTGGTTCCCGGGATTTCGCGCACGCCCGCCAACGAGCCAGACCAACCCGATGTTCCGTCGTTGGTCATTGAACCGGCAAATGTCACGGTGACGATTGATCGCTGTATATCCGGGGCAGTGCAGGCCTCTAACGACAGCACGGTGATTGTGCACCGCAGTATCGTGGACGCTACGAACGAAACCCGCCCGGCTTTTTATGGAACGTATACCCCGCTGGATGGCGCAACTGAACCGGGCGGCGCGCTGGAAATCCGCAACAGTACTGTCATCGGACGGGTGCACACCCAGTGGTTTACCGAAGCCACGAATGTGATCTTTTTGGCCCGCGCCCCAGATGGGTTTGCGCAGTTGCCCATCCGCTCGGAGCGCACCCAGGACGGCTGCATGCGTTTTTGCGCCATCCCGGCCGGCTCACGCACACCCCGACGCTATCGATGCACGGGTGAGACACCTCGCTTTACCTCCCTCTCCTTTGGAGCGCCGGGCTATGCCCAACTGAACGTCGAATGTGCCAAAGCGATCCGTACCGGCGCTGAGGATGAGAGCGAGATGGGTGTTTTCCATGATTTGTATATCCCACAGCGTGAATCGGACCTGCATACCCGCCTGGAAGAATATCTTCGTTATGGGATGGAGGCCGGAATTTTCTATGCCAGCTAACTGTGTACACATTCTGCAAGCCAGATATTCTAAGGAGTTAATGATATGAAAGGGGATTTCAGCCGCCTGACATTTAATCCCGGGAACCATTACGCCGGCGTGCGCTGGCAGCAGGGCCGACCGGTAACTGACGCGGATAACAACGAAGCCCAGGATATTCAGACCTACCGGGTTGAAACAGAAACCATCGATGTGGTCGGCCGTAGTGGAGTCCCACGCGAGAACCCGGGCTTTGGATTGAGTGTGGATGGGGATGGGAGTCTCCTCATCGGCGCCGGCCGAATGTACGTAGACGGGATTCTGTGTGAGAATAACGCGCCGGTTCTATACAGTCTCCAGCCAGACCTACCCAACCCTCCGGCGATTCCCGGGCTGCTAGCGGACGCCCCGATTGGCCTGGCCTATCTGGAGGTGTTCAAACGCCACCTTACCTATCATGACCAGGATGGGATGCGTGACCCGGCTCTGAACGGGGTGGATACCACAACCCGCCTGCGCACAACCTGGCAGGTGCGGGTGGTCCCGCTTCCTTCGGTCAAGCTGGCCCAGGCCGTTCTCGACCAGCTCGTTGGGTTGGCGAGTCAGATCGCCAAGATTGATGAGGAACTGGCCGGAACGGAAGACCAGGCCCTACGAGAGAAGCTGGTCCGCGAACGCGCCAGGCTGCACCGCCAGAGCGAACGCCTGGCAGAGGAGAAGGGCCTGACCTGCGAAGGAAATCTGGCGGAGTGGCAGGCTTTGACTGCGCCCCCGACCGGTGTCTTGCAGGTCACGACAGTCCCGGCTGGAGAGGCGGATGATCCATGCGAAGTGCCGCTGGGCGGCGGCTACCAGCGCGGCGAGAACCAGTTCTATATTGTGGAAGTTCATTCCGTGCCGGTTGGCGGCGGGCGCAGCGGGGCTACTTTTAAGTGGTCGCGTGATAATGGCTCGGTTCTTGCCCGCATTCTGGCAGTGGGTAGTACAACATCAGGCTCGGCTACGGGGACGGTATTCTCGGTCGATAGTGTTCAGCGCGACGATACCCTGGGAATTCACGCACAGGATTGGGTGGAGTACATAGACGACACCAGCGAACTCAATGGGCTGCCGGGCGTGCTGGCGCGCGTGCTTGTGGGCGATAAGAACCTGAACCTTATCACCCTCGACCGAAGCCTGACTGTGAACCTGGATGCCAATCCCAGGCTGCGCAAGTGGGACCAATCTGGCGCGGCTGCCATAGCCAACGGCGTGGCGATGAACACCGCCGATGGGCAGGTGATCGATCTGGAGGCCGGCATCCAGGTCAGCTTCTCCGCGGGAACCTACCGGCCCGGCGATTACTGGCAGTTCGATGCCCGCGCGGTGACCGGCAAAATCAGCTTCCCGGCTACGCCCCAGGCCCCGCATGGCGTGGAGCGTCATTATGCCCGCCTGGGAATCGTTGCTCTCTACAAGGAGCAGGTTCACCCGCTGCTGGACTGTCGCAAGGTATTCCCGCCTCTGACCGATATTACTGCGGCGGATGTCTCTTTTGACAACAACCAGTGCAAATTGCCCGGCGCGCGCACTGTGCAAGAGGCTATCGATGCCCTGTGCGCCCGGCCAAGCGGCGGGGGCGAGGCTGTGCCCTGCTTCACGGTTGGAAAAAAAGGGCGCTTCCAGGAACTCTCAAAAGCGATCGAGGCGCTGCGATGCGAAGGCTTTCGCAAGATCTGCCTGTGCTTGATGCCAGGCGATATCCTTTCCATCGATAACCTGGTTATTGATGCAGACCCAAAAGAGCAGCTCAGCCTGTCGATCCACGGCTGCATGGGGTCGCAGGTGGTGCTGCAAGGCGTATGGAAGGTGAGTGGGCTGGCTGCTTTTGAGCTGTGGGATCTGGATCTATTTGTACCGCAACCGGTGCAGGAAAAGTTCTTTATCTCGGTTGCCCAGACCGGCCGGTTCGCGATGGTGAACTGCCGTTTGCGTGCAGTTGGCGAAAGAGGAGTTGCGCTGGTGGGTGTATCCGAGGTTACCGAGGTCGATATTAATGGCAACCGGATCAGCTTCATGGAAATTCGTGGCCTGGATCTAGGAAGGGAAATCTTCGCGGGATTTGAGGCTGGTCAGGTTTTTGAGATGCCGAGAGAGGTATTCCTTGATGATCGCGAGATCCGTAATTTCACCGCGCCCCTGCTTAACCTGGATACAGCTGCTCGAAAAAAGGTGCTCTCTCAGATCCGCCAGAAGGTTAAACAGTTTGACAATATCCTCACCACTGCTGATCGCGTTGCTTACACTCAATTCATGGATGTGGTATCCGACCCCCGCTCGCCGGCCCGGCTGTACGTCGACCGGTTGAAGGCAGTCTTACGGGCTGCTTCAATTAACCAGGTTGCTCTGGTGATTATGGATAACGATGGCGACGTGGCACTGGCCGGCAACCATATCGAGGGGCTGGTCAGCCTGGGCGGTTTTCCTGATCCTGAGCCGGTCAGCGTCGATCTTCTTTCCAGCCTGACCGATCGGATGATGGGCCGGCCGGTCCCGATTGCGCCGGGTGGGGGACGCTTCCATGCCGCCGGAAATGTGTTTGCAGGGCTGGTGTGGAGCCGGACTGTATGGAAGATGTTGGAAGAGCTGATCGGGAACGAGACCGCTGCGCTCCAAAACATCTTCTCCGTGGTTCACCTGAGCAATAATCAGTTCGACTACGCCTCCAACCAGGTGGCCGGGAACTGGCTGAACGTGACCGGGAACACCTTGCGGGGGACCGATCACCCGATCCTGCTGGCGGCTGCCAGCCAGATTTCGGCTTTCAGCGGGAACACCGGCCTGCCGGGCAAGCGCAACCTCCCCAATGTGTTTAATATCAGCGCCTTAACCCAACAGGCCGCCAATCCGGGGCTGGATATCATCAGCACGAATTAAAGCGGGGAAAAACTTTAACCCTTCTGTCCCCTTCTCCGGTTTTGCCCAAATGGCGAAATTGGAGAAGGGGATGTCTTTCCTGCTGGCCACCGATCAGAAAATATGCGGAATATGGGCGGAAAGGGTCAGGGCGATTTACCAAAAGGGCCTCACTGCTAGTTTAGGCGCATTGGGAATCGCGCTGCAGCAGTTCCAGGCGGACTGGCTGATCTGGGTGCAGAGGCATTGATCTGGCTGCACAAGGGGGAAGTACTTCACTGGAAGGAAACCGGCGAACTTGTTATAATTCGTGACCGGTAGACAGTACTATTCAGGGCTGCCGGGCGGGGTTTTATCCTGCCCGGCGGTCTCAAAAAGCACCGGTTATGAATTAGCTTAGTTTCCCTGTTGCATTGAGGGATGTGTTTGTAGTACAATTGTTCTATAAAGAGACTTGCATTGGGCGGTACAGCGGCAAGAATCACGCCAGGAAAGTCGGCGTTTGCGAAGTATTCTCGCAGTGAAGATTCGGCTTGAGATGTACGGACTGGAAGAGTGGAGATCACGAGCAGATGGCAGTACGATACAGCGCGGAACAGATTGTTGAACTGGAGTTCCTGGAAGCCGTTCGTCGGCGTCCGGGTATGTATATTGGCAACAATAACCTGCACGGCCTGCATCACATCCTCTTAGAGGTTCTTGATAATGCAGTTGACGAGGCTATGGCGGGTTTCGCCTCGCGCATCCTGGTGGTGATTGAAAAAGACGGGGCTGTGACGGTGGACGACGATGGGCGAGGAATCCCGGTCGAGTTTAAACCCGACAGCGGGATGAGCGCCCTGACCCAGGTTATGCTTAAGCCGCACGCCGGAGGAAAGTTTGGCGGTGACGATTCGGCTTACAGCAGTTCCGGCGGCCTGCACGGTATTGGCCTGAAAACCACCAATGCCTTTTCAGAATATGTGGAAGTAGAAGTTCGCCGCTACGGCCTTGTCTTTCGCCAGCGTTTTGAAAATGGCGGCTTGCCTGTGACGGCGGTTGAGATTTTTGACGCAGCCGGTGAAAAGGTCGGCGAGATTAACGAAGAAACTGAGCTGGTTCTGGACAGGCGTGAGGTCGCGACCGCGCTGCTGGTGAAGGGCAAGAAGGTCAAGGTGGATGCTGAGCCAAAACAGGCCAGCGGAACGATCTTCCACTTCCGACCTCACCGGGCCTGGTTCTCTAAGGATATGGAATGGCCCACTCCTGAGACCTTTGTGCCGTGGGATGCAGAGCGGTTAGACACGCGCTTCCGCCAGATTTCCCACTTGTACCCGGGTGTGCGAATCGAATTTACCGATTTCCGCCAGGCGGAGCCCGAGAAGCGCACCTATTATTCGAAGAACGGCCTGGTTGACTATATCGAATATCTGAATGAGGGCATTGAGACCCTGCACAAGCCGATTCTCTTCAAGGATAAAACAGTAGTCGACACCGAATCGGGTAAGAATAAAGGCGCGGTCGAGGTTGAAGTTGCTATCCAGTATGCCGGTGAAGAGACCCAGATCTACTCCTTTGTCAACGCCATCCCGACTCCGTTGGGCGGAACGCACGTAGCAGCCTTCAAGGCTGGGTTGACCAAGGCGGTCAAGCAGTTTGCCACCTCCAAGAAGCTGATCAAGGGTGAGGAAGACGTGCGTGGGGATGACGCTTTACTTGGGCTTACCGCCATTGTCAAGATCACGATGACCGGCACGCCCCAGTTCCTCTCGCAGACAAAAGAGAGCCTGACCAGCCCCGAGGTGCACGGCCCGGTCCTTTCGGCCACGTACGGCTTTATGATCGATTATTTAGAAAAGAACATGCCGGTCGGGCGGCTGATTGTTAACCAGGCCCTGGCGGCCGCCCGCGGGCGCGAAGCCGCCGCCCAGGCCCGCAAGCTGGTAATCAAGAAGTCGGCCATGGATGCGGGTGAGTTCGTGCTCGGTAAGCTGGCCGATGTCCAGCGCCGCGGCGGTAACCCGGTTGTGCCGCTCGATCACACTGCACTGTACCTGGTTGAGGGCGATTCGGCCGGCGGCTCGTGCAAGCAGGGGCGCGACTCGCGGTATCACGCCATCCTTCCACTGCGGGGGAAGATCCCCAATGTGGAGAAGATGAACATCAACGAAATCCTCAAGAACCGCGAGATTGCCGCCATCGTAGCCGCAGTCGGCACCGGCGTGGGCGGCGACTGCGACGTCACGCAAATGCGCTACGGGCGGATCTCGGTCCTGGTGGACGCTGACGTGGACGGCAGCCACATTGCCACGCTTCTGGCGACCCTTTTCTGGCGGGTGATGCGCCCGATCATCGAGGAAGGCCGTTTCTTCATTGCCCGCCCGCCGCTTTACCAGATACGTAACAACAAGACCAAAGAGACCCGTTACGCCTACTCGGACGAGAAGCGTAAGGCCGTCGAGAAAGAATGGCACGTAGCTAATTTCACTATTCAGCGCTACAAAGGCCTGGGTGAGATGAACCCTGAACAGCTGCGCGAGACCGTCTTTGTGATTCCCGGCGCTGGCGGCGGGCCGGCGGGCAAACGGGCTAAGACCAACGGGAAACCTGTTCCTTCTCCGGCTGAACGCCTGCTGGAAGTGGAAGACTTCGCCCAACGCGACGTGCGCATGACGATTGATGACGTACATCGTACCCGCTCATTGATCGAGCAGTTGATGGGCGCCGATGTCGGCCCCCGCAAGCAGTGGTTGATGAAGGTCGATTGGACGGCAGAGGAATAATCGATGGCAACTTTGGAAACCAATGGAAGTGAATCGACGATCCGGGAGCAGCCCCTGGATCGATATATTGAAGAAGCCTACCGGCGCTATGCCGTCTTGACCATTCTGGACCGGGCTTTGCCGGACGTGCGCGACGGGATGAAACCCGTCCAACGCCGCATCCTGTACGCCATGGGCGATATGAACCTGGTCTCTACCAGCCCGCATCGCAAGTCGGCCCGCGTGGTGGGCGAAGTGCTGGGCAAGTACCACCCGCACGGCGACCAGTCTGTCTATGACGCGATGGTGCGCATGGCGCAGGATTTCACCATGCGCGCCCCGCTGATCGACGGCCAGGGCAACTTTGGCTCGATCGACGGTGACAGCCAGGCCGCGATGCGCTATACCGAGGCGCGCCTGTCCAGTTTGGGCGCGAGGATGCTGGACGACCTGGAGAAAGACACGGTTGACTGGCGGCCCAACTTTGATGGCTCGCTGCGCGAGCCGTCTGTCCTGCCCACCCGCATCCCGAACCTGGTGGTCAACGGCGCGGCAGGCATCGCGGTGGGCATGTCGACTAACATCCTGCCCCATAACCTTGGCGAGGTCTGCGATGCCGTTGTCTACCTGGCAAAAAACTGGGCCAGGCGTGACAAAGTGAAGGTGGCCGACCTGATGAAGTTGATTCCCGGCCCTGACCTGCCGACCGGCGGGCTGCTTTACCGCTACCGGGCCGGGGCGGATGGAAAGAATGTCGACATGATTGAGCGGGCATACCAGACGGGCAATTCGACCCTGGTTTGCCAGGCCAAAGCTGACATCCAGGATATTGGCGGCGGTAAGGCAGAAATTATTATTACCGAGATGCCGTTCCAGGTTCAGAAAACGACCATCCTTGAGCGCATTGCTGCCAGCCGCGAGCGCTTTGCGGGGATCACCGACGTGCGCGACGAGTCGGATTTCAACGGGATGCGCGTGGTCTTTGAGGTGGCGCGCGGAACTGATCCACAGGATGTGCTCGAACGACTGCTCAACTACACAGCCATGCGTACCAGCCTGTCTTATAATGCGCTGGCACTGGTGGTAGACGATGATGGCAAGGCCAGTCCCAAGAATCTGACCCTGGCCAACATGCTGATCGAGTTTATCAAGCATCGCCTGCATGTTATTACACGCCGCTCGCGCTACGACCTGGAGCGCGCCGAGGCGCGCCTGCATATCCTGGACGGGTTGCTTAAGGCGTTGACCAATATTGACGCCGTCATTGAGACGATCCGCAAATCGCAAACCACGGAAACCGCGCGGGCTAACCTGATCAAGCGTTTCAAGCTGAGCGAGATCCAGGCCCAGGCCATCCTGGATATGCCGCTGCGCCGCCTGGCTTCTTTGGAGCAAAAGAAGCTCAAGGATGAACGCAGCGAGCTGACCCAGCGGGTCAAGGACCTGAAAGCAATCCTGGCTTCAGAAGAGCGCCGCCTGGCGGTGGTGATTGAAGAGACTCAGGACATCAAAGTTCGCTATGCCGACCCGCGCCGCACAGTCATCGTGGATGCTGAAGAGGGTCACCAGGCGCGCGTCACGGTGGCAGACCTGGTTGTGCCGACCGAAACCCAACTGGTTCTGGTCAGCCAGACTGGTCTTCAGCGGGTTAACCTGAAGGGCTACCGCGACACGACCGCTACACGCGGCAAGCCGACTACCCGGGCGGTTGAATTCCCACTCCTGCGCGTGGTGGTTGAGCCGGAAGAATCGGTGGCGTTGATCACCAACAAAGGCCGGCTGTGGAAGAGCAACGCCGGGCGGATCAAGCTGCAGGCAACTTTCAGCGAGCTGGGACTGGAACGCGGCGAGCGCATTATCGGGACAGGGGTCCTGCGTGCAGGCAGCAAGGTGGTGATGGTGACCCGCGGTGGCAATGTCAAGCGCGTGAATGTTGAGGATCTTAACGGCCGCACCGAGAGCAACTGGGCCCAGGTAATAGGCCTGGAGGACGACAAAGACGAGGTGCTGCTAGGCGCGATTGCTTCGGAGCAAGCTGAGGTGTTGGTCGTGACTTCTGGCTCACCTGAAACAACTCCACGGGTGCTGCGTTTTGAGGCCAAGGTGGTAAACCCGCAGGCAACTCCAACTGCCAAGGGCGTTGCTGCGATTAAGATGATGGATGATGCGATCATCGGTGGGGCAATCATTGAGCCTAAGGCGGTTAAGAAGGGCTTTGCCATTGCAGTGACCGAACAAGGGTATGTCAAACGCATCCCGCTGAGTGAGTTCCCTGTCCAGGGGCGCGGCGGGCAAGGCGTGCAGCTTTGGAAGGTGACCGGGGCGACCGGCCTGGTGAGCGGCTTCACCGTGACAGATGGCGAGTCGGGCGATGTAGACATTTACTCGGCCCGCAGCAAGCGCCTGCGCCTGGCGGTCAAGGATCTGCCGGTGGTAACCCGCGCTGCGCGGGGCGTCGAATTGAAGGTCCTGCTCAAAGGCACGGATTTGTTTGGCGACGACCCGGTGGCCGGGGTTGTTACCGGGTAGAAGATAGCGATCAAACGGATCGCGTGCATCCCGGTGCGCAACCTGTTTGATCGACTTGAGGAGAAGAAATGCCTATCACACGCATTTCGCCAGAAGCAGACACCGACAGCGATATCCCGCTGAATGTCTTTCACATCCAGGAAGCCATCGAGGTCTACGATAGGACGCTCGCTTTGGCAGTTGACCACCTGTTGAACCACATCAAGGTGCTCGTCTCACAGGCCTATTTGCCTGGCAGCAGCGATCTGCAGCAGGCGCTCAATCGCCACCCGCAGCTCAGGCGTGCGGCCAAAAAGAGC
>FWPV01009589.1_pt1 | contig 16319 bp, 21 predicted proteins | sample 2228371 | NCBI WGS metagenome assembly FWPV01 (sample SAMEA103939776, study PRJEB20133) | metagenome | reverse complement strand
CTGCAGGATGCCGACGGTCGAGATGCAGTCGAAGTTGGGCAGGCGTTCGCCCAGGCGCACCATGCGGCGCATATCCTGGCGGGAGAAGGGGGATAAGGCGTCACTGAGGGGGTCCTGGTAATACAGGCTGGTCACCCCGATGCCAAAACGAATCCGGTCGGCGCCCAGGCGGAAGGCCAGCTCGCCGGTGCGGCGGTAAATCTCCACGACCGGCGGGGCTGCCTGGATTGCCCATTCCACCATCTCGGGCGGGAAGGTGACCCGTGGGCCATGAAGCTGGCTGGGAGGCAGGTGCTGGCTGAGCAGGTCCAGCACGGCGGGCGAATCAACCCGCACGCCGCTTTCGGCCAGGATACGGAGCACATTTTGATGGACGAAACGAATTTGTTCCTCCGTCAGCAGTTTCAGGTGGGGGAGGGCGTTGGTCGGCATGGCGGAACTCCTATCCGAGCTCGATTTCGCGACCGGCACCGTCGAAAACCTGGATGACCAGACTGGCAGCCGGGCTGGTGGGGTATTCGCTGGCATGCAGGGTCCAGATCATGCTGTCGCTTGAGTTTCCGTCAAAATTGAGGCTGCGTGCGCGCAGGGTGGCTTCGTGGGTGAAGCCCAGCTTGCGCGGTACGGCTGCGCTGGCCAGGTTGAGTGGATCCATGTGAATTTCCACCCGTTTGACCCGCTCGATCTCGAAGGCGACCCGGACAAGTGCGGCGCCGGCTTCGGTCGCCAGGCCCCGATTGAGGTGGTTTTTGTCGATCCAGTAACCGATTTCGAGCGCATCCGGTCCGACCCGTCTGTGCAGCCCGCAGCCGCCCAAGATGCGCCCGCCGTTCCGGTCGAAAATTCCATAAACGTAATCTTCGCTGCGGTCAAAGCTGGCGCGCCACTTGCGGATTCGCTCGATCTTTTGCTGCAATTCCTCGGGCTCAGCCCGGGCCCAGGGCATGAATGTCAGCAGGTGGGCGCGGTTGTCGGCCAGCGCCTGGCGCAAGGATTCAGCGTCGCGGGGATCCCAGCAGCGCAGCAGCAGCCTTTGAGTCAGGATGCGGTATGCGGGTCCGGGAACGGTTTCAGACATTCAACGCTCCGGTAAGATCGCTCAGTTAATGATGATTTCGTCCAGGGACCGCTTGGGCACGTGGTGAACCTGATTTTCGTCGCGCCAGTAGCGGACGTCGCCTTCCGGACCGAGCGGCTCGATCGCCACTTGTTCGACCGGTTTTCCCAGGGCAATCACCAGTAGAATCTCTAAATGGTCGGGGAGATTTAATTCCGCGCTAAGCTCGGCCCGCCGTACCGTTGCGATGATGCAGCCGCCCAACCCCCGCTCGACCGCGCCCAGGAGGATGCTCTGCGCGGCGATGCCGTGATCGACGCCGAAGTTGGCGGCGATCGTTTTATCCCCGAGGATCAGAATGTAGGCTGCTGGGCGTTCCCCTTCCTGCGGTCCCGGCCAGTCTTTCAGGTAACCGGCCCAGCCGAGGCTGGGAAAGATGCGCGCATTGGTTTGAGGGTCGCAGGCAAGGTAATACTTGAGCGGCTGGAGGTTGCGGCCAGACGGGGAAAGGCGGGCCAGGTTGACCAGCTCGCGTAAAGTTTCCCTGGATACCGGTGCGCTCTGGTCAAAGCGCCGGTAACTACGGTTCCTGGTGATCCATTCGAGCAGCATGTAGGCCTCCCTCGATATGATAGTGATGATTACATTATATAATAGCCAGAGACGCATCTGTGAACCACGATCGTTCCATCTCACGCGAAAAACTGGAGCTTCTCGCCCGCGCCGTCGCGGCGCGTGCCGCGCTGATCGACAAGGAACACATCTTTGGGCTGCGCCTGTTCAACGGCTTTTATGAGGGCATCCCCGGGTTGGTGGTTGACCTCTACGGGCGGACGCTGGTTCTCGCCAATCACGCCGATGATCCGGATTCTCTCCGCCCGCTGATTCGGGCTTCGCTGGCCTATTACCTCGAGCAGATGCCCTGGCTGCAAGCTGCGCTGGTCAAGACCCGCCGCGCTTCCTCAAGAGCGGAGCGGAACGGGCTTCTGGTTTACGGGCAGAAGCCGGAGGACCGCATCCGGGAGGGAAAGACCTGGTACGCCGTTGACCTCCAGATCAACCATGATGCCAGTTTTTACTTTGATACGCGCAATCTGCGCGCCTGGCTGTCAGAAAACCTGGGCGGGCGGAGCCTCCTGAACACATTTGCCTATACCGGCAGCCTGGGCGCAGCGGCGCTGTCTGGCGGAGCCCGGCGGGTCGTCCAGACCGACCGCAGCCGTAAATTTCTCGCTCTGGCCCGGCGGACTTACGCCTTGAATGGTTTTCCCTGCCGGGAAGAAGATTTCATCGCCGCGGATTTTCACCGGGCGGCCGGAAGTTTCAAGCGCGAGGGGCAGCTGTTCGACTGCGTTGTCCTGGACCCGCCGCTTTTTTCCGCGGCCCGCTCAGGGAAGGTGGATCTTGCAGGAGAGATGCCCCGTTTGATCAATAAAATCCGCCCGCTGGTCGCCCACCAGGGCTGGCTTGCGGCGGTCAACAATGCCCTGTTTGTTTCCGGCGAGGATTATCTGGCGGATTTGAACTCCCTCTGCCGGGACGGTTACCTGCGACTGGCGTCGATCCTGCCCGTTCCGGCGGATGTGACCGGGTATGACGAAACGCGGGTCAGCCCGCCGCCGGTCGACCCGGCTCCGTTCAACCACCCGACCAAGATCGCCTTGCTGAGGGTTACCCGCAAGGATCAGGCGGGAGCAAGCTAAGGTCAAAAGGCGAATAACAACGGAGGACGCAGTCCAGATCCTGCGCCCTCCTTGGGTGGATGCGGGCTGAAATCATGCCGCCGGAGGAGCTTCGGACGCGAATTGGATCCGGTTTCCCTCGGGATCGTAGAATGTTCCGTAGGCCACCACGCCCGGGATGGCGGCAGCGTCGTCGCATCGGACACCCTTGGCGCGCAGCTCCTCGGTCGCTTTAAAGGCATCGTCAACGGTCAATACCAGAGTGGTGCTTCCGATCGTCGAGGGCCGCTCTCCGGGTCCATCCCAGCGGCTAATGGAAACATGGGGGCTGCCCTCGACTCCGTACTCTTCCCAGCCCATCTCGTCGCTGGAGTACGCCACCGGCCAGCCGAGGATTTCGCGGTAAAACTTTTTGGCGGCCTCCCAGTTCGTGACCTGCAGAGAAACAACGTTGACATTCTTAAATAGGGACATGTTCGGCTCCTTATAGCTGGTAATAGGACAAAATTTCTACATTTCTTGATTATAGGGAGTTAATGCCGCGATGTCAATAGGCAACTATGAATGTCGGCTAATTTGCCGGAAGCGATCTGCCCGCTGCCGGTGCCGGCAGGGATCCGCTCTCCCCCCGTCTCTCCAGCAGGCGAAGGATAACCACCCCCGAAATGATCAGCAGGCTGCCGATGATTTGCGGCAGGCTGAAGCGTTCTCCGAGCAGAAAATAGGATTGGATCGCGGTCAGCGACGGCTCTAGGGTGGCGATCAGGTTGCTGATCGTGGCGGGCAGGTAGTTCAGGCTCAGGTTATACAGCCCGTAACCGCCGATCGTCGGGCCGACAGCCAGGAGGACCAGCGCCAGCCAGCCGGGAGCGTCCAGAGCGGGGATCAAGTTCGGGCTTCCGAGGGTCGTACCGCCGATGCGCGGCAGGAGGAAGTTATACCCGGCCAGCAGCAGGGCGGCGAATCCGAAGGTATAGAACAGCGCCGTCCATGAGGAGATGCCGCGCCGGGCGGTTTCTTTGCCCATCAGGCTGTATACGGTGAAGCCCAGCCCGGAAATTAAGCCTGTAAGAACCCCCAGCGCATTGGTGCGCCAGGCCGAAGGGACGAATGCGCCCGAAACCAGGACGCAGCCGCTCAGGCTGAGCAGGATGGCAAGGATTCGGGTGGGGGTCAGTTTTTCGCCGAACAGCCGCCAGGCGATGACCGCGGTGAATGCCGCCGAGGAATAGACGTGCACCGTGGAGACCGCCGCGCCGTTGAGCACGACGGAGACGGTCCACATCGCATTGAAGAGCGACAGGACAAAGCCGTAGAGCAGGATGAACTTCCACTGGCCGCGCGGAAGGCGCAGCAGCGGGCGGCGGAGGATCAGCAGCCCGGCCAGCGTGGTCAGGCTGGCAAAGCCGTCCCGCCAGGCGGCTACAAGAAAGGCGGGAAAGTCGTAGCGGGTGCTCAGATAGCCGATGATCGTTGCAGTCGCCGACCAGACCGAGACGCCGATCAGGGCGATCAGGTAACCTTTTCCAGTTTGTGAAGTTGGGTGATGAGGGGCGGCGGTGTTCATAGCGAATTTTATTGGGGGATGTGCTGGCGCTATTTTACTACATCCGGATTTCCGCGCGCAGGTAGCGATTTCGCGCAGCGAAACCCATTGCGCGGATTCCTTGTAACCGAGTGAGAGGAGTCGCGGAAGAATGTCGTAACTTGGTCGGCGGAGGACGCATACGATCCGCCGCGTAGGACGTGATCCAGGATAAGCGAAGGACCTCTTGGATCAACCGCCGGGGAGGACAGATAATAGTCGCTTTGATAATAATCAGCGACCCATTCGGCGGCGTTTCCTGCCATATCCACCGCCCCGTAGGGGCTGCTACCACGCGGGTAGCTGCCGACCGGCCTTACGGCGCCTGATCCAGATTCGACTGTGTTGCAGCGGGCAGGATCCCACTGGTCACCCCAGGGGTAATGGTAACCCATTTTGCCGCGGGCGGCCTTTTCCCATACAGCCTCGGTCGGCAGGCGTTTGCCGATCCAGCGGCAATATGCTTCTGCCTCTTTCCACAGCACACCGGTCACCGGCAAATCCGGGTGTTTGAGCAGCTCGGCGGTGTCCCAGTCGGAGGTGATTTGTCCCTGAGACTGGACGAATTCAACAAAAGCTCCGCGGGTTACTTCTGTGCGGTCGATGGCGAAAGCGTCCAGATAGACGCGGTGGGCCGGACGGGCGGACGGAGGTTCGTCATTCTGCCCCATCCTGAACCAGCCGGCTTCCACGAGGACCATATCGGAATCGGACCCGCCGCAGCCGTTCAGAAAGAGGATAAGCCCAACCAAAGCCACAACAGACTGCCTGGGCATGGATTTCCTGGTGCTTCTATTTCCATCGATATCAGGTTTCAAGAAACTCAAAGCCGGTTCTCTGTAGAACCTCGACTGCCTGAGCGAGGTTGTCCTCTTTGACCAAAACGTAATCTGTGTCATAAGTCGAGAGGGCAAAGATGCTGATTCCCGCCTGGGCCAGCGGCGCCAGCAGAGAGGCCAGGATGCCGGTCAGGTTGAAATCCAGCGGGCCGGCGATTTTCAACGCCCGCCAGCCAGACTCGTTCTGCACGCCTGCGGGGACCAATGCGTGTTCGCAGACCAGGGAGAGCTCATCCTCGCTGCAAGTGAGGGAAAGAAAACGAGATTTCGCCGCCCAGCCGGGAAGTGAGTTTTCTGGCGTGAGCCGGCAGACAGCAAGCCTGTACGGTTGGACGATCAACGAGAGGCGAGCGGATCTATTCAGCATGGTAGCGGTAATTCGTCGGGATTTTGACCGCAACCGAATCCCCCCTGGCGATGATCCCAGGTTTCTCGACCACCGCGACCAGCCCACGCAGGTGCACAGCAGCCCTGGTGAAGGCTGTCTCCAGGCCTGTCCACTGCGGATAAACCGCCTGGATGGCCTTACCGGGATGGACGCACGGATTGTTCTCGCCGCTGATGTACAGCACCGCGCCCTGCTGGAAAAACAGTCGGGTAGTCGGAGGCAGCTGGGTCAGCAGGGGAATACCCTCAAGCAGCAGGTTAGCCCCGAGCCATTCGGGACGGACTTCAGGCAACGCCATCCGCGCCGCCACCTCTGCCAGTTCTTCGACCGATACGATTGAAACCTGCCGGTCGTTGCGAATGGGGGTGCCGCGCGGGTAATGCGGGGTGCGAGAATCCGAAGGGCGGGTCAGCCCTGCGTGGCGGTCGCCAGGGAAGCCTTCGAAGTCTGCTTCGACCCGGTCTACCGGGGAGGTGACCAATGAAGTTTTATTCAATCCCAGCAGTACGCTGGCGACGACACCCATATTAGAAGTATGCACGGGCACCTCACAGGTGAAACCAGGGGCAGATTGCCTTACACTTTATTGTAACTGTTTTTAGCGCAGGGGCTCGTCTATACACAACCATAAGGCGGCTTCAATGGCCGCCCGATCCCGATTGACGCAAGCGATCAATTGATGTTATCCCGCTCTATTCGCGCTTGCAGCTTCCTGCGAGGCGCGGGCTGTTTCCAGGATCGGCGTGGTGGCGCGGATGAACCCGATGAACATCACGACTGCGCCGAGGAGTTCACTGATGTAGAGCGCCCCGGAGATCCCCATTCGGCTGAATGCGCCGCCAAAGGCCGGCATCAGCGCGCCGGCGGCGATCAGGACGTTGCCGATGGTCCGGTGCAGCAGAACCCGCTTGCGGAAGAACAACCAGGCGGAATAACCGGCGCCGCCAACCAGCATCACCGTGCCGTACAGGTTGAAGAAGGGCGTCAGGGTACGCACCCCCGGGGTAATGATCGCCTGTCCGCTCAGCTCGCTGCCGGTGTGCAGCGAAGACGTCATTAAGCTGGGATCGAGCTGGGCGGTGAAGACGCGATAGGCAGCAAAGATGGAACCGGCGACTAAAAGGCTGAGCAGCGCATACGCAATTTTTCTGCGGCGGATAAGGAGAAAGACTGTGCCCTGTCCAAGCCAGGCAGCGACGAGAATCGCGCCGAACAGATACCACAGGCGGAAAATCAGCGGATGCCAGCCAAGCACGCCGTAGGCAGCCTCGCAAAAGCCTCCGATGGCATAGAAGGTCATGCCGATGCCCCAGAGCAGGAGATGCTTCCCGCGTTTGATCAGGAAACGACGGAAAATAAAGGCGGCAAATGCCGCGCTTACCAGGAAAGAAACAAAAGGCAGGATAGTATTTAGAAAGACCATGAGCAACACCTCGGAATCGGATTTGATGCCACTCCAGCGCCATTTGGCAGTTAGCTTGAGCCTGGGAATATCCTCAAGCTGACCAACAGGATGACGATCAGCAGAACCAGGATCGCAAGGGCGATCACCGCAAGGACAATCGGAACAGCCCTTTCAAAAAAGGGCGGATAACGTTTGCGTGGTGATTTGGATGCCATCAATCCGAATTCTAGCACCCTGATCGTTGGCTTGCATGAGTGCCGGCTTAGGATTGACTAAGAAATGGATTAAGAATCCGGATCAGGGTTATCGCTTGCGCCTGGCGAGGTGCCATACCCCCGCCGCGGCTACCAGAAGGGGCAGTGAAGCGCCGGCAGGGCAGATTTTATCGAACCCCTCGCGGACGCGATCCTGGATCCAGTCCAGCACGAGCTGTTCAATATTCTCAAGCTGCTGGCGACCCCACTCGCGGACCTGTTCTTCCAGCTCTGTTTTTTTATCGGCCAGCTCCTGCGGCAGGACGATGACATTGATGATGATTGGCTTGCTGGCGAATAATCGGCCTCCACGGGCAATGTCCCATTCTGAGAGGAACACCCCCCTGCGCGGGAAAGCGGTCGAGGTCCACTTGAAGGTCACGGTTTCACCCGGCGGCACCGGGGCAAGTAACTCCAGTCGGCTGCCTGCACCCCAGTCGTTGCGCAGGTTGACCAGCGCCACCTCGCCGGGCAGCCAGGTTTCGCTGCCCTCGTTGCGCAAAGTCAGCTCGATCTCAACGGTTTCACCCTCGACCAGCACCGGCCAGTCGGTCTGTTTGACGACTTTCACCGCCAGCGGCTGGACGTCGCCGCTGCTGATTCCGATAACCTGCGGCAGGCTGCGATTCGAGTAAACATAGGGGTTGTTGCGGCAGATCATCTGCGCCGACTCGCCGCCGTCAAGCATCATCACTTGATCGGCGCCAAACGCGCGCAGGACTCCGGCGGAGTCCGCCTGCCGTGAGGTCTTTGAAGTGAAGATTAACACGGTTTCCGCCTGTCCGTCGCCGTCGGCGTCCAGCACACCGGCCAAGGTGCGCCCGACCAGCGCGGAGGGGTCTTTATCAGCATCCTCGCTCAAACCCGCCACGATCTGCGGAGCGGAGGAGGAAGCCAGAGCGTCGGCGGAAAGCGGGCGGATCTGGGCGCGGTCAGGCCAGAGCTCCAGCATCCATTTTTGATTGGGGTATTCCTCTGCGCCGTAACCCTGGCTGACGACCTTCCCGTCTTTTTTCAGCGGAAAGGCCAGAGGCGTCGGATCGTCCCCTGTGGAGAAGAACGTGCCGTTGACCAGGCAGAACGCCTGGCTGTCGCCGGCGGCGAAGCTGTCCCAGTATTGCTGCAAGGTCTGGCGGGAGAAGCTCGGGCTGTCGCCGCCGAAAGCGCCCAGACCCTCCCCCGGCGAGGCGATCGGGCCGTGCAGCAGGGTCAGCCTGGCGCCGCCGGACAGGTTGATGACCTGGACGTAATCCGGCGTTCCGCCGGGATAATCCTTGCGGTAGAGTTCGACCGCCGGGCCGGAGTCGACCAGCTCGAAACCGGGCGGCGGGGTAACCTCATTGGCGCGGGCCTGGACCAGGCTGGCGGGCAGCGAAGCGAGAAATCCAGCGATCAAGAGCAGGGCAATTGGTCTTAGTTTCCGTATTTGGCTCATACCCATGATTATACTGCCCTGCATACCTCGCAGCATTACCTCTCTCCTCTATTTGGGCAGCGGAACAACTTACTCGTCAGGCTGAGCGGCCTCCACGCAGTCGGCCGGCGCCCAGCCGATATCTCCGCCGGGCAAAGCACCCAGCACCCAGCCGCTCTCCTCAGCCAGCACAGTCAGCGCCTGGCCGGCGTGCAGGGTGAGTTCGCTCGAGTTGTAATCCTTGATCAAGACTGCTTTCCCGCCGGTGTATCTCAGCCAGCTTTCAGGCACCCAGGTTTCCTCGCCTGATTCATCGACGCACCAGACCCAGCCAGGCCACTCCGCGTCGCGGCGCAGCGGGCGGAGGATATCCCCGGCGCGTGCGGTCAGAGCAGTCGCCCGGGTTGGAGTATATGAGCGGACAGCAACCGCTTGTTTGGGGTAGCTCTTTAGGTTCATAATCTTCTTTGTTTTTCTGCTCTGCGCGCCCACGTTTTCGTGATGTAAGTAGAGGCGTCCGGGGTCACGCAGTGGGTCTTGCCGTGGTCCACATGGACCTTGCCGATCCTCGCCGCGGCTGCCATCGCCTAATTTTGCAGATTCGGGCTGCGCGCGCCGATCCCAATCAATATTGAGTTCATCGCATCGCGCACTGGATTCTTGCGGCATTCGATTTCGGCTTCGATTTTGCCCAGATAGAACTCGAAGAATTCATCCGGCAGATCGGCATCTTCCAGGGCCAAATTGGACAGAATCCTCCAGCCGGCGCGTCCGATCCACTCGCCGTCTGATTCGATCCAATCCATCATAAATTCCTTTTAAGCTGCATGCCAGCCTTCCGAGGTCGGCAAAACTCACTCCGAAACAATTGGGACCAACGCCGTGGCGCGGGTAAACCTTACGGTTCTATTCCGTGCCGAGCGATTCGAGTCTCTGCATGGTTTCATTCAGATCCATTCATAACCTCCGTCCAGTCCTGGTGCGGCCTGTTGCCCTCACCCATTTTAACAATACTCCTCTGATCGAACGTTAAAAGGGTATTAAGGTCAGCAGGAGCAGCAGACCCATACCAGTCAGGATGACCAGCAGCGGCTGGCGGGTGCGCCAGGCGATCACGCCCGCAGCCAATCCGGCAATCAGGCGGTCATTGCCTAGGGTCAGATCCATTTCGCCCGAGCGGATCAGCAATTCCTGGAAAATGATGGCTGACAGCACCGCAGGGGGGACGAATCGCAGTCCGCGCTGGACCAGGTCGGGTACTTCATGTCGCCCGAAAAGAGCGATGAACGAAAGCCGGGTGAGGTATGTGAGCAGTCCGCCCGCGATGAAGACCAGCCACAATTTCATCGCCGCCTTCCCTCCACCAGCAGCCCGGCGGTGATACCGATCAGGGCAGCTGCAACCAGGCCCAGTTTATACGGCAGGTTGCAGCCAGCGACGGCGACAATCCCGGCCGAGAGGGATGCGGCGATTCCGGCGCGGTCTTTAACCAGCGGAACAACCATGGCGATGAAGGTTAATGCCAGGGTGAAATCCAGAGGCCAGGAACGCGGGATGACCTCACCGAGGAAGATTCCGGCTGCGGTGCTGATTTGCCAGGTAGCCCACAGCGTCAAGCCTGCGCCAAAGAAAAAGCAGTGGCTGGCGCGCCTGGTTTGGGATTTCTCGAGGTATCCAATCGAAGCGGCGTATGCTTCGTCTGTCAGCAGATAGGCCAGCCCGGCTTTCCAGAGCGGGGAGAGGTGCTTGAAATATGGAGCGATCGAGGCGCTGTACAGGGCGTGGCGCAGGTTAAGAATTGCGATTGTCAGCACCATTACCAGAGCCGGGGCATTGGCCTGAGCCAGCGGAATGGTGGCAAACTGGGATGAGCCGGCGAAGACAACCGCCGACATGGCCTGGGCGGCGCCGAGCGGCATGCCGGCGGAAACCGCGAGCGCGCCGTAGATCATTCCAAACGGGCTTACGCCGATCAACAACGGCAGGATGGAACGCACGCCTGCCCAGATCTGGCTCCTGGCGGACGTCTCGCAGGGCGCGATTCGCTTTTTTTTAGCTGAAGAGATCGCCATGATAATTCTCGCGGTTGAGAGACGGCATTGGAGAATTTAACCACAGGCCGATCAATTTGGCTATGGGATTTCCGGCAGTTAATATGACCAGGATTGTGACCTCTCTCACCCGGTTTATCTATTTAGATTCTGTCCATCCGGGCATTACAATCAAAATCAGGATCCCCTATAGAGATGAAAAAATTAAGGAACCGCGTAAATGGCAGATACGGCGCAATTAACCGTGGATGAGGCGCTTCCCAGTATGGCGGCCATCAACCGCGAGCTGGCTCCATTCCAAAAATCTGAGACCCGCCGGGCGGTCGGACAGTTAATCAACACTCTGATCCCATATTTCTTGCTCTGGTATTTAATGATTCGCAGCCTGGAGATTTCCTACGCGCTGACCCTCGCCCTGGCGGTGATTGCGGCCGGTTTTCTGGTCCGCATCTTTATCTTCTTCCACGATTGCGGGCACAATTCATTCTTCCCTTCCACCCGGACGAATAAAATCCTGGGCGAATGGCTGGGTCTGCTGGTTTTCACCCCGGGCGAGCAGTGGTGGCATTCGCATGCTCTCCACCACGCCACCAGCAGCAACCTGGACAAACGTGGACTGGGCGATGTAATGATGTTAACCGAAGAAGAATATCTCAAATTGAACGCCTGGCAGCGCCTGGGATATCGGCTTTTCCGCAATCCGTTGGTCATGTTCTTCCTTGGCTCGTTCTACATGTTTGTGATCAGCCACCGTCTGCCGCTTCCGCGTTATGGAAAAAAAGAGATCCGCAGCGTGATCTTCAATAACTTGGGCATCCTGGCGATCGCCGTTGGGATGAGTCTGCTGATCGGCTGGAAGGCCTACTTGATGATCCAGCTTCCGGTGCTCTGGCTGGCAGGGACGGCCGGGATCTGGCTGTTCTACATCCAGCATCAATTCCAGGGCGGCTACTGGAAGCGTTCCGGTGAATGGAACTACACCGCCTCCGCTCTTCTCGGCGCGTCCTTTTACCGCCTGCCGAAAGTGCTGGACTGGTTCAGCGGCAGCATCGGTTACCATCATATTCACCACCTCAGTCCGCGCATCCCGAATTACCATCTGGCGCGCAGCCACGCCGCCTCACCAACAGCGCAGAAGTGGGCGCGGGCGCTCACGGTTCGAGGAAGCCTGGGCGCCGTGCGGCTCAAGCTGTGGAGCGAGAGTCAGCAGCGCATGGTCGGCTTCCCGCCCCTCGCCCGGAAAGCGGAATCCGTCCGGGTGAACGGGATCAGTACAGACGCATGACAAGCGGGACGAGGATGGCCGTAATCCCCAGAATGAGAATGACGCCGGTGAAGAGCAGGTAGCGCTTAGCGTAATTCATCACCAGGGATTTGTCGTAATATTGATCGATCTGGTGATCGGTGTACATGGCGATCAATCCATCGAGCAGCTTCGCCCGAGTCCGCCTTCCGACCAGCAGTCCGGCAACGGCAATGATATTGATCAGGACGGTCATGACGATCACGATCGCGAGAAGGATGTCATCTTGTGAGTCTCTGGTGTAAGATTCGGCGAAGGACGAATTGATCGCCAGGGCGATCAGATTAAAGACGATCGCAACGACAACGAAGATCGTATCCGTGCGGCTTGAGTGCCCTAATTCCGCAACAATATGCTCGTGCAGCCGTTCCAACATCATTCGCCTCCCTGGCTCGCACGGAATGCAAGCCGGATAGAAGAGGCCGGCTTTTCCCGGCAATCACGGGGAACCCGCCTTGCAGGAAACCGGTTAACTATAGAATATCCGCCCCTGAGGGATTGTCAATGGGCAATCCGGCTTCCACAAGAAATGGCTGTGGGCTCAGCCCTTTTCTATGAGTGCAGATGGTAGCGATACAAATTGGACTCGCGCAATTCAAATCCAACCCGCTGATAGAGTCGATTGGCTGCCTCGCGGGACGGGCGCGAGGTCAGGTCAACCGTCTTTGCGCCGAGCTCTTCCGCCAGTTTAAGCGCCGCCACGGTCAGCGCTTCGCCGATGCCCTTACCCCGCTCAGCGCCGTCGACCACCACATCCTCGATCCAGGCGCGGATGCCGGTCGGGATGCGGAAGGTGACCAGGGTGAGCGTGCCGACAATCTTGCCGCCCTGCTGTGGATCGCGGGCGATCAGCAGCGAATCGTGGTCAGCGATTTCCTGCAGCTCGGCTTTCGTCGGAATCGCCGCGGATGAGCTGAGCTGGGGAATCAGACGGGCAAACGCCTCGACGACTTCATCGGTGACTTCGGTAAGAAGGGAAATATCCATGCCGTCATCCTGTGTTTTTAGGAGGTAAATTGGGTGATCTGGTGAGAGCAGACCGCAGGGCTGCTTGTTCTATTTTACCTGATTTCACGAATGGATGATTTGAGAGTAAAAGCATGCACCTGCGAATAGTCTCCGCCGAGGGAGACAAGCACCTCGCCGCTGGTCAGATGATAAACGGCCGACCAGACCGTGGATTCTTGGGAGGTATCCTTCAGGATTTCCATCGCCTGGAGCGGTTCGAGAAATCCCTGACTGGCGGCAAGGCGGTCGGAGGCGAGCCGGTAACGATCGCAAGACGCGTCCGCCTCGCTCTCACTGAGACCGGTCAGGAGGAAATTGGTGGCTGCCTGCCAGGGTTCCTGGCTGCGGATGATGCTGACCCGGTCGGAGAGAATTTCAACCACGGCCGAACCCTCCCGGTCGCTGATCAGGTAATGCAGCCAGGGACCTCCGCGGAACTGGATATTGACGCTCTGGACCAGGGCGAGCGCCTCGTCCAGGTCGCCGGCGTAATCGAGAATCAGGCGGATGATCTCCAGGGAATCCAGGGACGGTTTCGCGGGGTCGCGCAATCCAGGCGTCGCGGGGACCGCCAGATTGCCGACCGCCACGCCGCGCTCGTTCATCCCATCCATAGGCCAGAAAGGCGCCTCTTTCAGCCTTTCGAGCGCCTCCCAGGTCACTCTTTCCTCGAATCCGAGAAAGCCGAGGTCAACCATCGAAACCGAAGCGTAACCGTCAGGCGGATCGGTGAAGAGCAGCAGGGCTGCGCGGCGATCCCAGTCGAGGTTTCGTCCCAGCCATGCCTCCCCCTGCGGGCTGTGCCCGTAGATCACCGTGCAGGCAAACGGCTGGCCTTCTCCGGCGACTCGCGAGTTAAATTCGGGGATCTCCTTGAGCCCAACGCTCTCCAGACACTTGTAGTCCGCCAGGTAGCGCATGGTGTAGAGGGGGAAATCGTCCACTTTGCGGAAGGTCGCCAGGCTGAGCAAATGCGGATCGATGATGAATATCCCTGCCAGCAAGAGCAGGATGACCGCCACAGTCAGGACGATCCCCCTAAACCTTCGGATTGTTCTTCCTGTGGACATGATTACTTTCCATAGAAACAATGAAAAATCCGGCAGATGTTCAACTGCATCCAGAGCGGCAGCGAGGCGTCCTTATCGCGCAGCAGCTTGAGCTGCCCGGTCCCGTCGGGCTGCTGGTGGCTGATGAACCAGTCCAACCCGCGCCTGACATCCGGCTGGTCGGGTGAGATTCTAAGGCAGGAGAGGCTGTCCAGGGCGCTGATCAGGTCGGTGAACCAGAAGGGAAAGGAGAATCGTGTCCAATATTCGATCCCGCGCCGGTCGGGATAGTGGTCCGTCTTAAGCAGGCGGGAAGCCAGCCAACTGCCAGCATTCTGGACGGCTTGATTGTTATGATAGTCGGGGTGGGCGGCAAAGGCGCGAAGCACGCAACCGGTCGCCAGATGCGAGGAGGGCTTCGAGCGCACCGGCTCGACCGGCGGCTTGTCCACCAGATCTGCGTAGAGGCTGCCTTTACGAGTACGCAAGGGGATTGCCCAGCCGCCGTCGTCCTGGCGCATCTCCAGCAGCCAGACCAAGCCGCGCCTGATTGGCTCTTCGTGTATGAATCCGGCTTTGATCAGAAGCTCGAGGATGGCACCAGTGTAATTGGGTGTATATTGGCTTCCTTAAGTGCCGCGGATGTCTCCCTCAACGGTTTGTTTCGAGAAAAAATATTCAGCAGTTTTGCGGATCGAGTCATGTTCGCGCGTCAGCCCAAATTTTTCGACCAGAATGCCCAGATTGCGGAAAGTCTCGATCTGGTCGTAGTCCTCGCTAGTGCTGCCCTTTTGATTGGCGCCCGGATATTTCCATGAGCCGTCCTGCTGCTGACGGCGCAGAAGCCGCCGCACCTGGGGCAGTTCCCATAAGGTCTGCCTCGGGAAAAATTCCACGCCGAACAGATCGCGCCCTGTGAAATAGCGGATTTCGCGATCCACTGCTTCACGCAACCAGAGTAGGGGATCTACTTGAAAGTGAGCTTGCCAGGTAAGCATTGAGGGTTTCTTGCGATTGGATCAGTCTTGGGTCGATTTCCTGTGCTCAGTCTATTATTTACACGTCTGGTGCCTGAATTAGGCCGGATTTTCGGCGATTGAGCAGTTCCAATCCCTGCATGGCGATGGCGATCTGGGCCAGCGCCAGCCAGACGAATATCAGGATTGCCCCGATATTCGCCAGGCGCAGCCAGGTCGGCAGGCGTTCCTGGATGCGTTCGACCTCGCGGTGGAGATCGTTCACCATGGTCTGGTACTCCCGCAAAACCCGTTGGGCTTCCACTGCGCTGGCAGTGATGCTGCGCACGTTGCCCGAAACGCCCTTCATTTCGCTGCTGATGGTTCCCAGGCTGTCGGTCATCTGTTCGAGACTACTTTGGGAGCTGCTCAGCATTTCGGGCGTGTCTTTCAGGCTGTCCGAAACGCTGCCAATCGTCTGGTTGAGCGGCGTTTCCGGGTTATAGATTGCTTTGCCGATTAAGGGCAACCCGCTCAGAGTCGAAAGGAAATTGTCCACGTTCCTGGCGGCTGTCTGGGCGGTGGTCAGCGCCCGGCGGGTCGAACGGATGGTGTTAGGCAGCTTTTCACCGATCAGCTCGCTGATCGATTCCAGGGTGGGAAGCGAGTTGCTCATGACGGCTTCGACGCCGTCAACGGTCGTCTGCAATGAGCCCAGGGCATCGATCGCGTCGTTCATCGCAGCGTCAGCCACCGCGAATCCATTTTCCGTTGTGGTCAGAGTGCGGTCGAGAAGATCGACCGCGCCGATCAATGCGGCGGCAGCTTGTTCCTGGACGCGGAGCGTTAAAATCAATCCGGCCAGACTGACCGCAAGCCCGACCAGCGCCGCGGCGAGCAGAGAGATCCCAAGCACTTTATGAATCAGGGTTTTCATAGCTGCCCTCGGTTTCTTTCAGCCTGCCAGCCAGTTCAGTCCGGCCGCCCGGATTTGGAACCGCGCTGCCGGCAGGGAAGGCTGGCGGTGGCTCATGATTGGGATTACAGAACAGGATTGAGTTGGGAATTATTCGCGCCGTCCGGCGGTCAGCTTATCCTGCAGCGCTCTCAATTCGGTCCACTTGGCGGCGACGATTAATGAGGCCTGCTCCGGCCAGGTGCTGGGATCGGCCAGACGCAGCCCCGCTTGACGCAACACCTCGGTGAGGCGCTCAACGCCCGCCGTTGCCAGCTGGCTGAACGTGGCGATGCCAGCCTCTCGCAGCGCCCCCGCGATCTTCGGCCCGATGCCCTCGATCCTGGTCAGGTCATCGGCTGAGGCCGTGTCC